>PVBE012593227.1_pt1 | contig 64762 bp, 50 predicted proteins | sample 1631181 | NCBI WGS metagenome assembly PVBE01 (sample SAMN08397723, study PRJNA350692) | Marine metagenome, whole genome shotgun sequencing project. | isolation source: water | place: Pacific Ocean | collected 2012-04
AGGCTCGACTACAATGCCCACAGACCCCACAGCTCACTGGGCGATCGAACTCCTACGGAGTTCGCCAGGGGCTGGCAACCAGAGGCCTCAGATCGCCGAATCCTAAACCTCTGACTGGTACCGATTTGGGGCTTCCCTCACCCCTATGCGGTAGTGTGATGGAAGCCGGTACCAAACTAGGCCCCTACGAAGTCACCGAGCAGCTCGGCGCTGGCGGTATGGGCGAGGTGTACCGGGCCCAGAACACGCGCCTGGACGGTTGAACAGATATCCACCGCAGCGCACTGTGTCATGAGTCGTTCGCAGAGTACTCTTCGATCATGGGTCGAGACACAGATTGTGCGTACAACAAGGTGCTCACGCTGACGGCGGCGTGCCTTTGCTTGTCGAGCGTCGCCGTCGTTGGTTCGCATGCTGAGCCCCGGCGCCCGCCACTGCCGGAGCCGACTCAGTCCGGACAAACTCCAACGTTCCGCTCCGCCGTCACCCGCGTGCGCGTCGACGCCATCGTCTCCGACGACGACGGCAACTTCATCGACAACCTGACAGCGGGGGATTTCAGCCTGCTCGAAGACGGGGTCGCGCAGGAGATTGTCGACGTTCAGCTGGTCAGCGTGGAGAGTGGACGGGTCAAGAGCGTCGGCGCCCGTGACGCCACTGGGCCGGCTCCCGAGATGCGCAGCGCTGCCACCCTCGGGGCGATCGCCTACTTCGTAGATCAGCCGGGCCTCGATCGGTCCGATCATCCACAGCTGGCCGAGGCGTTACAAGAGCTGTTCGAGGGAGAGGGGGATCTGGCGATTCCGCGCGGCGTGTTCATGCTCGACGACGCCGGCGCCCTGCGCCAGCTTGCACCGTTGACGACCAATCGAGATGTGTTACGCACCGCTGCTCGCATGGCGATCGAGGCCGGGCCGTCGAGCGACTCGATCTTCGATCGCGTCAGTCGCGAGTACGCTCCCGTGATGAAGGGGGCTCTCGATGTGCTGAACAGCATCGGAAGCACGCCGTACAAAGTCAATGAAGTGGTTCGGAACGTGGAACAAAGGGCCAGGAGGGATGGCGAGATGGCGCGACAGCGCGCCGCGTATACGTTGCGTCAGCTCACCGAGCTCACCGATGCCCTTTCGGCCATGGAGGGCCGGACCGCCCTGGTGTGGATCTCGTCGGGTGCCATAGTCACCGAAAGCGGACCCTTCGGCGCCTTCGCCGTGGCAGTACAGGAGGTGGTGGCGGCGAACATGGGCACCTCGACCCTCACCACATGGTCATCGCCCGACCCGAGGCTTCTCGACCTGATGGCGACTCTGGTCGAGACCGCCAACAGCGGCAACGTCAGCATCTATGCCATCGACCCTCGCCCGGGCTCTCAGCTCGGCTCGCTGGGCAGCCGGGCAGCGGTCGGAGACAACCAGGTGGCCCGGGCGCTGCGCCGAAACATACGCCCGGCGTACGCTCAGTTGACGGCTCCACTGGCGGAGGTAGCGGCGAGCACGGGAGGCCGATCGTTCATCGGTTGGGGCGAGCTCGATCAAGCCTTCCGGGAGCAGTACGTCGACTCGACGCAGTTCTACATGATCTTCTACGAGCCGCCGGAGCCTCACGAGGACGGCGAGTACCACGAGATTCAGGTTGAGGTCGACGCTCCGGGCACCGACGTACGGGCGCGCTCGGGGTACCGAGGGGAGCCGGCCTCGGCACGACTCAGGCGCGAGATCACTGCCGCACTGAACTTCCCGGGGTCCGTGGTGGGTCGACCTGTGCCGGCGCAGGGGTTCCATCGATTCACCTCGGACGGCTCATCGAGCATCTTCCTGCTCATCGGATTGCCGGGGCAGCGGGAGACGGTCCTGGGCAGCTGGGCGCCTGCCTTCGCGACCATCGATGCCCAAGCAGAGATAGACGAGCAGACGATTCAGCAACTCGGTGTCTCGCGCTTCCACGTACACGCCGTCGCCGTGAGTCATGCCGGCGAGTTGGGCGGCGAGTTCCATACGACCGTGGCGGCTGAAGCCGCGGTGGGATCGCAGTCCGCGGCGAACCCGGAACCGTTCTCTAACTACATGAGGGAAATACCGGTGGATCCCGGTGTCTACGACGTGCGCATGTTCGTGGGCGAGGAAGCGGGTGATCGCGTCGGCACTGCCAGGCTGCAGGTCGAAGTGCCGCCTGTCGAGGATGGCTGGCTTATCGCCGATCCCATACTCGTTGCCGTGGACCCTGCAACGGGGATGCAGCGACCCCTGCTGACCTCGACCGTTCCTGCCGACGTTCAGATCGCCGCGAGCGTGCAGGTCAGTGGTGCGGCCAGCCCGCAGGCCGCGATGACGGTTCGTCGCGAGGGGGGCGCAACTCCCGTCGTAGAGGTTTCGCCAACGGCCCTGCCACCCGAATCCCCGGGTATCCATGGGGGCGTTCTGAGGTTGCCCTTGTTGGACCCGGGTGAGTACGAGGTCGAGCTGAGGATCGTCGACATGGCGGTGAGCCAACAGGCGGTGCGCCTGTTCGCCCTGCGGGTGACGGAGATCGGGTGATGGCCGGGCGCCGAGCGATCAAGCGAGGCTGGCAGATCGATCAGGGGTTGAGCCCCGCGTAGTTGTAAAGGGTCGTCGCGTAACTCTTCATCGCCCCGGCAAATCCGTACACGCGCTCGCCGTCCCCCTCGATGACGTAATACTCGCCCTCCGGATGGAAGTGGGCTCCCGTTCCGTAGCCGAGTCCACCGCGGGCGGTCGGTAGCTGCAACGGCATGCGCGTGAACAGGTAGTCTGGCCACCGTGCCGTTGCGGTACCGAGGAAGTCTCCCGTGGGCGGCTCATCGAAGGGGACGTCGAACTGGCGGTACATGGCGCGGATGGCGTCGGCGATCTCGGTGTCGGTGTTGGCGTAGGACCAGGGAACATCGCCGATGACGTTCATCTTGACGTCCGCATAGCCGTGATCGTCCAGATAGTCGCGGATCACCTCGGCGAGGACCTCGCCGTCGACGTTCGGTGGGTAACGGATGTCGATCTTCGATGCGGCGACCGGTGGGCGGTGATGTCCGGCATATCCGGGCACCATGTTGCCACCCCAGGTCCCCATGATTGCCACCCGAACGCCAGTGCGGACCCGGAGGATGTCCTCGAAGCTCCTACTGCTCGACTCGGCGCGACTGCGGAGGTACTCCATCTCCGGGGGAGACGGTTGGATCACCCCTTCGGCCATCTGCCGGCGCAGCTCGGAGTCCTCGGCAAAGACCTGCAGCATCTGCATGTGGCGCCACATCGGTTGCTCCGGAAGCCAGAGGCCGACACCCGGCGACATGCCGTCTGAAGCGCTGAGTCCGGCAAGCGGATGGGTCTCCAGATCAAAGACCAGATTGCCGATCGAAGCGGCGCCACCCACGCGCCCCTGGCCATTCGAGCCTTGGCCGGCCCCGAGGCCGAACACAGCGTCTGCCTCGAACAACTCCGGGTTCTTCATCATGAAGGAACGGATACCGATCTCGGCGCGCTCCTCGTCGTGATCGACGATGAAGATCATGTTCACGGGCAGCGTGCCGGTTGTCGCCTTGATCGAGATCAAAGCGTTGAGCTGCGCCATCTCGTGACCCTTCTGGTTGCTGGCGCCGCGTCCCACCAACACCCTCTTGTACGGCGGCTTCTCGATGATCTGCCCACCGAACGGCGGCGCCGGCCAGTCCTCCTCGGGCCAGATCGGCATCACATCGGCCATCACGTAGTCGATGATGGTCTTCTCGGCGCCGACATCGCAGCGACCGTAAACGACCGGATTGCCGGGGGCTCCCCAATCGCCGATGCCGGGATGGTGAATTTCCGCCTGGCAACCGAGCTCCTCCGTGATCAGGTCGCGCAGGAAGCGCGCCGAGTCCCAGATTCCCGGCTGTCCTTCCACGAGGTTCGAAATGCTGGGGATCTTGATCCACTCGCGAAGACGTTCCACGTGGGTGCCGAAGTTGGCGTCGATGTGTCGATAGACGCCCTTGAGCTCGTCGGACACCCCCGTCGGATCGGGCGGGTCACCGTGCCTCGTGAGCTGCCGCGTCGGCATGCGGTGCGGCCGTGACCATGCCGTGGGTAGCTCTCGCGCTCCGGCAAGCCCGGCGTCGTCGGAGATCACGGGATCCGCCAGCGCACCGAAACTGTCGCCTGCGAGGTCGCCGGTTCCCGCAAGGAATCCAGTGACCAGTAGACCGGCAAGGAGCCGCCGCCTGGCACGCTCCGTCGGCTGAGACCTCGCCATCGTTCGGGATTCCATCATCGACTCCCCTCTACGATTCGCCAGAGCGCCCACCACTGTGTGTCGCAGCGAATCATGGCTCGCGCACCCCGCACAAGGCCGTAGCGACCCGCTGGTGACGGAATCTGGCACCTGCGCCGTGGAACGCTGATTTCTCCCTACGGTATGGTGCAGGCGAAGTTGCCAGAGTCATCGACGCTACCGGAGCCGCCGTATCTCGCCACCTTCGGATAGGGGCAGAGCGGCCGGCTTCGCGTGACCTCGCCGGCCTCGACCCGCTCGGCTGGAATCATCGCCGGGGCCAGGTTGCCCTCGACCCAATTCACGAGCGGGGTCAGCGCATCGATGCGGCCGGTGCCGAGGCCGCCGCGACAGTGCAACATGCCGGGCACCATGAACAGACGATAGAAGTCCAATGTCGTGGTGGCCCCCATCTTGGCCTGTACGGCTTCGTAGTATTCCACGCCCATCATCGGGTTGAGCGCTGTGTCGGCCCACCCGAAGTAGGTGATCATCTTGCCGCCTCGATCGTGGAACGCGGACAGGTCGGGGTCGGTGGCGTCGAGAGTCTCGCGAATCGTCACCCGCGCCGGGTCGGCGGCGAAGTCGAACTCGCGCCAGTCGAAGTCGGGCTCGTCCGGCGTGAATGCCATGTACCGGAAGAAGGAAGTGGCGTACAGGGTCCCCATCGTCCCACCGTCGTCAGACACGATCCAGTTACTCCACCCACCAGCCGCCTCGGCCCCCACTGGCTGCCCGGGGAAGAGCTGTTTGCCCCCTGCCGCGGGGCCGCTGTAAATGGCGACCAGGGTCTCGATCTGGGGGCGTGTGAAACAGCTGTCCGACGCAGACCCTGCACAGATCGGTAGATGGGCAGCAGGGTCGAAGTCGCAACGGCGCGGGTCGTCGATCAATCCGTCGGCGAGACCGTCGGCGGCGTCGCATCGTGTGTACACGGCCTCCGCGACCAGTGCCACCTGCGCCTCGCTGAGTGGGGCACGCGCGAGCGCCTCCCGCTGAGGCGTCATACGGGATTTCAGCCATGCTAGCGCCCCTGCGATCGTCATCCCTGAGAACGTCGCGGCGTCGGTCGAGCAGAATGTTGCCGACAGGTCTCTTAGGAACTTTGTTCGAGTTCCGGTGTTGAGGAGAAACGCCAACTGGTTTCGTGTCGGAACCGCTCCGTAAAGCACATCGTGGATGAGAAACACAGTCGATGGAACGTTCAGTTGTTTCAGATAGGGCAAGGCTACCGTATCGTAGGTTGCAAAACCGTTGTCGAAATGGATCGCGGCCAGTGGCCGGTCCGCAGTGCCTGCGCGCTGCCGCCGAACCAATTCCATGGTCGGCACGACTTCGAAGTGCTCGCGGAGAAACGCGATCTGCTCTCGGAAGGCGTCAAAGGGCGTTATGTAGCGGTGGCCGTGGGTCCAAGGAGTCGGCTCCCACTCAACCGTATGGAATAGAAAAATGGCCGCGACATCGCTGCGAATTTTCAAGCGTCTAAACCGAGAGAGCAAGAAACGGGCGTCTTGGCGCAAGCTTGCGATGGCCATCAGGCGCCTTCCGCACCCGCTGCCGCAGGCAATTTGAGAGATTTGACGATGTAGGTTGAGGCGAGAGCGGGAACAGCTCGGCTCTGCAACAGCCGCTCGAGGGACTTGCCCAGTACGGCTTCAAGCGGCGTGAATCACGCGTTTAGGGGCGCGGGCAGCGCGTGGCAGTGAACATATCGCTCTACTAAAGGCCGGAATCCGGACTTGCGCAGCGACGCGCAGAAGGCATTGGGATCATGCTCACGAGAGATCTCTCGATAGGGTCGGGTCTCGCGGCCAAGCGGTCTTAGTAGTGCGTTTCGTGTTGCCTGACGGCAGCGGCGGTAGAGAAACCGCCAGCGGATCGGAAGGCACCGAACATTTCGCGTTGTAACGATCGCAACCCCTCCGGCCTTCAGTACCCGTGCGAACTCGCCAAGCATTGGAGCGTCCTCGTCCATATACTCGATCACTCCCATGGCGACGACTAGATCCAGTGAATCATTCGGAAGGTCAAGCTTCTCGCAATCCCCGATGCGGACATTGGCGTTTACCCCGGCCTCTTCGGCGGTGCGTCGGGCATGCTCGACCATGTTCTTTGAGATGTCGATTGCGTCCACCCGGTAGCCCAGCCCATCGAGAATAGGGATCAGTTGCCCGGCGCCGCAGCCTACATCGAGAGCGCGCGCTCTCGGGCGCAGAGCAGGCTCGATCATGCCGATCGTGTAGTCGAAGCGGTACTGCTTGTCGTAGTACTCGAACCAGCCTTGACGCGAACGGGATCGGTAAATGCGGTCGCGCCAAACATCGGCGGTCCGGGAGAAGTGACGTTCGATGTCGCTCTTCGCGGTCACAGTTTCAAGCGCCTTTGCACGACAGCGTCGATCTCGGGTGTAGCCAGGGCTGCCTCCATTGCCTCGAGATCATCAACATCGACGCTCACAGAAACGTTGTTGCTGCCATCCGCGCTCACCCCGTCGACCACGTTCGGGCCCCATGAGGCGAACGCGTCGACGCGTTCAGAGTGCTTGCTGACCCAGTGATCAAGATCACTGACCGGGTGGATGAAGACGACTCTCGGCATGTTTCCTCCTTGATGGCCGAAGCACAGTGCCCCGTCGGCCTGGTTCCTAGCGTCGGTTGCCAGGCGCTCTTACGATAGGTGGCTGTTGTCTGCTGTCGTTGCGTGCACTTAGGTCCGTTGCCACGCTCTCGATGGCGCGGATCACCCGCGGATACGTTCCACAACGGCAGATGTTTCTCATGTGGGTGACGATGTCTTCACGGCTGGGGCGGTCGTTCTTCTCCAACAAATCAGCCGCGTTCATGATCATCCCCGGCTGGCAGTAGCCGCACTGCGGCACTTGCTCCTCCACCCATGCCCCCAGGAGGGCGTGCTGAGTGGCCGCGAGGCCCTCGATCGTCGTGATCTCTTGGTCTGCTGCACTGCTGACCGGCGTCTGGCAGCTCTGAGCTCGTTCACCGTCGAGGTGAACCGTGCAGGCCATGCACATCCCGATGCCACAGCCGAACTTCGTGCCCGTCAACCCGATGTGTTCGTGTAGGACCCAGAGAAGAGGAGTGTTGGGTTCTGCCTCCACGGTTTCTTCGCTGCCATTGACCATGAGAGTGAACTGCACAGAAACCTCCGGGTGGCCTACGCCAGCGCCTCCAAGACGCGTTCGGGAGTCATGGGCATATGTTTCAGCCTTCGACCGGTCAGGCGGGCAAAAGCGTTCGCCACGGCGGGCGCCACCCCGAGACCAGCGCGGTCTCCGACCCCGGTCGGCGGTCGCTCCGAGCGAACGACCTTGACGTGGATCTGTGGCGTATCCGCCATGGTGATCACCGGATAGTCGTGGAAGTTGGACTGCTGCACACGCCCGTCCTTGAAGGAGATCCGCTCCGTCAACGCGTTGCTGAGCGCGTACACCACACAGCTCTCTACTTGTCCGACGACGTTGAGTGGCTGCACCGCGATACCGATGTCGATGGCGACCCAGATGTCGGATACGCGGATCCATCCGCTACGGCGATCGACTGATACCTCGGCGATCGTCGCCATCAGGCATCCGAAAGAAGACACGTACGAGACACCGAGCGCTCGATCCCGCAAGCCAGTCCAAGTGCCCATGTCGGCAACGGTTTCCAGTACAGTCCGGGCCAGCGGCTCGTTCAAGTGTGCGAGGCGAAACTCGATCGGATCCAGCCCTCGGTCGGCCGCGATCTCGTCGATGAACGACTCGGCAGCGAACTCGTTGAGCAACGTGCTGATGCCTCGCATCCAGCCGAGCCTTACCGGTAGAGCCCGGTTCTCATTCTGGCTTCTTCGCTGTCCGACATCGTAGCGGCCCAGATCTCGATCGCGGTTGAAGGTCAGTGCATCCAGGGTCTCTTGGCTGAGTTGCGACCACCGCTCCCTGAGGTATGGGTCGGCTTGCGCCTGAACGTTGTCTGTCACGCTCCGGTGTTCCCACGCCGTCACCCGATCCCGGTCATCGACAGCAGCCTGCAGGTAGTGTGCGCTGCTGGGCTTGAAGTGCCCGTAGCGCACGTCGTCCTCGCGGCTCCAGACGAGCTTGACCGGCTTGCCTACCGCGCGGGAGATCAACAGGGCGTCGACGACGTATTCGTGCCTCATGTCGGATCTGCGGCCGAACCCGCCGCCGAGGTACATGCGGTGGTGTGTGATGTCCTCGACGGGAATATCGAGCGTCGTGGCGGCGGTGCGAAGCAGGTAAGTGGGAGTCTGTGAGCCGGCCCAGACCTCGGCGCGTCGGCCACCCTCGGTGACCGAGGCCACCGCATTCAACGGTTCCATCTGGGCTTGATAGACGAACTCGGTACTGTAATCGGACTGGTAGCGGTGCGGGGCTGCAGCGAGGGCGCTCTCCACCTCTCGGTCTTGTCGGTCGGCACCGTCGCGGCTCAACTCGCGGGCCCGGCGAGCCTGAGCCGCGAGCTCCACATCGCTGTCGAAGGTGGATCCCGCTACCTGCTGCCAGGCGATCTCGATCTCGTCGGCCGCGGCCAGCGCCCCTTCGATCGTCTCGGATACTACGCCGACCCCGTAGGGGAGCCTGACGACATCCAGGACACCGGGTATCTTGCGCGCCTCCCCCTCTGAGACCCGTTCCGGTAGAGCCTCTCTAACCGGCGGGCGTAACACCGTCGCATAAACCATTCCCGGCAAGTGCACATCCATGCTGTACTGCGCCGATCCGTCCACCTTCGCGGGGATGTCGGCCCGCGGCAGGTCGTGGCCGATGAGCCGGAACTCGGCAGGATCCTTGAGATCGCTTGGCTCGATGTCCGGTGGACTCTCCGGCATGGTGGTGAATCCGGCCACCTCGCCGTAGGTCGATCTGCGGCCGCTTCGTCTGTGAACGACAACGCTAGGCTCGGTGGCGAGCTCCTCCACCGGCACACCCCATTTGGCCGCAGCGCTGTCCAGGAGCACGCGACGTGCCTGCGCCCCATGCAGACGCAACGTGTCGTAGTAGCCTGCCACAGTTGCGCTGGCTCCGGTGCGGAGAATACCCGCGTATCCAGGGTTTCCGTAGAGCTCGTCGTCAGAGGGCGACACCTCGATCCGCACGTCGCTCCAATCCGCATCGAGCTCCTCGGCGACGATGATCGGCAGCGCCGTCATCGTCCCCTGGCCCATCTCGACCGACGGGTTGACGATAGTAATGATCCCGCTTGGCGCGATGTTCACCCATATGTTGGGCGCCAGTATCGCTCGCGGTTGCGACAACGAAGAGGCGCCAACGCGAGGAGGCAGACCGGCGACGAATCCGAACGTCAGTCCCGCCGCCCGCAGGAATCCTCGCCGGGTGATCCGGGGATCCATATGCGCATCGGGTGAACTAGCCATGGCGGCAACATGCTCAGGTTCGGGTTCAACGGCATCGTTGCTCTCGTCGCCGGATTTTAGTTGAGGAACGTCTCGGGAGCCACGGATCCACCGTGGAAGGTTGGAAACTGCGACCGGCAGCTTCGACGTTGGCTCGCCGGGGCCAGGCGTGCCGCGCTGAGCGTTCGTCTCCCGGTGCCCTACCCGCTGGTGTACATCTTTCCGAGCACCGGGCGTCCCGGCCGTGCCCCTTCTACGTTCTCACCGTCGCGCACCACGAACGTACCGTTGACCAGCACGTGCTCGACGCCTGACGGGCGCCCCACGCTGCTAGCCTCCATGGCCAGCGGATGTGCAAAGGTGCTGGTGCCAGGAATTCGGAACGGAGTCACCACCCGGGTCCCCGTTGGATCTGGACCGCTCTGGCGATAGGCTTTAGGCGCCCACGACGAGCCGAAGCGGCTCATATCGACGGACCCGAAGCGGGGAGCTGCGGTGGACAGGCGCGCGTTACTCAAGTCCGGTGGCCTGGCGGTGCTCGGATTCGGTGTGGGGGGATGTGCCGGGCGGGCGCCAAGGCCCAATGATCTGCCGAGGTTCAGAGTCGACCTCGCCCCTATCGAAGCATCGTGGGACCGGGTCATCCTCACCATCGTCGGGTTGCGTCCGCACCGCCCTTCCGGGTTCGTTCTCAGGGCTCAGAAGCTCGATGCCAAGACCGTCATCCACAACTACGGTCACGGCGGCGCCGGCCACTCGCTCGGCTGGGGCACTGCCGAGCTCGCGGCCGAGCTCGCAATGCAGCACGGCGACCGGCGGGCTGCGGTCATCGGTTGCGGCACCGTCGGGTTGACCACGGCGCGGCAACTGCAGCGGCGCGGCTTCGACGTGACCATGTATGCCAAGTCGGTACCGCCGGATACCACCTCCAACAAGGCGCTGGCCGGCTTCACGCCGACGTCCGGTTTGGTTGACAGGGACCTGCGAACGCCGGAATGGGATGCACAGTTCCGGCGCGCTGCAGAGATCGCCTACGAGCAGCTCCAGCTGCTGGTTCGCGGAGGCTACGGCGTCTCATGGATCGACAGCTACGATATGGCAAGCGAGCGGCCTGTAGCACCAGAGGGTAGTTCGCTCTCGCCGCTGCTGCCGGCGGCCCTGCGAACGGGCGACGCGGTGCTGGAGCCCGGTGAGCACCCATTTCCGTCACGGTTCGCCACCCGCACGCCGTGGCTCCTGATCGAGCCTGCAATCTATCTGAATGCCCTGATGCGCGACGTGGTTCTGTTCGGCGGCCGCATCGTGATTCGCCAGTTTCCGACGTCGCGAGATCTGATGTCGCTGCGTGAGACGCTCATCGTCAACTGCACCGGGCTCGGGGCGCGTGAGCTCTTCAACGACGACGAAATGATCCCGGTCAAGGGTCAGCTCACCATGCTGGTTCCGCAGCCCGAGGTCGACTACGCAACCAGCGGTGGCGTCCCCGGCAGCCCCACCGCGCGCGGCGGATTCATCCACATGGCGCCGCGCAGCGACGGTATCGCGCTCGGGGGCACCGCCGAGCGGGACGTCTGGGATCTCGAGCCCAACGAGGAGGCGCGGAATCGGATCGTCGAGAGCCACATCGAGCTGTTCGAGGCGATGCGAGCGTCGAGCTCCACGGCGTTCTGACGGCGCTGCGTTCGGAATGAAGCCGGAGGCGGATCGGAGAGGCTTCAGATAGGAACGCCTACTGACGTTGGTCCCAGTAGTCGATCGGACGGTCGTCGGCACGGATCGCGTCCTGTTCCATCCACGGTCGATCACCGTACGGTCGCTGCTCGGGCCAAACCTCGTCGAGCGTATTGGCCTCGAAGAGGATGCCTCCCTGCATGACGTAGCGGATGTCGGTGGTGTTGCGGATGTCGTCGAGGGGATTGGAGCGCAGGACGAGCAGGTCCGCCAGCTTGCCGACCTCGATCGAGCCGAGGTCCTCCTGCACACCGAGAAAGTATGCGCCCTGCTGGCTGGCCAGCTTCAATGCGCCCAGCGGGCCCATTGCTGAGGCGGCCATCCACACCTCCCAGTGGGGTGCGATCCCGTGGCCTTGTCCGTGAGCGCCGATGGCGCCGTGGCCGCCGGCCTCGATGATGTCCTCCACTGCCTGCGCCAGGTACGGGAAGTTGTAGTCGGTGGCGGGGCGCAGCGGTCGCCGGCGGGCGTGCGGCAGGATCGTGCGCCACGGCATCCAGCTCATCAGCTTGTCGTCTTCCCAGACGTTGCTCTCTGCATACCAGTAGTTCTCGTTCCAGGGCGCCGCGCCGACCCCGAAGGTGACCGAGTAGGTAGCCTCGGCTTGCCCGAAGAAGGTGGTGGCGTCGCTGTACAGGGGCAGGTAATCGAGCGGGTGCTCCCAGCCGGTCTGGCCGTCCATGATCATGCCGAGGTTGTAGTTCAGATCGCCTCCCTCGGAGGTGACCATGAGCCCCACCTTCCGGGCCACGTCCGAGATCCACTGGCGCTGGTCGCGGCGCGGCTGCATGTACTGCTTCAGCGACACTGCTCCCCACGACTGCAGGCGGGCGATGTTCTGCTCGGCGACCTCATAGCTGGTGATCTCGTTCTGCCGAAAGGCATCGCCCCGATACAGTGGCGGGCCGGTGCTGAAGGTGCGGGGCCCGAGGATGGCACCCGAGCGCACCAGCTCGGCGGTGGTGAAGATGTTCTGGCTCCACATCGAGTTGTCGAGGTCCGCGGTGACCCCGTAGGCCAGGTAGACGGCCGCTTCGAAGCTCTTCTTGCCGATCACGCCGCGGGTCTCGCGGTGATGGTGGGCGTGCATGTCGATGAAGCCCGGGATGATCGTCGCTCCCGTCACATCCACGACCCGATCGACGTCGAGCGCGCACTCTCCGACGCAGACGATACGGCTGCCGCGCACCACGACCGCACCGCTCTCGATCACCACATCGCCGTCGAGTGTGACGATGCGTGCGCCGGTGAGCGCGATTGCCTTGTCGGGGATGCGTCGCGACAGCCTCAGCCGTGCTTCGGTGGTCTGCACATCCTCGGTATCCACCCGGTAGACGTGGTGGCGGTTGCCGCTGCCGAACTCGAGCTCGTTGGCGCTACGCCAGCGCAGGAACATGCCGCCTTCGAAGCTGACCTGGCGCACCGGGAGGTCGCCGTCGCGTTTCTGAATCTGCGGCACCTTGCCGCCGGTGCCAAAGGCGGGGAACGCCGTGATGTAGGCGTTGTCACCTTCCTGAAAGGCGACCCAGCGCCCGTCGGGCGACGGGGCGATCTCGTCGGCGTAGGGGAACGTCAAGTGGACCCGTTCGTCACCGCCGTCCCGCTGCACGGACACCAAGGCGACGACCGAGTCGCCGTCGGCGTTCGACTGGTCTTCCGCGAAGTAGACGCGCCCTCTCGGACCGAACGAGGGCTGCGTGATCGAGCGCCGGGAGACCCCGTAGACACCTACCTCGGAGGGCGGGTTGATCATCGTGATCACCTCGCCAGGGGCGGATCCGCCTGAGGCGCCGACGTTCACGAGCTCGTAGTACGGATTGAACATCCAGCCGCGGCCGTGGCTGGTGACGCCCGAACCCCGTACCGCGACGATGTCGCGACCACCTGGGCTCCAAACTGGATTGAGGTACTCTCCCGCCGTCTCGGTGAGCTGCTCCGGGGGACCGCCATCGGCGGACGCTCTCCAGATATGGCCGCGCGCCGCCTCGTCGGCGCTGGTGAAGGCGATGAATCGACCATCCGGCGACCAGGCCGGGGAAAGCTCGAAGGGCTCGAAGGACTCGGGGGTCAGGCGTCGTGGCTCGCTGCGCGGGAGCCCACTATCGGGATCTCGATCCATGATCCAGATGCGTCCCGCGGCCTCGAACGCCAGGCTGCTGCCGTCCGGAGAGAGCGTGTGCCAGCGCAAGAACTTGGCGTCGAAGGGCCCGTCGTCTATGCGGAACGGCGCGTAGGCGCGCTCGGAGATGACGCGATGTACGCGGGCCGTGAAGGGAACCGTGCTCACCTCGCCGCTGGCGACGTCGACGCGGCGGATCTTGCCGCCCTGAGCGATGACGATGGATCGGCCTTCGGCGTCCCAGCTGTATCCCGGCAGCACGTCCCAACCCCGCGATTCGACGCGGTCGTTTTCGATCGGGTCCATGAGCAGGCGCTCGGCCCCGCCTCGCAGATCCCGCAACCAGAGAGCGGTGCGAGGCCCATAGCGGTGCCCCTTGAAGCTCACAGTGCCGTTCGGGATGCGCCGGGCAAACGCCAGCCAGCGACCGTCCGGCGAGACCTCCGCGGCGTAGCCGCCGCCGCTGGAGAGACGGATCTGGGTGTCAGGAATCCCCGCCGTGATCTTGATCACTTCTCCGCTGGAGAGCTCGGCACGCCGGATCTGCCGGGCGCCGCCCACCGCACCGACGAGGCCGACGGCCTTGGCGAGATCGAAGTACAGGTGTCTGGCGTCCGAGGAGACCGACGGCCAGCCGGCCGAGGAGAACTCTTCATCCAGCATCGAGATGCCGTCGCCACCGTCGCGGTGGTACATCCAGATGCCGCCGGGGCGCCGCTGCACGAGGATGAACTGGCCGTCCGGTGTCCAGGCGGGCTTCGCCACGCGCACGGCGTCGTCGCGAAATACTGCTCGCGGGTTCGAGCCGTCGCTGTCCATGAGCCAGAGGTTGGGCTGGTTGGTGCGGTCCGAGACGAAGGCGATCGTCGTCCCGTCAGGCGAGTAGCTGGGCTGGTAGTTGACCGCCACACCGCTGTCTTGAGTCAGGCACTCGGCAGCGCCGCCGTCGGTGGAGACTCGGTAGATGTGTCCCAGCAGGTCGAAGGCGATCCAGCGGCCGTCGGGCGAGATGTCGACCGACATCCAGGTGCCCTCGCGGGTCTCGAAGTCGATGGTTCGCGTTTGTCCGCGCGCCGCCGTGACGTCCCAGTCCGCAGCGTCTCGAGCTACCGCATCAGACGGGCCGGAGGTCTGGACGTGCTCGTCCGCTGGCTGCGGTTGATGATCACGGGCAGCGCCCACCGGCGCCACACCGACTCCGGTCACCAGCAAGGCGACCGCCACGAGGATCGGGGCGAGTCCGAGCCGTCTCCGGGAGCCGTCGTTTCTCATCAAAGACCTCCTGTGTACGCGTTGACTTGCCGGCCGAGCCTAATCATGGACCCCGGCGGACGCAACGATTAGTTGGCTAAATGCCACCTTGCGCCCTCGACCGTTCTCGACGGCGCGTGCTACAAACCGGGGCCTGAACAGCCATGGTCGTCGGTCGAGCCATCCGAACCGCTCTTCCTCATCCTGGCAATGTCCTACAGTTCGGGGCTCGACGGCTCGCAGCCCCGCCATAAGTCCCTCTTCCTGGAGAAACCCATGAAGCATGCCTGTAGCACTATCGTCGCGGTACTCATCCTCATCTTGGCCAGCCACGGCTCTGCAGCCGCGCAGGACATGACGGCCGCCGAGGAGGCGCTCATCAAGACGCAGGCGCAGCGCCACGTCGAGGGCTACTACAACCTCTATTACGAAAGGAACCCGCAGGCGCTCTCGACGGACGTATTCAGCCTGCCGTGGATTACGATCGGCGGAAACGGAATAAGCGTTCATACGACCGAGGAAGAGAACCTGGCGTACTTCGAACAGGCGATCGCCGGACTCGTGGCGCGTGACTGGAACCGGTCGACCTTCACCACCAAGAAGGTCTGTGCCCTCAGTGCCGGCTCCGCGATCGTCAGCGGCACCAACACCCGCACGCGCACCGACGGCAGCGTCATGTCGGTCGGCGGTGTGACCTACATCCTCGGCAAGAACGACGACGGCTGGCGGATCATCTCGTACTCGGGCCATGCCCCGAACAAGGTCGTCCGCTGCGTTGTCGAGTAAGACCTGATGTAAGCCGCTGCTGAATCCCTACTGCCACTGGCTCGACGAGGCCCGCCCATGCGAAATTGTCTAGCTCTCGCGGTACTCCTGACTCTCGCGAGTCCAATGTCGGTCTCCGCCCAGGTGGAGCCTGCCGAGCCCTTCAAAGTGGGGACCTTCGAAATCGATGGGGCGCCCGAGGTGGGGGTCGTACTGCGCGACCACTACATCGTGGCGCTCGATCGCGCCAACGCCGATCTGGAGCGCGACGCGGCGTATCCGCAGATCCCGCTCCCGGCCGACATGCTGGAACTCATCGGTCGGTACGAGTACGGGATGAAGGCTCGCCTGTACGAGCTTGTCGATCATGTGATCGCCGAGGACATGCTTACCGGAGAGCGTCCGGGCTACGTCTATGAGGTAGGAGAGGTGCGAACGCTACCGCCCATCCTCTATCCCGGCAAGATTCTCAACGCGGCGGTGAACTTCTACAGCCACGTCAACGAGACGGGATCAGACGAAGAGCGTGTCGAAGCACGTCGGCAGCGGCGCGAGAATCGCGGCGTGCCGTACCTCTTCATGAAACCCAGCCGGGGCGCGGTCATCGGCAACGGCGACGCCGTCGTCATCCCGTTTGGTCGCGATCGCATCGACTGGGAGGTAGAGCTCGGTGCGGTGATCGGCCGGACGGCCAAGTACGTCTCCGCTAACGACGCCGAGGCACACATCTTCGGCTACACGGTGACCCTCGATATATCCGATCGTGGCGGCCGACCACCCGGCGGCAACCCTCTGCGGTCCGACTGGTTCGTCGGCAAGGGGCACGACACGTTCGCCCCTCAAGGTCCCTGGATCGTGCCGAAGGAGTTCTACGGGAACCCGATGGAGATCCTCCGGCAGACGCTCAGCGTCGGCGACGAGCAGATGCAGGAGGCCACGGCGGGCGACATGATCCACACGTTGTGGGAGCTGGTCGAGTATGGGTCCTCGATCGTTACGCTGTTCCCCGGCGACGTGATCAGCAACGGCACGTCGGGTGGTACGGGGATGGGCACCGCTGTTCGCGGCGAGCAGCGCTTTCTCCAACCCGGCGAGGTGATCGAGGCCACCATCGACGGCATCGGCACGCTGCGGATGCCGGTCGTCGGCGAGAGCGAGCCGACCGGGCTGACGGGCGCCCAGCTCACTCCGGTTCGAGTGTACCGACCGGAGGGACGCTGAGGCAGAGAGGCGAGACCTCGAGGATCGAAAGGCACCAGTGAGGGAGGCGCCGATGAAGGGCAGAGCCGAGACGCGGCAGCGATGGAACCCGATTTTGTCTTTTGCGGTCGGGCTCCTCGCCGTGGGCGCGATGGTGAACCCGGCCGCGGTGAGCGCTCAGGCTCGCGCACTGACCGTCGACGACCTCGGCCTCGATGTCGGGGTGTCGGCCCCACAGCTGTCTCCGGACGGCGGTTCCGTGCTGGTGGTGACGAGTCGCCCCGACTACGAGGAGAACCGCTTTGTGCGTCAGCTGGTTCTGGTGGATGTGGCCAGCGGCGCTGAAACAGAGCTGACGCCTCAGCGGGTAGCCGTGAGTGGGCCGCGTTGGTCGCCCTCGGGCGCGGAGATCGCGTTTGCGGACTCGGCATCCGACGGAGAGCAAGACCAGATTTTCATTCTCCCCATGGGAGGTGGGGAAGCGCGCCAGATCACCCGTGTGGAGCGAGGTATTGGCACGTTTGAATGGAGCAACGACGGAGCACACTTCCTGTACACGACCACCGACGCGCCCGAAGAGCGGCACGGCGAGGAACGCCACAACCGCTCTTTCGAAGTGGGCTACAACAGCTATCTGACCCAACAGGCGCCGACATCGAGTCACCTGTGGCGCATCCCGGTCGGGGGTGGCGATGCCGAGCGTCTCACGGAGGGTGCCGAGAGCGTCGGTAACTTCGTGGTTTCTCCCGACGGGCACACCGTAGCCCTTTCCGTGCAGCCGCGACCCCATACCGGCGAGCGGAATAGGTCGATCATCCGACTCTTGGATCTGGGTCTTGGCGAGTTCCGCAACCTGCCGCTCGACGCACCGGTGTATCCAGGCAGCTTCTCGCCCGACGGCGGCGCCCTGAGCTTCGTCCGCTCGCGTGGCCCCGAGCCCGGCTTCAATCCTTCGGGTGTATTCGTCCAGTCGCTCGATGGTGGTAACCCCGTGGACGTTACCGCCGAGATCGATCGGAGTCTGGGAGGCGCCGCCTGGCTCTCCAACAGCCAATCGCTTCTGGTGCGGGGCACGGATCTGACCTGGCAGGCGATGTGGCACCAGCCTCTCGACGGGCCCCCTGAGCGGCTCGACCTGGGGGAAATCCACGCCGGATCTCCGGTTGTAGGCGCCGACGGCACCGTCGTATTCGTCGGCCGGGAGGCGCAGCGCCCTTCGGAGCTGTATGTGATGCAGGCGGGCGAATGGAGGCCCCGGCGCCTGACCGACTTCAACGACGCGCTTGCCTCCATGAAGCTAGGCGAGGTGGCCACGGTCGATTGGGACGGGCCCGACGATTTCGCGCAGAACGGCGTGCTCGTCTACCCGCCCGACTTCGAGCCAGGACATCGCTACCCGTTGGTTCTCTCCATCCACGGCGGCCCGATGGGAGCCTCCATCGAAGCGTTCTCGACCTTCAACCAGATCATGGCGGCGCAGGGATGGCTGGTGTTCAGCCCCAATTACCGTGGCAGCAGCACGCAAGGGAAGGCTTTCCAGAGCGCCGTGATCAACGATGCCGGGGAGGGGCCGGGGCGGGATGTCATGTCGGGTGTCGCGGCAGTAAAGGCTCTCGGGATCGTCGACGACAGCCGCATCGCCGTCTCCGGATGGTCGTACGGCGGCTACATGACCGCCTGGCTCACGGCTCACTACGACGGCTGGGCAGTAGCCATGGCCGGTGCCGCCGTGACCGACTGGTTCGACTGGTACAGCATGGCGGACATGAATATCTGGGCGGGCTTCGGCCTCGGTGGATCGCCGTGGTTGAACGACAACGCGATGAACTACTGGCGGCAGTCGCCCATGGCCTACGCGCACCAAATTCGCACGCCGACCCTCGTCATCTCCAATACCGGTGACGAGCGGGTGACAGTGAGCCAGTCGTACAAGCTCTATCACGCGCTCAAGGACAACGGTGTGGAGGTGAAGTTCGTGGTGTATCCGGTGAGCGGGCACTTCCCGGCCGACCCGGTGCATCGGCGCGACCTGCGGCGACGCTGGGTGGAGTGGATCGAGCAGCACTTCGAGCGCGTCGAGGCCGCGACGCGCTGATCGCAGCTCCCTCCCATTCTGGATTTCATTCGAACGCCCGAGGAGGTCGATGAGCGGGCTTTCCGAGGAGCCAAGGTGACAAGCCTCAGGCCTGCCCCCCAATCAGAGATCGACGTGGTTCGGGCTCGCCAGGAGACACCCGGCGCGGAGCGCGTACTGCATTTCAACAATGCCGGCTCCGCACTCACCCCGACGCCGGTGCTCGACGCTCTGTATGGTCACCTGCGCGCCGAGGCAGAGATGGGGGGATACGAGGCTGCGGACGCGGCGGCGCAGCAGCATCGCCGAACCTACCAGGCGATTGCAGAGCTCCTCGGGTGTGGGACGGAGGAGATCGCCCTCGTCGAGAACGCCACGCGTGCCTGGGACATGGCGTTTTACTCCATGTCTTTCAAGCCGGGCGATCGCATCCTCACCTGCGAAGCGGAATACGTCAGCAACTACATCGCCTATATGCAGGTTGCCGGACAGACAGGGGCGGTAGTCGAGGTCGTGCCCAGCGACGCCGACGGGCAGATCTCGCTGGACGCGCTCCGAACCGAGCTCCGGCGCGGCGGGGTCGCACTGGTGGGGCTGACGCACGTGCCGACCAACGGCGGTCTGGTGAACCCAGCGGAAGAGGTGGGTAAGCTCACCCGAGAGGCCGGCGTCCCTTTCCTGCTCGACGCGTGTCAGTCAGCTGGACAGTGGCCGCTCAATGTGGACGCGCTCGGCTGCGACATGCTCTCGGTCACGGGGAGGAAGTACCTGCGAGGGCCGCGCGGTACCGGCTTCCTCTATGTTCGAAGAGAGATGATCGAACGGCTGGATCCGCCCTTCCTCGATATGCGAGCCGCTTCCTGGACGGCGCGGAATGAGTACGAGATCCACCCCACCGCAAGACGCTTCGAGAACTGGGAGTCTTACGTGGCGGGGCAAATCGCGCTCGGTGCCGCGGTTGAGTATGTCCTGGAGTGGGGCATCGACTCCATTCAGGCGCGCGTAGTTCACTTGGCGGCGACGCTGCGCAGCGCCCTGTCGGCGATGGCTGGCGTTCAGGTTCGTGACATCGGTCGCCACAAATGCGGCATCGTCACGTTCACTGTCGACGATCGAGAGCCGGAGGACCTGAGGAGCCAGTTGAACGCGCGAGGCGTGAACGTCAGCGTGACCGACCGCGCCTCGAGCCGGATCGATATGGAGGCACGCGGCCTACAGTCCATGGTGCGCGCCTCGGTGCACTACTACAACACCGAGGACGAGGTGGAGCGTTTCGCGAGCGAGGTGGCGGCGCTTTCTCGTTGACCTCAGGGCATCGGAAGCGCCGTCGCGCGCCGCCTAGCTCCCGATCGCGAACAGGCTGCCGGAGGTCCGTACGTACATCACGCCCTCCGACAACGCCGGGGTTGCCATGAGCAGCTCCCCCATCGTGTTGGTGGCGATGTGCTCGAACTTCGGCCCGGCCCGGACGATCACCACGTCGCCGTCCTCGTTCGACAGGTAGATCTTGCCATCGGCAGCAACCGGCGAGGCGCTGAAGCCGCTGCCGCGGTGCGGCACGCGAGCTCGATACAGCTCCTCGCCGGCTACCAGGTCATAGGCGTCGAGCACGCCGTTGTTGCCCAGCACGTAAAGGATGCCGCGGTAGATCAACGGCGTCGGCATGTAGGGACCCCTCCCTTGCCTACTCCAAACGACCGACTCGTTGCTCTCCAGACCGTCCTGCAGCGTAATGTTGCCGCGTGCCCCGGCGCGCACCACGAAGATCGGCCGCTCCGGGTGTCGGCCGCTGGCTACCACGATGAGCTCGTCGACGAACACCGGAGTCGGGGCGGTGATCTTGGAGCTGCCACCGAGGCGCCACAGTTCCTGGCCGGTTCGCGGATCGTAGGCGCGAATGAAGTTGGCGGCGTTGGTGATGAGCTCCGGCCCGGTGGAGCCCTCATAGACCGTCGGAGTGCTCCACGACGGCAGCTCGTCGCGGTCGGCCTTCCAGACAGTCTCGCCAGTCCGCGCATCGAGCGCCACGATGAAAGAATCCTGCTGCGTATCGCACTGCACGAAGACCAGATCATTCCAGAGGATCGGTGAGCTGGCCGGGCCCCACTCATAGGTGGGCACGTCGTAGGCGCCGAGATCGAGGTGCCCAAAATCGACCTTCCACAAGAAGGCGCCGTCGACGTCGAACGCGTGCACCCCCTGCGAGCCGAAGGCCGCCACGACGATGCGGCCATCCGTTGCCGGCGTGGCGCTGGCGTAGGTCGACTTGATGTGGCGCTTGTCCACCGGGTGGCCCTCATGCGCCGTGCGTTCCCAGAGCAAGCGGCCGCTCGACTTGTCGTACGCATAGACCATCCAACGGTGCAGCGAACGGTCCTCGGACGCGTCCCCGTCGCCATACAGACCGGGGCGGAACGTCGCATCCGGGAGGCTCCCCAGGGCGCTGGTGACGAACACGCGATCGCCCCAGACCACCGGGCTCGAGTGGGCGAGTCCAGGGAGAGGAGTACGCCAGAGCACCCCGTCGCCGGCGTCCACATCCCACTGATCGGGTAGGTTCTGGCCGTCGGAGCTACCCGATGCGGCTGCGCCGCGGAAAGAAGGCCAGCTTCCAGAGCTGTCAGCAACGCCGGGGAGCGATGCCAATGTGTCCGATGCCGTGCGAATGATCTGCCGCAGCGCGATGGATGGGACAGATCCTTGTGGGTGCCACGTACTGCGGTCGAGAATCATCCGTCGGGGGTTGCAGTCGTCCGAGGTCACGCTCAGGGTCAAGCTCCCGGACCGTGCCTGGAAAGCGTAGAGTCCGACGTCACTGCAGCCGTCCGGGGCATCCGGCGAGATCAGTCGGAGCTCAGTGCCATGAACCTCCCAGGTGCCGGCCATCGGAGGCCAGCCTTCGCCGTCGATCCGGAAGCCACCGTCCGGGTCGAACTCGGCAATGAAGGCACCGAAGGTCAGGCGACCCTCAGGCAAGGCAGCCGCGGGCTGCGCCTGCCCGATCGCGCCGATCTGGATCGCTGTCGATGGCAACCCCAAAGCGCTGCCGCACAACAGACCGCCGCACAACGCGACGGCGATTCCCGGTACCTGTCGAGGTCTCGGCATCGTCGGCCCGTGATAACTATTCCTCGTCCGGTGCGATGTTCCAGATCTCCCGCGCGATCCGCCACACGCCGTCGTCGCCGCGGCGCACGATCATCAGATACTGATCATTGCCGTCGTAGGTGCCACGGGCATAGCCCCAGTCCCCGGTCACCACCACCTCGTCGTTGTGCATTACGAGGTCATAGGCGCCTACCGGGTCATTGGCGGCGCGAAAGTCCGCAGCGCCCTGCACCAGCGGCGCTCCGGCGCCCATGTATACGAGGTCGTCGGTGTAGACGTCCATCAACTGGTCGATGTCGGTGTTCGCGTAGGCGGCCGAGAGGCGATCCATCAGCCCGTCGATGGCGGCGCGGTCATCGTCAACGCTCGGCGTTGGCGCCGGCTCGGGTGCCGGCGGCTCCGGCGTCGGGCCGCAAGCGAGAACTGAGATCGTGGCCAACGATATGAGCATCCTGATCGTGCGGTCATGCCGCTTCATCGGCTTTCCTCCGGGGCGCCGTTCGAGTTGACAAACTCGTGCGAGATCTTCCAGGAGCCATCGTCCTGGCGCGCGAACATATAGATCGCCTTGCCGCTGCGATCACCGGACGTCCAGTCGCCGATGATGTGCCCCCAGTCGCCGTTCACCATGACCCCGACGTAGGTCTCGACCCATTCCCTCGATTGGCCACCGAAGTTGGTCTGTTCGGTGTACGCAGCCTTGCCGATCACCGGGGTGCTGTTTTCGGACATGAAGAACAGGTCGTCGGTGTACCCGGCGAGGAACGTCTCTTCGTCGCCGGCGCGCAGCGCATTCGTGATGGTAGTCATGGCGGCGAGCAGGGCACCCACCTCGGTGCCGCTGGTCTGTTGGCTGGCCACGACAGGGCTGCCCGGGGCCAGCCAGAGGAGCACCAGCGACCAAGCGACGGCGGTGCGAAGGATTCTCATAGGCTGCCTCGTGGAGATTGGGTTTCGGATGGCCTTGGATCGGCAGACCACCATACACTGCCAGCGCTCGACAGCGAGCAAGTCAGCCGCACGAAGGCCAGGCGATCAAGGGTCGTGATTCGATCAGCACGTTCGTGAGCCTCGATGCTCGCCCGGTACCGGCGCCGCGCGAGCCGAGCTCGTCGCGGCCACGGACAATTCGATGAAACCCGGACGACCCGTCGCCGTCTATATAGCGTGGGCCTACATAGGACCATACGACAAAGCTTGAGGATCAAGAAGTTACGCCGGAATTCGAGGGATTTTCGTGAGCGTTCTGCCACCCGTGACCCATCTGCAGTTCCTGATCCTCGAGTCGCTCGTCGGCGGCGAGCATGCCGGCCGTGACGTTCGGGCGGCGCTGGCCGATCACGGCGCCGGGCGTACGCTTCCGGCCTTCTACGAGCTCATGGCACGGCTCGAAAAGGCTGGCCTGGTGTGCGGTTCGTACGCGCCAAAGAAGGTGAATGGCCAAGTCGTGCGCGAGCGACGCTATGCGATCACCGAAGCGGGGCGCGAGGCCCACGCGGCCACCTGTCGATTCTACGGCGAGAGGCTCTCTACCCGTTCGCAGGAAGCATGACGATCGACGGCCGCTGCATTCGACTTCTGCGAGCCGCGCTGCCGCGCAGGTGGCGCCGCTGGCTTTTCGACCCGAGCTTTGCCGAGTTGACCGAGTCGGCGCAGGCGGCCGGCGAGCTCGGATCGGTGGCGTTGAGCCTGCGCGCGCTGCGCCTGTGGGTTCAGTGTTGGCTCGTCGGAGTCACCAGCCTGTTGCGGCGTCCCTTCGAACGGGTTCGAGCTTGCCGCTCCGACTCGCCATTGACGCTTCCTCCACTTTCGGATCATCCGGAGACCTTCATGCAAACGTTCCTTCAAGATCTGCGCTATGCCGTCCGTTCCTTGTGCCGCGTTCCCGGCTTCACCACCGTGGCGATCCTTACGCTGGCGTTGGGTACTGGGGTCAATACGGCCATCTTCGGCGTTGTGGACCTGCTCATGCTGCGCCCGCTGGCGGGCGTGCAGGACTCCGACGAGCTGGTCTTCGTGATGGGCACCAGAGCGGACAATCCGTTCTTGCGGAACGTGTCGTACCCGAACTACGAGGATCTTCGCGACAATCTCGAGGGCTTCGACGATTTGCTGGCGTACTCATTCACGACCGTCAGCCTGACCACTGCCGACGGCCTGGCGGAGCGCATCTACGCCTATACCGTGAGCGCCAACTACTTCGACCTGCTCGGTGTGCAGATGCGTCACGGCCGCGGCTTTGACGACGCCGAGGGGCTGGTCGACACTCCCGCCGCCGTCGTGGTGCTCGATCACAGCTACTGGCAGTCACGGCTCGGCGGCAACCCGGACGTGGTGGGATCGAACGTCGAGATCAACGGCGTACCGTTCACCGTGGTCGGAGTGGCTCCGGAGGACTACCTCGGGGTCGAGTCAATGCTGGCCCCGCAGCTCTATCTGCCGGTGGGGGCGCTGGTGGCGATTGATGAGACAGACGTGGCCTGGCTGCAATCACGGCGTGCCGGCGCCTTCCGGTTGATGGGCCGGCTGGCCGACGGCTTCGGGCCGGCGCAGGCGGGCACCAGCGCAGAGGCGGCCTGGGAACGGCTGCGCGAGACCTACCCCGACGACAACGCCGAGCGCGGGCTGAAGGTGATCCCCGAGCGTGCCGGCCGCCCGGATCCGTCTGCGGGCGGCCAGTTTGCCTCCATCGCCGTAGTCTTCCTGGTGCTGGTGGCCTTGGTTCTGACGATCGCCTGCACCAACGTTGCCAATCTGATGCTTGCTCGTGCCACCGGTCGAGCGCGTGAGATCGCCATTCGCTCGGCGCTGGGCGCTGGCCGCGGGCGGGTGGTGCGACAGCTGGCCACCGAGAGCGCGCTGCTCGGCCTGGCCGGTGGCGTAGCCGGGGTCATCATCGCTATCTGGTCGGCAGCCACCCTGCGGTCGGTGGTTTCTAGCTGGCAGCTCGAGATGCCTCTGCGCCTTCCGTTGCACATCGATCTGCGAGTCATCGTGTTCGGGCTGATGATTGCCGTCGGCGCCGGGTTGGTCGCCGGGTTGCTACCGGCGCTGCGGGCATCGAGCGGAGATCTCGGGCTCGGCCTCAACGATGGAGCTCGGGGGGCGTCGGCGGGCCGTCAACGTCAGCGCACCCGCAGCGCGTTAGTGGTGGCGCAGGTAGCCGTATCGGTGGTCCTGCTGATAGTCGCCGGGCTATTCGTTCGCAGCCTGCAGAACGCGCATGGGGCGCAACTCGGCTTCGCGACCGAGGACCGACTGTTGTTTTCGTTCGACCCGTCAGTAGTCGACGTGGATGCGACCGAGGGTCAGGAGCTGTTCCGCCAGCTGCTGGCGCGCGCTCGTGCTCTTCCCGGCGTGATCTCGGCCGGCATTACCAATGCCCCGCCGTTTAGTCCGCGGAGCAGATTCACCGATACCCTCGACGAGGAGCGTGCGGCGTTGGGCGAGGAGCAAGGCGTCCTGACGCCTTACTTCACCGTCTCCACCGGATACCTGGAGGCCGCGGGTGTACGGCTGCTGCGGGGCCGCGAGCTCAGCGACAGCGATACTGCCGATAGCGGCAATGTGGCGCTGGTGAACGAGTTCATGGCCGAACACCTGTGGCCGGGAGAGGATCCGATCGGTAGGCGCCTCGTGGATGGCGTGGGTCTGGACTGGGAGGTCGTGGGCGTGGTTGAGCAAGGCAAGTACGCGCTCATCTGGGAAGATCCCATGCCTGCTTTCTTCATCCCTGTGGCGCAGGAATACCCGGAAGCCGCCACCGTGGTTGTCCACGCTGCCGGCGACCCGCTCGATCTAGTGGATCCGCTCCGTCGGGCGCTGGCGGAGCTGGCCCCAACGGTGCCGGCGTTCGGCGTCGTGACGATGGAGGCTCACCTGCGCGACGGTCGCGCGCTGATGCTCGTGCGGCTGGCCAGTGGTCTGGTGACGGCCTTCGGGCTTCTCGGCATCGCCTTGGCCACCGTGGGGCTGTACGGCGTGATCGCCTACTCAGTAACCCAGCGGCTGCGTGAGTTCGGAGTGCGCATTGCGCTCGGTGCTGCGCCCAGACGCTTGCTGTCGATGGTGCTTCGGCAAGGGTTCGTACTGGCCGCGATCGGCTCGATGCTGGGGTCGCTGCTCGCCATCGCCGCCGCTCGGCTGGTCGTCCCCCTGCTGATCGGGGTGAGCGCAACCGACCTACGGGTTTTCAGCATCGGGGTGGCGTTCGCCTTGACGACCGCCACCGTCGCCAGCCTCGTGCCAGCCTGGCGAGCCACGCGAGTGGACCCGATCGAGGCGCTGCGCGTTGAGTAAACGACTGATGCGTACGCGAAAGCACAATTGCCGTTCTCCCGGGCCCGACGACGAGGATCCAAGATCTACCGATTGAGGCATCCACGTCGCCCGGCTTTGTCGCTTGGCACAAGAGACCTCCGGACACCATCGGTCTCAGAGGAGCCAGAGTTCCGTGATCCCGTCTGTCCTCGGCTCGGCCCTGCGGGACAGCGACGCGCGGGTGCTACCATCCGTGGCTGGTCGGCGATGTACAGGGCATCAGGCGATGCCCGAAGGAGTTTGTCCGAACGAGACCTCGGCCACCGATCACGCAGCTCCAAAGGACCCATGCCAACGAACCGGAACGCCCCGTCGGGTTCGCGAGTCACGCTGCCGAATCTCCTGCCGATGTTTCTATTGATCGGCCTTTCTTCTCAGCTCGGGGTCTTCGCGCAAACCCGCGCAGAGCTCAGCTTGAACGAAGCGAACAATCAGATTCGTCGGGACAAGTTCGATCTTGTGCTGCCTCGAGCAATGCGCGACAACAGTGTCGACATGTGGATCCATGTCATGCGAGAGGCGATTCCCGACTCCTTCGGTGCTGAGGAGCTCGGCAGTCCCTCCGGCGTGTTCGTTTTCACCGACCGGGGTGGTGACCGAATCGAGCGGGCGATTCTCGGGCGCCGCTGGGGCGCGTCACATCGAGACTGGGGGGACCCCTCGGACTACGAGGATCCGATTGAAGTGCTCGGAGCCTACGACATCATTGGCGACCCAGTGCTCGTTCGGCAGCCGGTAGGAGGCCCGATGACCGAGTACGACTACCGGTTCAAGGGTCTCAGAGCATTCGTGGCGGCGCGGGATCCCCAACGGATCGCCGTGAACTTCAAGCGGGATCTGGCGCAGTGGGCTACGTACCGAGGACACGACGACGGCATCTCCCATACCGACTACACGCTCCTGGCCGAAGAGCTCGGCGAGAGGTACGCCGAGAGGCTGGTGTCGTCAGAGTACGTCCTGATGGACTACATCACGCAAAAGGTGCCGCGCGAAGTCGAGCTGCTCAAGAGAATGCGCGAGGACGAGATCGAGCGCGTACACCGAGCTTTCGATGAAGTAGAGCCGGGCGTGACCAGGACCACAGAGTTCGGTCGAGAGCTTTACTACGCGGGAGCCACGGTCCTTCGTCGGATGAGCGCCGGACTCTCACAGAGAGGAAGGAGCGCCGGTTGGGAGAACAGTGTGATCCAGGGAGGCGACATTCTCGCGGCTGAGGGCGTGGGAATGTACGCCTACGTGCTGCGCGACGGCGAGGTCGAGCCGCCGCCTGAGGTTCAGAGGCTCTGGGCGGAGTATCTGAAGATCGACGAGATCCTCTCGGAGACCATCCGGTCGGGCCGCACTCCTCGACAGATCGCCAAGGACTACACGCGTATGTTCGAAGAAGAGGGGATCATTGTCAGGGATGATCAGCTGCACATGGTCATTCCGAAGAACAACTTCCCCGTGTACTCCGCGGGATTCGATCCATCCAAGACCCACCTGACGATCGACGCGCACGGCGAGATGAAAGGCGCACGAGAGCGGGTGGCCGAGACGTACTTTGCTCCCCGGATAGGTTCGTACGGTCCGGAGTGGTCGAAGACCATACCTCTGGCGCCCAACCACCACTTTGTCCTAGAGTATTTCTTCTACATGCCGTCGCCGGCTGGCGAGGGTGAAGATCAGTACTTGCTCTGGTGGGACCATGAAGGGGCGATTGTGACGGAAGATGGGGTCGAGTACCTATTTGCGCCGCAAGAGGAGCTCTACCTGATTCATTGAACGTCGAGCGACCGGCTCACTCGGGTGAACGGCGTGCGGTTCCTGCAACGAGACCCCACGGCGTCACGGCCGCGTGGAGCCCAGCATACGTGTGCCTGCTAGAATTCCACGGACACCAATGGAAATTGTGAATGGCGCCGAATGTGATTTCGGCTCGCGACGCCTGAAATCGGGTGTGGCGCTGCTTTCGTTGACGCTGGGCAAGGCGGCAACGACGCCTTCGATTCCAGACAACGATTGCAGGGGTTTATGGCCAGACGAAGTAGAACATCGGTACTGAAGCGGCAGCGAGAGGCGGCCAAGCGACAACGCGAGCGTCGCAAGGCGGAGAAACAAGCGCTCAAGCGCGAGCGTCGTCATGGCAAGAAGCCGGGAACGCAGATGGCGTCTCATGACGACCTCGTCGGCCTCGGCATTGTTACCGAGCCCGAGGAGACCCAGGAGTCCGAGGAGTCCGGAGAGACCCAGGAGTCCGAGGGAGCCGGCACGAGCAGCTAGCGCGGGAAGTCTCGCTTGCTCGTTGGAACGGCCGACCGCTGACGTCGATTGCGTACACTAGGTGCTGGTTCCCTCGCGAGGCACCCGTATTGCGCGAAACCTGGGCCAGTCGTTTCGGGTTCATCATGGCGACGGCGGGGTTCGCCATCGGCCTGGGGAATATCTGGCGGTTCCCTTACCTGACCGGGACCAACGGCGGCGGGGCCTTCCTGCTCGTCTACGTCCTGTTCAGCATCCTCATCGGCATCCCGCTGATGACCGCCGAGATCAGCCTCGGCCGCAAGGCGCAGCTGACCCCAGCAGCGGGGATGATCAGGCTCACCGGGTCGGTGTGGAGCCCGTGGAACCTCATCGCCTGGCTGGGCCTGCTGGCTGCGCTGCTGATGCAGTCGTACTACTTGATGCTGATCGGGTGGATTCTCGGCTACTTCCACATGATTGTTACCGGGCAACTGGCTGCGGTGCCGCCGGATCAACTCGCCGCCACCTATGAGACGTTCATCGGCACCCCTGGCCCGGTGATCGTCTACACCATGCTGGTGATCGTGCTGCTGGGTTTGATCGCTAGTCGTGGGCTGCGGCGAGGTCTCGAACGTGTCGGTGTGTACGCCATGCCGATGCTCTTCGTGCTGCTGGTCGTGCTGGCGGTCCGATCGCTGACCTATCCGGGTGCCTGGCAGGGCCTCGTCTGGTACCTGACGCCCAACTTCGCAGCGATCAACGGCGGCAGCCTGTTGGAGGCACTGGGTTAGGCGTTTTACTCGATCGGCATCGGCATGGCAGCGGCGTTCGGGCTGGGCAGCTATCTGCACCGAGACAATACCGATGTTCCTGGCAACGCCGCTTTGGTGGTCGCCTGCGACACATTCGTTGCTTTTCTCGCCGGCCTCGTGATCTTCCCGGCGCTGTTCGCTTTCGGACTCGAGCCCGATAGCGGCTCCGGCCTGTTGTTCGTGACGATGACGAACATGTTCGCGCGCATGCCCGCCGGAATGGCGTTCGGCAGCGCGTTCTTCTTCCTGTTGATCCTGGCCGCTATTACCTCCTCGGCCGCCGTGTTCGAGGTGTTGGCCACGACGCTCACCGACTTGAGCAGGCTGCGTCGAGCCAGCGCCACGTGGTTGCTGGCAGGCTTCTTTGCCCTGATATCGGTTCCGGTGATCTTGTCCTTGGCGCTCGGCTCGGGTCTGCGTCTATTCGGGATGGACCTATTCGCTTTCGCGGACGCGGCCTCGGGTCGCTACCTGCTGCCGATCGGCGGTCTCACGCTGGCTTTGTATGTCGCCTTTGTCTGGGGCTTCGATCGCTTTCGCGACGAGACCAACGCCGGCGCCGGCAGGGTGTACGTCACCGCAGCATGGATGCCGCTGATGACCTTTGTCATTCCGGTTGCGGTGGCTTTCCTGCTGCTAGTGGGTGCCGGGATCCTGTAGTCGGCTGGGCTCTGCCGACCGAGGCCGGTGTCGGGCCGTTTCGGTGGCCGCTCCCGCGCCGCTCGCCGTGTGGTGCCGGGCGCGACGGTCCAGCTGTATCCGCCGGGCCGGTGCCAGCGCCACGGCGCCGATGATCGTGCCGGCGCCGAGCCATTGCGTCGGCGACAGTCGCTCACCAAGCAACAGGGCCACCCAGCCGAGGCTCATGACCGCCTCGATCGGCATGAGCAGGGCGGTCTGGCCGCCGCCGAGAAGACGTACCCCCTGGATCGTAGCTACGCGGGCGATGGCGGTGCCGATGATCGCTGACCACAGCACGACCCCCCAACCGACGCTCGAGAGCGCCTCGCGAGGTGCCTCGAGCGGAAGTAGCACATAGGCCAGGATCCCCATCGTGCCGGTTACCCAGAACGCCGCGCTGGTCGCCGGATACGCCACCAGGCGCGCATGGATGACGAACATGTAAAGGGCATAGAAGATGGCACAAGTCGCAGCGAGCAGGATTCCCAGTAGGTCCACGTCACCGGTCAGGTCCGACACCAGCGCAATGCCCAGCAGCGCCATTCCCAGTCGTATCCAATCGAGCCGCGCGATGGTCTCGCCGCACAGCGCCAGCACTCCGAGCAGGAGCGCTGGATAGGTGGCGAACACCAGCATGCCGATGCCGGCGTCGATTCGCCCCAGGGACCAGTAGAAGAACAGCAGGCTCATGAGGTTCAGAGCGCCCGCCAACGCCGCGCTGCTGCGGCCGCGTCGATCGATCAGGATGACTCCGGATCGACGTAGCAACAGATACAGTCCGATCAAGCCGCTGCCGAGGATCATCCGGGGCGCCAACAGCTGTAGCGGCCCAGCAGAGCCTACGGTGAGCCCGATCTTGACGGCCGCCGGCAGGGTGCTGAGGCACGCGCTGGCCAGGAACACGACAAGGAAGCCGCGGTTGTGCGCCCGCACGGAGGCCCTCTGTGTTGCGGGAGAGATATCGTCGGCCGACGGGGGGAGCCCCGAATGGCACGCATGGTATCTCGCCCCGGCCGTCGCCGGCGCCTGGTGACCGGCACGGCGCTCGTGCAACTGCGGTCTCTTGCGGCTATCGTTCGCCCATGACCCTCGATCCCCGTGTTGTGCAACGCGAGCTTCGGCAAGTGATCCGCGGCGAAGTGCTCACCGACGAGGTCTCGCTGGGTCTCTATGCCACCGACGCGAGCAACTACCAGATTCTGCCCGTCGTGGTGGTGCTGCCTCGCGACGCCGGCGATGTGGAGAGTGCCGTGGCGATCGCCGCGCGGCATCGGCTACCCATCCTCCCACGGGGGGGTGGCACGAGCTTGGCCGGGCAGACGGTGGCGGCGGCGATGGTGCTGGATCTTTCGAAGCACATGAACCGTATCCTCGAGCTGGACGTCGCAGCGCGCACCGTACGGGTCGAGCCGGGCCTGGTGCGCGACGAGCTCAACGCCGTGGTTGCCGAGCACGGCCTGCATTTCGCACCCGACCCGGCTACCGCCAACCGCGCCAATGTCGGCGGCATGATCGGCAACAACTCGTCGGGAACCAAGAGCATTCTCTTCGGCAAGACCATCGACCACGTCGAGGAGTTGAAGGTGTTGTTGGTCGACGGCACGATCCTGAATCTGCGGCAACAGTCGTCGGATGAGCTTGCCGCCCGTGTACAGGGGGGCGGCCGCGAGGCGGAGATTTACCGTGGGCTGCGGCAGATCGTCGCCGATAACGGCAACGAGATCGCCACACGCTACCCGAAGGTCATGCGCCGAGTTGGCGGCTACCCGCTCGACGAGTTGGTCTCGGACGATGGCTGGAACCCGGCCAAGGTTCTCGTCGGCAGCGAGGGCACGCTGGCCGTCACGCTTGAGGCCAGGCTCCGGTTGGAGCCCCTGCCAGGCCACACGTCCGTTTGCGTGGCGCACTTCACCGAGCTGATGGAGGCGATCGGTGCCGTTGAGCACATTCTGCCGTTCGACCCTTCGGCGGTCGAGATCCTCGATCACACGGTATTGCGACTGGCGCGTGACAACCGCCAGGCGGCACAGATCTACGATTTCCTCGAGGGTGAGCCCGCGGCGGTGCTGATCGTCGAGTTCTATGGTGACACCGCGGCTGAGGTTGCCGATCGGGCGCGGCGGGTGGCGGCCGACCTTGCGGCGCGCGGCCTCGGATACGCCTGTCCGGTTCTGCTCGATGCCGCCGGGCAGGAGCGTGTCTGGGAGGTTCGCAAGAACGGACTCGGTCTGATGCTGGGGATGAAGGGCGACCGTAAGCCGTTGCCCTTCATCGAGGATGCTGCCGTGCCGATTCCGGTGCTCCCCGAGTACATCCAAAAGGTGCTCGACATCTGCCGCAGCCTTGGTGTCGAGGCGGCGATGTATGCGCACGCCAGCGTCGGTGTGATCCACGTGCGACCGATCCTCGACCTGCGGCGCGGCGAGGACATCGAGAAGATGCGGCAGATCGCCGAGCGTACGTTCGAGCTCGTCGTCCAGTACGGCGGTGCGTGGTCAGGGGAGCACGGCGACGGTCTCGTGCGCAGCCCGTTTAACGAACGCTACTTCGGCACTCGGCTCTACCGCGCCTTCGGCGAGGTCAAGGCGCTCTTCGATCCGCAGAATCTGATGAATCCCGGCAAGATCGTCGATGCGCCACCGATGCACCACAACCTGCGGTACGGCGAGACCTATCGTGTGGACGCGGGCGACTCAATCTTCCAGTATCGCGCCGACGGCAGCTTCGCGGCCGCGGTCGAGATGTGCAGTGGCGTGGGTGCGTGTCGCAAGACGCTAGGCGGCACGATGTGTCCCAGCTACATGGCAACCCGCGACGAGGAGCACTCGACGCGTGGACGTGCCAACGCACTGCGTCTGGCGATGTCAGGCCAGCTCGGTGCTAATGGACTCGCTGCCCTCCGCCTCCGCGAGGCGCTTGATCTCTGCCTTTCCTGCAAGGCGTGCAAGACGGAGTGCCCTTCGAACGTCGATATGGCGACGCTCAAGAGCGAGGTCATGCAGAAGGTCCATGACCGGCACGGCGTGACGTTGCGCGATCGGCTGATTCGCGACTCCGCCATGGTGGCGCGTCAGCTGGTTGGCCGCTGGGCGCCGGCAATGAACGCGGTGCAATCGAGCCCCGTCTTCCGCTATCTGCTGGAGCGTCTAGGCGGCGTCGATCGTCGCCGCACGCTGCCGACGCTCGCCGCGCAGCCGTTGCGGCGCTGGATGGGTGAGCAGGCGGCGACCGGCGGCGATCGCGAAGTCGCGCTGTTTGCCGATACGTACCTCGATTGCCATGAGCCTGGTAGCGGCAAGGCGGCCGTCGAGCTGCTGACGGAGTGCGGCTACAAGGTGGAGCTGGTATCTGGCGGCTGCTGCCAACGTCCGCGCATCTCGCACGGCTTCCTGCGCCTGGCCCGTCGGCACGGTGAAGCCACGCTCCGACACCTCGATACCTATGTTCGACGCGGTGTTCCGGTGCTGGTTTGCGAACCCAGCTGTGCGTCCGCCTTGACCGACGACCTGCCCGATCTGGTGGCCGATCGTGAGCTGGCCGATCGTGTGGCGGCCGGAGTGACGATGATCGACGTATTCCTCGACGCCGAGATCGCTGCGGGAAGACTCCAGCCCGAGTTCAAGCCGAGCACCGACCGTGTGTTGATCCACGGACACTGTCACCAAAAGGCCCTGTACGGCACCGATGCCATGAAGCGTGTGCTCGGCCAGGTGCCCGGGCTCGTGGTCGACGAGGTCGACTCCGGGTGTTGTGGAATGGCCGGCTCCTTCGGCTACGAGAAGGAGCACTACGAGATCTCGCAGAAGATCGGTGAGGATCGGTTGTTCCCGGCGATTCGGGCACTCGACGGGGCCACGGAGATCGTCGCCTGCGGATTCAGCTGCCGCCACCAGATCGAGCACTTCACCGGTCGCCGGGCGCGGCACTGGGTCGAGGCGGTGCGCGACCAGCTGGCGCCGCCAGCGATGGCGCGTCGTTAAGGGCGCCGTTGTGCCTCTGGGCCGCTGGCGCTAGAGTCTCCGCTACCTATCGTCCCCGATCCGGCAACAGCCAGGGAGCCGTGCCATGCGATTTATGATGACCTACGCGGTTCCCTCCGACGCCTGGGAGACCGCTGTCGAGCGTTTTCTCGACAGCGGTGGTCTTCCACCCGAAGGAGTCACGATGGTGGATCGCTGGCATGCCGCCGCCGGTCGACACGGCTTCATTCTGCTGGAGACCGACGATCCGACGGCAATCTATCAGTTCGCCGTTGAATGGAGTGACGTGGTAGACCACACGATCACACCGGTGCTCGATGACGACGAAGTGGCCGCGGTACTCTCGGCGCGTGCCGAGGACTAGAGCGACGTCGGTCGACGGTGTGGACCTGGAGTGGTCCGGCGGCGGGCAACGCGTCACCGGTGCTGGCGACGATCGACGGCGTCCGATAGATCGTCACGATGACCGATGAGGCGGCCGTGGCGTTCGACGCGGACGACGGCACGTTTCTCTGGAGCCACCCCTTGCAGGGAGTGCCGGGCTCGTGCTCGACGAACATTCCGTCGCCCATCGTCGCTGGGCAGGTGGTGATCATCGCAGGAGTCCGACACGGGACGGAGGCCGTCGCACCGATGAGGGGTGCCGAGGGCTGGACGGTCGATTCTGTGTGGAGGAACGACGAGATCAAGCCTTTCTGGAGCAACCTCGTGCTCGAGGGTACCGAGTTGTTCGGTATCTCCGGTCAGCGGAAGGGTCAGCTGTTCGCCCTCGACCCGGCCACCGGCGAAGCCGCCTGGATGACCGACGGTCGATCGGGGGGGAACGGAGCGGTGCTGGCGGCCGGCGACTATGTGCTCTTTGTCATGAACGAGGGAGATCTCCACGTGGCGCGAAGAACGAGGCCCGGTCTCGAGTTGATCGCCGAGTACACGGTTGCCGACGCTGCGGTCTGGGCGTACCCGATCATCCACGACGACGATCTGCTGGTGAAGGCTGGCGACGACTTGATGCGCTGGTCGTTCGACTAGCCCGTCGTCGTCCCGATCTCGCCTTCGGTGTGTCGGATGGATTCCGCCAGCCAATCGGATCCGGCCCGCGATGCCATGGCGCGAGCGAGGAATCCGGTCGCGTTGGCCACAGCGAAGCTGATGCCGCGCACGTTACGCTCCGGTGGCACCCCGGGGATGGGCCGAGGTAGAGGCGACGCTCGCAACGTCAACCCGTCGCCGGGCGCCGCGTCGTCGACGATGATCTCGTCACGGGGGCACTCCACGTCGGCCACCACGCCGATTACGTCAGGCAGGCTTCCAGGCCACCAGCGCATAGCACGGTGACTTCGGGCCGAGACCACCAGTAGGCCGGCTTCGAGCGCCCGAAGCACGGAGTCGCGTAGCAACTCGGTGTGCTCGCGGCGGGGCGTGCCGAGGCTGAGGTTGGCGAGGCGGAGCCCCTGTTTGGCCGCCCAGTCGATCGCTCGTGCCAGGTTCGCGGCGCTTGTCGACAACGAGGTCTCGAACACCCGCACAACGTGCAGCTCCGCACCCGGTGCCTTCTCCTGGATCGCCGCCGCCACCGCGGTACCGTGGCCCAGCCGGTCGAGCATGTCGTTGTGCTCGTTCCCGTCGCGGTCAATTGCCACGCCGGACGCGTACGCCGTGACATGTGGGTTGTCGGTGTTGATGCCGCTGTCGACGATCGCGATCCCGACGCCGCAACCATTGCCGTCAAACGGCGGCTCGTCGAGGCGATACCTCATGTGAGGGAGGGGTCCTTCGTCGCCTCCGCACCGTGGGCCGGGTGGATCGCGGGCCGCTCGACGTCGGTTGCGAACAGCGCCGAGAACGCTCCGCCACTCGCCGCCAGGGTCGCCGGGGCTCCTTGTTCGACGATACGCGCGCCGTCCACCACCACCACCCGGTCAGCCCGCCGGGCCATCTCGTAGCGGTGCGAGATCAGCAGCGTGGTGCGGCCGCGCATGATCGCCTCGTAGCTCTCGATGACGTGCCGCTCGGAGACTGGATCGAGCGATGCTGTGGCCTCGTCGAGCACCAACACCGCCGGGTCGGCGAGAAACGCCCGCGCGATCGCGATCCGCTGCCGCTCGCCGGCCGATATGGCCATGCCGCGCTCGCCGACCACGGTGTCGTAGCCGTTGGGCAGTCCGTCGATAAACCCTGCAACGCCTGCTGATCGGGCGGCGGTGCGCACCTGCTCGTCGCTGGCGCCAGGCTGCGCGTAGCGAATGTTCTCGGCAACGGTGGTGTTGAAGACGAACGGCTCCTGCTCCACCGCCACGATGTGGCGGCGCACGTCATCGAGACGTAGATCGCGCAGTCGATGACCATCGAGGCGCACGTCTCCTTCGTCGGGGTCGAGATGGCGAAGTAGGAGATCGACGACGGTCGACTTGCCGCCGCCGCTCGGTCCGACAATGGCGACCACCTCGCCCGGTTGTACCGCCAGCGTGACGTCATCGAGAACCGCGCCGCCGCGGTCGAACGTGAAGCTCACCCCCTGTAGCTCCACGTCGCCGCGAGCTTCGCCGAGAGCCACGGCATCGTCCCGCTCGGTCACTTCGATCGGCGTGTCGAGGATCTCGTGCACGCGGCCCAACGAGACCCGGGCCGTCGCCAGGTTGGTGTACAGGCCCATCAAGCCCTGTACCGGCGAGAGCAGCCGTGTTTGGTACGCCATGAACGCGACCAGATCTCCCATCGTGATGGCGCCGGAAATGACCCGGCTGCCGCCATATAGGAAGACCACGGCAGTACCGGCAGAGAGGATCAGCCCGGGTAGGCCGCCGGCCAGATAACTCAGCCGGCGCATGCCCATGAGTGCCTCGATGAAGGCATCGTTCTTGCCACGGAACCGCCCCTCCTCCCGCGACTGGGCGTTGGACGAGACGATGAGCTTCATGCCCTGCAGTGTCTCGATCAGAAAGCTGCCGATGTCGGCGCTACGCTCGCGCATCGTCTGCACCCTGGTCTCGAGCCGCCGTCGGTAGTAGACCAAGGCCACCATGCTGATCGGCATCAGGACCACGCTCACCGCGAACAGCCGGGCGTCGAGCCAGATCATCACCGCCACCGTTCCGACCAGGAACAGGATGTTGCCCACCCAGGCGAGTGCGGTCTCGGCGGCGATGCGCTGGATCTCGCCGATGTCGTTGTTGATGCGCGACACGATGTCGCCGAGCTTCGCGTGGGCGTAGAACCGCGGTGATAGCCGCTGCATGTGCCGGTACAGATCGAGTCGCATGTCGAAGAGGATCTCGGCTGACACGCGCGTGTAGCGCAGCCCGCTGACCACGTTGATCGCAAAGCCCAGCAGCGTGGCGACGCCGAACAGCACGATGATGCGCACCAGCGCGCCCATGTTCTGTCCCAACAAGGCATTGTCGACGAGGTCTTTGGACAGATACGGGACGTAGAGAGACAGCAGCGTGCTGGCGAAGCTGAGCACGATCACCAGCGCCAGGCGATGCCAGTACGGCACCACGTAGGCCATCGCCCAACGGAGCTCGCCGCCGCGCGGCACCCGGGCGGTCATGTCGAGAACCCTGCTCTCAGGGGCGCCCGGAATCCGTTGCTGGAACCACGATCAGTGTGGTCGTGGTATCGGCGTCCAGGGCCAGCGTACGCTGGTAGCTGTAGTCGGCGGCGGTATAGATGTCGATCGTGTTGCCGGCGTTGAAGACGTAGAGCAGCTCGCCGTTCGAGCTCGGCTTGACGCTCATTCGAGGGCGCCCTGGGAAGGCCTGGCGATTCTCTATTCGCCGCCCTTCCAGGTCGAAGGTCCAGAACTCGTAGTGGCCGATGCTCTGGTACAGGCCGTAGGCTTTCTTGCCGTCCGGGGCGAGCGAGAAGCTGACGCCCATGGACGGGCCCAGGGTGTAGTAGTCGACGCTCTTGTCCGGCAGGTTGACGCGCGCCACGCCCATCAGACGCCTGCCGTTGATCGGGTCGGTAGTGCGGAACAGCCCTGTAAAAAACCCCGGCTCGTCGTAGATGTTGGGGCTGATGCCGAAGTTCAGCGGCCCCATCCCGCCTTCCATCGGGCGCGAGATCTCCCATGAGTCGACCTCCTCGAAGTTCTCGGTCTCGAGGATGGTCACTTCCTCCGTCATGATGTACAGCAGTTCGCCGTCGGGCGAGAACATCATCTGGCTGAACTCGCGTTCCACACCGCCCGGCCATGGGATGTCACGTGTGACCTGGCGTGTCTCGAGGTCGTACTGCTGCAACACCGGCGGTCCGATCTCGAAGCGGTCGATGTGCTTCGTGTCGGTGCTGGTGTGGAGAATCAGGTACTCCTCGCTCGGATGAACGGCGACCTGCCAGATGCGCACCTTCGAGTTGTCGTGGCTCAGCGAGTGGACATCGATCGACTCACGGCTGGCAACGTCGAGGATCTCGACGTACTCGAAGTCGACGCTCGTGGAGTAAAGCCGCTCCTGATCGGGCGTCAGCTGCAGATTGCGAGGGATCCCGGCGGTGGTTTCGATGCGTCCGGCGACCGTCATCGTGGCTTCGTCGATGATGGTCACCGCGTGATCGTAGGTGCCGACGTACAGCGTGGCGTTACCGCCGCTTGGCTGCTGTTGCGCTGCTGCGCTGCCGAGAAGAACGCCGAGCGCCAGGAGCATGGAGCAACCCAACACAATCAGGCCCCGTCGGTTGGATCCGGCTCTGACCACGGTTGACGAGCTCACGGGAAGATCAGGTCGATCTTGCGCCAGTCTTTCTGTGCGGCGGCGCAGGTCTTCGTCCAGTCGGGCGTGTAGTTGAGCTGGTCGGGCACGTGCGCCGGCCAGAAGCAGCCCAGGTAGCAATCGAACAGATCGCGCTCCACTGGCGAGCAAAGGCCGGCGGTCCCACCGCTGCTGTCGACCTCCCAGCCGGGCTGGAACACCAGCGAGCAGCCGAGCGGAATGTGCGGCTCTTCGGGTTGCTGCGGTGCCGCCTGCCCCGATTGCGGGTCGCTCAGCGCCACCACGTCGCTTGCCAGATGGCGCTCGATGCGCCCGGCCTTCTGGTTGACTGGTTTCAGGTGTTTCATTGGTCCCTACCTTCGAAGATGGCGAGGTAGCCGGGATTGTGCTCAGCTATTTCACCATAGACGCGCAAACAGGTGTCGGTCCAGGCGCGGATCCACTCACAATAGTGGAGGTTCGGGCCGCGGGTGGTTCCGTAGCGGGTGTGGGCCTCGTGATAGCAGCCCCCCGCGCAGAGGGGTCGTGCCCAGCATTTCTGGCAGTCGGTCTTGTCGTTGACGTGGTGGGTCTCGAGGAAATGCAGCTGGCCGCTTTGATCGATGCCGCCGTCGACGGTGCCGATCTTGTGCTCATCGGATCCGGCGAAGCGGTGGCAGAGCGAGACGTCGCCGCCAGTAGCCACGCCGAGCAGCCCGAGGCCGGCGCCGCACGGATAGGCCTTGCTCACGCCCTTGTGGATTTCCTCGATGGTGTCCTTGACGTTCGAGAAGCCGTGGTGGCGGTTGTCGAGAGCGGCCTCGAGAAACTCGTCGGCGAGCTCGTTGAACCCCGCGAGCATGGTGTCGAAGCCGTCGTCACCGATCGCCCAGTCCTGACCCCAAGAGGTGGTGACGGGAGCGAATCCGACCTCCCAGAAACCGACCTCGTCGTGCAGGTGGCGATAGATGCGCTTTACGTCGAGGATGTTCTTGGTCAGCGTGACCCTGGCGCCGATCGGTCGTGTGGTGTGGCGCTTCAGCAGCTCACGCACCTTGGGAACGACGATGTCGTAGGTGCCGCCGCCGCCTTTGAAGACGCGGAGCTCGTCCTGCATCTCCTTGGGGCCATCGATCGACACGGTGACGCCGATCTCGTTGTCGGCGAGCCACTCGATAATGTCGGGACGCAACAGCGTGGCGTTGGTGGTGAGGTTGAACTCGATGCCCTTGCCGAGTTGCCCGGCACGCTGGCGCGCATAGCCGACCGTCTCCTTCAAGACGGGGAAGTTCATCAGCGTCTCGCCGCCGAAGAACGTCAGGTGAACGGTTTCGATCTCGGCCGACTTCCCCAGCATGAAGTCGACGCTCTGCTTTGCCGTTTCCTCGCTCATGAACTTGGGCTGACGGCCGTTCTCGGTGTCGACGATCTTGTCCTCGCTGTACTCGTAGCAGTAGCCGCAGCTGAGGTTGCACTGGTTGGTGACGTTCAACACCAGCGTGGTCAGCGGGAACGGCGTCGGCGGCATCTGCCTGGGTAGTGGCTGCGGTGCCACGTCAGCCTCCCCGAGGGCGCGTACCTGCATGAGCTCGTTGACGCTGTGGTAGACGGCCTCCGGCGCATAGCGATCGGCGAGCTGCTCGACGAGCTCGGATGCCGCCATCGGTTGCCCGTCGAGGTGCTCGATGACCGCTGCCGCCGTCTCGTCGAGACCAAATACCGCGGCGCTGGGAACCATGTAGAGGTACTGCCGGCCGGCCGCCTCGAAAGCGTGGTACTCGCCGATCGACAGAGCGACCTCGGAGCGCACGCTCATTCGCCAGGCTCCCATCCTCTCCAGTTGAGATAAAGAGGCACGGTTACCACGAGGTGGGACCGGCCGCGTAGCGGGCGATCCTTCCCGACCTCGTTGTACGTGGCCACTACCCAGACGTCGCCGATATTGTTGCGGTTGCCGGCGCGTTCCGGGTTCGGCCCGTCCACCGCGGGGGTGAACAGGCCATTGTCGTCGAGGGTACCGACGTACTGGAGATCCTCATCGTTGTAGGTCGCGGAGTATTCCTCGAGGCTCCAGTCAACCTCGACGACCCCCAGGTCGATGTCGTCTGCCGTTCCAGGCTCACCGTCGGCTCCGTTGGAGGACCCGTAGGCCTCGAACTGCGCCAGTTGCTTGTCCGCGACCTCGCCGCCGAGCCTCGCCATGCTCCAATCGGGCGACACACGGATGGAGTCGACCTGTTCGAATACCACCAGTCCTTCCGGTTGGCCGATGTCGCCCACGAACACGTCGCGCTTGCCGATCGCGGCGTCGTCGGCGGCGGCAGCAAGAACACGAATCGCGCTGTCGCTTGCCTCGCGTACCTCGGTAACCTCTATCCCTGGGCCGAGATCGATATCCGCTGCGGTCACGTCGGCCGGCAGATTGGCGCCGAAGATCGTCAACTCGTTGACCAGGCCATCGCTGCGCAACGCCTCCGGGTAGACGCCCGCGATCAACGGAACGTCGGCACGATGCAAGGTCACGTCGATGCCGATCTCGTTGTACGCGCCGGTGAACCAGCGGCCCGCCATCGTGCGCCAGTCGCGCTCGACGAACATCACCTCGCGTAGGGACCCTACGGGGTTGCCTTCGGCGCCCGAGCGGCCGCGCCACTGGAAACCGGTGTAAACGATGGCTCGGCCGCTGCGTCGCGTGGTGTTCCCAGTGCGCGGATTGCTGAGCGTTGCCGCGGTGCGGAACTCGCCGTCACTGTCGTTTACCGCGCTGACCTCGACCGTGCCATAGACCGGGCCACGACCGGGCGAGTGGCCCGCAACCGCCCAGCTGCCGGCGAGACGCGCCGGTCGACGGTTGGCCGACCATGCCGACCACTCGGGAGTGTCGAACGGGAAGGCCTCGGACAGATGCTCGATCGCGTGGTCCATCGGATGCCCGGGTGCATCGCCGCTCGGCCCACGTCGCTGTGTCCTCCGGAACGCTTGAAAGTCAACGTAGGGGAAGTAGCCGCGGTGCATGGCGATGAGAAGTCCCCACTCCTCTTCGGTGCGGCGCTGGGTGATCACCCGGCCCATCGAGTGGCACTGGATACAGGTTGTCTCGGTGGTGTCGTCGGCGGTGTAGTCGTGGTCGATCAGCCGTTGCTCGGCCTCGAAGGCGCCCGGCTTGGCCTCCTCGGGGGCCAGTCCGTGATTGTCGGACAGGTAGCGCACGATGTCGCGGGCCATGGGCGGGTCGAGGTCGACGCCATTGAGCATCACCATGCGCCGCAGCGTCCATTGCCATCCTTCCGGGGATTTGCGGACGTACGAGATCCGCGTCATGTTGCCGTCGTCGTCGACGGCGTGACACGAGCCGCAGTTGGATACGACAGCGCGGTCGGTCACCGGGATTCCGGCGGCCGTCGCTTCGTCACCGGCGTCGCTCGCGGTGCCGTCGGATTGTTGGATGGGTGCGACGCGCGAGAAGGGTATGGCGGCGATCCCGAGGCTCATGACGACGACAAGCGAAACCAAGAGCGGGATTCGTGCCGGCGGAGATGCGTTCCCTCTGATCATCGGATCCCTCAGTCAGGCGGCGAAAGGTCATGCGGGAGCGGGCTGCCCAGAGGGTTCTATCATGCAGCGCCGTTTCTGAGGAACCCCTTGGCTAAGAGCACCGACAACGCTCCAACAAAGTCGGGCAGCGAAACTGCCGCGTGGCGCTCGTTGTAGGCCTCGAAGAGGTCGGGTACCTGCTCGTAGTCTGGCGCCAGCGCCATCAGACGCGGCACGTCGACGCCGCGGAGGTGTCGGAGTCCACCGGGAAGGGCCGGGGTTGCCAGGCGAGGCTGCATGACCACGAGTCGCTCGCTGATCGCGGCCTCCTCGATCACGTTGACCGTAGGCTCGGCTGTCAGCTGTATCGACGATCCTGCTTTGAGTGTTTCGAACGCCGATAGAACCTCGTGATCGTTACGCAGCGCGTCGACGTTGTCGGCTACCGTCGGCTGATCTTCGCTGGAAGAGCGGCCTGTCCAGAACGGGTGGTGGTGATCTTCCGCCACCGCTTGGAAGAACTGCGAGGCCTGTGAGCGGAAGCTGTCGTACATGCGTCGCTCACGATTGGCAAAGAGCATGGCGGCGGCACTCCGCATCCCTGGATCTTGTACCCACGTGTTGGTCACGATTGCCGCCAGCCAGCCCGATGCCAGGGCCTTCTTGACCCCGAACGACGACAGGGGATCGATGCGCGAGGCGGCGTCGCCGAGCAGCAGGAAGCGTTCGCCACATACTCGCTCGGCGCGATACCAAGTGGCGTCGCAGCCCCAGGGCTGGCCTTCGAGGTCGGCGCCGTCGAGCAGGCGCTTGAACGCCTCGGTACGCCCCAGCGCATCCAGGTAGCGCTGTCTCATCGACCCTCCCGACAGCTCCGACACCTGTGGGTCGAGCATGCACGTGAAATAGCGGTGGCCGGACTCGACGGGAATCGACCATGCCCAGCCTTCGGCGAACGATTCCACCAGGGTGTGGGTATCATCGCCGAGGTCCCAGGGGTCGTCCCGCCGCCAGATTCCGATCAATGCCACTGTGCGCGACGGCTCGGGTTCGGGATGCCACCCGAGGGCCCGAGAGATCACCCCGTCTCGCCCCGATGCGTCAAGCAGGGTGTGCGCCGACACCTCACCCACACCGCCATCCGTGGCGTAGTGGGCTCGTGTGGGCTCGGCCTCCACCGCGACGTCGACCACGGTGGCGTCGCGAATCACCGTGGCGCCAGCGGTCTCCGCCGCGGCGAGCAGCAAGCCGTCGAACTTCGCGTGCTGCACCTGGTAGCCGGTCTCGCCATCGGCGTAGCGCTCAGAGCGCGGCGTGCCGCCGCCCCACCAGACGGTGTTGCCAGTAGAACGCACGAACCCCGCGACATCGACGGCGTCGAGCACGGCGATCTCACGCAGGAGCTTCCGAGTGCTCGGCGGCAGCGTGACAGCCAGGCTCTGTTCCGGGTCTTCCCGGCGTGTGATCACCACCACGTCGTAGCCCCAGAGCGCCAACAGTCGCGCTGCGGCGGCCCCCGCCGGTCCACCGCCAACGATGGCCACGTCGTGCACACGCCCGCTGTCGGCTACCATCGGATGGCACGCGGGGCGCCGAGCCAGGCTGGCGAACAAACGACCGGCTCAGTCACTTCAGATGGTCTCGAGATTGCGAGGGGTGAGGCGCCGCTGGCTCTCAGGATGATGAAGGCACCGGCGGCGAGCAGGGCGGCGAACACAAACGAGATTCCAGGGTAGTTTACCGCGGCGTCGGCCGCCGTGAAGCGGCGAAACAGTTGGGTCATCAAGGGAGGCCCGATGATCGCCGAGACGCTGAACAGGCTCGCCACTGCTCCTTGCAGCTCGCCCTGGGCATCTGGTGGAACTCGCTGCGACAGGAGCGACTGGGTCGAGGGCATCACCAGGGCGCCGAGCAGCCAGGTGAGCTGTAGCGCGAACATCATCCAGCCGTGTGACGCGAAGGCATAGCCGATGAATCCCGCACCGCCGACGATCAGGCCGAGCGACGCGGTTCGATGCTCGCCCAGCCTCGGCACTACGACGCGCGGCAGCGTGCTTTGGCCGAGAACCATGAGGGTGCCGAAAGACGCCAGTGAGGCGCCGATCATTGCCTCCGACCAGCCGAACTTGAGCATCGTGTAGTAGGTCCAGATGCTCGGCATTACCTGGTGTGCTACTTGCCATAGAAACAATGCCGACAGCATGCCGAGCACCGCCGGGTAGCGTCGGATCTGTAGCAAGGTGCCGATCGGGTTGGCGCGCCGCCAGTTGAGCTCGCGGCGCTTGTCACTCGCCAACGTCTCCGGCAGCACAAAGAAGCCGTAGACGAAGTTGGCCAGGCTCAGGCCTGCGGCGACGAAGAACGGAACCCGCGGACCAAACCCGCCTAGTAGCCCACCGATCGCTGGGCCGACGATGAACCCGGCGCCGAAGGCGGCACCGATCAGGCCGAAATTCTGTGCCCGCTTCTCGGGCGGGCTGATGTCGGTGATGTACGCATACGCGGTGGTGAACGAGGCTCCGGCGATCCCGGCGAGCGAGCGCCCGACGAACAACCAGGCAATCGTCGGCGCCAGGGCCATCAACAGGTAGTCGATGCCCAGCGAGGCCACCGAGTACAGCAAGACGGGTCGCCGTCCGAATCGATCGCTGAGGTTGCCCAGGATCGGTGCGCACACGAACTGCATCATGGCGTAGGAGAACGCCAACCAGCCGCCGAAGATGGCTGCACGGCTCAGCCCTTCGCCGGTCAGCTCCATGATGAGCTCCGGGGTGACCGGGATGATGATCCCGAGCCCGACCGTATCCAGCAGTACGGTCAGCAGCACGAAGACCAGTGCCAGCTTACCCGGGGCCTGGACGGACATTGCCGACTTTCTCGTAGAGCGATGGAGAGGGTTGCCCGCGGCCCGTGCGATCAGCACCAGCCGTGTCGGCATACTCTGCCACGGGGTCACTCCCGATGCTTCGACCCGCAGGCAAAGGGAGCGCCAGCGCGTGCCAGGGCTGCGAAGCGCCCGCGCCCCCCCCCAGATCCGTCGAGGTCGAATGGCCCGAGGTCGGATCCGACGGTACTCCCCGGACGGCGTCGCCAATCAGTCGCAGTTATCCACGGGAGCTGGCAACGCGGCCTCTCCCAAACTACCCGGAGTCGAGTATCGGGTTACGTGCGCGCGGCGCGGGTCAGCGGCCCGATGGGCAGGCGCTCTCGAAAACGGTGGCGAAATGTTGCCCTTGGATCTTTCGGTTGCCCAGCTTGTGGCGCACCGCGACGAACGACTGGCGGTACACCTCGATACCCCACGTGTCCAGGTTTAGAAACGCCCATCCGCGGTTGAATCTCTTTGGAAGGCCCCTCACCCCGATGGCGACGCGCTGCGTTGCCGCCGGAAACGGGAATACTTCCTCCACCACCGCGACATCCTCTGCCGTGTCCCACTGCACGATCTGATCCTGCGGAAGCGGGTACCAAGAGTTCTCGCCGAGCTCTCCTAGCTCCCCGCATACGAACGCCTCGCCGCCCACCGCCGTGTCGCGCCAGACGATCAGCTCTGACGCGGTCCTGCGGTTCAAGGCGTAGTAACGCAGACCCCAAGACTTGCCGAGCGGCTCACGGCGGTCTGCATTGAAGCGGACGTAGGTCTCGTAGAAGGTCTCGGAATCGAGACGTTGGTCGCTGTCCGAGGCCTCGATGGCTACCAGTGGCATCGTCAGGCCGTATTTTCTGCGCGCGTGCACTATCCGTGACTCGCCAGTGAGAACGTTGTCGTCGCGCGCCACCCGTGTATCGTCGGTAGCGAAGTAGCCTTCGTCGCTGGGGCAGATAGGCTCGGCCCCCGCCACTATCGCCTCCTCTGTCACGTCGAAGATCAAGTAGCCTCGCGCAACGTTGTCGCCGTGCGTTCGGACGGTGCAGGCGCCGTCGTAGGCTGCCACGGGAGCACCGGTGAACGCCGCCGCCAGATCTTCTGGATCGAGAACCACCCCGTCGCCACAGCGCCGCAGGAAGCCCTGTTCGGCCTCGAAGATCTGGCCTATTCTGAATTCCTCGTAGTCGTATCCGGTGAGGAATAGGTCGAAGGCGCCGATCGGGACACCTAGGTCGGTCCACAGCGTGCCGCGAACGACCGCCGGGGTGTCGTCGCCGTTATTGATCACCACGGACGTCGACTCCGTCCTCAGTCCGGCAGGATCGTTCAGATCCACCTCGAAGTAGGGCAGCAACAGGGTCGCTGCGGGCACGTGGTCGACAGCGCAGATCTCGGCGATCGCGGGGACGGCAGCCAGTAGAACGATCGTGGACCACAGCCAAAAGACTCGACGCATCGAACTGATTCCCTCCAAAGTGGCGTGCCGGCCGGGCCGCGCCAGCGGCGCCCACGGCGTTTCGGCAAACAAGATGTCAATCGACGACGCGGTATGCTGCCCGAGCCCGATGTGATTGTCCAAGGGGCGACCGGCGCCTCCGGCGGCGCGCGTGCGGCGGGCTGGAGCCTGGCCGATTCGTTCCTGTAAGGTCCCGGCTAATGAGCGATCGAGCCGAACGTTGCGTGCCGGACAGCCTGATCGATGACTACGCTCGCGACGGCGCCATCGTTGTGCGACAGCTCTTCACCGTCGAGGAAATCGAGCTGCTGCGCGAAGGCATCGACGCCAACATCGCCTCGCCGAGCCCGCGTTCGATCGTCGCCAGTCGCCCGGATGATCCGGGCTGGTTCATGGAGGACTTCTGCAACTGGCAGGACAACGCCGCCTATCGCCGCTTCATCGAGGAGACGGCACTCGCCGGCGCCGCGGCACGGCTGATGCGGTCGCGCCAGGTACGCTTGTTTCACGACCACATGCTGGTCAAGGAGCCGGGTACCGCGCAGCGCACCGCGTGGCACCAGGACCAGCCCTACTACAACGTCGATGGGCGTCAGAACATCAGCTTCTGGATTCCGGTCGATCCAGTTCCCCAGGAGTGGACCCTCGAGTTCGTCGCCGGCTCCCACGCGGGTCCGTGGCTCATGCCCCGCACCTTCATGACCGCCGAGGCCCGCTGGTTTCCCGCCGGCTCGCTCGAAGAGGTGCCCGACGTAGAGGCCGACCGGCCCGCGTACCAGATCCTCCGTTGGGCCATCGAGCCAGGCGACGCTGTCGCCTTCCACATGCTGACGCTGCACGGCGCCGCCGGTGTGCAAGGAACCCAGCGGCGCAGGGTCTTCTCGGTGCGCCTGTTGGGTGATGACATGGTGCACGCGCCGCGGCCATGGAAGACTTCGCCCGACTTCGGGGGCCTTAGCGAGGAGCTGCCCGCCGGCAGCCCGATGGACCACCCGCTGTTCCCGCTGCTGGGGTAGAGCTAGTACCGCGGCGCACCGGCCAGGCGGCTCCTTCGTGGCGCCAGACGGCGCCCTGCCGATAGAATGCTCGAGGCATGAAGTTCGAGAAGCCCAGGGCTTCTCCGTGGCGACGCCAGAATTCTCATTCTCGGAAAGGCGCGCCGTCGAAGGCACTCTCAGCTCCCCAAGGAGTACGGCATGAACAAGCGCGTCCTGGCCTGGTGTTGCGTTACCGTTGCAATCGCGGTGTCGTTGGGTTGGATCTACTTGGATGGCGAGGCGGCGCTGGTCGATCCGCCGATGCGGTCGATCGGTGCGCTCGAGTTCGCCGACGGCGTGCTGTTCGCTAGCGACTCGGTCGGCGGCACCCTCTACGCCTTGGAGGTCGGCAGCGTCGGCATGGCGCCGGAGGAGTTCGAGGCGGTTGGAAGCCTCGACGCCAAGATTGCCGAGATGCTCGGCACCACGTCGTCGGAGATCTTCGTCAAGGACCTGGCCGCCGACAGCAAATCGGGCGTCGCCTACCTGTCGATCATGCGCGGCAGCGGGAGCCACGCGGAGCCGGTGCTGGTGAAGGTCACGCCGGACGGGGAGGTGCACCACGTCGACCTGGCGCAGGTTGCCTATACGAAGCACGATCTGACCAACGCGCCCGCCGACCAGCCGGGTGAGCGCCGTAACCCGCGCTCGATGACCATCACCGACATCGAGCTACTCGGTGACGAGCTGTTCGTAGCAGGTCTGTCGAACGAGGAGTTCGCCTCGGTCATGCGGCGCGTTCCGTGGCCGTTCGCGTCGGCTGCCGACGCCACCGGGCTGGAGATCTACCACGGCGCCCACGCGGCATACGAGACGCACGCGCCGATCTACACGTTCCTGCCGGTCGAGCTAGATGGCGAGGAGCACGTGCTCGCCGGTTACCTGTGCACACCACTGGCGACGTTCTCGCTCGAGGAGATGCGCGGTGCGGACCGCATGCGCGGCAAGACGATTGCCGAGCTCGGCTTCGGTAACGTGCCGATCGACATGGTGGCGTTCGAACAGAACGGCGAGGAGTACGCCCTGATGACGAACTCTCGTCGCGGCACGATGAAGATCCCGATGAGCGACATTCGCGCTGCACATCGCAACCCGAGCATCGAGGAAGAGGTCGGGCCGCGCACCGGCGTCGATTACGAGGGCGCGCCGCTGGGTCTGGTGGTGCAGATCGACAAGCTGCGCGACGACGCGCTGCTGATCCTCGAGCGCCTGCCCGAGAACGGGGCCCCTGAGGCTTTCGGCACGCGCCTCCGAGTGGATCTAAGCTGAATAAGATTCGGCTGGCCGTGGCCGCGATACTGGTCGCGGCCACGCCGCTATCCGGGTGCGTGGATTCACCAGCCGGCGAGCCCGAGCTGCACTTCGCTGGCGATGCCGAGGCCGGCTGGCGCGTGGAGCTGACTGGAATCGGTGACGCAGAGCCGAGGCTGGCGATCTATACCGGTACTCCTGACCAGCTCGGCAACGAGCGATTGCCGGTCGTTGGTCAGGTGAGCGTCGAGCGTGGGGTTGTCCGATGGCGACCGCGCTACTCGCTGGGCGCTGGCCAGACCTACACGGCGGTTTGGCGGCGTGCCGATGGCGAACCGCTGGTGCGCGTTTTCACCACGCCGCTCAGCGACCGTGCCGCCACGACGGTGGTGAGCGCGGTGTATCCGGCCGCCGAGTCGGTGCCAGAGAACCTGTTGCGTCTGTACGTGCAGTTCTCAGCGCCGATGAGTCGTGGCCGCGCGCGTGAGTTTCTCGAGCTGCTGGATGCCGATGGCCAGGCGGTCAGCGGCGCCTTCGTCGTTCCCGAGCAGGAGCTCTGGAGCCCGGCCGGTGACCGGCTGACGTTGTTCTTCGATACGGGCCGCCTCAAACAGGACGTCGGGCCGAACCTGGCGATGGGGACACCGTTGCGTTCCGGGCAAACGATCACGTTGCGCGTTTCCGGCGCCTGGCCCGACGGTGAGGGTGTGCCCCTCGCCGAAGGCTCTGCCAGGACCTGGACAGTCGGCAGCGCCGATCGGTCCCGGCCCGAACCTGCAGACTGGACGCTAACTGCCCCCGCGGTAGCCGGGGCCGTCGGGGTCCCTGTCGAGCTCTGGCTCACCGAGCCGCTCGATCACGCACTGCTCGAGCGGCTCATCACCGTCGAGTCATCGAGCGGCAACCGGATTCAGGGTCGCTCGCAGGTATCGGAGCGGGATCGACGCTGGAGCTTCACGCCCAGCGAACCGTGGACGTCGGGCGCCTATCTCCTACGTATCGATCCGGCGCTGGAGGATCTCGCGGGGAACAGCCTGTCGAGGCTATTCGACGAGCCCTTGGATGCCGAGCGTGTCGGTACGCCGACTATGGAACCGGTGCTGCTGCCCTTCGAGGTCGCGGCTGAAGCGACCCGCTAGTCGCTTTACCGTTAACCGCCGCTCTTGCAGCGCTAGGCGTGTAAGGTTGGCGTTTGCGGGCGCCGGCAATCGATCGAGCTCTTGGCCGGTCGCGGTGCCCGTCGCCGTGACGACGTTGAGTTCCACGCCGACGACGATTGGAGCAGCGATGATGGAGGGCCGCCAGACAGATCTCCACACACGCTCGTTGCAGGACCCGGCCGAGTTCTGGGCCGAGGCCGCCGAGGACATTTCCTGGTATCGCCGCTGGGACCGCGTGCTGGATGACTCCAACCCGCCCTTCTACCGATGGTTTCCTGGAGGCATCGTCAATACCTGCTACAACGCTGTCGACCGGCACGTTGAATCGGGGCGAGCCGAGCAGCTGGCGCTGGTACACGACAGCCCGGTCACGGGTACCACGGCGACCCTGACCTATGCGGAGCTCCAGGATCGGGTGGCGAGGTTCGCTGGGGCGCTGGCGGCGCGGGGAGTCGAGAAGGGCGACCGCGTGATCATTTACATGCCGGCAGTGCCCGAGGCAATCATCGCGATGCTGGCGTGCGGCCGCATTGGCGCGGTCCACTCGGTCGTCTTCGGGGGCTTCGCGCCGAACGAGCTTGCCACTCGTATCGACGATGCCAAACCGAAGGTGATCGTGTCGGCGTCGTGCGGCATCGAGGTCAAACGCGTCATCGAGTACAAGCCGCTGCTCGACAAGGCGATCGAGATCGCGTCGTTCAAGCCTGACTGCTGCATCATCCTGCAGCGACCGCAGGCGGCGGCACCCCTGCTGAAAGGTCGCGACGTCGATTGGCGGGAGGTCGCCGACGCCGAGCCCGTCGACTGTCTACCGGTGGCTGCAACGGATCCGCTGTACATCCTCTACACCTCGGGAACCACCGGCGTTCCCAAGGGCGTGGTGCGCGACCACGGAGGGCATTTGGTGGACCTCAAGTGGACGATGAAGAACGTCTACGACGTCAATCCCGGCGATGTCTACTGGGCTGCATCGGACATCGGCTGGATCGTCGGGCATTCGTACATTGTCTATGCGCCGCTGTTTCATGGCTGCACCACCGTGCTGTATGAAGGCAAGCCGGTAGGCACCCCGGATCCCGGAGCGTTCTGGCGGGTCATCTCCGAGCACAAGGTCAACGTGATGTTCACCGCGCCAACCGCGTTCCGCGCCATCAAGCGCGAGGACCCGGAAGGTGAGTTCATGCGGCGCTACGATCTGAGCCACTTCCGGGCGCTGTTCCTGGCCGGCGAGCGCTGCGACGCCGACACCCTCGAGTGGGCACAGCGACAGCTCGGTGTTCCCGTCGTCGATCACTGGTGGCAAACGGAGACCAGCTGGGCGATCGGGGCCAACTGCGCCGGCCTCGGTGAGCTGCCCGTGAAGCCGGGCTCGTGTGGCCTCGCCGTGCCGGGGTTCGACGTGCGGGTGCTGGATGATGCGGGCGGCGAGGTGGCCGACGGCGATATCGGCAGCATCGCCATCAAGATGCCGTTGCCGCCCGGTTGCCTCCCCACCCTTTGGCACAACGACGATGGCTTCGTCGACACTTACCTCAGCGCCTTTCCCGGTTACTACTCGACCGCCGATGCCGGGTTCAAGGACGAGGACGGCTACCTGTGGATCATGAGTCGCACCGACGACATCATCAATGTCGCCGGCCACCGACTCTCCACCGGTGGCATGGAGGAGGTGCTCGCTTCCCACCAGGATGTCGCCGAGTGTGCCGTGATGGGTGTGCCCGACGCGATCAAGGGCGAGATCCCCGTCGGGATGATCGTGCTCAAGGCGAACGTCGAGCGGGACGACGACGAGATCGTCGCCGAGCTCGTGCAGATGATTCGTTCACAGATCGGACCGGTCGCGGCATTCAAGATCGCGGCGATCGTCCGGCGCCTTCCCAAGACCCGCTCCGGCAAGATCCTGCGTGGAACCATGCGCAGCATCGCCGCGGGCGAGGAGCTCAGGATACCGGCGACGATCGATGACCCAGTGATCCTGGATGAGATCGCCGAAGCTCTCGGCCGGCTCGGATATCCGGTCGACTGACCGCGCGAGCGCGGCGGATCGCAGAAGGTCGGTTGGTGCAGAAAGGTGCAAACTCTCGGCGCCCTTTTGTCGTCTAAACAAAGACGATCCCGAACCGCTCGCCGGATCCCCGCTGCTAGTCCCCGAGAGAGCCAACGATGACCGGCTTTAAATCCGCCTTCCGTGCGCTTACCCACACGCCGTTCGTCACTGCCGTAGCGATTCTCTCGCTGGCGCTCGGTATCGGCGCCAACTCGGCAATCTACTCGCTCTTCGATCAGCTGCTGATGCAGTCGTTGCCGGTGCAGGATCCCGACGGCCTGGTGAACTTCGCCAACCCGGGCCCCGGGCCCGAAGCCCGGATCGCAGTCGTGCGGCGGGTCGGGCGGCTGTGACGAGGTATTCAGCTATCCGATGTTCAAGGATCTGGAAGCTGCCGAGAGTGGCTTCTCAGGGATTGCCGCGCACATGGGCTTCGGCGCCAACCTGGCGCAAGACGGCGAGACCGTGGCTGGAACAGCCACGCTGGTGTCGGGCTCCTATTTCGCGGCGTTCTCGGGGTACCGCCGGCCCTGGGGCGGCTGCTCGGCCCGGCCGACGACCAGAACGTCGGCGAGCATTTTGTCGCGGTGCTGAGCCACGACTACTGGCGTAATCGCCTCGGCGGCGATCCGGCAGTGCTCAACAAGACGATCACGATGAACGGTGTCGCGATGACGATCGTCGGTGTTGTTGCACAGGGATTCCGCGGAACCACCTTCGGTGGCGAGCCCGATGTCTTCGTGCCGCTCATCATGCGCGACGCGATGTTTCCGACCTGGGAGGGCTTCGACGATCGCCGGGGGTACTGGGCCTACCTGTTCGGCCGACTCGAAGCAGGCGTTTCGATCGAGCGCGCTGGGGCGGAGCTCAACAATGTCTACGCGGCGATTCTGAACGACGTGGAGGCCGAGCTGCAAACCGGTATGAGCGACGCTACGACGGAGCAATTCCGCGCCAGGCAGCTCGTCTTCGAGTCCGGTTACAGAGGACAGAGCCAGTTCTACGACGAGGCTGAGACGCCCCTCCTGCTGCTCTTCGGCATTACCGGCACGGTGCTACTAATTGCCTGTGCGAACATCGCCAATCTCCTTCTGGCACGGGGCGCGAGGCGCGACCAGGAGATCGCCATACGCGGTTCGATTGGCGCCAGCCGCGGGCAGCTTCTGCGCCAGCTGCTTCTGGAATCCGGTCTCCTGGCGATTCTCGGCGGTGTCGCCAGCTTGCTGGTTGCCCAGTGGACCCTGGCAGCGATCGCCGCAGCCTTACCGGAGGATACGCTTGCTACCGTGACGCTCGGGCTGCGCCCGGGGTTGGTGGCGTTCGCGGCCATCCTCTCGCTCGGCACCGGGTTCATCTTCGGGCTCTATCCCGCTTTGCACAGTACCCGGTCCGATCTGTCGACCGTGCTGCGTTCAAACGCCGGGCAAGCAGCGGGCGATATCGATGCGGCGCGTTTTCGCAGCTCGCTGGTCATCGGGCAGATTGCCCTGTCTACCGCACTCCTCGTAGTTGCCGGGCTGTTCGTCAAGAGCTTGCTGAATGTCAGCCGAGTGGATCTTGGATTGCAAACCGACAATGTCGCCACGTTCGGTATTGCGCCACAGCTCAGCGGCTACGAGCCGGAGGCATCCCGGGCCCTGTTCGAGCGCGCCGAAGAGGCGCTGTCGGCAATGCCCAGCGTGACCGGCGTGACGGCGGCCATGGTACCCATCCTCACCGGTAACAGCTGGGGAAACAGCGTATCGGTGGAGGGTTTCGAGTGGGGCCCGGATGTCGACAACGGCGCACGCATGAACCGCATCGGTGCTGGTTATTTCGGCACGCTCGGTATTCCGCTGATGGCGGGTCGTGAGTTCACCACGGAAGATGCCATGGACGCGCCGGGGGTCGTGGTGGTCAACGAGGCGTTCGCCGAGAAATTCGGTCTCGACGGGGCGCGTGCGGTGGGCAAGCGGATGTCGACGGACGGCGGCCCGGACGTCGAGCTCGATCTCGAGATCGTTGGCGTCGTGCAGAATGCCAAGTACGCGGAGATCAAGCGCGCGGTGCCGCCGCTGTTCTTTACTCCGTATCGACAGGACGCGACCGTTGGTGAGATCACGTTCTACATACGCTCTTCGGGTGATCCCCAACAGGTCCTGCGCGCCGCTCCCGGAGTCATTGAACGGCTCGACCCCAACTTGCCGGTAGAGAACCTCATCACTCTCGAGCAGCAAGCCAGCGAAAGCGTCTTCTTAGACCGCTTCCTCGGGACTCTGTCGAGTGCCTTCGCGCTGCTTGCTACGCTGTTGGCCTCGGTCGGGTTGTACGGCGTTCTCGCGTATACGGTGGCCCAGCGTACCCGCGAGTTCGGCATCCGGATGGCCCTGGGCGCCGATGCCGGCCGTGTGCGAGCCATGGTGATCAAGCAGCTTGGCCGGCTGGCGCTCATCGGATGCGCGGTTGGATTGGCCGGCGCGCTGGCTCTGGGTCGGGCGGCGGAGTCGCTCCTGTTCGAGCTGCGCGGCACAGACCCGCTGGTCATCTCACTGTCGATTGTTGTCCTCGGAGTGGTGGCGCTCGCGGCGGGATATCTCCCGGCGCTAAGGGCATCGCGGATCGATCCGATGCAGGCGCTGCGCTACGAGTAGAATGCCGCTCCATGAGAGCTGCAGTCTGTCACGAGTTTGGCAAGCGGCTGGTCGTCGAGGAGATCGAGATCGCTGCGCCGCAGGCGGGCGAGGTCAAGGTCAAGCTCGCCGCCTGCGCAATCTGCCATAGCGACATCCACGCCGTCGAGGGTGCTTGGGGCGGGCCGTTACCGGTGGTGTATGGGCACGAGGCGGCCGGTGTGGTGGAGGAAGTCGGTCCTGGTGTGACGCGCACTGAGGTCGGCCAGCACGTCGTGGTGACGTTGCTGCGATCCTGCGGGCACTGCTTCTTCTGCTCTCAGGGTCTGCCGGCGCAGTGCGAGACGACCTTTCCGTTGCATGAGAAGAGTCCGCTCACGACAGGCGACGGCACATCGATCTTCCAGGGTTTTCGCACCGCCGCCTTCGCCGAGCAGGTGGTGGTCGATCAATCTCAACTGGTTGTTATTCCAGACGAGATGGCTTTCGACAGCGCCTCGCTGCTGGCCTGTGGCGTGATCACCGGTCTGGGAGCCGTAACCAACACGGCCAAGGTACCGGCGGGCAGCAGTGTGGTGGTAGTCGGCGCGGGCGGTGTGGGGCTCAACAGCGTTCAGGGAGCGAGGCTCTCGGATGCGGACCCCATCATCGCCATCGATCTGGTGGATTCGAAGCTCGAGGCGGCGCTGGCTTTCGGTGCCACGCATAGAGTAAACGGTCGGCAGGACGATGCCGGCGAGGTCGTACGCTCGCTGACCGGGGATCGCGGTGCCGACTATGTCTTCGTAACGGTGGGAAGCGGTGCGGCCTTCGAGCAGGGACTCGGGCTGGTACGGCGCGGCGGCACGCTGGTGATCGTCGGCATGCCGGAGACCGGTGAGATGTCCGAGATCGAGATGGGTAATGTGGCAGATGCTGGACAGACGATCGTCGGCAGCAAGATGGGGTCGGTGCAGATTGACGTCGACGTGCCGAAGCTGGTGCGCCTCTACGAGCAGGGCGAGCTCAAGCTCGACGAGCTCGTCACGGCGCGCTACCCGCTCGAAGACATTAACGAGGCGATCGCGGCGGTGAACCGCGGCGACGCGCTGCGTAACGTCATCCTGTTGTGAGCTCGTCTCCCAGGATCCGCAGTATCGAGACCTTCAGCAACGAGTTCGTCAGCATCGTGCGGCTGCGCACTGACGACGGTGCCGAGGGCTGGGGCCAGCTGTCGCCATACAATGCCGACATTGCAGCCCGGGTGATGCACCGGCAGGTTGCCCCCTATGCGCTCGGCGAGGATGCGGCCGAGTTCGATTTACTCCTCGATCGCATCATCCAGATCGAGTTCAAGTTTCCCGGCTCATACCTGCGGCGGGCGCTCACCGGGCTCGATACGGCGCTATGGGATCTGCGTGGCAAGCGCGAAGGCAAGAGCGTATGCGAGCTGCTGGGTGGCACACCCCGCCCGCTAGCCGTGTATGGCGCCAGCATGCGACGCGATATCACCCCCGAAGACGAAGCCGAGCGTCTCGTGCGACTGCGTGACCAACACGGGTTCAACGCTTTCAAGATCCGCATTGGCAAGGAGTGTGGCCGCGACCAGGACGAGTGGCCGGGGCGCACCGAGGCGGTGGTATCGCAGGTGCGGAGCGCACTGGGCGACGATGTCGGGCTGCTGGTCGATGCCAACTGTGCCTACACACCCAAGAAGGCCATCGAGGTTGGCCGCATGCTCGCTGACCACGGCGTGTGCCACTATGAGGAGCCCTGTCCGTATTGGGAGTTCGAATGGACCGCCGAGGTAACCCGCGCTGTCTCGGTGCCGGTCGCCGGCGGCGAGCAAGACTGCTCCATTCCGCAGTGGCGCCGCATCCTGGATGCTGGCGCCTTCGATATCGTTCAGCCGGACATCTGCTACCTGGGCGGTCTCACCCGAACCCTGAGGGTGGCGGCGATGGCCAACCAGGCCGGGCTGCCCTGCGTACCGCACTCGGCCAATCTGTCGTTGGTCACGGTGTTCACCCTCCACATGATGGGGGCAATCGAGAACGCCGGACCCCACGTGGAATTCTCCATCGAGCCGACCGAGTACTACCCGTGGCAGGAAGGCCTCTATGCGCCTGCTCTGGACGCGGTCGACGGCAAGGTGCAGATTCCCGAGGCTCCCGGTTGGGGTGTCGAGATCAGCACCGAGTGGCTTGCCGGCGCCGAGCACCAGATCAGCGAGCTCGAATAGGCACGAAGGTCGCTCGACGGCTCCAGAGTTGCGCTCGGCTCCTGGGCTGCCAGTGTCATCCGACGAGAATCACGACAATACCGACGCAGAGGAGATCACCAATGCGAACGTGCTCTGTCGCCGTCAGCATGCTGTTGTGTCTTGCCACCGCCGCCCTGTCAGCTCAGGACGCCGAACGGGCAGCGCGGCCGATGGTGCCCGACGACTACTACACCTTCAGGCAGATCAGCGACGTGCAGATCTCTCCGAACGGCGAGGAGGTGTTGTTCGTGGTGGCCGACGTCAGTGACGATCGGCGGCGACGTGATCGAGCTCTGTGGATTGTCGCCTCGGACGGTGCATCGGAGGCACGGCCGCTCAGCTTCGGGACCACGGACGGCTCTCCTCGATGGTCGCCCGACGGCTCGACAATCGCTTTCCTGCGTAACGGCGCCGAGGTGGTGGCAGAGGGTCCGTCGGACGGCGAGACCGCAGAGTCGCCACAGGTGTATCTATTGCCCCGCGGAGGCGGCGAGGCGCGGCAGGCAAGCACAGTCGAAGGAGGAGTCGGCGGACTGCAGTGGCTTCCCGACGGCAAACGACTGCTCCTGACGCTGGCCGGGCCGAGGCCACCGCAGCCTGACGATCCGACCGCCGAGCCCAAGCCCGACCTGGATATCGTCAAGGACGCGTTCTACAAGGCCAACGGTCGGGGTTATCTCGACCAGCGTCGCCGGCACCTCTTCCTGTTCGATGTCGACAGTGGCACCACGGTCCAGCTTACCGACGGCACTGACTGGAACGACAGCGCACCGCACATCTCGAGCGACGGCTCTGCTCTGGTGTTTTCCTCCGATCGCACAGGGCTCGAGTACGACGGCGGCTCGAACTCCGATATCTGGCGAGTCAACCTGGACGACGTGTCGAATCCACAGTCGAGCGCGCCGGTGCAGCTCACCACGCAGGAGCATCGAGACTCCGGCCCGCGGATATCTCCCGATGGCACGACCGTGGCTTATAGCCGCACCGACGCCCCGTATGACCAGCCCGACGTCTTCGTTCAGGCGCTCGACGGATCGGGCTCGCCCCGCAACATGACGGCGTCGTTCGACCGCAATCCGGGCTCGCTGAGCTGGTCACACGACAGCTCGGCGATGCTGCTTCTCGCCGACGATAAAGGTAGTCGTGGGCTGTTCCGGCTCGATGTTTCTAGTGGCGACACAACCCGGCTGCTGGAACCCGATTGGTCAGTGCGAAGTCTCTCGGTAGCGAGTCGCAGCGACCGCATCGCGTTCACGCTCGACGATGAGCAAATGCTGCCGGAGGTGTTCGTCGCCAACGCCGACGGCAGCTCCATGCGTCAGCTCACCCGACTCAACGACGCGGTGCTGGCGCAGCTGGCGCGCGGCGAGCTCGAGGAGATCCACTTCACCAACGATGTCGGTGGTGACGTCCAGGCGTTTCTGCTCCGTCCGGTGGGCGGTGTCGAGGGCAAGGTGCCGTTGGTCTTGAACATCAAGGGCGGTCCGGGGGGCATGTGGGGCTACCAGTGGTTCCACGAGAACCAGATGCTCGCCGGCAAAGGGTGGGCCGTGGCGTTCGTCAACTACCGTGGCTCGACGGGCTACGGGGATGCTCATCAGAGCGCTGTGCGGCTCGACTACGGCGGTGTTGACTATCGCGACAACATGCAGCTGGTCGATGAGCTGCTGGCTCGCTACGACTGGATCGACGCCGAGCGCCTCTTCGTTACGGGTGGCAGCCACGGTGGGTTCCTCACCAACTGGATCACCACCCAGACGCAGCGCTTCCGCGCCGCTGTCACGCAGCGCAGCGTTGCCAGTTGGGTGTCGGAGGCCGGAACGCAGCAGTACACGCCGAGCGCCATGCGTGACGAGTTCGGCGGCAACCTGTGGGAGAACTGGGATCTCTACTGGGACCGATCACCGCTCAAGCACGCCAACAAGGTGACTACGCCGACCCTGATCATCCACAGCGACCAGGATATGATCTGCCCGCTTGGCCAGGCGGAGGAGTGGTTCTACGCGCTCAAGAACAACGACGTCGACACGGAGCTGCTGGTGTTTCGCGGAGAGGACCATGGCCTGTCGCGCACTGGGACACCGGTGAATCTGGTCGAGCGGCTGCGGCGGATCATCGATTGGTTCGAACGGCACGGAGGCTGAGCGCACGAAGCGCGGCGGCCCAAGGAGAGCACCATGAGCTTGATGCGCGTTCCCGTCGCACTTTCTGCCTCCGTGGTGGCGGCGTTGCTCGTCGTCGTCCCCAGCGTTGGACATGCTCAGGAGAACAGACCTGGAGCGCTGCGGCTCCCGGATCCCGGCGAGGTGGACGCTGTGTTCGCGCAGTTTGATGCGCCGGGCTCCGTCGGGTGTGCCCTCGGCGTGGCCCATCAGGGCCAGCTCATCTACAAGAAGGGCTACGGCTACGCCAATCTCGATTGGGACATTCCGATGGGCCCGACGACGGTCATCTACGTCGGCTCGATTTCCAAGCAGTTCACCGCCGCTGCGATCGCGCTGCTGGCGCACCAGGGCAAGCTCGACCTCGACGACGATGCTCGCGAACATCTGCCGGAGCTGCCGCATCGCGAGCCACCGGTCACCGTGCGCCAGTTCGTGCACCACACCAGCGGCGTCCCCGACATGTACGGAGTCATGCGCGACCACGAGCTCACGACCTGGGACCGGTTCAGCCGAGAGCAGGCCCTCGAGCTACTGGCGCGCCAGGAGCTCGACTTTCCGCCGGGGGATCGCTACCAGTACTCCAACGGGGGTTACTTTCTGCTGTCGATGATCGTGCAACGGGCCAGCGGCAAGACCCTCCGTGAATACACCCGCGAGCACATCTTCGAGCCGCTCGGCATGCGCAACACTCACTTCCATGATGATCCGGTGCATATCGTGAAGAACCGCGCCATGAGCTACATGCCATCGGAGGTCCAAGGACCCGCGAGCGGCAGCCGCTACATACAGAGCTACCAGGGCAACTTCGCGCTTCCCGGCGCCGGCGGCCTCTACACCACCGTCGAGGACTTCGTTCGCTGGGACCGCAACTTCCTCGATAATCGCCTGGGCGGGCCCGACTTCATGGAAGTCATGCATGGCAAGGGCGTGCTCAACAGCGGCGAGCCCCTCGACTACGCGTTCGCTATCCGTGAGGACGAACATCGCGGTCTCCGCACTCTCGGCCACGGCGGATCGTTCATGGGGTTCAAGGCGCACTATGTACGCCTTCCCGACCAGCAGCTCTCCACCTGGGTGATGTGTAACATGGGCACGATCGTGCCCGAGGATTTCGCGCTGCGCGTGGTCGATGTCTACCTGACGGATGCGGTGTCGGAGGCGTCAGGTCCGAGGTCGGAGAATTCCGGACAACCGGCACATGCCAACGCGGTGAAGCTGGGCTGGGAGACCACCGCCTTCGGCATCCAGCGTTGGAATACCGTCATCGGGGGCGAAACGATCCCCGATGACGACCTGCAGGTGGGTCTGTGGGAGCTGGCTCCGCGGGCTATCTACGCCGGCCACGTGCACCCGCAGCCGGAGTTCTACGTCGTTCTCGACGGGCAGGCCGAATGGACGCTCGGCGACGAGACCTTCATCGCCGAGCGCGGCGAAGTCGTCTATATCGCCCCGAACACCATGCATCGCATGGTGAACCTCACCGACGACATGGTGCAGGCGATTTGGGGTCGGTGGGCTCCCAACGGCGATCGCAGCCTGTTCGAGGGCGAGTTTCGCTTCGTCAAACCGCTTCCGGAGCAACCGCCCGAGGCGGTGTTCCCGGTGTCTGGGCGGTAGGATCGGCTCGGCTAGCGACTCGCGGGATTGGTCGCGCCTTGGGCTACTCGTGTCGCAGGGCGCTGATGGAGATTGAGGGCGTACCCGCTAGAATTCGGGTGATGTATGGTTCGAGGCCGGTCCTCGAGTGTGCTGGTCTGTCGGGCTCTCCATCGTCCTCGACGTGCTGTGCTGCTCCTGCCCCGATATCCTCGGCCTTGGCCGCAATCTCTGACGGCAAGAGCGCGTCGAAACCGTGGAAGTCCATCATTGCCTCCTGCTTCAAGTGGCCTTTTACCAGTCGCCTGCAGGGACAAGATGCTACGCGAAGAGCCCGAATCGAACGAGCCCGAGGCCGAGTGGATAACCACAAAGCCAACGCCGCGTTGAGGCTAGGTTGACATCGGCTCCGCATCGGAGTTACTTGCGAATGTTGTGGATGAAGGGATTTGACCAGGCCGCGTCTTCGCTAGCGATCAGGTGAACTCCGTCTACGTAGGTGGCGCCCTAGGGCACAGGGGCGCCGAGGTGGGGAGCGTTGATGTGGCTCTAGAGAATCGGAGGGGCTATGTCGACGAGTGAGGATCGTGATCTCGGCATGCACCGGGGTATCACCCGGCGCGACTTCGTCAACGGCGTAGGGGTTGCCGTCGGAGGGTCGCTGGCTGCACCCGGCTTGCTGTCGGCGCGCCCGGGTACGCCCCATGCGTCGCCGGCGCAGGACGACTATCCGCCGGCCCTCACCGGCATGCGCGGCACCCATCCCGGCTCCTATGAAGTCGCGCACAGCATGCGTGACGGGGAGAGCTGGGACACGGGCGAGGACACGAACGAAACATACGACATGGTGATCGTGGGCGCCGGCATGAGCGGCCTAGGCGCGGCGTATTACTTCCGCAGGCAGGCTGGCCCCGATGCCAAGATTCTCCTGCTTGACAACCACGACGACTTCGGAGGTCATGCGCGGCGGAACGAGTTTCAAGTCAGGGGCCGGCTGCTGATCGCACGCGGCGGCACGATGTACATCGAACGACCCGCGACGTTCACACCCGAAGGGCGCCAGCTCCTCGAGGACATCGGCGTCGATTACGGTGAACCAACGTACGAGAGGGGTTGGGATTACTACCAGTCGCTCGGTATGGAGTCGGCGCAGTACTTCGACAAGGAAACCTTCGGGGTTGACCAGCTCCTCACACGGGAACGAGCCGGTGCCTTCGGCTTCACGGGCGGCCCATCGCCAGAGTTCCTTGCCGAGACCCCCCTATCCGAGCACGTAAAGAGAGACCTCCTCCGACTCTACAACGGGAAGAGCAACTACCTAGCTGGACTGTCGCCGTTGGAAAGAGACCGACTACTGAAGAAGACCAGCTACAAGGACTACCTTCTGAACCATGTGCAGGTACACCCCGACGTGCTCGAGTACTTCCATCCAGGTGGGGGTGGCTGCCCGTCCCTGACTATCGAAACCTACAGTGCCTGGTTCGCCTTCAATCAGAACCGGCCCGGGTTCGACGGTCTTGGCCTCGAGCTGGAATCGGATAGCGGGGAATTGCTCGACGCCAATCGACCGGACAAGAACGAGCCGACTCAGTGGCACTTTCCGGAAGGCGTCGCCGGCGTGGCCCGCCTGCTCGTGCGACACCTCGTGCCTGCGGCGCTGCCCGGCAGATCGATGGCTGACGCGGAGCTGTCCCGGCTCGATTACAACAAGCTCGACCTGCCCGCGAATCCGACCCGCATCAGGCTGAAGAGCACGGTCACCCGGGTGCGCAACATCGGCGACCCCGAGTCAGCCACCGAGGCCGAGGTGGTCTACGTACGGAACGGGAAGGCGTACCGGGTGCGCGCCAAGGGCTGCGTCCTCGCCTGTTTCCACTCGGTCATCCCCTACATGTGTCCGGAGCTGCCAGAAGCCCAGAAGGAGGCGTTGCATCTGGCGGTTCGCGCCACTCAGATGATCACCAACGTCGCGCTCAACGACTGGAAGGTGCTCGAGAAGCTCGGCATTTCCTTTGTCAGCTGCCCGGGAGCCAACTACCCGTACTACGCCAGTCTGGGCTTGGCTCCTCCGATCACGATGGGCGCCTACCGGCCTCCACGATCGTCAGGTGAGCCGATCGTAGTGGAGATGAACGGAGGGCCCGGCGGGATGGAACGGCCATCTGGCATGAACGCGCGCGACATGTTTCGGGCGGCGCGGCAGCTCATGTACGAGACGACGTTCGAGACTTACGAGCGCAATATCCGGACTCATCTGGCCCGCGTGCTCGCAGACGGCGGGTTCGATCCAGCACGCGATATCGCCGCCATCACGATAAACCGATGGCCACACGGCTATGCGATGGGGATGAATTACCTGTTCGATCCGGACTGGGCGCCCGAGGAAGTGCCCTGGCTGCGAGCCCGTCAGAAGTTCGGCCGGATCACGATCGCCAACACGGACGCGATCGGCGTGTGCCTGACGCAGGCTGCCTTCGACCAGGCGCGCCGCGCCGTGGACGAGCTCAATCCTCGGCCCATGGCGTACTGGAATCGCACCTGACGCGCAATGGCGGCAGAATCCGACATCATCAGAGCTTAGCGCTGCGCGAACTTCCTGAGTCTCTGATTCTTGCCGCCGTTGTACGGACCAATCAGGACCTCTCCTCCGTACACGTTCCCGGCCGTATCGACAGCCACGCTCTCGGGTGCGATCTCGGTGTCCGGGATGAAGTACATGACCTTGCCATCCCGAAGGCTTCCGATCCGGATGCCGCGCAGCCACTCGCGCCACTGGGCGCCCGGACGTGGGCGGAGGCCGCCGTCCCCGAAGTCATGGCTCGATTCACCATCGGCCACGTACAGCATGTCATTTGCGTCAATGAAGAGGCCGCTCGGTCGACTGAACTGATACCACTCGTCTAGGTAGTTGTAGTCCGCGTCGAGGAACTGGATGCGATCGTTGCCGCGATCGGCCACGAGTAGGCGTCCGGTCGAATCGAACACCATGGCATGCGGCGTCTTGAACTCGCCGGGTCCGGTCCCACGCTTCCCGATCGTCCCGATGAACTCGCCGTCTTTGGTGAACCGCGAGATGCGAGAGACGACGTTCGGCCCTGGGTCTTCACCCTGACCGCTGTGGCCTTCGGCCACGAGAATGTCGCCGTTCGGTGCGATGAGAACCGCGCACGGCTCGTTCAGCCGGTTCGGAGGGTCTCCCCGCATGCCGGGCGTGCCGAGCGTCATGAGAAGCTCACCGTTCGGGCTGAACTTGAAGACCGTGTGCCCCTTGTCGGTCGCATCAGGGAACTGTTCGAGCTCCGGCTGGGTGGCCGATCGTGCGTCGGTCGTCCAGATGTTGCCCTCCGCATCGACGTGGATGCCGTGCGGCCAGGCGAACATGCCCGCCCCAAGGCTCGTGACGAGCTTGCCCGAGGCGTCGAACTGGTGAACAGCCGCGAGATCGGATCCAATGCAGCTGTTGGCACCGCACCGCTCGGTGACCCAGATGGAGGTACCGTCGCTGCCGATGTCCATCGCGGGCACGGATCCCCACGTTCTCCCCGGTTCTCCGAATCGAGGCATGTCAGCGATCGGTATCATGAAGTGATCGTCGATGGCCACGTAAGGGTTCGGACGATCGTTGATGGCCTGCATGCCCGCTTGCGAGGACACGATACTTCCGGCCGGGGCAATCACGCCGAGCGTTGCGACAATGCGTATCAGTCTGATTGACCGTTTGTTTTGCATCTTGGTCTCTCGAAGAGAACAGTCTGTGAGCTACTCCAAGTATCTGACCCCGCGGTTAGTATCACCTTGTATCTCAGTAACCCGGTGTCGACAACAGGCCGTTGAGGCCTACGGAGCGCAACGGAGTCGAGTCGGGCCAAGACTCTCTCATCCATCGCGGACCCTGGTAGCCGGTTAGTGGGTTAGGGGGGCCGCTCATTCTCGGCAGTTCCTTATCAGGCGGCAGCGGGGAGTGTTCGACGAGCTTCCCTGCCGGGCCCTTGACAGGTGCGGTGTCCATATAGCGTCCATTAAGCAGCGACAACACAGTGAAATCCGGAGAGTTCCCGCAACTGTGTGTCGCCAACCAATGCGTCCTAAGTTGTTGAAACTACTGGGTATGAAAAGCGCGCCCGGGAGGATTCGAACCTCCGACCTGCGGATTAGAAGTCCGCCGCTCTATCCAACTGAGCTACGGGCGCGTAAGTAGTTTTAGCCTG
>PVBE010285495.1_pt1 | contig 64740 bp, 64 predicted proteins | sample 1631181 | NCBI WGS metagenome assembly PVBE01 (sample SAMN08397723, study PRJNA350692) | Marine metagenome, whole genome shotgun sequencing project. | isolation source: water | place: Pacific Ocean | collected 2012-04
GCTTGACTCCCAAAAATAAATCCCGCGTCTGGTGGCTCATAGTTGCCATTTAAACGTGGGATTTATTCCACTTTCGTGTTCTATTTTTTGTCTAGAATGATGCCCTTATTATAGCAAAAAATGGCGTGTATTCATATCTTACCCGGCAACGCTCATGTAGTCCTCCCACGCAAATCTCGACCAAAGCCAGTGCTTCCATTTTTGATAGTATTCCTCTCCTTCCTCTTCCCTTATCTTTGCCACTAAATCAGCCTGGGTATTGCCGAAACAATCTCTTTCCAGTCTCTCTTCAGCTGTTGTTGGCTTAAAAGCTTTGTACCTCTCAGTATTTAGGGCTTCTTCTAATTCTCTGTGTTTTGGACAGGACATATTAACCCTCCCTTCCAACCAGTGATAAGAGCCTTATATCCCGAGGGTTGCCGTACCAAGGTCCAGCCCTAAGGGTTCCGTCAGAGACGACGACGTGTTCACTACTCGCCCAGGAAGACCTGTTCTTCATTCGTTCCTGCCAAGTCCCGTCCTTGCCTGGAATTCTTTTGTGGTCGATTTCAGAGGGCTCGGGTGCTCGACCTTCCTTTTCTTCCGTAGTACGGCACCATAGTTCTACTTTAGGTAATCCCATACGACTCACAGAATCGGTTGGCGCCGGGGGTGACAGACCGATTAAAACGTTCCTGAATTCAACGTAAGTGAATCCACTATGACCACTTCCAAATGTTCCCCCGGTGGCCCTTGTAAGGCCTACCATATCGCCATCTAAGTGAGCAATCGTTGTCGCCGTGATTCTGCCTGGCCCGCCCTGTTTACCCAGTACGGCATCAATCTCAAGGGTGCTTTCACCCAAGCGAACAATTGAGTAAAGATGTTCGTGGTAGGTCTGGTCACCTTGCTTGGTGACCCGATAGGTCCAGCCCTTCGACTCACGATACTTTTCTACCTCCTTGCTGTGGACCTGAGTCCAGGGCAATCCGGTTTCCTTTCTATCAAACCGCCAAAGCGAACCATCGTAATCGAACTTCAATAAACGTGACATTGTCTCTCTCCTTCTACTTGTTACTTGCCGTACCGATACGGTTGGAGAGAGGCATAAAAAAAGCCCTCCGAGCACGGAGAGCCGTACCCTTTGTCCATATGGACCTCGTCGTTTCCTCAGGGCACCTTTAGTGTGAAGGTTGCCGGGTAGGGTCTGTGGTCTGAGGACCTCGCCTACCGCTCGATACGAATATTTAATTGCGACTATTCTACCAGGTCACCTTGAATGCATATAGGGTGATTCCACCTGTTTACGTCAATTAATACAATCTCCCCACAGGCCTGTGCCTGCCGATATAACCTTGTTCTGCTCTGAAAGGTATCTTTCCTCCCTGCTACTTGTACCTTCCTCATAGACCCTGGCATATCCTCTTGAGATTAGGGATTCATTGAAGTCGTAGCCATCTATCTCAATATAGGCAAGAAGCCTTCCGTAATAACCCCTTTCCCCCGCCTCTTCATCGAATACCAGTAGAACTTCTCTGCCATCAAGAACTTTCTTTGCATAGTCATCGGATTTATTACCCCATCTGGTTAAACATTTTAGGTCCGTGATATCTCCATATTCATCGGGTTTGTTCTTGGCATTTGTTTCAGGGGTATCTACTCCAAGTAATCTGACCCTGTCTGTACTCCCGTCTTTGAACCGAACGTCCATCGTATCGCCATCGATCACCCTCGTTATCTTGACTAATGATGACTCTCCCGTTGACTCATTCCGTGCCGGCGAAGGTAAGGAAGAGTTATCGAGAGATCGTGCATCTGAACAGGCCAGACCAGTGATAATTAGGAGAATAAGAAGGTATTTCATGCAATGATGATAGATCAAAAAATATCCAATATTTCCTAATCTAAAGAGTTGAGAAACTCCAGGAGCGCCATATTGACCTCTTCCGGTGCTTCCTGCTGAACCCAGTGACCTGCCCCTTCGATAACCCGGCTGACACGCATGTCAGAGCAATGAATGTCCGGTGTTTCGTATAGGTCTAACCCAGGCACAAAAGTACGTACCAAGTCCTTACTTCCGGCAATGAAGCAGCTAGGCTGATCAACTGGTTCTACACCCATTGAGGGTAAGTTTTCAAAGTCTAGATCTTGATTCCGATAACGGTTAATTGGCCCACGAAAACCACCAGCCGAAAAGTTTTCAACATAGTATTCAAGATCATTATCTGTCAGCCATCCAGGGAAGGGATCCGGGTCTTCCAATCCTTCCAATAAAGATCCTGATGGCGGGCGGTTGAGCCAGCTATCCAGCGAAGGTGCTCCGCCACTGATGGAGAAATATATTTTCCTGAGTGCCGTGCGTACGTCAGATTCCAATTCTTTTTCTGCGATTCCTTCCTTCTGAAAATATAGTTGATAAAAGAATTTGTCTTCATATAGCTGACGCCATATTTGGGTGGTGGAAACGGGGCCACGTTTTCGATAGGGAACGCTAAGACCAGCAACCGCCGACACCCTATCTTTACACAAAACTGCAGTGTTCCATACGATTGGCGCTCCCCAATCATGACCTATTAAAATGGCTTTTTCCTCGCCAAATGCATCGATCAAACCCACTATGTCAGCCATGTGATCAGCCATCCCGTAGGATTCAATCGCGTATGGCTTATCGCTACCTCCATAGCCCCTTACATCAAGGGCCACGGCACGATACCCTGCTGCTGCAATGGCCTTTATCTGGTGTCGCCACGAATACCAGAGCTCGGGGAACCCGTGGACCATAATCACTAAAGGGCCTTTACCCTCAACCGCTACCCTTAGTTTGATACCGTTGCTTTCAATTGTTTTAAGGGCAGATTTGTTATCCAATGTCAACACCACCTTAAGCAAGATTTGAATCAGTAGCCCGAATTCAATCATAGCTGAAACTGATGGTAGTTAGTATTAATTGGCAGCTAGATATAAAGACGCGTTACCTACTGTTAAAGACTAGGGATCAAAGTTTAAATCATGGCCCCTGGGTGGGGTGGTCTAGGGTACGATCTTCTCAAGGCTGGGATCGTCAGTTTGAATCTGGTCGGGGTCGCCACTTTCTCGGCTTTTTTGTTGTTCCATTCAGCTATGTTTGTACCAGTATGTTTCTTTAACAAGGTCACTGAAATCAATAACCATTCTTCTAAGCTTTCGATCATTTTTATCTCGTAGCTTTTTGATTTCAGCCTCAAGTGTAGAAGCGGATTTTCTCGTCGACGTCTCGGCAAACCACACAAGTTGTGGTTGTTTTCCTGCGGTGTCCATCGCTTTGCCTGATTTGTGTTCACCCATTCTCATCCGAAGATCACTGGTATGACCTACATAAAAAGTTTTGTCTGAAAGGCCCAACACATAAACGTGAAATAATCCTTCGTCCTGAGCCTCCCTTATTGGAGAGGCTTCATGTATGTACCGGGTGTATTTTGCCTTGGATTTATTAGCGCTACATTCAAAACATTTTTCGTATTTTGATTGTTTGATATTAAAACAGTGCCCAGTGGTACATCTGTTGACCTCTTCTTTTTCAGCGTCGCCGGCATGTCGATGGCACAGATTCATCATGTGGCCATCTCCCTGTGTGACCCGGAGATGAATTTTTGATGGAGTATCGTTTTCAAAAACTATACAGTTGGCTGGCTTCTCACAACTCCAGTATTCACAATCATCCAGATTTTGGTAAAACCAGCCGAAGTTGGGATGATAGGCTGGCAAAAACCTTTCATTTTTTGACATTGGATTGGAAAAAGTCACTATATATCCTCGCTCTATTTTCGGTATGCCAGTTCAGAATACGATCAGATCGAAGATATTAATAGCGTAATAGCACCTGAAGTGATCTAGGTGAAACTTTGCAAGGGTTTGGGATTACGATGCTCTGGCAGATGACCGTCCAAGAAGCTATGTTTCGTTCTTCACAACCAGTTCATGCTGGTAATTTTCCCAAAGAATATATATTTTGCATGCAGTTGGTGTAGTATCCACTTACACGGTTTTTTGGGGGTTATTATGCCGGAGCAGCATCCTAGTATGTTTGATGTCCAGAGTGTTGATTTGTCCGTGATTAAAGACATTCTTGTCCGCACTAATTCGTTGGAAGCACTGAAAGAGTTAGAAAAAGAGATCAATCAACTTGAACTGATTGATATTGATGAGGCCTATAAGTTAGCCCAATACTTATACCGTGAGTCACAGTCAGAGAAACTTCCAGCAAAGGCGACTATTCAAGGTTGGATTAGTGAAGGGCGTTTACACCAGAGGGGATATTTACATACGAAGAGAAATGTGGGTAGGCCTAAAGTACTAATCTCTAAGATTGATTTGTTAGAGTTACTTAACAACCCGCCTAAAGTGGGGAGGCCAGTAGGATCAGATACAGGGGTTAATTCACCAACAGGAAATGTGGTGAATAAAAAAACTCCCGAAGCAAAAACCATGAACTTGTTTGATTTGTAATTCCCCATTTTTTATCAAAGTAGTGTTTGGAAAATTTTGGGTGAGCCTTTAACTGTTTCATTCATGGGTTTTTAGCCGAGACCCGACCTGGGAAAGAGTCGCTCAACATTGATAAATTTCCTATTTACACCGCTCTCTTGCCAAGAGCTATAATCCGCATAGATAGAGATACATCTCAATAATCGTGGAGGAAGACAATGGCAGGCATAGAAGAAAATCTTGCGTTCGCACCGGCGACAGAACTCAAGGAACTTATAGCAAACAAAAAGGTTTCTCCGGTAGAAATCACTCAACTTTACCTGGATCGTATAAATACTCTAGATGGGCAGCTCAATTCTTATCTTACTGTCACATCCGAACTAGCCTTGGAATCTGCGCGAAAAGCAGAGAAAGCAGTCATTGACGGTGACGAACTTGGTCCCTTGCACGGAATACCTATTTCGATAAAAGATCTACAGATGACCAAAGGGGTGAAGACGACTGGAGGTTCATTGGCATATAAGGACAGAGTACCCGATGCTGATTGCGCCGTGGTCGAAAGAGTGCTGTCCGCTGGGGCAATCATGTTGGGAAAAACCAATTCCCCGGAATTTGGGCTGTTGGGAGCCAATGAAAATAGATTAGGAGATCCCTGCAGGAATCCGTGGAATCCTGAGCGTACGTCGGGAGGATCCAGTGGAGGTGCTGGGGCATCCGTAATCGCAGGATTGACATCCTTGGCCACGGGAGGAGATGGCGGCGGCTCAATTCGGATACCTGCTAGTTTTACAGGCACCTATGGAATTAAGCCTACTCAGGGGAGAGTGTCTAGTTTCTCAGGGATTAATGCTCCTGCGGCTGCCAACTATACCAGCCAGCAAGGAGGATTAACCCGGACCGTTAGAGATTCTGCTTTAATGCTCCAGGTGTTGTCAGGATATGATCCCAGAGACCCCGGTTCTCTTCGTGCCCCTGTCCCTGATTTTATGGCCGCAACTGAAAGGGATGTATCAGGACTACGTATAGGCTGGAGTCCAGATTTTGGATACACCTCCGTGGATACAGAGGTAGCAGAAATAACTAAAAATGCGATTGAAGCTTTTTCCGAATTGGGATGTTCAATTGATCAATCTGGTCTGAAACTGGAAAATCCTTTTGATCCTTGGCTTGTCATATTCGCGGCGGCGGCGTACGTGACTAACGGCCATTTGCTAGATGATCCAGCTGATCCGCTCACCTGGTATGGGAAATGGGCAATAGAACAAGGTAGGGATGTTACGACAACAGATTATGTGAGGGCTCTAGGATCAAGGAACCAAATGATTCATCTTTTTGAGGATGAATTTGAGAAATTTGACGTTCTGGTATCCCCGACTATGCCCACTACCGCTTTTCCTACCGACATATACCCTCAAAAAATAGGGGACCAAGACCCTTACCCTAACCCTGGATGGGGGTTTGTACCTTTTACTCATCCAATTAATACCATTGGGTTTACCGCAGCGAGTATTCCATGTGGATTCGACTCTGATGGAATGCCTGTAGGATTGCATATCGTGGGCAAACATGGGGATGAAGAGACTGTTCTTGCAGTTAGTGCAGCTTTCGAATCGGCCCGACCATGGATTCATCGCAGGCCGCCTGTAAGTTAGATAAAACGCATTTTGGAGAATTTAAAATGATAGATTTAAGTAATAAGAACGCGTTAGTTACTGGAGCTGCATCTGGAATCGGTAAAGGCATATCAAAGGTTCTTGCTGAGCAAGGGGCTAATGTGGTGTTAAGTGATATCGATCCGAACGGAGCTAGGCTTGCATCAGAAGAAATTTCCGGATCCGGTGGTAAGTCCCAGTCGGTGCATCTGGATGTCACAAACCGAGCTTCTGCCCAATCGGTAGTTTTAGATTTATTGGATCAATTAGGCCAAATAGACATTGTGGTAAATAACGCCGGGGTTGGTGGAGCAAGAGGCTGGTGGGAGAGGAAGGTTCCAAGTGAAGATGATTGGGACGCGGTACTGGCTATCAATCTCAGAGGCGTAGTAAACATTTCACAGGCTGTTGAAGATGGTATGAAAGAAAGGAGGCAAGGGAAAATAGTTAATATTGCTTCGATCGCATCCCGGCAAGGTGGCCCTTCTATTCCCCACTACAATGCTTCAAAAGCTGGAGTTGTGAGTTGGACACAGTCCCATGCTCTTCAGCTGGCTCCATATCAAATCAATGTAAATGCAATATGTCCGGGCTTATTATGGACACCATTATTTGAACAGCTTATCGGCCGGCCAGATTTTTATGACAATCAAGCTTTGGAAGGACTTACGGGTCGAGAACGATTTGAAAAAGTCATAGAGCTGGGGATTCCAATGCAAAAGGAACAGACGCCGGAAGATATTGGCAAATTGACGGCCTTTTTAGCCTCTGATGATGCCCACAATATTACAGGGCAAGCAATTAATGTTGATGGAGGGCGGCGGATGAATTAAATCTCCAGTTTTCCTTTCATTGACACTTGCCTGGTTAGAGAGATTATAAGAATGGAGCTGCTAGATGGAATACGATTACATAGTTGTTGGAGCGGGGTCTGCTGGAGCCATTATAGCTGCAAGATTGAGTGAAGATGAATCTAAATCTGTGCTTCTTCTGGAGTCAGGTAGTGACTACGGGGATTTTTCTTCACTTCCAGAAAAGTTTAAATATGGGTATGGGCCAGAGCTGTTAGACGAACCAAATTGGTGGCTTGACCCTGGTGATGAAAAACGTTGGCTTTTTGTTGCCAATGCTACAGAAGAACAAGATTCTCCAATGTTGATTCCTAGGGGTAAAGCGATGGGCGGGTCTAGTGCTGTGAATGCACAGATTTTTCTTCGAGGAGACCCACAAGACTATGATACGTGGGCGGAGCATGGAAACGAAGAATGGAGTTTCGAAAAGTGCCTTCCAGCCTTCAAAAAATTAGAAAACGATACTGATATGGGAGGGGATTTTCATGGCCACGATGGGCCAGTACGTGTTCGCCGGCATCCAAAAGACGAATGGACGCGAGACGCAGAGGCATTTTTTCAGGGCTTTATAGATTTGGGATTTCCAGCTACAGATGATCATAATGATCCTGATTCAACCGGCGTTGGCCCGATGCCATTTAACACTATTAACAGAGTTCGCCAGAGTACAGCTTTGACTTACCTAAATCCTGCCCGAAACCGTACCAACCTAACTTTGAGAGCTGACTGCAACGTCCGAAGAATAAAACTGAGTAAAAAAAAGGCTATTGGGGTGGAAGTGGAGAAAGATGGGGATATTTTTGTGGAGAGAGGATCGGAAATAATTGTCAGTGCCGGTGCAATAGGGTCACCGCAATTGCTCATGCTGTCTGGTATAGGCCCAAATCAGCATCTCGAGGGAAAGGGAATAAACGTGCGATATCACTTACCCGGTGTCGGCCAAAACCTGAGAGACCACCCCCAAGTTCGGCTTATATGGGAAGTAAAAGATGATTATGAGCATCTAAAGGATGGTTCAAAACGTGGTGCGACGGTTGCAATACGGTACACCGCTGAAGGATCGGAACTTCACAACGATATGATGGTTCATCATACGGCTACAGTTCCACAGAGGTTTTACATGACTGACGGTGAGGATATGTATAAAGGCGTGGGTATGAGTGCTTGCCTGTATCTTCAAATAGGCTCAGGGGAGCTTCTGCTGAGATCTTCAGATCCACAAGTTCAACCTCATCTGGACTATAACTACTTTAGGGAAGAGGAGGACCTGAGGCGGATGAGAGAGTGTGTGAGGTTGTGCGCAGAAGTGGGGGATGGACCTTCTTATGAGTCAATAGTCGCAGGACGTGTTCAACCGACGGATCAAGAGTTAGAGGATAATGATTTGCTAGATTTATGGATCCTCCAAAACGCTACAACGAGCCACCATATAAGTGGTACCTGCAAAATGGGACCTGAATCAGATCCGATGGCTGTGGTTAACCAGTATGGTAAAGTTCACGGTTTTGAAAATTTACGTTTAGGTGATGCATCGATAATGCACGACTGTGTAAGGGCAAACACAAATGTTCCGGCAATGATGATCGGAGAAAAAATCGCTGAATTTATCAAAGAAGGTAAATGATCATTTAGGTGTGAATTGGAATCCAGGTGAATCGGTTCACTATTGGACTATGTACACTTTCTGGGTGGGAAAACTAACCGGGTAAAATCTAGAGGAGTCTAACTGTGGGTAAATTGGAAGGAAAAGTGGCAATAGTAACCGGTGCCGGTCAAGGTATGGGTAGCGCTATAGCCCATTCATTGGCTCAGCAGGGCGCCTCAGTTGTAGTTAACGATATGAATGAGACCACTGCTGAGGCGACTGTCTCTGATATCAAAAGCTATAACCCTAAAGTGATTTCATATGTCGGTAATGTCACAGATATTTGTGATGTTCAACAAATGATCGAACATACTGAAAGTCATTTTGGACACATCGATGTGTTGGTCAATAACGCTGGAGTATTACGGCCCACACCTCTGCTTCAGATATCTGAAGAGGAATGGGATTACGTGGTCGAAGGGAATTTGAAATCAACTTTTTTGTGCTCCAAGGCTGTGTTGCCCTCAATGCAGCAAAATAGATGGGGGCGGATAATCAATATTTCATCGAGTGCTGGGAAAAATGTCAGCACGATTGGTGGAGCACATTACACGGCCGGAAAAGCAGCGGTCCTTGGTTTAACAAGGCATGCGGCTAAAGAGGTTGCTGAGTATGGGATAACGGTTAATGCAGTGTGTCCTGGCTTGATCGAAACAGAAATGGTGAGATCAACTATTTCAGATGAGAGAAAACACGAATATGCAGACATGTTTCCTGTAAAGCGGCTTGGACAACCTTCAGAAGTGGCTGATCTTGTTTCATTTCTGGCATCTGACCAAGCCTCGTATATAACGGGGGCATCCATCGATATAAATGGTGGAGATTTGATGATATAAAAAAGGGGAATGAGATTGAAATGGGTAACATTCTTGTAACTGGTGCTGCAGGGCAAATCGGGTCTGAGTTGGTTCCTGCTCTAAGAGAAAACTACAACGTTGATACTGTGATAGCAGGGTGGAATAAGACCCCTCTACCTGAAGACATACTCGAAACCGGCCCAAATGTTGTTTTGGATGTAACAGATTTCGATGCTTTAGAAAGAATTGTGAGAGATTTTAAAATTGGCACAATTTTCCATATGTCATCAATACTGTCTGCCACTGCGGAAACCATAAGAACTACTGCGCATGATGTGAATGTCAACGGAACGTTCAACATTTTGGAATGTGCATATTTAAACGGCCTGGAGCAGGTGGTATTACCAAGTTCTATTGCTGCTTTTGGAGATAAGACTCCCCGAAGTAAGACCCCCAACGACACTATTCAAAACCCCGACACAGTTTATGGGATATCAAAGGTTTTTGGGGAATTGATGGGCAATTATTACCATTCAAAGCGGGGCCTGGATGTGAGGGGCATAAGATTACCAGGGATCATTAGCTGGAAGACAGAACCGACAGCCGGGACTACAGACTACGCAGTGGCGATGTTCTATGAGGCGATAAGGAAAAATTCGTACGAATGCTATCTTGCCTCCGATACTGCTCTGCCTATGATGTATATGCCAGATGCAATCAATGCTTTAATAAAGTTGTACCAGGCGGATTCTCAGGCTTTGATTCACCATTCAGATTTCAATATCCATGCGATGACGTTTACTCCGGACGATCTTGCGAGAGAGATAATAAAAATCAATCCCCGGTTTGAAATCGAATATAAAATAGATCCTGTCAGACAGTCGATGGCAGATTCATGGCCTATATCCCTCGATGATTCCAAAGCCAGGGAGGAGTGGGGTTGGGAACCTGAATACTCTATTCAAGATTTAGCCGAAGATATGTACCTGAACCTCTCAAAAAAACTTTCCTAAGCGAATGCCGAGAGAACCTCTTCGTCAAGTGCCTGTAAGGATTCGCTGTCACTTGGTCTCGGTGAAAACATAATTTCATCTACACCCGCTTCCATGAACTCCCCGACCCTTGAAACGATGTAGTCAGCACTACCAGCAACCGTTCCAGGTCCAACTTGTTTGATGAAAGCATCTGTTTCCTTTTGATCGTTGGACAATTTGGTAGGCATAGAAATTGTGAGAGATATTTCTGAGGGATCTCTACCAACATCTTCACAGTGTTTATGCAGAATATTGACTTTTCGGTTAAACAACGCCAGAGACATGCCGCCGTAACGTACGTTTTCTTCTTTACCTACACCGAAACCATCTAGGTTCCACATGTCCCCGTATTTGGCTAGTGTTCTGAGTGTGCGTTTCTCCCCCAACCCCCCTACCATTATTGGAATATGGGGCTTTTGAACGGATCTTGGGGATAACGGTGCGTTCTCTAAACTGTAATAGTTTCCTTTGAAATTTACGGGTTCCTCGGAGCTGAGAAGGATTCTGATAAGGGCGCATGACTCCTCAAATCTATCTGACCGTTCCCGCAGGGATGGAAATTCCCAGCCGTAGGCCTCGTGCTCTCTTTGAAACCATGCCGCACCGTGGCTGAGGATGAATCTGCCTCTGGATATCTGGTCTATGGTTGTTGCCATTTTTGCAACTAATGCAGGATTGCGGTAGGTATTTCCGTTCACCATATGACCCATTCGGAGCTTTTTGGTCATTCCAGCGACAGCAGCCAGTAGAGACCACGATTCAAAAATTGGTTGATCTTCAGCCCCCTTCCACGCAGCTGGCGGTATAAAGTGGTCAGGAAACCATATGCTATCCCAGTTTCCTATCTCCATGGTTTTTATCGCTGTTTCGATGCTATCCCATGTGGTGGTGTAACTTGATATTGATGCTCCAAATTTCATTTAGTCATCCTTATAATCGTTTGCTGTTTCATAGTTACATCTTATACCTACTAATTTACTTCACATAACTTCCTGGGTAATAGACATACTGCGTACCATTTTACTGACTTAATTTTAATTTACGTCTGTTTTCTTTTCGATGTGTTAAATTAACTTAGATTAACAAATCAGATTAACGGAGAGATGCACCATGACCACCTATGAGCCAAACATGGTACTTGCTGAAAAGGAATTTTCTGTAGTAGGTACTAGACCGATACGCCATGATGGTACTGACAAAGTAACCGGCCGTGCTAGGTATAGTGCTGATTCATTCCCTGCAGGGTATCTGCATGGAAAAATTCTTAGAAGCCCCCACGCCCATGCAAGGATAAAATCTATAGATACTTCTAAAGCTCTTGCTTATCCCGGGGTTAAGGCTGTTATGACAGGAGCTGATTTGCCAGAAGTTTCGGCAGAAGTAGCTGATCTGGAAGAAGGTGCTGCTGTAAATTATGGTTTCTATAGCCGGAATGTAATGGCCCGGGAGAAAGCTCTCTATGTCGGCCATGCAATAGCCGCAGTGGCCGCTACTGACTCCCATATTGCCGAGGAAGCTTTGGCTCTGATCGAAGTTGATTACGAGGTTTTGACTCCAGTATTGACCGCTGAGGATGCTCTTAAAGAGGACGCACCTGTCTTACATGATAGGTTATTGACTCAGTCAAGTGTCTTGTTCAGGGTAGGAGGATGGGGTGATGAGAGTACTGCAGGTTTGACTAACCTGGCCTTAAAAATAATTTCGCAAGAGGGAGATGTCGATAAGGCATTTGCTGAATCTGATGTGGTCGTTGAGCGTGAATTTAAAACCAAGGCAGTTCACCAAGGCTATATAGAACCCCAAGCAAGCACTGCTTTTTGGGATGAAAATGGGAAGGTGACTGCCTGGTGCAGTACGCAACAGCTATTTGCTTTCAGAGATCATATATCTGCGATGCTAGATATACCTGTGGGAAATGTCAGTGTGGTGCCTTTGGAGATTGGTGGTGGCTTTGGAGGCAAAGGGCAGGGCGGAGTTTATTTGGAGCCTGTTGCTGCGGTTTTGTCTAAAAATTCAGGTTCTGCTGTAAAAATAACAATGACTCGAGCCGAAGTTTTCATGGGAACAGGACCGACATCTGGTACCGCCATGGAAATAAAACTGGGAGCTACCAAGGACGGTAAACTTACGGCAGTGAAGGCCAAACTCACTTTTGAAGCAGGAGCTTTCCCCGGCTCCCCAGTAGCAGGCGGAAGTAGAACTATGCTTGGCCCATATGTCATCCCCAATGCGTATGTTGAAGGCTTAGATGTTGTTACAAATGTGCAGAAATCTTCTGCTTACAGAGCACCAGGTTCCCCGGCTTCTGCTTTTGCAATTGAGACTGTGATTGATGAAATAGCTGAGAAATTGAATATAGATCCCATAGAATTTAGGCTCCTCAACGCAGCCGAAGAAGGTACTCGTCAACCTGCCAATGGTCCGGTATACCGAAAAATAGGATTAGTGGAAACATTAGAAGCGGCAAAGAACCACCCTCATTACACTGCAGATATAACAGGCACTGTAAGGGGACGTGGTATTGCCTCAGGGGCCTGGTTCAACGGAAGCGGTCCGGCTAGTGCCGTTGCAAGTGTAAATGCAGATGGGACAGTCTCATTGGTTGAAGGTTCTCCGGATATTGGAGGTAGTCGAGCTGCGATGGCTATGCAGGTTGCGGATGTGCTCGGATTAAAAGCGGAGGATGTGAACCCATCCATCGGTGATACTGACTCTATCGGTTATAGCTCCGGGGCTGGGGGAAGTAGCGTGACTTTCAAAACTGGTACGGCATGTATAGAAGCTGCCTATGATATTAAGGCTCAAATGATAGCTCGAGCCGCTCGTATCTGGGATGTAGACGCCTCTGAAGTCGAGTATGAAGGATCAACTATAAGGCATACAAGTGACCCTGAATTAAGCATTCAATTCGCTGAATTGGCAAATATGCTCAATGGCACAGGCGGCCCGATAGTTGGTCGCGCTACAGTGAACCCAGGTGGAGTTGGAAATGCTTTCGCAGTTCATATTGTTGATGTTGAGGTGGATAAAGAAACCGGGAAGGTCGATATATTGAGATATACCTCTATTCAGGATGTGGGAAAGGCTATCCACCCTAGCTATGTTGAAGGCCAGCTGCAGGGTGGTGCGGTGCAGGGAATTGGTTGGGCTTTGAATGAAGAATATGTTTTCAATGGTGAAGGGAATATGGTTAACTCATCCTTTCTGGATTATAGGATGCCTGTCGCACTGGATTTACCAATGATTGACACGGTACTTGTGGAGGTTGCCAATCCGGGACATCCATTTGGTCTGCGTGGGGTGGGAGAGGCTTGTTTGATTCCTCCAATGGCCGCTATAGCTAACGCTATTTCTGATGCAGTGGGAGTTCGTATGACTGAATTGCCTATGTCTCCGGGCAAGGTGTTAGATGCCTTAAATGCTTAGGCGAAAACTAGGCGTGGATTTCTATAACGTCCCCGTCTGATAACTCATGGCCTCTGCCGACACGCTGGCCGTCGAATTTGCCTGAATTCCCCCATAGGATTGCATATTTCAGCCCATGGCTAAGTTCTTTGTGCACCTGCTGAGCCGCTTCACCAACAGTACTGCCAATGGGAAGGACCACGGGATTTTCCTTGGTGAAATCTTCTAACCGTTCTCTTGGTGATTTAGTATAGATACGTATTATTTTCAGGCTTTCAAACAATTCTTCTGCGAGTTCATCCAGCCCTACTTCTTCATGAGCACTGGCCATAATTAGCGGAAATGTTCCGCTGTAACGGGTTTCCATATCCCCATAATTATCTAGGGCGCCGGGTATGTCTGCCTTATTGCAAACTATTATTGTGGGTTTTGAGGTAAATTGGTCATCTCCATTTGGATATTGTCCTTTTTGCAACAATTTAAACCCCCACTCTCCGAGTTCTTTAAAAGAATTTTCTGTTTGGGCGACTGGGTTATTCGTCAAATCTGCCACAAAAACAAAAATATCACTCGTCCTTAGTAGACCGTAAAGTCTACTTTGGGTGGCGATATTATCTATCGGCGGAGTATCAACCATCTGTATGTATATGTCGTTATAGGGATACATGCCAGGTATAGGTTCTTGCGTGCTGAGTTCGTATGAACCTACCTTAGTTTTTGCTCCAGTCGCAGAAGATAATAGCAGCGATTTTCCAACGTTGGTGGGCCCTATTAAAGTGGACCTGCCGGCACCTTCTTTAGGCAGGGAAAATGGCTCTGTGCGTCCACCTTTTCCACCGGACGATGTTTCCAAGTCAGACATTAATTTGGACAACCTGGCTCTGAGCTGGGCCTTCAAATGATCTGTGCCTTTATGTTTAGGCATAATCTGGAGCATTTCTTGTAAAGCCGCTATTTTGCCTTGCACTGAGACAGCTTCGCGAAATCTTTGTTCCGCATCCCTGTATTGAGGTGGCACGTTAGTAGGCATTGCTACAGATAATACCTATGCTGCAAGATCTCTTCAACAGTTGGACGAAACTACAAGTGTGGAAGTACCTTTACTTGTTATATTGCAGATTCCCCAGCCTCTCCCGTTCTGACACGTATAGTATCTGAAATTTCAGTCACAAATATCTTTCCATCCCCAATTTCGCCAGTTCTGGAAGCAGAAACAATTGCTTCAACAACAGCATCCTTTTTGTCATTGGAGATCACGGTGACAAGAAGAGTTTTGGATGACGCTGAGCGTGTTGTGGTTTGCCCTCCTCTGCCAGTAACAACTTCAACTCCTTTTTGCTGCCCTTGGCCTGTGACATTTTGATAATGGAACCCGGTAACACCGGCAGCCAGCAAGGACTCAGCAACTGCACTCACTCGTTCAGGTCGAAAAATAGCCTCTATCTTTAACATCAATCTTCCTCCTCGTGTAACATTGTGGAAACATTTACGGATCAGATATTACACATGGTGTAATATTTTGGCAATATTTAGGAAACATTTGTGTAACAATCACAATACTGTTATCGATCACCAAAAAACCTCATATCGGCGACTTTTCGATGATCGATAGATTGAACCGTTATTTCGTTTAATTAGCTCCGTCGTTTACAGAACCTTGTTCTCCATGGGTTGCAAGGTCTAAACCTTGGTCTTCGTCGGCTTCTGATTCCCTAAGGCCTAAGCCCGGAATTTTGTCCAGGATAAATAGTATTATAAAAGTGGCTATTCCAGAGTATGCTAGCGTTCCAAAAGCACTGATTGCTTGTATTCCTAATTGCTTTGCACTGCCACCAAGTAATCCGTCTACCCCTGCGAGTGCGCTTACTGTGAAAATTCCTGTAGCTAGACACCCCCAGATTCCCCCGATGCCGTGAACAGCAAATACGTCCAATGCATCATCCATTCCAGTTTTATGTATCAACTCCACTGCAAAGAAACAAATGAGGCCAGCACCGAAGCCTATGGCCAGGGCACCCATTGCGTCAACAGCTCCTGCTGCAGGAGTTATGGCGACTAATCCGGCTACTGCTCCAGTTGCCACACCAACAGCGCCCATTTTGCCAGTTTTAATCATGGAAATAAGTCCCCACGTTAGCCCGGCTGTTGCGGCAGCAACATTGGTTACGAGAAAAGCATTTACTGCGTAACTGTCAGCTGCTAGAGCGGACCCCGCATTGAACCCGAACCATCCTAGCCATAGAATTGCTGCGCCTAAAACGACGTACGGAACATTATTCGGTTGCAGGCCAGGATTTCGGCGCTTCCCTACCAGCATGGCTGCAGCCACTGCAGCGATACCGGCGTTTATGTGTATAACTGTTCCACCAGCAAAATCTAGAGCTCCCATATCTGAAATCCAGCCACCACCCCACACCCAATGTGTTACTGGAGAGTAGATGACCGTACTCCATATGACTAAGAATATTAAGTAGGTGGAAAATTTAAATCTTTCCACTAAAGCCCCAGTTATAAGGGCTGGAGTGATAATTGCAAACATCATTTGAAAAATAACATCAACCAATGGGGGGTAGGCGTCTCCTTCTGCGGCAAATAGGGCAATTCCATTTAGCCCTACCATCGAGAAATCTCCCACGAAATTATTTCCTTCCCCAAATGCGAGACTGTAGCCCCAAAGGACCCAGACTATACTCACCACACAAATGGAAATGAAGCTGTACATTATTGTGTTGACAAGATTTTTGGCCCTTACTAGCCCACCGTAAAAAAATGCGAGCCCGGGAGTCATGAAGAAAACCAGGGCGGATGCCGTAAGCATCCAGGCGGTTGTTCCAGAATCCATATTAAACCTCCGTATTACGGCGAATAATTTCGGTGTGACTAATTCGCCTGAATTATTTAAATTGAAGTCTATGGAATTGATGTTTCTTAAGTATTGCCCTGTTGTTAAATAGATGTTGCTTGTGTGTTACAGAAATATGTCTTGGGCTATTCAGACATCTGTAATTTTCCACCCTATAAGGGCAAAAATACCATATGTAGCAGGCTAAATGCAGAAAGAAAGTACCATATATGGTAGAAAAAGGGTTGCGTTAAGTTAAATTATATGAATAATATGAACTATATAGTTAGTCCTCACAAGGAGGGAGATATGGAAGCGTACTGCGTAAAGTGCAGGGCCAAGGTTGAAATTAATAACCCTCAGCAGGTTACATTGAAGAATGGTAGACCCGCAACGAAGGGAATTTGCTCAAACGGATGCGGAACTAACGTTTTCCGAATTGGTAAGGCCAGCTAGCACTGCAGAATTCTTAGCACCTTGGGGTGGGTTTAGTTAAATCCACCCTGACTGTGTCGTTTTGGAATGATTCTTCCAATTAGAAAGGAAGAGTTTAGCCCCGCTTTGTCGGGGTTTTTTTGTTACTATTTTTCCAAACACGACCAATTTATGCTTATAGTAGGCTCTCTGGGGATTATAACTATGGAATATTGGATTTAGCTAATGGGATTTAAATGTGGAATTGTAGGGTTGCCTAATGTTGGCAAATCCACCCTTTTTAATGCTCTTACGAAGACGGCAATGGCTCAAGCTGAGAACTACCCCTTTTGCACAATTGAGCCGAACGTAGGAGAAGTGGCAATACCAGATCCCAGGTTATACGAGCTGGCGGACATAGCTAAATCCGAAAACATAGTTCCTACTAGAATGACCTTTGTGGACATAGCCGGACTTGTGAAAGGGGCTTCTAAAGGAGAGGGGTTGGGAAATCAATTCCTTGCAAATATCAGAGAAATGGACGCTATAGCTTATGTGCTGAGATGTTTTGATGATGAAAATATTGTTCATGTAGAAGGAAAAATAGATCCCATTTCGGATCTTGAAACTGTGGAAACTGAGCTGATGCTCGCAGATTTGGAAACACTAGAAAAACGAGAATATTCGTTAGAAAAAAAAGCAAAAAGTGGAGATAAAGAAGCACAGGACATCTTAGGGCTTGTAGAAAGAGCATTGGTTCTGCTGCGAGAAGGGCGCCCAGTACGAACGATGGATATTAAGCCTGTTGATGAGGCTTTATTTAAGAGCCTTCAATTATTGACTGCTAAACCTGTTTTATATGTTTGTAATGTTGATGAATCAGATGCTTCTCAGGGGAATCAATATTCGCAATTGGTTTTTGATACAGCAAAAAAAGAAGGGGCAGGTGCTGTTTTGATCTCTGCCAAAATAGAATCTGAACTATCCCAACTTGAGTCAAATGATCAGCAGGAGTTTCTGCAGGAACTTGGATTAGAGGAGCCGGGGCTGGTGAGGATGATATATGAAGGTTATGACCTATTAGATTTGATGACATATTTCACGGCTGGGCCGAAAGAGTCTAGAGCTTGGACAGTTCCTGCTCACTCTCTGGCCCCTAGAGCCTCCAGGGCTATACACACAGACTTTGAGAAAGGATTTATTCGAGCCGAGGTTATTTCTTTTTCAGACTATGTTCAGTGTGATGGAGAGCAGGGAGCAAAAGAGGCTGGAAAGATGCGCGTGGAAGGTAAAGATTATGAGGTTCAAGATGGCGACGTAGTTTTATTTAGATTCAATGTGTAGCAATCAAAGCCATCTTTCTCTGGCGGTATTATTGAATTAAATCAGCTGGAAAGAGACCGTACAGCTTTTTCATCTACTGTTATGCCTAATCCTGGGCCTGTTGGCACTTCTAACCGACCATTAGTTAATACGAATGTTTCTGGACTGATATCGTCCCGAATGGCACTTGGTGTTCTGTCGTACTCCATTACTGTTTCTTGAACAAATGGTTCAGGATTTCCGCTGGGGGGGCATGGAGGTAATGTTGAGGCTACGTGTAGACTGGCTGCAATCATAATGGGAGATCCCCAGACGTGAGGGTTCACCTGGATTCCCATCGTGTTTGCAGTCATAGCCACATTTCTCATTTCTGAGATCCCACCGACATTGATTATGTCTGGTTGGACTATGTCATAAGCCCTTCTAGATAAAAATTGCTGAAATTCATACCTTGTGCGGAGATTTTCGCCCCCGGCTATAGCCATAGGTAATGAAGATTTAACACTTAAATACCCATCGATATCTTGAGCGTTTACTGGTTCTTCGAACCAAACGAGGTCCAGATGTGCGAGTTTTTGTCCAATTCTTATGGCCGAAGATGCGTTGTAAGCCTGATTTGCATCCACCATTAATTTAATGTCAGGGCCTATTTCGTCTCGAATAGCTTTTACTCTTTTTACATCGTCTTCAATTTTCAATCCACCTATTTTTGTTTTCATTCCTATGAATCCGGATTCCACGTACCCCCTAGCCTCAGCTAATAAACGAGTAGGCATTTCTCCTTCAGTGTAGTACAAACCTGTAGCATAAACAGGGACACTATTTCTGATCTGGCCACCTAAGAGGTCGTATATAGGAAGTCCTAGAATTTTACCTGTTATATCCCATAAAGCTGTGTCAATGGCGCTGATGGCAGATCCCCCATACCCTACGGCGAGGTTAGCGTTGTAGAGGGAATGGAACATCTTTTGCCACAATTTCAACCTATTGATCGGATTTTCACCTATTATCAATGGGGCCAAGATGTCTTCAACAACTGCGGCTGACGGGCCACCACATCCCTCTCCCCATCCAACTATGCCGTCGTCGGTAGTGATTTTTACAAGACCTACAGATCTGCTGCTTATTGTGTCTTGTGACCATCCGAAGGGTATCTCTAACGGAGCACTAAGTTGGAATGTCTCCAATTTTTTAATTTCCATAAACTTCTCCAAATTCCTGGCCTTTTTTGAGATGCTAAGAAGCAACTATTGTCCCATCAACTTGGCTTTTCCCATTCCAGTTAAGATTTCTTTTTAATAATATGTTGTTTTGCTTAACTCTTGAAGTGTTGCGTGTGAGCTGTAGAATATATGACTAATAATTCATGTCGAATAATTCACGAATAAATACGAAAAATATCCGAAATTTGCATACGTTCGATTCCTTTCGGAATAGTAATTATCGCCTTCTGTGGGGAACGAATATTTCCATGTATGTATCTAGATGGATGCAAATGACCACCTTATCGTGGTTCGTCTTGGAACAAACAAGGTCACCATTTTCGGTTGGACTGGTGGGTTTCTTTGGGATGGTACCTTTTCTGGTTCTCGGTATTTTTGGGGGATTCCTTGCTGATAAATTAAACCGCAAAAAATTAATAGTTGCGACTCAATGTCTTAATTTGGCGGCTGCTACCGTAATGTCTCTGCTATTTATATTCGGGTCTGTGGAATATTGGTATGCGTATATAGCGATATTTATCCCAGGGTTAGGTTGGTCTCTAGACAACCCCTCCCGAAGGTCTTTAATTATGGATATGCTCGGGTCCAGAGGAATAACCAATGGAGTGGCTTTAGATTCTGTAGGAATGCATGTAAGCAAAATGGTCGGCCCAGCACTTGCGGGAGCGATGATTTTCCTCGTGGGCGTTGGTGGATCCTACTTGATGCTTACCTCATTTATGATTGTCGGATGCCTAATGATTTTGAAGGTTTCCCAGTCAAAAAATAGAATTGATGTTGCGAACGACGGAGATGATCGCGGCGGAATTTCCCAGATATATGCAAACTTGGCTGAAGGGTTTAAATATGCTTTTACCAACCAGACTATTTCTGCTGTTATCGTCATTACGATATTAATGAATCTACTTCTTTTCCCCTACATGCAGATGGTGACTGTGATTTCTAAAGAGATATTAAATGTAGGGCCTTTGTTAATGGGTATTTTGATGGCTAGTGATGGGTTGGGGGCATTAATGGGCTCTATTGGAATAGCATCACAGAGCAGAATGAAATACCACGGCAGAATATATTTGTATGGTTCTTTATTGTCCCTTGTGGCATTGTTTCTATTTTCCAATTCCAGCTGGTATTTTTTATCGCTCCTGGTGTTATTGTTTTTGGGAATTGGTACATCTGGATTCGGAACCATGCAATCGACTATAGTCTTGCTTGTTTCTAAGGCGGAACTTAGAGGAAGAGTCCTGGGAGTCGTTACCATAGCAATTGGTGCGGGCCCAATCGGATCTTTAATTATAGGAGCTATCTCTGAATGGATTGGTGCCCCTAATGCCTTGATGATAAATTCAGTAATTGGATTTCTGCTGGTTGCAACAGCAGGTCTATTTATGCCGTCGATAAGGGAAAAGATCATTCCCTTTGTTGAAGCAGAAGCGGTGAATCAGCCGACTCGGTCTGGTCTATCGACGAAGGTTTGACGAAATCGGTGGAGAGTGTGTTCTGGTTCGACAGGTGCCACTGAAAGGTACGGTTCATCCTCTATCTTGGCTACTATGAACCATGGTCCATCTTCGTTCAACGCTTGCAAAAGAATTGAGTCTAACTCTTCCTCGTCCGCTACTGTAAAGGATTTTTCGATTCCGCTGGACTTGGCTACCAGTTCTAAATCTGTTCCAAATGCGGTATGGCTTTTCTGATGGCCGGTCTGAGCCCATTGCTCGTTATCCCAGACAATAACTATGAGATTAGCCGGAGCTTCTCGTCCAATCGTTGCTATCGTTCCAAGATTCATTAATATCGATCCGTCACCATCCAGTGAAATGACTTTTTCATCGCAGGATAAGGCCATTCCTAGCGCGATGGATGAACAGAGCCCCATAGACCCGTAGGTGTAAAAATTTCTGTCTCTATCTGAAGCATGCCATAGCTCATCAGATGTCGGTCCCAGGTTGGATACAACCGGTTCTCTCTTCAAATTACCTATTATTTTTTTGGTGGCGGAATATCTAAACATTTTTACCTCCATGAAGTAGAGGTGTCATACAAAGGGCCAAAGGTTCCCTTGATGCATAACATAATTTTAAAGCTCCTTTGACCTTTTCTTTGAGTCTCTCCTCGCTATCCAAAGTGTAATGCGGTGTGCCGAGCACATCTAATATGGGTCTTGTAGATCGGCCCATAGTTACCTGCGCGATATTAAACTCACCATGCTCCCCTCTCAGGTTAATGAACATCGGAATGGGAATTCGGCTCGGTATAGCAAGTCCTGCCACAGCGTTAATAGAATTGCCAAACCCACTGGACTGCATGAAAACGGCAGCATTTCTTCCAGTAGCGTAAGCTCCGGCTGCGATTCCTAAAGCTTCCTCCTCGCGTGTTGCTGAGACCAAATGGAAATATTCGTCCTTATCCACTATCTTGGTGACTTGGTGAATACTTGAATCGGGAACGTAGGCTATCAAACTTATTTCATGTTCTTTGAGAGCATCTACAATGGTTTGCGCCCAAGGCATTACTATATCCCCATTACATGATAGCCAGTGTCGACGTGAACTACCTCACCGGTCACACCACTAGACATATCGCTACAAAGATATAGAGCAGTAGAGGCCACTTCATCATGAGTTATATTTCTTTTCATCGGAGCCCTTTCTAGATGTGCCTTTTTCATGTCTCTATACCCACTTATCACTCTGGACGATAAGGTGTCCAGAGGCCCTGCTGAGATAGCGTTTACTCTTATTCCGTCGGGGCCGAGATCATTGGCTAATTGCATCACTTCATTTTCTAGGGCTGCTTTTGCTGTGCTCATGACGTTGTAACCGGGGAAGACTTTCTCTGCGGCCATAAATGACATGGTAATGATATTTCCACCTTCAGTCATTAGTTGGGAAGCATGCCTGGATATTGACACAAGAGAGTAGGCGCTAATATCTAGTGCCACCCTAAACCCCTCACGTTCGGTATCCACAAACCTACCGCCCAAATCTTCTTTCTGAGCAAACGCTATTGAATGGACAACAATGTCCACTTTTCCTGAAATAGACTTGATTTGGGAAAAAGCCGATTCAACGTTTTTGTCATCGCTAACGTCACATTCAATCATCGATACATTCGGAAGCTCGGATATTAACTTTGAAACTGGTTCTTTGACTCTTTCATTTTGATATGCAGCGACTATTTCTGCTCCCGCGTCAGAGAGAATCTTAGTTATAGACCAGGCTATACTCCTTTGATTTGCAATTCCAAAAACAACGGCGGTTTTACCACTCAGATCTATTTTGTACATTAGGACCTCTAGCTCAGATATTTTCTACCTTATGATTGAATTTTATGGTCTACCCTACCCGCTCGGCAACAGGTTAGATGCCATGTGCTTACCTTGTGTCGCTTATATTGCCTTGTTAAAATTTGTGTAATACTGGGGATTCGTCTAGCGGTAGGACAACAGACTCTGAATCTGTAAGCATAGGTTCGATTCCTATATCCCCAGCCAGGAAATTAACCGTATCGCATTTGTATAGCTAGCCATGTCACCCTCCTCTCACGGCTGAAATCACCACTTTCCCACTATGGGTTTAGCATGAGATTCCGCTGTTGCTACTTCGACTCCGGGAACCTACAATCCCACAAACCTTGGAATTAATAAAAGGCAAATATAAATTAGCCACTCTTCTTAATAGAGGCTAATCCAAGCCTAATTTCAGGCGGCACTGATCGAAGAAAAACGCCGACGGAGACTAGGTATTTATGAAAAAGACCGGGAATACTTTTGTGAACATGAACCCGAATACTGATTTAAAATCTAGCGGTGAAAAACCGTTTTTACACTTGGCGTATTCGTCTAGCAGCTTAGGACACCGCCCTCTCCAGGCGGACGAACAATCAGACTCAACCCCGCCTTTGTGGGAGCCGCTCCTATACTAGTTGAGTATTTAACTCAAATGGAAAATAGGGAAATGGGTGAGAGCCATCACTATCTTTTTCATGGGCACATAATACGAAGGTACCTATAATGGCGGGGGAAGTATGCTTATGTTTGGCAGAATCATAGAGTGGTTCAAAGACCAGTATGGAGGCTCTAGAGAGCATCTATCTAGATATGAACAAGTCCAAAGGCAATTTGCCGAGGGTTCTGGCTGGCGAAATAATAAATTCGTACTGTATATCTTAATACTCGCTGCCTCATCCTTAGTCTGCTTTGGCGGATTTCTGGCGTTTGAGAAGGGAATATTCTTCCTTGGAGCTATTGTTTCTGGAGTCCTATTGGTTCTTGGCACTGTGGGGAAATATTTTCATAGCGAAGTGCTTGATGAACATTCTTACAAAGATGACCATAACCCCCACATAAGGGAGATGAAGAATAAGCTGAGAGGGCGCAAGTAAAGCTCATCTCAGCCTCAGCGGTGTGTTAAAAATACCTCTCCTGAGTCCTTAGTTCACATAGCTGTGCAAAGCAGTTCGCTTAAGCTAGCTTTTAACTACGAACTTTTTGCACACCTATGATTGCCAGGAGTCCCATTCCTATAACAAAACCGAAAACCCAAAATAAATCACTCCATTCCGCCGGTATGAAAGCCCCAACACTCCCCACTATTCCCACTAATCCGAGGAGCCCGTTCAAAGTCGGTGTACCGGATTTTTTCATATACGCGACAGTACCCACAACAAAGAAACTAGCCAGCAAAGTTGAGATGCCAAGCCATGTGAATTCTCTACTTAGGCTTACCAGTGCATGGGCAGCATCTGTATTGTCTGCAGCTGTATTGAAAGCTGCTACCTGAGACAAATCTCCAACCCAAATCAGAAACAATGCCAGTAACGCCAAATACTTACCAATGGTGATTGCGCCGTTGGATTGGTCGATACTTTTAGCCCAAGAGACGAACCCAACCGTAAATATGACCAATAGGAGATTGGCAACCATATTAACCGGGACTACGATTTGCCATGTACTCTCGTTTTCTGCAGCCCAGGCAACCAATTCTGCAGCGGTTCCATCCTGAGCTTGCATAGCTATAGCAATAATTACGACAATCACTGCTACCAGTCCCATGATGAGCATATAACCGGTAGTTTTAGAATTTAACATCAATGCCTCCAATTCCATTCATCATTATGATTAATGAATGTAAAGCATCACGGGTCAAGACAAAATATTAATTGGGGTTCGGTTTTTGCCAATACCAGCCGTGACGACTAATAGAAAAATTTGGATTAGATTTGCGAGAAGATTAACGGTCACCTCAGTCCCAGTGGAGAGACTGAGATGCCCAAATAATTGTACCAGCGCCAGCAAGAATGTATTGAGAAGCTTCGTCTTTGCGCCTACTCATTTGTCGCCCCTCAATAGCAACATAACTAGGCTCATGCCACAATAAATTGAGACAATTTCAATTCCATTGGGAGCAATTATGAGTAAATGGAGTGAAGTCAGTATCTTGCAGAAGATAGACAACCCAACTGCTGAGGCATATGAAATTAAGATTCATGCCCCAGAAATAACGTTTATTGGTGCCGAAGCACAACCTGATTTTGCTGTGGCCAACATAACATTTTATCCGGGCCAAAGTGTTATTGAATTAAAATCACTAAAACAATATTTATTCCAATTTAGAGATACACGTATTTCATATGAACGAATTATCAACACTATTTATGACGACTTAATTGATATTTACTCCCCTAAACGAATTCGCTTGGTTGTGGAATTCAATGTGCGTGGGGGTAAAGAAGAATTTAACTACTGGGCTAAACCTGAATAATAGACCTGCTGTAGGGTGTTTATTCACCAGCTGTTTTCAACCCCTTTAATAAAATGAATACTCGTCAATAAGGGTTGCTCCCCAGCCATCCCTATTCAGGGAGCATAGTGTTCCACATGATTTCAAATACTCCGGCCTTATCAAGCTTTCGCATCAAAACAAACCTTGTTTGACAGATTATTAAAATTTAGCTATTTTCTCCAAAATAAACCTAAATTGGAGAATTTATATATGTCTATTACATTTTTGGGATTCTATCGACCCTACTTCCGTGAGGCAGATGTTGAAACGGTTAGGGGAAGTGGCCAATTCTTACCTGAAATGAGAGATAAAGTTAAAGCTTTTCCTTCTTCCCTCCCTGATACTTGTAGACTTATAGGTTCGTGGGGAGTTACTGGAGGCGAGGCGCCTGGCGTAATGGTCGTGGAGGCGGACAGTTTTTCAGATATTCAATTTATTAACACGTATTATGCGGGTTGGCTTAACTTCGACTGGCATCCAACAAACACAGGTGGTGTACCAAGAAGTTAGGACAAAGTATTACAGCATGAAGAGGGCTTCATCCCTAGCTATCTCTATTCAGAGAGCATAACCCAAGCACAGTTCTAGACCTTTCTGGATTTATGATTCAGAATTACCAGAATTAAATAGATATTGTTATAAACAGAAATTCTGGAGGTTGTAATATGGACCAAAACATTAAGAAATTGGCACTACGCCAAATTTCGTACGGGCTGTATATTATGTCTGCATCAGACGGTACCAATCATAGTGCCGGAACAATAAACTGGCTATCACAAGCCTCCTTTCAGCCACCTATGGTGATGGTAGCCGTTAAGGCAGACAGCAGGCTCTATGAACTGGTGGAAAAAACCAAGGTATTTGCTATAAATATTCTTTCTGATTCACAAAAACAAATTGCTGAGGATTTTTTCAGGCCCACCACGTTTGAGGATAACAAATTAAATGGCCATTCTTTTATAGCTGGAGACAAGGGAGCGCCTATATTAGATGAGATATATGCCCATTTTGAGTGCACAGTATCAGGCAAAATGGAACTAGGAGACCATGTCATATTTGCGGGAGAGGTTGTTTCCGTGGGGCAAAGGGGAGATGGAAAACCTCTTGAAATGTCAACGACAGGTTGGTTCTACGGAGGGTAATCTCTGTTTAGGTTTAAGAAACATGACGGGTAGCGTCCCAGCGGCGCTACCTACACAATAACTCGCACGTAATTCCATTATTACAAGGGGCTTCGTCTTTCCGCATATCTATACTGTGAGCCTACCGCCACACACACCTTTGAATACCCCTTAGTCCCTTCGCCCCTCAACTACTGTTAGCCATTGTCCACACAAGATTTTGAATAATCTCGGTCTAATCTGCTAAATCTTCCAGAATAGAATCTATATACTCCTTTGAAACATGGCGCATATCATATCCAAGGGTCGACTCCTTAGTTGTACCACTGAAATACATTTCGAAAGCAGACATCATTACATTGCCATGATAAAAAGTGTGTTCCAACGTCTTACTACAGTCAGGAAAAACGCCAACATCATTCTTCTTGCACTTATCTTTAAATAAATCTATCTGTTTGATATCAGCATATGTAGAAATATTAAACATAACATCCTTTAATTCACCTCCACCTAATTCTATAAAACAAATTACCGATTCGTTGGCAAGGAACGCTTCGGCACCCAAATCATTACATTCAGTAACATTATGCTTATCAAGTGCCTTAATAACTTCAGCAGGATTTTGGAAGGTCTTCTCTGGCTCCGAACTACAGCCTACAAGTATGGCTATTAATACCATCGACAGAACAATCAACTTCCTCATTACTACCTCTTTTATAACAACTCGGAAAGCTTAAGAACAATGGTCACTCCAGCCCCAGTGGAGGGACTGATATGACCATCTAATGGTACCAGCAGGAATGGATTAAGGGGGTTCGTCTTTCCGCATATCTATACTGTGAGCCCATCGCTCCACACACGATTGAATACCCTTTAGTCCTTTCGTCCTTCCATATATGGAAGCCTACTTTGCCAGAAATTTTCGAATAATTAATCTGCTTATCTCTATTTAATTTTGAATACGAAAATAGGGTTACAATGCCCCACATTTGAATTGGATATGGCTTAAATCCCCCCAAGAAAGCATCGCTTGTAGTCACGAAATACCAGCTTGAAAACTTGAATGTCAGGATTATAGGAATAGGAGGACACCAATGAGTCTTAGAAAAACGGCAAAGATAATAGGGGTGAGCGCTCCCTATCTGAGCCAAATGATAAATGGAAGGAGACCGTGGAATACAGAGATTAAAGCCAGATATGACGCTTTACCTGCAAACACTTTTGCAAACACTTCGGTAAAACATGAAGTAAAATGTTCTTGTCATACCGCTGATTTATACGTGGCGCATTCGTCTAGCGGCCTAGGACACCGCCCTCTCAAGGCGGAGATCACGGGTTCGAATCCCGTATGCGCTACCACGTGGAAGTTGGAAGAAAAGGTGAGTCTTCAGATTCTTAAAAAAGAATGTCCTCTGTGCCTGTCAGTTCACGTAGATCTTTTATTTACAAGTGCCAGGAAAAAATTGGAACGTGCCTACTTATCTTGCGATAATTGCGGGCTGGTATTTGTCCCAAGTCAGGACCAATTAACTGTAGATGAACAGCGTGATCGGTACTTGGAACACAATAATTCACCTACGGATCCTGGCTATCAAAAGTTTCTTAGTAGACTGAAAAACCAAATGACTCCACATCTAATACCGGGCCAAACTGGTTTGGACTATGGTTCTGGGCCAGGCCCTACCTTGTCCCTCATGCTGGAATCAGAGGGTTACAAAATGGAGATTTTCGATCCTATTTTTGCTGAATATAACGAAAACTTGGATCATTTATATGATTTTGTAGTTAGTACGGAAACAGCGGAGCATTTTACAAAACCAAATGAAGATTTCCAGATTTTACACGACCTAGTTAGACCGGGGGGGCTGATTGGAATTATGACTTCTATTCTGTACGAGGGAATTAATTTTGAGGACTGGTACTATAGGCTGGATCCTACACATATAAGTTTTTATAGACCTAAAACTATGGAGTTTGTAGCGGACCAATGGAACCTGGAATCATCATCACCAGCGAAGGATATATACATATTTCGAAAACCTGCAGGATAGTCCTCATATAACATGCCTAAAAATTTACCATCTCTACTCGTTGATATTAAGCCTGGGGTTATAGACCTTGGCTGGGGACACCCTTCATCACGACTGCATCCTTTCGATGAGGTAAGCGAAGCTTCATCCAGAATGTTCTCAAAGGGTGATAACTCTGCCTTACAGTATGGAGCAACTCAGGGCTATGGGCCCTTTTTAGAAAGCCTCGCATCATTTTTGTCAGATCAGAAGGCATATCTTCCAGATGTGGATCCTCATAATTTGTTTCTTACTGCCGGAGCTTCACAGGCTTTGGATTTGGCGGCGACTATGTACGCAGATTCTGGGGATACGGTTGTAGTGGAAGAGCCAACCTATTTCGTGATCGAAAAAATTTTTCGGGAGCACTCTCTTAATATTGTTGGAATTCCTACTGACGAAGATGGACTAGATACAGATGTGCTACAAAAAGGTTTAGAAAGAGGTTTAAGTCCTAAATTTTTGTACACGATTCCCACTTTTCAGAATCCCACGGCCTCTTCTCTAACTGAACAAAGGAGGGAGCATCTTGTCGAGTTGGCTAACGACTATAATTTCCAAATATTTGCCGACGAGGTTTATCAACTAATTTATTTTGATCAAAAGCCCCCGAGACCTATGATGTACTTCGACTCAGGTAATCGAGTCATATCTTTTGGGTCATTCTCCAAAATATTGGCCCCAGGATTAAGAACAGGCTGGATACACTCATCTAGAGAAGTCGTAGGTAAATTGTCAGATGCTGCACTAACTTTTAGTGGTGGGGGATTCAATCATTATGCTTCTGCCTTGATTAAAGAGGTGATAGATTTGGGCCATTTAGAGTCGAATGTCAAAAAACTGCAGATCGAATATATTTCGAGGGCTCGAGAAATGGATAAAAGTTTGAAAGAGTACTTTGGAACATCCGTTTCATATTCTTTTCCAAAAGGGGGGTATTATTTTTGGTTAAAATTTCCAGAAGGGTTTGATTCAGATTCATTCTTGCACCATGCGGAAGAGAACGGTGTTTCCTTTAGGCCTGGAAATGCTTTCTCAGAATCTGGTAAGTTCAGCAGATATCTTAGGCTAACTTACACTCTTTTTGAGTCAGATGAAATCCGTGAGGGGGTGAAGCGTTTGGCAGAGGCCTACAAAAACACCTAATTCACCTTCATCCATGCATTTGGTTCTGTTTTCCTCTGGAAAATATTTGGGTGGATGATCTCGCTGAGAATTTCAATTCCATCTATGGTTCTTGGGCCCGGCCTACTAAAACATGCGGACCCATCTACTGCATATATGTCACCGTCATATTTCTTCCAAAATGCGGATTCGCCCAGTAAACTAAATTCCTCTACTGTTCTCTTTAAATCGAATCTGCAAACCATCAACACTATTATTTCTGGTGAAGATGCCAAAGCTTGCCCCCATGTGATCTCCATGGATGGTGCTTCCTGATCTCCTAAAGCCGGGGTGCCGCCTGCAATTTGAATCATCTCTGGAACCCAATGATCTCCAATGAAGGGAGGTTCCAACCACTCCAATCCCAATACTCTCGGTTTTCTAGGAGAGTTGGCACATTTCGACTTTACAGTATCGATCCTTCCATAAGCTTCACTTACAAGGGTTTCAGCATTTGGTTCAGTATTGGTTTGTTTTCCTATTTGTACTATGGAATCCAAGATACCCTCAATATTGGAGGGTTCAAATGAAAGGACTGTTTGGTTTCCACTTAATGTCCTAACACTTTCTTCTACCTGGCTGTAGGAAACAGCGCAAACCTCGCAAATCTCTTGGGTTAGTATTAGATCAGGATTGGTAAATTCTAAGGATTCGTTGTCTATCGCATAAATGCCTGAACCAGAATGGAGAGCTTCAGATATATGCCGATTTATTTCCAGAGAGCTGCTCCCTGAATGGTCGATAAGACTCTTGGTCACTACTTGAATTTCGCTAATGTCGCGAGGGTAATCGCATCCATGAGTGATGCCAACTAGATTTTCCTTCAAACCAAGCGTACAAACAATTTCAGTGGTGCTCGGAAGTAGAGAACAGATTCTTATTGCAGTCGTCACTTGGGCCTCATTTTAAGGAAATAGCTCAATGGGGCTTAACTTTTTCTCCAGCTTGGATATACTACCACTGCAATTTATAGCAGCTTCTTGAGCTTAAAAAGTAATCACTTAGGTGGAGGGATGCCTTGTCTGAAGATTTTTCTACATACGTAACAGTTGAACAAATTATCCAGAGAGCTAGAAAGAATTTGGCTCAAGGGCCTTGGGATTATTTAGCAGGTGCTTCTGAATCTGAGACCACTATGAGGAGAAATAGGCTGGCTTTTGATAAGGTAGCCTTCCGGCCTAGGGTTCTGGCTGATGTTTCTAGTGTTAACCCTTCAACAACCTTCATAGGCCATAAAATACGGATACCGGTCTTATTGGCTCCCATTGGGTCACTTCAGGTTTTCATTCCAGAAGGCGGGGCAGCTGCCACTGCGGCAGCGGGAGAATTTGGCACCATGCATGTGGTTAGTTCTGTAACTCAACCATCCCTTGAAGAGACATCTGCTACGACTGATTTTCCCAAGTCGTATCAGCTTTACATCCATGGAGACTGGGAATGGACTAAAGAGATGATATCTAGAGCGAAGTCGGCCGATTATAAAGGGTTTTGCATCACCGTGGATACTGCAAATTACAGTCGTAGAGAGAGACCGATGCTTAGCGGATGGACTCCGGTTTCCAGAAGAACTCCTGTAGATCCGAAATGGCAAGCTTCAGTTACATGGGACAGTATAGATAAGATAAAGTCAGAGGCAGGGTTACCTTTCATGCTAAAAGGCATCGCAACTGCAGAAGATGCCAAAATAGCAATAGAACATGGGGTCGATGTGGTGTGGATTTCTAATCACGGGGGTAGGCAGCTTGATCATGGACAAGGAACGATGGAAATGCTTCCGGAGATAGTTGAGGCGGTTGATGGTAAGGCCGAGATCGTGTTGGATGGTGGGGTGCAAAGAGGTTCTGATGTTGTGAAGGCGGTGGCTATGGGAGCCACAGCTGTCGCAATCGGTAAGATGCAAGGATGGGGACTAGCAGCTGGAGGCGTTCCAGGTATGGTGAGGGTGCTAGAAATACTCGAAGAAGAGATAAGAATCGCTATGGGATTGATGGGTGTTACGGCGATGGATCAACTCAATCCAAATTATGTTTGCCCTGCTGACTTAGTAACAATGCCCCATGAAATGAGTTCCTGGGTGAATATGTCTGAAGATAGAATTCCTTAAGGATTCATGGATTTTTAGACTCGCCTGCGAGAATTGATTTTAAATTGTTCACGAATGCACCTTTGGCGAGTACGGGATCGCAACCTAGTGAACGAGCAATTTCCATAGAAGTTGTGTCTTCGTGTGGCCCGTAGGCTATTATCTTGGGATTCAGGGTTTCATTTTCTTGAAAAACTTGTAGTGCATTTGACCAGAAATCTTGGTCATATTCCAAGTCTACAACAACGAAATCGATGTCAGATTCGTTGATTAATTTGTTTAACCGGTCAAGATCAGAAACTCTTATTACAGAAACACTGGAACCAGCAGCCATTTGAATTCTGGGAAGAAACATCAGATTGTTTGATAACAAGAGTAATGTTGTCACTATTTACCTTTCGTATTAATTAATTTAAGCGTATTTTAATACGAGTCATATCATTTTATGTAAATAGGCTATCAATTGGGGTGATTGGATATGTTATTAAAAATACAAGCTTCAGACGAGCCGGGATCTATTTTAGGGGCAATTTTTAACCATTTTCCTGCGGCTTCTGACGGTAAATGGAATATATTAATTGGGTTTGAAGCCTTTTTGGCTGTCCTGATTAGTTCTATCATAGCTATGTCCTTTGCTATTCCTCAGGCGGGATTGGCTTCAATTGCACTAGCGTGTGCAGCTATAGTCCCCCGCGTTAACCAGATACAGAGAGTTAACCGCGATCGTATATGGGATTTAGGAATGAGTGGATGGGAAGCTAATCGAAAGAGCATTATTTCCGTGACGATATTATTTATTGGAATGGTGCTAGCCTATGCCGTGGTCGGACTTGTTTTACCTCAAGCTACTCTCCAGGAACAGTACACTTTTATCATGGACAGAGGCACAGCCTATACCAGTACTGACCTGTCTCCGGAAAGATTTGCTCACGGAATGACTTTCTTGCGAATCAATACTTATGTGTTGATAGTTTTTTTCATTTTCGCTTTTATATACAGAGGCCTTGGGACCAGTATGGCTCTAGGCTGGAATGCCGGTGTTTGGGCTATAACTCTAGTAACGGCAGTTAAAGTGAATATGGCGGCAGCGGCCAGCCCTATATTACTGGCTCTTATTGCGACAGTTGCTTTGAGCCCACATGTTCTGCTGGAAGGCCTTGCTTACCTGTGTGGTTCTCTAGCAGCTATTTTCTTCTCTAGGGGAGTCACTTTATATAAGCCGACGGATTCAAGGTTTTTCAAGGTTCTAAATGCTGTAGTTGTCCTGGCGGTTGTATCTTTTGGTATGGTTATTTTGGCAGCAGTGGTTGAACACTTCTGGGCGCCCTTTATGCTGGGTTTCCTTTAGAAACTGATCTAGATTAAACTGTTCATAATTTGCAGCCTGTGCTGTTAAAATGAGAGCAGCCTCATTTTGAGATGGGGGAGTTACATATAGTTAGTATTGGGGATATGTTATGAAGAATGTCTTTGTTCAAATGCAGAATCTCTATTCCGACAGGAAAGGGATTACGGGCCTTGAAACAGCGATCATATTAATAGCTTTTATCGTGGTTGCGGCTGTCTTTGCTTTTACCGTCATGACTACCGGATTATTCAGCACTGAGAAAGCTAAAACTACTGCCCAGGCTGGTATCGCTGAGGCAAGCTCTACATTCGCCCCGAAAGGTGGGGTTATTGCTGCTTCTAATGCGGCAAAAAATGCAGTGGAAACGATTACGTTCCAAATTACTACCGCTAGTGGATCGATGGGAACTTCAATAGCGAAAGCAAAAATAGCCATGATTTATTCCGATGATAATCAAAGAGACTCTTCCAGTGCGAATATAACGAACAGAGGAACTGCTGATGGGATAATGAAATCGGTGGCGATAAGTAAAATTGTCGGGGACGCGACCTCACCGGATCTGCTGCAGCAGGGTGATGTTGCAGAAATCACTGTTACTCTCAACACTACTACGGCGGGCAAAGCCACACTACTTGATAAAAACCAGATTTTTAGACTTGAATTAATCCCTCAACAAGGTGGGTCCTTAATTATTTCAAGAAAAACTCCACCGGAGTTGATGAAAGTGATGAATCTGGAATAATTGGTGACAAAATGACAACATCTAATTCACAGTTAGAGCAGAGAATTCAGGCTTTAGAAGATGAAGTCAATATTTTAAAAACTGAAATTCGTCAAATATTGATCGATATGCGGGATACTTGGCTTCGGAAGTCAGATGTACTGGCGACTTCTCGAGAGATAGTGCAAGCGGCACCAACGCTGGCTCCGACACCACAACCCGCTACTCCAGCAGCAAACGGGGCGCCTCGCACATATTTTGGCTCTGAAGCCGGATTGGATTTGTCAGCCGACCAAAACAATAAAGGTACCCTGAATGATTTGCTCGCTTGGATGGGAGAAGCTAAGGAAAAAGGCCTTACTGCAGCTAGACTGTTTCCTATCCTGGAGGCATATGAAAATTCGGCCATGATAAGCCCTTTGATGTCGAAATTTATTCTGAAGAACATGTCAATGCTTGACGAAATGTATTCAAACAATGACCCGATGTCACCGGCTGTTTACTCACAGGTCGTATCGGAACTTCATAAGCTAGTTTGTATATCCATAGAAACCTCATAGGGGTATACCTGGCTTTCCTAGACTTTGATTTAAAGGGAAAATAGATTGGATAAGGTCATAGTCACAGCTCTGTTGGTAATAGCAGGTGTCACTGCGGCAGGTTTGGTGATGACTACTCTAACGCCGATAGTTGGTAGCAGTAGCCAGTCAGTCGTTGAATCACAAAAGGACCTTTCTCGGCGGATACAAACCGATTTTGAGATAACGGCGGTTCACGCCGATAGTGATGTTTTGGTCAGGGCCTGGATAAAGAATGTGGGTGGGGCAAATATCAGTTTCATAGAACAATCAGATGTGTTTGTGTCATCAACTGATAAAGAGCAGTTTGTGTTCCTATGTTACGACGAACCAATAAGCTGTACGGAAAACAAATGGTCCGCTTTTGAAAAGGATGGGGTGACCAAAAAGACCGGGTATTGGACAGAGGGAGAAACAATTCAATTAACCCTCTCTCTTAAGGACGACGCCATTAGCAAGTTAGTTCAGAGTACTAGAACATACAATTTCGAATTTACTACTTCTAACGGGGTCAAATCTGCTTACCAGTTCAAATACGGCCAATAGAGGTCTACCTAGATGGACTGGATCCTAATTTGATATGGGAACAAGTATTTCTGCATTATTGATCATTTCGGTACTTCTAACAGCGGTTGTCGTCATGTTCAAGGCCAACCAAATAGGGGCTGAGCTGCTAGCTGTCGCCAACAAAAGTACAGCGGAGATAATTGCAGATAGAGTTAGCACAAAGATAGAAATTTCAAGTACACAGGATTTCAAGGACAGTTATGAAGAAGAGGAAAAACATCACCTCCAAGACACTGAAGGATGTCGCCCGATATTGCCAGGTATCCCGCGGAGTGGAGATATCACTACTACCAATTCCTTGGATTGTTACTGGTTCCAGGCCGATTCTCAAGCACAAGCGACTTTGACTGTAGACAAGGTAATTGGAAGTCCTGTTTCTCTTGCCAACCGTACTGGGACTAATACCAAGATTTCCATTGATTATTTTCCACCTGGTGAGGTGATTACGGCGACTAATGCATCTTCTAAATTCAAGGATTTATCTAACACGACTTTACGGGGACAATTAATTGATTTTGTATCTGAATCATCTACGGAGGCCTCCCCTCACAGGATAAAAATGTGGAGCTATGCCGGACAAGTTTCGGCTAATTGGGGAGGATATCAAATTTTATTAACAATAGAAGGAATTCCAGCAGCGGACCCGTCTACTGTCGCTTGTGTTGCTGATTTCACAATAAAAAACTCTGGTGGAACCGCTTTTACTGCAACTCAAATGGAAGAGAAATTGGATGTCTTCGTTGTACTGAATACAGCAGCCGGCGACACTGAAATGAAGGTACCAGTCAAAGGAAGTGCCCCTCTACAATCCAACCAATGGACCTACTCCATAAGCGATGATAGTTATCAGGTTGGAGTATTCAACCCAGGTGAGACCATCACCATGAAGATAAATCTAAACAGTGAACCTCAGGTTGCTGGAACATTGCTGGTCACATTACCAAATGGAGTAGGTATGTCACACTCTTTTCCCTCTATCTGCACCATGTAACAACAATGCCAAACATTGTAGTATTGTGAGAAAATTAATAGGTCTTGATTCTGTAAAAAATATGGAAGAATTCTAGGGCGGTCAAATGACTACAGAAGAAGCATCTGTCATAACTACAGGGAGTACGGAAATAGATAGGAGACTGGGTGGAGGTATCCCCTACAACACGGTCATGCTTATTGAAGGTCAAGACGCTTCTGGTAAAAGCACCTTTGCACAACAGTTGCTTTGGGGCACTTTGAACAGTGGCCATAAAGCTACGATATATACCACCGAACAAAACGTACACGCACTATTAAGACAAATGGAAAGCTTAGGCCAGGATGCGACAGACTATTTTTTGCTAAATGATTTACAAATTTTTCCTTTAACCTCAACGGCTGGCAGTGAAGATCCGGATTTATTTTTCAAATTACTTTCTGACCATATTAGGCAGCAAGATTCATCCAGAATGATAGTTATTGATTCTCTTACAACATTTGTTTCGAGGGCCGGGGGAGAGCAGATACAGGATTTTTTTAACGAAATGAAAAATGTCTGTGAGAAAGGCCAAGTTATAGCATGTACAGTCCACGAAAATGCTTTTGATGAAGATTTTCTTTTGAGAGTAAGATCGATCTGTGATGCTTATTTAAGGTTTCAGGTCAGCGCACACGGAACTAATTTGGTTAAAACTATGGAAGTTGCAAAAATTCGTGGTGCGGAGATGCGAACCGGTAATATTTTAGGGTTTGAAGTTGAACCTGGTATGGGAATTCGTATAGTTCCTATTTCAAGAGCTAAGGCATAGGTTGAGGCACTAAATGGCGTTCAATCTCAAAAATCTTAAAGTAATCGTCAAAATGGGAAAGGCTGACGGTTCCGAAGACCAAAACGGCTCGATGAATGGCAATGTGGTTTCCCTGCAAGATGGAATTAAGGGATTTCTTCAAAACACCGGGGTAGGTCATTCTTCAGAGTTTGTCCTAGATGAAAAATTGCTTGCGAGACTGCCGACTGAATTTAGAGACCAAGCAGAACAATTTAGACATTTGGGAGCATACGTTTCCAAACTTCCCATTGATGATATAGGAATACCTGAATATCTGGGATTTGTTAGCAGAGGATCTGATATTCAAAAGAAACGAAATTTGGTTTACCCGGTCGGTGGTGGAGTGTTCATTCATGTGGTTCACGATCCGGAGGATACCCGGGATTATTACCTTGCTGTTGAGCCCGCTCTTGCTCCAGGAGTAGAAGAAATAGTCGATGATATAGATGTTCAATTGATGGACTACATCGATGAGCTTCGATCAGCTGACGGGGCCGAAGGGCGCCTTAATGTCATTTTGAGTGCCGTAGATGAAATTTGCGGTAGGGCCAACGGGTCTTCCAAGAAGGTTTCAAAACCGATCAATTTGACCGACGACCAATTTCAGGCGATTAAATATTTAATGCGTAGAGAGAAAGCTGGAATGGGAGTTATGGACCCGTTAGTAGAAGACCCTTACATTGAAGATATAAGTTGTAGCGGTGTAGGCCCCCTTTATATAGAGCACAAAGTATTTGGAGGATTGAAAGCAAGCATTGAATTTTCTGATTCTGAGGAATTGGATCAATACGTAATACAGCTTTCAGAGAAGATCGGAAGACCAGTTACAATCCGGGAGCCCATCGTAGATGCGACCCTGCCAGACGGCTCGAGAATAAATATTGTCTACGGAGGTGATGTCTCCCGTCGGGGGAGTAACTTTACAATCAGAAAGTTTAGTGCAACCCCACTTAGTATCCTAGATCTTATTAAATTTGGAACCCTGACATATGAAATGGCAGCTTATATCTCTTTGATGCTGAGCGAGGGTATGAACACCTTCGTGTCAGGTGAGACAGCTTCAGGGAAAACAACGATCCTTAACGCCATAAGTACATTTATACCCCCAAATGCGAAGATAGTGAGCATTGAGGATACTCCGGAGCTTCAGGTACCACATCAAAATTGGATAAGAGAAGTTGTAAGAGGAGGTGGTGAGAATAGTGCCTCGGTTACTATGTTTGATTTACTCGTTGCTGCCCTAAGGCAGAGACCTGAAGAGATCGTCATCGGTGAGATCAGGGGCGCTGAGGGGGCCATAGCCTTTCAGGCAATGCAGACCGGCCACGCCTGTATGGCTACATTTCACGCTGCTTCTGTAGAAAAATTAATTCAAAGGCTGACTGGAAACCCGATCAACGTTCCGAAGACTTACATTGATAATTTAAACATGGTAGTGATTATGAGTGCGGTTAGACTTCCTGATGGTAGCCCGGGTAGAAGGTGTCTCAGCATAAGTGAAATTATCGAATATGATCCAGAGAGCAACTCTTTCGGATTCATAGAAGTTTTCAAATGGAACCCTGCTATCGATGAATTTGAATTTCCTGGTTACATGAACACATATCTTCTAGAGCAGGTGGTTGCTTCTCGCAGAGGATTACCTCCGGATGAATATAGAAACATATACGGCGAACTTGAGAGAAGAGCAGAAGTTTTAAAACGTCTTTCAGATAGGGACACAACAAATTTTTATGAACTCCACAACGTCCTCGCGCAAGCAAATAGAGAAGGTCTCTTCTGATAACCAAGTAATTGGGTTTGATTTATTCTCTCAGCTGACTTACATGGCGATACTATCTCGAGGTGGTGTCACCAGAGACCGGCTGCTTGAGTATTGCGGGAGACAAAGATATTTAACCGCCGTATTTTTTGAGTACATTAACCTCATGGCTCGCTCAATGGGGGTGGAATACACAAGGGCCTTCCAGGCGGTTGCCCAGAGAGCGAAAGCTCCCAGGGTTAAAAGCTTATTACTACGTTTTTCTGCCTCTATATCATCTGGTAGTTCAGAGTCTGATTTTGTTCTTCAGGAGGCAAGGGCTGAAGCGGAACATTACAGTAACGATTATGAGAGAAACGTAGAAAACCTTCGTAAATGGACGGATGCTTATGCAGCTGTATTGGTAGCTGTAACACTTATTATGGTCGTTTCTCAAGTTTCTAGCCTGTTGGGGTCTACCAGCGCATCTTTCATTTATTTAATGTTGTTTACATTGGGTGGTGTCACATCAGTAGGGGTGTATCTAATTTATAAAGTGGCCCCATTTGAGACGATTACATACGACCCTGTTTCAGGAACAACCCCTGATCGGAAAATGGCTAAGTTTTTATTCATCATTTGTGGACCCACCGGGCTGGCATTAGGTGTCATGGGTTTTTTGGTGCTGTTGGAAATGGGAGTTAGTTCCGTTACCGCATCCAGTTCCATTTTTGGGTTGACAGGAATAAGTTTGCTACCGTCGGCATTTCTGGCGATGCGGGATGCTTCTAGGGTATCCAACATCGATCAGGAACTTCCTGTTTTCTTAAGGGCTATAGGGAGCATAGCCGGTTCGGGTGGTGTTACGTTAACTGAGGCTCTTAGGCGTATTGACACAAATTCCTACCAATATTTAAAAGACCCACTGGAACGCCTCAGAACCCGATTAGAGTCGGGCTTGCCATCTTCCGAATGTTGGGAGATGTTTAGTAGAGAAACTGGTAGTGAATTAGTTTCTCGGACCGCAGGAATGTTTGTTGATGGAGTAGAAGTTGGATGTAATCCAGGGCAGATTGGGGAGATTTGTTCAGATTATGCCCAGAACATCTCCGAACTGAGAGCCAAGCGAAAGCTAACATCCTCCACCTTTTCTTTTCTGACTATGACTATGCATTCAGTGATGGCCCTGATACTCGTTTTTGTTCTGGAAATAATTATAAGTTTCAATAGTAAGTTAGGATCAATAGTTGGGGTATCAGATAGAGAGAATTGTTTAAACCAGGTGGTTGTGCCTCCTGGCGTTGAGGCAGCAGGCATAAAGTTGCCCAGACCTGAGGAATTGTGTGCCTCTGTTGATGTATTCCAGATGGGAAATATAGCAACCTTGCAAACAACGATTATATTGGCTGTAGCAATACTTACAGTAGCGAATGCCTTAGCACCAAAATTTTCTGAGGGTGGGAACAACCTCAAAATCATTACCTTTCTTGCTGTAACATGTTTGACGTCGGCTGTCATAATGTTAGCTGTACCTAGAGTAACAGCTGCATTGCTTTCTTCTCCAGAAACTGCTTCCTCTGGATTGGCTATGGGGTTATATTCGGTGTTATCAACAGGAGCTATGTGATGATGGATGGTATGGATTCAATTCGTAGGACAATTTATGATAAGTTCGGAAATGTAATGAAAACCCTCAAAGCTGACGTGGAAGTACAGGCAACATCAGAAATAAATAGCCAAGACATATCTTCTTCGGAGGAAACTTTGACGGAAGATACAAGTGTTGATGGAGCACCAGTTTCCGATGCCCTGTGGGATCTAAGTGAATTGGACCCAGAGATATACGAGGATGTGTTTGAGCCAACTCTTATGGAAGCAACCCCGCCACCACTGCAAAATACGATAACCTCTTCGGCGGCAGGGAATGATACTCCCGATGATGCTGATAGCACTATAATTGAACCACACACCCTTCAAAAACCAAGGAATTTCCAGACTGTCTCTTTGGACAGTATTGATGATAATGAAGAGCAAAATTCTCAGGCGGAAGAAGACCCTAGCAGAGAGGATTCCGGAGAGGAAGAACAACCTTCTGTATTAGCGTCAAATATTGAGGTTGATTCCGCTGAAGAATCTGAAATGGGGGATTTGTTTGCTGAGAAGATAGAAGTTCGCCCCCAGGTTCGGCAATTACTGGATAAGTATGGAACAGTTTCTATCGACCAACTCACTAAAGAGCTTAAAGAAGTTTCGGAACTATTATCTAGGAAGTAATGGGAAACCAAATATAAATGGCCAATATTCTTGTAGCAGATGATTCTCCATTCATACGTACAGCTTATAAACGGGTACTTGAGACGCAGGCAGATTTTGTCGTTTCATCAGTTTGTGAAGACGGACTGGAAGCTGTAAACAAATGCTCAGAGCTGGAGATTGATGTAGCGATACTAGATATTAGGATGCCTCGACTTGACGGAATTTCAGCGAGTAAAACCATTAGGGAAAACAATCCTGATGTTTCCGTTGTGGTGGTATCTGCCTATGACGACTGGTCTTATGTGAAGGACTTAATTGAGACAGATTCAAAATCGAAAGCATATGTTCTAAAAAATTCATTGGATGATATAGGTGAACTAATCAGAATTGTAAGAAAAGTTATGCAAGGGCATCTAATTCTTGACAATGCACTGATAGAGAAATTAATTGGTTACTACGAACGTCATTCTTCAGCTTCTGAAAATTTGTCAGGCAGGGAATTGGAAGTAATATCGAGAGGGTGTAAGGGTATGAGCCTTCAGGAAATTGCCAGTGACTTAGAGATTCCTCCGGCGGATGTGGAAGTGATTCAGGTATTAGTGGAGGAGAAATTAAATGTTTCAGGTGATGATTATTTGTCTGCTCAAGCCAATTCCACGATAGCTTTTTTAAATCTATGTGTTTCTCTTACGTTAGGATAGGCCAAGATCGAGAATATCTTTATGCCTGATAACTCCTTTGATAACCCAGGTTCTTTGGATGAACCTATTTTAACTGCCAAGGAAATTGAAAAATATAGAGAATACTTGTCTGATTACGGCAAGGAAATTTTCTTTTCTGAGGAAGAGACAATTGTTGACTATGGCGATATCACCACCAGTATCGATTTGCTCGTCTCAGGAGAGGCTTTGGTAGAAGTCCCCGTCAATGAGAAATGGATACCGGTAGCATGGATCAAATCAGGATCAGTAATTGGAGAGATCGCATTCTTAGATTCCTACCCTAGGACGGCCCGTGTGATAGCTCGGACCTCTTGTAGGTTGTACCGGGTAGATAGGGCTGATTTCACACAGCTATCAGAAAGGGACCCAGAAAAGGCTCTCGAGTTTATTTCTAGGATATCCCAGATCATGGCATACAGACTAAGAAGAATCGAGCAGTTTGATGCGGTTGAGCAAGGTAGGGACGATATGCGGAAGGAATTAGCTGCTGATCTGCATGACCAAACAATGAGTGAGCTGAGTGCTATTTTGATGCATCTGGGGTTATTAAAATTAACCCTAGATGGACACGCAGAGAGCGCTGCCGATATTGAACATCTAGTCACTATGGTGAAAAACGCCGACGTCAATCTAAGACAGCTAGTGAGAGAGAAAGGACATGATGATCTTGCTATAGTGGGGTTGGAAGAGTCGCTTCGAATCTTTTTTGAAGGGCTTGAGAATGAAGTGGTGCCCTTCTCAATAAAAATAGCATATACCTCAAATCAAATTGATCAAGGGGGATTACCTGGGCCAGTAGCTAGGGATCTTTATCAAATTATTCGACAGTCTGTTTTAAATTCGGTAGAGCATGCTAATCCTGAGATGATACAGGTGGAGATTATCTGGAAACAGGAAGGCATATCGTTTTTTGTAAAAGACAATGGTGTCGGGTTCAATCAATCATCGATAGATAATGTACCAGAGGCCGGCCATTTTGGGTTACTCAATCTAAAACTTAGGACAGAGAGAGTAGGCGGATCTGTCAACATAATTTCGGCAGAAGGAAAAGGTACGAATGTGATCGGCAGTATACCGATAACACGAAGAATTTCCGAATATATCGAGCCACAGACTGTTCAATATACTCTGAGCGCATAATATTCTAGATTTGCTGTGCAATCAAAATTGAAATCATAGTCCCTCCAGAAAGATAGGGGGCTAACGCGGATGTAGAAACTACCTTTCTAGAGTATTGGATCACCGTTTGTTTTAATATGAAAATCAATAGACCCAAAAACAAACTGGCCAGGCATACGGGGAATCCACTGATGCATCCTATCAGCAACGCTAATTTCACATCCCCGCCACCCAGTTGGGTTTTGGGAATGTAGTAACACGAAGTAAATATTAATCCTGTAATTAAACTTCCTACTAAAGGGGTCACCCACCATGTTTCAGTGACTGAAAATTCAAAAATATCTGGAGACAGGTAACTTAAAATAAATACGATTGGTATAGGGAAAAGGGTGATCTTGTTGGGGATTTTGTGGTCTGTATGGTCCAAGAAGGCTATCAATGATAGAAGGGCGAAAAATGAGACTAAAATACCAGACTGGATTAGGCTTTTCCCGGCCCATAGGCTACACGCACCGGAGACCAAGATTAAAATCGAAGCGAGTGAAATGGCAGTTCTTGAAAACAAAATAGAAGGAGTCAGACTTTTCTTAACGCTATAAGACGCTCTTCTATGTCTATCCGTTTGTAGCCTAAGGATTCAGCAACTTCGAAATCTAAGTCTGCAGCTGCAAGGGCTCCCATTTGTACTTTTGCGATTCCTCTAACGACATATGCCTCTGGCAGTTGAGGATTTATTTCTACAGCCAGAGTACTCTCACTGATACTTTTGTTGAAGTCACGCATATAGTTATAAGCCACTGCCCTATTGCAATACCCATATGAATTGTTAGGTTCTATATGCAGAGCTTTGTCGAAATCGGTTAAGGCCGCTTCTATTTGTCTGATTTCCATATAAATAACACCCCGATTGTTATAGGTGGCTGCGAAGTTATTATGAATACTTAGAGCAGTGTTGTAATCCTGTAGGGCCGAGTGAAAATCCTTCATCTTTCTATTTGCCATGCCTCTGGCATTATAGGCACCGGCAAATGTTGGATTGATGATAATAGCATTGGTGTAGTCTTTAATCGCTGACTGGAAATCGCCATGCTTCATGTGAACATGACCCGTTTGCAATAACATTTTTTCCTGGCTGTTTTCTGGTATGGGTAAAATTCGATTCGAATTATTGGGTTCGGTGGCTTGATTTAAATTATCTTCCAGTGAAGTGATATTCATGGCACGGGAATTTTGGCTGCCAGAGACTGATAATCCATAACTTTCAACGATTGTTATTGCGGCTTTTATTAATTCACCGTTCTTATCAGTTGTATTTAAGGGCGAAGGGGTATTGGTTTTTTTTGAAGAACTGTTTATCTTATCTAAAAGTTCTTTTGTTGTTGTGCGTTCGGTCATTTTGCCGAACGTCCAAACCACAAATACGATTGCTGCAACCGTGCTGGATACTATGAAGCCAGATAAAACGAATATAATTACATCTAATATGGTCGAGATACTAGAAAACATTAACCAAATGGGCCTATATCAATAATCGTTGAATGAAATCCCGCTTGTTAAAGTATAACAATCTACGTGCCTATATGGTTCGCCTTTTACAAACTTGTATGTCTTATAGAGAAAAAATATGAAAAGAGTCGTCGGATATTATTCCATAGAATTGGGGGCAGGTTCTGACGTGGGGTCTGTCAGAGAGCAGAATGAGGATGCATATCATACGTTGCTGGGTACCGGGTCTGAGGACGAGCTTTTTGACGCCCTTTTGATTGTAGCTGACGGAATGGGAGGCCATGCTGCCGGAGAGGTGGCCAGTGAAATGGCTGTGACTAATCTGCCCAAACATTTAGTCAAGGCTTTATCTTCTGGTCAAAATAATGAAGATATTGAAAACGTACTGAGTGAATGTGTTGTAAAAACTAATATGGACATCTTCGAGAAATCGAAAGAAGAAGATACGAGAGGTATGGGAACTACTCTTACTGCAGGAGTAGTGGTGCAAGACAGATTTTTTTATGCCCACGTGGGTGATAGCAGAGGGTATCTGTTGAGAGAAAACGCTTTTGAGCAATTCACAACAGATCATAGCTGGGTGGCAGAACAAGTTGCCTTGGGTATTCTTACCGAAGAGCAGGCAGAAAATCACCCTCGAAGAAATATAATCACAAGAGCAATGGGGTTAGATTCAAATGTTGAAGTTGATTCCGGGTTCATAGAGCTTGAATTATCGGACCAGATATTGTTGTGTTCAGATGGTCTTCATGGATTAGTGACAGCCGGGGATATGATGGAAATTTGTGTCGAGGAAGAGCCCGAGGATGCTTTTCAATCACTCATTGATATGGCCAATTCAAGGGGGGGGCATGACAACATCACGGTGGTGGTTGCTAAGATAGGAGAAGGTGATAATTACGATCCACGTGCAAGGGGCGACGGAATCAAGTCAGTGCTTGGAAATATCAAGAATTTATTCTCAGACTAGCCTGGAAGGTTATTGGATCGGTTCTGATACTGCTTGGAGAACAGCTTCTGTCCGAGAAGAGACACCCAATTTTGAAAATATTCTGTTGAAGTGACCTTCGACTGTTCGAACACTTATCCCCATTTCGTCCGATATTTCCCTGTTTCTGAGACCGTCGCAGGCTAATTTAAGGGTCTCTTTTTCTCTTATTGTGAGGGACGAAATCCCCATTATGGAACTAGTTCTAGAGTTTCGCTCTCTCCATGTTTTAGCTACTAAACTTGCTACTTCGGGGTCAAGTACTACTTCACCTTCATAGACAGCGACCACTGATTTTATAAGAGAGGTCGGATCAATAGCCTTTAGTATGTAGCCATGGGCACCTTCTGAGATCGCCTCCAGGATGTAATCTGGGTTGTCGTAATTGGTGAGTATAAGAGATTTTGTTTTGAGTCCCGCCGCATTAATTGATTTAATGATTTCTATACCTGTCATAGCAGGCATTCGTATATCAAGTAAAGCGACATCGGGGACCATATCTTTGATTAATAGCCATGCCTCATCCCCACTTTCGGCTTCCCCTATTAGTTTAATTCGGTCCGAAGTTGCCAAAATACGGGTGATTCCTTCACGAACTACGGCATGATCGTCAGCTACGATTACATTTATATTTGAGTCTTGCGTCATCGGCCTACCCCTCTCCGGACCCTATATTGTAGTTTGCTATAGAATTCTCTACATAGAGATATAGAAAATTTACTTGTCTTAAGCACAGTATATATAATTGTATAGCTTGCAAGTTTGATTAATAATTAGGTGTAATTACTTATATATATTAGGTGCCCATACCCGTGAAATATAGTTGTTTATATGGTGTACTTTACATCATACTTACTAGCGATATCGAGGTGAGCGTCAATATATCCTTATATGATATACAAATAAGCAAAGTAAATGTAAGGGCTTGGCTATAAAAAAATGGACTTAAAAGAAATAGGCGGATATCAAGTCATTGAAATGGTCGGTGAAGGTGGGCAAGGCGCCGTTTATCGTGCCCAAGACCCATCAACCGGGCAAATAGTTGCTATCAAAGTTCTGTCTCGCACAGCATCGGACGGGGAATTTCTGGATAGGTTTCAACGTGAAGCCTCAATCATGGCGACACTTAGACACCCTAACGTTGTTGAAGTTTATGACCATGGTGAAGAGAATGGTCAGCATTACATCGTAACTGAATTTGTTACTGAAAATCTTGAAAGAATATTAGAAAGAGGTGGAACTTTACCTCTCCAGAGAGCTATCACAGTTGTCCAGCAAATTGCCTCGGCACTTCAGGTTTCTCATAACGCAGGGATAACCCACCGAGACATAAAGCCTGCGAACGTATTGCTGAACGATGCTGGGGATGTAAAGCTAACTGATTTCGGTATAGCCTCGGCAGAAACATTGGATTCGATGACCAGCGAGAACACCACTGTTGGTACGCCGCTCTATATGTCTCCAGAACAAATACAAGGCTCGGACGCTATAGACGGTAGGTCAGACTTGTACTCACTGGGATGCCTATTGTATGAAGTCTTAACTGGAGCAACTCCTTTTCCGGGTAAAAGTACCTTTGAGATTTTTAATGGGCATATAAACGACTCTCATGTTCCAATAGCCGAACATATGGATGAATTTCCAGAGCAGCTGGAAGATTTGTTGATCAAATCGTTGACCAAAGATAGAGATCAGCGCTACCAGACAGCTGATGAAATGATCAATGATTTACAAGTAATCACCACCATATTGGCGGAGGGACCTCAAGACGTGGCACGTACCAGAGTTATGCCCAAGGTTCTGGCCACACAGGTGATTGATAAGCCAAACACAACCGGCAGTAGTACTACCGGGGGTGGAGGTATGCCTAAATGGTTGATGCCCGCGGGAGCCATAGTGGCCTTGCTGGTTATAATTGGTGGTGGAGCTTTCTTCTTTATGGGTCAAGATTCTGGCGCTGTTGGATTGGCGACAGGTATCGCAGCTGACATATCGGGAGAAAATTGGGCCCCAGACATCATTGCTAACCCTGAAGGTGTGCAACAGGCCGCATCTGAATTGACGACAGCCTACGGCCAAGACCCTGTAGGTGCGGTTGCAGGAATAAATCGATTGGATGATTTGGACCCCATGTTTGCAGCGTCTGTGATACTGGGCATTCACGCTCAAAATCAATCGCAAGCGGCGCAAATTCTTTTCTCAATAGGAGATGCAGATGAATTGCGACTTGAAGGACATTTGGCCAGGATCACCGAAATGGATCCCGTCCAGGCCGGTGACATTCTAATTTCTCTGATAAACGAAGATGTGGCTGAAGTAGCCAGTCTGATGGAAGACGTAGTTGAGGGGGACAACGGACAAATTCTTCAAACCATGTTTGTGGAAGCGGCCATGAATGATGATTTGGCAATAGCACAATTGGTTAATCAAGCCGCAATGACGCCGGGTGCTGAGCAATCCACCGCGAATGCGCTTATCTCCATCGCAAATGCTGATATCGAAATTGCTGCTGCTATTCTTGCCGGTACAAACACTGGTTCCTCTTCGATATGGCAGGCCTACATCGCCATTGAACCGACAGGTGCAGGTGCTACGTTTGTTAAGGCCTATAAGAATGGTTTTTATGACGAGGTAACAGGAAAGATAATCAACATCCTCCCAGACATTTATGTTTCTGGTTTGCTGCTTTCTCACATGGCGAGAGAGGATTCAGCGGAAACAGCAAGAGTTTATGCAAGTCTTATGGATAACCAAGATGCTGGCCCTGTGTCGGTGAGCCCAGCCATTGTTGAGGCTGCGAGGTTTGATTACGTCGCGGTGGAGAAGATGTTGACGGAAGATGCAAGCTTCATAGGACATTTTTCTCAAGACGCGCATCCACAGATATGGACGACAATGGAGCTACCAATGGCTGGCGACGGTGAGGAGGGAAAAGGAATTTGGACCAAACCTTCACTTGACTCTTCATCACTGATAAATTTCAGTTCCATAGTTGTTAAATCTTTGAATGCATCTGACATAGAGTCCGGTACCGTTGGCATCTTTGATGTTACTCCACCAGTATCAGATACCCGCCAAGACCGTAACGTTTTGACTCATGTGCAAATAGATACCGCCGGATTTATTAGTAACGGGGTAACCACTATTCTGGTGTTTGATGTACCTAAGTCACATTTTGTAGTTAACGAAACTGGCTTTGCGGAAGGCCATCCCTGGTCTGTAGAACTGAGCAGGTTTAATGATACTTCGCAGACATGGAATCCTGTTTTTGCAAACACTATCGGTGAAGATGAAGAGAATATAACCTTCGCGGCCCCAGTGGCAGGCCTTTCCCAATATGGGACTTCGTTTTGGTCAGTATCGACCAGTAGCACGAGTATAGCGGGGTCACAGTTATCAATCGATCAAATTGATACCTCTCCGGCTGGGAATGGTCAGGTTCACGTTCAGGCTACAGTGACTAATAGAAGCCCCCAAGCCGTAAGTCGCGATATTTCTCTCATCATTGATGGAATTCCGGAATATTCAACTACGGTTGAGGTGGATTCTCAAAGTGTTGTAATCGTTGAAACCGATATTTTCATGCAGCCGGGAATGAGGAACCTTTCCTTAGGCAACCACAACACCAGTTATGAAAACCTTCTTGTTGCAGGGAGTACCGGTGACTCTGGTAGTACCGGTGACTCTGGTGCAGATGGCTCGCTTTCTGGAAGCGACCTGGCTTCTATGGGTGCAGATTGTCCATCAGAATCGGAAGTTTCAGATAATGAGGTTCATTACGGTACTGAAATTGAATCCACGATCGACTGTGCTGGAGATATTGACCAATGGGTATTTGAGGGAAGTGCAGGAGATTTGGTTACTATCCAAATGAAAGCAGGTCCAGGATCTGATTTGGATGCCGCCATAGATCTCGTTAGCCCTAATGACAAGCTCGTAAAGTCTGATGATGATTCTAACGACTCATCGACCCCTCCAGTTAATGGTATTGATTCAGAGATAACGTCTTACGAGTTAAGGTTCGACGGAATGTATTCAATTCTCAGCAAAGGCGGTGGCACAGGCGGCTACAACTTGGTAGTCATGACTTCTGATAACTCAATACCCGACGCGCCTGCACAGCCAGTGCTCAGTGCTGCAGATGATACCGGAGACAGTAATTCAGACGGTGTCACCAAGAACGAATACAATCTATCGTTTGATATAGAAAGGATTTCGAATTTTGGCACCAAACCTCATATAAGGTTGTGGCGTGGAAATGACATTGAGATTGGAGCCTGTGAGGCTGATGAGTATGACGGGACCTGTACGGTCGTGGTCAGTGAACTTTCAGAAGGAGAACATTACATATATGCAACAGCTATTAGTGAGATGGGGACTTCGAGTTCAAGGTCAGATTCTGTTCTTATAACGATTGATACAGAAATAGAAACGCCGTCAGAGCCCGACCTTACTATAGGGTCAGATACTGGTAAAGAAACTGATGATGATTTGACTTCAGTAGACTCTCCCACATTCTCCGGCACCGGCGAACCCTATGCTAGGGTCGAAATAATTAATAGTATTTCATCGGTACTTGGCACCGATATGGTTGCTTCGACAGGATTGTGGAAGGTCACTGCAGACGAACAGTCTCTGGAGGATGGGACACACCTTATCTTTGCGAGAGCCATCGATGAGGCAGGAAATCAGAGTGATCTCTCGGACTCTATAGAAATCACAGTTGATACTGAAGCGCCTGAGCGAATGAGTGAACCAAAACCCAATCAAAATGGCGAGATAAGCGGATGGCTGGGACCAGATTTCCTAATCACTCTCTATAACGATGGAAAGGAGGTATCCACAGTCCAAACGCAGGATGGCGGAGACTGGGTTTTCTCAATGAACGAACTTCCATATGGTGAAAATGCACTTACTGTTACTGCTACAGATGCTGCTGGAAATGAAAGCGAGATGTCCGTACAAAATCTAATAACCATGAATCGGGAAACCCCCCAGGGCCAGGGCCAAGGCCAAGGGGCCAATGAAGCTCCGATAATAGACGCTATGTTCGGCAATAATCCCAATAATAATATGTGGGAAGAGACCAGAGATACAGACGACGGTTTCCCGGAATTCAGAGGATGGGGCGAGCCATTTATGGACATAGTACTCAGAGGGAACGGGGATAGGCTAGGAGAAAGTATCGTTCAAGCAGATGGGTCATGGATAATCTATCCTGATAGAGAAATGAGGGAAGGCACCTACCTCATAATAGCTGAGCAGGTGGATCCATCTACAGGCAAAATAGGACCTCCCTCTAGAGACTTTAATATAGACATACATCCTGCGGGGTCTGGAAACGTTATGATACCGACCACACCACAGATGTATTGGAATGCTGGTGGTAGGCAGATGAGCGGAACCGAGGCTGATGCATCCCACGATGTGTGGTTTGAAGGGTACGCTGATCCTAACGTGTTAATTGTTATGCTGAAAGGCAGTGAGCAGATGGGTGATACATATTCCGACCAGAACGGTCACTGGGTCGTTTACCCATATGAAGTTTTAACACCCGGCAATTATGATATTGCTGCCTATGCTGAGAATGACTTTAGTATGCAAAGTGGCTGGTCTCAAAGTGCATATATAAATATAGGTTCTGCACCTGCTATGAAACCTCCGGTGATTGAAGGAATGCTCTTTTTTGACTCATACGGCAATACAATATTGACCGATAGTACTGTTACGGGTTATGTCGGATTCAGGGGATATGCCAGTGGCTCTGATGTGGAGGTCCACATCTACTCTGATGGGGAAGAACTCGCCCATGCCCAGGTTGACTATGATGGCCGGTGGGAAGCCTGGTCAAATTTTATGCTCAAGCCTGGTGATTATACCGTGACCGCGAAGGCAAGGGATTGGAATTCTGGTATGGAAGTTGAATCCGAGCCATATTATGCAGAAATCACAGATGTAACACCTCCCACAGTCTATGGAGTTCGAGACCAATGGGGTGATTGGACAACTGTTCATGATGCAAGCCTCGTAGGACCGATGATGCTTGGAGGGAGCGCAGGGCCTAATATGAGAATTGAAGTTTTTGTTGATGGCCAATGGATAGCTGACAGTGGTACAGATGCCAACATGGACACATGGGAAATAGGACCGACTCCTGAAGCTTGCTTCCCTCAAGGTACATACAAAGTCACGGCTTATGCTTATGCCAACGGCACCATGCAGAGTGAGGAATCTGATCCCGTTTGGATCGATGTGATTGGAGACGGGAGAGATATGTGTGACATGATGAGAAATATGATGGACTCAGGATCTTCAATGATGCAAGGCGGATCGATGGGTGAAAATGACATGAACATGTTTGGAAATGACATGTTTGGAAACAACAGCGGTAACATGCAGGGTGGAAATGATATGTTTGGAAACAACAGTGGCAATATGATGGGCGGTGGTGATGATAGAAATAATTTCGCAGGATTTGGAAGTGACAGCGGCAGTGGTTTTAACAACGGCGGCAGCGGCGGGTTTAACAGCGGCGGCAGCGGCGGGTTTAACAGCGGCGGCAGCGGCGGGTTTAACAGCGGCGGCAGCGGCGGGTTTAACAGCGGCGGCAGCGGTGGGTTTAACAGCGGCGGGAATAACTAACTTTCTGTGAGCCCCATTTACATTTATTTCCAAAAGCTGGTAAATTATTGGGGTAATGGCTTATTTAATTGAAATATCATCTGGTCCCCAACAAGGGGAGCGCCAAATTCTGACTGACAAACATGTAATTGTTGGCAGATCTCCATCCTGCGATGTGACGATAGATGATCCATATGTCTCAGGCAACCATATTGAATTTTGGTCTGCAGGTGATATGGCCTTTGCAAGAGATTTAAACAGTTCTAATGGATCCTCTCACAACGGTAATTCTATAAACCCTGCCGATACTCTGACTCTCAACAGTGGGGATCGTATCGATTTGGCCGAAGGGAAAGCTATAATCGTCGTTTTGCAGGAAGCAGCGGATGCCAAAAACATTTCAGCTCCGCCCAGTGGTACCATCACATTTTTATTCAGTGATATGTATGGTTCGACTGATTTAGTTAACGAGCTCGGGGATATAAAATTCAGAGAAATATCTCGAACGCATGAAGGTGTCCTTGGTGATGCAATAAGAGAGCATGAAGGTTATATCGTTAAGGAGATGGGAGATGGGTTCATGGCGGCTTTTGCAAGTAGTAGAAATGCTGTGATATGTGCTATGGAGATTCAAAAATCCTTGAAGACTCTCCGGGCAAAACAACCCGAGTTACCCATAAATGTAAGGATTGGATTGAACACAGGGGAAGCGATATTGGAGAATGGGGATTATTTTGGCAGGGCTGTTAGTGAGGCCGCCAGAATATCTTCCAAAGCAGAAGCTGAGCAAATTTTGATTTCTTCGGTCACTAAGAGAATGGCTGATTCTGCTGGTGATTTGAAATTCGGAGAGGAAATGGAATTCGAATTGAAAGGCCTGCCTGGGGACCATACTGTTTTTGAGGTCTTTTGGGAAGAATAGGCAGCTTTAGATCAACCTATTTATATCCAGTTGAAATTGTGGCCGTGCCTTTTGTTACCGACTTCCATGTATGCCCACCATAGTTGACTTCGTAGCCTTCTTTTGTTCCCCACCAGTCAAATAGTAGGTCGTGCCATACTATTGATGCATCGGATGGGACACTTTCTGAAAGTACAATAACCGGCGCGTTCAGATGAGTGGTTTCTTCAGAATACACAGGATCCCTGGGGCCGTAGGTGCTGAGCATGTTTTGCACCGTGAATTCAATTGCGTTTTTGTATTGTGTTTCCTCTATGACAGTGTCCTGGTCGGAACACCGTAGATTTTGAGCTCCGGTGGTACAGTTACTCAAGTCTAATTCTTGAAGGTAGTAGTATTTTTCTGAAAGCGCGTTTTCGTAGGATATAAAACCCATCATATATAGAAAAATGTTGTCAAATTGGTAGTGATCAGTATCAAGATTAGTCAACGAAAACACTCCACCTCCAATGGCTTCTATCCTCGCATCTTGCCATTTGTTGTTTGATAGAACCTGTACTTGGTGAGGTTTGCCCCTTTCAGGGTCCCATAACGATTCCGTTATGGGATAAGGTCCTTTAACGGTAGTGTTAGCATCAATATTTTTTCGATCAGTTGAATTCCAGCTTACGCCACTGTTTAGGGGGAAGTTACCATTCCGTGGTCCTATGCCTACCCAACGGCCAAATGCCGCGTTTAGACCCTCCATTCCCCCTGCCCATATGATTCCTTTTAACCTGGGATAATCCCCTCCGTTCAGGAATTTCGAAGGGCAACCAAATTTTAAATCTCGATAATCCTTATTTATACCGCCGGATTTACCGTGGTTGTTCCATCCGGTTGGATCACAGATTGGATCACCATATGTCATGATTCCTTTGGTGCTATCTGAGGTTCGTAAATAACTTGCATATTCATTTGTATTCTTGTCAACCATCGGTTCATCTGGAACCAGAATAATATGGTCTAATACATCACCGAAGACATTTAATACTTCTTCACAGGCCTCGCATGTTTTTGGGTTTTGGAGATCGAACGTGTTGCCTGACCGCACTTTCTTATAGGACTCTGCACCAAGGGTCATGAACATTGCATTTTCTGTTGCCATGAGGTCTGGTGATAAGGTTGTTACTGGAACCGTTCCCCTTAGACTGGCGTCAACGATTCTTAACATACCATCACGGAATCGATATGATGCGGCTAAATTATCGAAATCAGTTAAGGTGATTTCTAGGTCAGTCTTGGAAATGCAGGCTCGGGAAAATAGGCCATCGTTGGCAATATCATCTCCATGAGTACCATCGTCATGCAGTTTTACAGGAAAGGTTTCTATGTTTCCCGTTGTGACAATTTTCGTTGTTTCATCGTCAAATATTTTGGATGGAAAAAAGCGGACAACCTCCGATAATTTATTCTTGTTCATAAATGCTAATTCTTCGCTTGACAGTTTTGGAATTAAGGAACTTGAAAAATCACACAATCCGATCAATGGAGTAAAAGCATAGCGTTGATTGGCAAATTTGGTTGTTGCTACAGTCTCAGTATTAATAGGAGTCAAGGTTGGGATTGGTGTGTTGGTTGGAGTTGGAGTACTAGCCGGAGTTGTAGTTGGCGTCGGAGGCGTTGTGGGGTATGGAGTGTAAGTAGGTAGTGGAGTGTATGTTGGTACTGGAGTGTAAGTAGGTAGTGGAGTGTAAGTGGGTATAGGACTTGGGTAAGTTAAGATGAGTGTGGTAGTGGATGGAGGTAACTCTGATTCTATCCCCTCATTTTTTTCCAAGCCAACTTGTTTTTCAGATTTGATATCTTCATCGGGTTTTATATTGTTACCAAGATTTATGATCCCCATAACTAGAAGTGGTGTTAGTACTACCAGTAGGATGGTTAAGACGATCATAACTAGTAAATTAATTTTCATAGGAATATTGGTGCCAAAACATATGACTAATTTGTCTTTATTCTTTGTTGTAAATTACAACTAATTACTTTATCCCTTATTTTATGGTGTCAAAGTTGGAGGGTTATATCTATCTTGAGGATTATCCCAACCGGAAAATTGGGGGATTCTCTTTTCTGCAAAGGCTTTTCTGGATTCAATAAGATCGTTTTTATCACCATGATCTTTCAAAGCTGCAGCCAATTGTTCTAGACTTCCAGACACCCTTGGTTTCATCTCCCTCATCATTTGTATTGTATTAACTCTGGATGCGGGTGGGAGGGTCAGCATATGGTGAGCCATGGAAACAGCAGTATCTATTAATTCATCTGAGTCCACTATCTTGTTTATGAAACCGATTTCGTGGAATCTTTGTGCAGTAAATCTGAATCCCAGAGCCATTTCCGTTGCAACAGGATGAGGTAATTTGGCTATATGCCCATGATTAAATCCTCCTAATAACCATCTTTTAGCTTCAGAAACCTCAAATATAGCCTCAGGTACAGCAATACGAAGATCGGTTGCTTCGACTAGCATAAAACCACCTCCCATCGCATAACCGTTTACAGCTGCAATTACCGGTTTCTCAAGAGACCCATTCATGAGAGGATCTTCTGTGGTCGGTCTTTTACCGCCCACTATTCCCACTTCCAGCGATTCTTTCATGTCCTCCCCTGCGCAAAAAGCTCTTCCTGTGCCTGTAAAGATACCGATTTCCAAATCCTTCGATTCTCGGAACTCATTCCATGCTTCGGCAAGCAGCGTCCTTATTTCATAGCCGAGAGCATTTAATCGTTCAGGACGGTTAATTCGAACTATGAAAACCTGGTCTTTTTTTTCTGTTTCTACCAATGACATCTGTGTTTCCTCCGTTGTTCCATTAGTGAGAAGGCTATTTGGTGAATATACTAACCCTTCACCCTTGTAATACGATATGCACCATTAATTATGATTTTATCTTGTGGGAGCAATTATGAAAATTACTGGATTAAAAATAAACATATTTTCCTCACAACATAAAAATGCAAAGAGAAACTGGCTAATAGTACGAATCCAAACTGATGAGGGAGTAGAAGGAATTGGTGAAGCTTCAATGCTTAATCAAGACCCTATAGTTGCTTCCTTACTCGAAGAATGGGCCGGGAATTATTTAATTGGGAAAAACCCAATGAATGGTGAGTTGCATTGGACTAGACTGCATCAGGATAACTTGGGGAGAGGCGGAAGATTGTTTTCAACAGCCTTGTCTGGAATTGACATAGCTTTGTGGGATTTGCGTGGCAAAATCTTGGACGTGCCTGTGTATGAACTTCTTGGAGGACCTTATGCTCAGAAATTGAGAGTATATGCAAATGGTTGGTATACCACTCCAGGTACTCCTGAGCAAAATGCCGAAGAAGCGAAAAAGGTCGTAGCTATGGGCTATACAGCCATGAAATTTGACCCATTTGGGAAAGTGGCATACACGACCATTACAACAGAGGAAGCACAATTAGCGGAAGATAGAGTAGCTGCTGTAAGAGAAGCAATTGGACCTAATGTCGATATTCTTGTGGAGGTTCATGCCCGCTTTAATGTGCACACAGCCATACATCTTGGGAAGAGATTGGAAAAATACAATCCCTTTTGGTTTGAGGAACCCGTCTCACAGGAAAATGTTTCAGAAATGAAGCAGGTCCGGTCTAAGATCGATATACCAGTTGCCACAGGAGAACGACTTTATCTAAAGTTCCCGTTTTTTGACCTTGTTAAGAATGAAGCTGTGGATATTCTTCAGCCGGATATCTGTAACGCTGGTGGAATTACCGAGCTAAAAAAAATAGCTGGGATGGCAGAGGCGCAGCACATTATGATGGCACCGCATAACACTAATTCGGCTGTTGGTACTGTTGCGAGTATGCATCTAGACGCGGCAATGCCTAATTTTTTAATTCAGGAATACCACGCAGAATTTTATGAACCTCATTATTTTGAAGTTATTGAAGGTTTGCCAAGACAGGAAAACGGATATGTGGATTTGCCTGAAGGGCCAGGGCTAGGGCTAACAATTAATGAGGAATTAATGAACGCACACCCTTATTTACCTCTTGGTATGTCTGAGAGAGGTATATGAATTGGTTAAGGAGACTTATGCCACAAGAGGTAGAGCAAGCCAGAGAATCTTATAATCGGTGGTTACAGGGGTTTAATTCAAGGGATAGAGATGCGATGGTAGCTGAGTTGCATTTCCCTCACCTCCGGTTGTCTGGATCTAATCAAATACAGGTTTGGAACACGTCTGCGGATATAAACGCCAACTTTGATGAACAAACTCAAAAATTAAAAGAGGAAGGATGGGTTAGAACAGAATCCAATTTCATCGAGGCAATTCAAAAGGGGCCTGACAAAGTACATCTCACCATGATTCAATCCAGAATTCATTCTGATGGCAGTGAATATAATCAATTTCAGACTCTGTGGATTTTCATACGTGAAGACGATCGCTGGGGGGTTAAATTTAGATCTTCTTTTTTAGTTAATGCTACAGAAAATACTAATTTTAGTACGGTCTGACATTAAATTACGATTTGGCTACCAACCATCAAACCCCCAAGGTTTTCTCGAAGTAGAGAACATAAGATTGGCTTGAGCAACGGAGCCTTCTGTTACTTCTTCAATTCTATTTGCCGATAAAAGCGTTGAAAAATTTATCCCTCCCAGATAGACAGCTCCCAAATCTCCTGCAGTCAATATAATATCTGGGGTTTTATTAGAGATGCTGCATAAGGATTTCCCAGATTCGGAACTCAATTCCACAACCTGTTTATTCCATGGAAGAAAATCATCCTGTATTTTGAGTATTAAAGACCCATCAGATGAGTACGACCGTTGAGAAAGGGCGGTTCTGACATCTACCAGACGGACCCAGTACCTATCGCTTGAACGCTCCACTAGTCTTCGAGGGTCTGCTAGCATCCACTTCAATTCATCATCTGCGGGTCTGTGCTCTGCCTTTATCACGTCAACGAGATCCATATCCAAACAAATTCTCCAAAGGGATGAATATGCTTGATGGGAAGACGCTATTAATTCGATAACATTTAGTTCTGTACCATTGATCGTATACCGCAGGTAACCATCATCTTGACCATTTTCCTGATATTTCACGAACCAAGATTTGGGGTCTCCACCTTTCAACCCAGGTTCCCTAAAACGGAATTCCCACCAATTTTCCTGCCTAGTCACCATCCCATTCCTGTTTTCTATGGCTTTCGAGTATATTTGAGGGAATATTTCTCGGGCTTCAGATTCTTCCACGAAATAGGTTTGTCCCATAGAAGCGTGTTCAACTGCATAGGCACTTCTAGTTTTTTCTATCTCGAGGTTGCTTTCAAATGAAGCAAGACCGTACCCATATCTCCCATAAATAATGCTTTCGGATGCTTGTAGAACGGCAAGTGGTTCTCCCCGAGAATAGATATCCTCAAGTTGGTATTTCATGATAGCTCGGTTGATGCCTTTTCTACGATGAGTCGCTTGAACTGAAACAGAGGCAACGGCTGCTATTTTTGAAAGACCTCCAGGTATGTACATATCCATTTCGTAGCTTAGTGCGTTTCCAACCATGTGTTTGCCGTCAAATGCCATAATGGATCTTTCTGGTGTGAACACTAATTGGTGTGCGTCGAAATCAGCCTGGGTTCTATACCCGTTCTCTCCTCTTGCGTTAATAATTTTTACTAAGGGGAAGTCATCCCACGTTGAGGTTTTTAGTTCTATCGACATTTAAAATTTCCTAATTACACCCTGCTTGATTAAATAAAATTAACTGATACTGTACCTAGTCGGTCAAAGGAAGCCGTGAAATGATCTCCTTTTGCCGCAGGGACAGCAGCGACCGGGGTACCAGATATTATTATGGACCCGGCTTTTAGACTCATTCCAAATTCTGACAATTTGTTGACTAATCCTGCTACAGCCTGAGCGGGATGTCCAAGTACAGCAGCTCCAGCCCCTGTATCTATGACCATCCCGTTTCGTTCCAGTACCATTCCAACAAGCCTAAGGTCTATTTTTTCAATTGGGTTTAACACGCCACCCAGAAGGACTATCGCGGCTCCGGAATTATCCAAAATATTGTCTTCCACCCTTGAGCTTTGCTTTTTCAGTCTAGAGTCGGCTATTTCAAATGCAGGCAGCACCCCTTTAGTGGCTGAAAGAACAGTGCCTACATTAGTGCCTGGCCCTTTTAGTTCCTTATCAAGTAGAAAACATATCTCCGGTTCTACTACCGGCCTGAACATTTTTGAGATGTCGATTGGTTCATCTTCAGGAAGAATCATAGAATCAAATAAATGGCCATAGATTGGTTCGGCTATTCCAAATTTTTCCTGATTTGCTTTTGAACTAAGCCCTATTTTGCCGCCGATGATTATCTCTCCTTTACCTAAGGCCTCATCTATTAATTGTCTTTGTATGGTGTAGGCGTCAGAAGTAGTAATTTCAGGATAAGTTTGTGAAGGGTTGGTTACAGAGTTTCCACTGACTCTTGCATCCCATAATTCTTTTGATATAGCTGTAATTATTTTTGAGTCTAATGCCATCGTTTACCTTTCCTTGATGATATGTGGTGATTTTAAACTATTCTAGTTAATCTATATTTTTTTATATTTGTAAAAAAACAGAACAAGAACTACTTGGCTGAAGGACTATTGCAATAGATAATATATTTATCAGACAGGGCAATAGTCCTGTCTGTTTTATTTGAAGTCCATAATCACCAAATGAGGAGGATTGAAATGGGCGCGATTTCAGTAAATAAGCTGGCAGGGTATTCCATGATGATGGGGCCTGTCCTTGCATTGATTTGTTACTTCATCACCCCGGGAGGTCTGTTTATTGATACAGCAAACCCCGCAGCACCAGGTGAGGTTGTAGCGGCCCTTCAGGGTAACGCTACATTATCGGCGATAACCGGGATTCTAGTTCCGGTAGGACTCATTGTATTCTTTTCGGGACTCTCGCAGTTTGTCGCGAATATGTCCGGAGGAACCGGTCATGCTATTGCTCGTCTAGGAACGCCTATGGTATTGATAGCGATAATTGGGTGGGTGGTAGGTTCCGGCATTTCTATAGGACTTTCAGGTGCTACTGACCCAGCCTTGGGTGCTGGACCTGTTACTGTGCAGATAGGTATAACCGCTATCAGTACTTTAGGTACAATCCTGTTCGGGTTAGGTGCTATGTTAATTGCTTGCGCAGCGTCAATGCGTGACGAAAACAATACCTATATGGCATACGTCGCCTCTTTGGCTGGTGTTGTTGCTGCTGTAACCGGAGTTATCGGTGGCCTTAGTTCAAGCCAGTTAGAGTTGATGACTATGATAGGTGGGATTTGCTTTTTAGTCTTCACAATATGGAGTATTATCGTCGGTCTTGCTATGTCGTCTTCTGACTAGTTTGATTTAAGACGAATCCAGAGATTTTTAATTTCCCTTTATTGGGGAAGATTTCGTTTTTATCAAGGTCAAACCAATTTGGTTTGGCCTTGAAGCTTTTTCAGATTTCTGTAACAGGGTAAACTCATATATAGATTATTTAAATTTGGAGTACGCTCTATGGAAATGTTTTGGGAATTTACGAGAAAAGGCCAAAAGTTGGTATTGCGAGTCGAAGATAAGCAAGAAATGATCGGCGGGGTTCGGGAAACCAAGAATGGATTCGATGCATTTGCCAAAACCTTTACCATGACTCCAGAACGTGCGCAGAAGGGGTTGGGGTCGATGGAAGATGCCAAGGATTTTGTCGAGTCATTTCGACCCTGGGAATTATTTCTGGGACCCGGTGATTTACAGCCAGAATCTGAAGTCAGAGAAACCCAGTAATATTCTTTATTGATTATGGAAAAACCAGTACCTAAACATAGACTTGTTGACTCTCCTCTTACTGTGGCTGCTTTATATCATTTTGCTTTGCTTGATAATTTGGATCAAAAACGCAAAGGGCTGTTAGATATTTGCGATAAGAATGAGATATTGGGGACCTTCCTACTTGCAGAAGAAGGAATAAACGGTACCGTGGCAGGAGGATCTGAGGCTATAAACCTAGTCATTGATTACATTTGCTCATGGAATGAAGTAGAGAAGATAGACGTGAAATTCTCCGAGAGCTCGTCTAGGAATTTCCGTCGGATGAAAGTGAAAATCAAGAAAGAGATAGTGACAATGGGTAAGGACAATATTGATCCTTTGAATGAATCGGGAGAATATATTGAACCTCATAATTGGAACGAGTTTATTAGCCAGGACGGCTTGTTGTTAGTAGACACCCGGAACAACTATGAAATATCGATGGGTAAATTTAAGAACGCCGTGAATCCGAACACAGACAGTTTTAGAGATTTTCCTTCGTGGGCAGACAATCTTTCCAATTCAGGAGACAAACCTGAAAAAATTGCCATGTATTGTACGGGTGGTATCCGATGTGAGAAAGCGACCGCTTACATGAAACAATTAGGATTTGAAAAAGTTTACCATTTGAAGGGCGGCATCCTTAAATATCTGGAGGAAATAACTGAAACTGAAAGCATGTGGGAAGGGGAGTGTTTTGTCTTTGATGATAGAGTTTCTCTGACCCATGGACTCAATGAGGGGGAGTACATTCTCTGCTATGGATGCCAGCAGCCCGTATCAGTAGATGATTGTCAATCGCCGTTATATGAAGAAGGGGTGAGCTGCCCAAAATGTTATGGGGAACTGGCAGATTCACAAAGAGCTAATTCTAGGGAACGCCAAAAACAGATTCAATTAGCATATGATCGTGGCGAGATGCACATGGGAAGAAAGCTGCCACTGAAGAATCGTAGTAAAAAATTACCTTAATTGTGATAAATTAATCCTGCTTAATATCCGACCGCAGCACCGTCTTTTCTGGGTTCGGAACCTGCCACAAGCACTCCGGTTTCAGGATTCCGGCTGATTGTCTGTGCGCCACCAAACATAATTCTCTGGTAACCTGTGATTACTTCGACTTGATGACCTTTCTTGGTCAGTTCTGAAACCACTTTAGGGTCAATGCCCTCCTCAACCCTAACTGCCCCGGTTTCCCCAACATCGACACTGAACCTTAGAGCATCTAAAGCCTGCTGAGAATTCATATCGAAATCAACCATGTTTGAAATAACCTGTAAATGCCCCTGTGGCTGTTGAAAGCCGCCCATAACACCAAAACTGAGCCACATTTCATTATTTCTTGTGGCCATGGCAGGTATTATGGTTTGATAGGGTCGTTTATTCCCCGTTAAAAAGTTTGGATGTGAAGGGTCCAGAGAGAATAAGGCCCCACGATTTTGCAAAGCTATACCAGTTTCGGGGACTACCAATCCCGTGCCAAATCCTGAATATAAGCTATTGATAAAAGAACAGGCATTTCCATATTTATCTGCAACCGTTAAATACACTGTGTCTGAGTTTGGTACTGGCTTCCCATATGAGACATCTGTTATTGCTTGATCGGAACTTATTTTTTTTCTGCGATCACTGGCGTAGGATTTTGTTAATAATCCTTCTATAGGGACATCTGTAACTCTGGGATCTGCTACGTATTGCAGGGCGTCGGCATATCCTAGCTTGAGAGACTCAATTAAATAGTGATATCGGTCTGCCGATTGGGAACCCATAGAAGCTATGTCAAATCCCTCAGCGATATTCATCGCCATTAGTGCTGCGATACCTGAACCGTTTGGCGGGCATTCCCACACGGTTACATCTCTATAGTTTGTACATATAGGGTCGTCCCAGTCGGAACTATGGTTTGCTAGATCTTCTTCAGTTAACCAGCCACCTTCCGACTGCACATAGTTAGATATTTTTCGTGCAATATCTCCTTGGTAAAACCCTTCTGGCCCATCTTCTGCGATTATCTTTAATGATTTTCCTAAAGTATCTAGTTTTATGAAATCACCCTGACGAGGGGTTTTGTTATTTGAGAGCATTTCCGCACCTGAGGGCCTTTGCTTTAGCTTGGCTTCAGCTTGCCCCCATTGATAGGCAATGACGTCTGTAACAGCATAGCCGTTTTCTGCATAACCAATTGCTGGTTGTAGTACCTCTTTCAAGGTCATAGTGCCATGTCTTTCCAGGCATTTTTGCCAGCCATCCACAGTCCCTGGCACGCTGACAGCTAATCCTGCATCAGGGCCATTATTTGGGATGGAGCTGTAGCCTTTAGAGATCACGTCTTCAGGATTTGCGCCTGCTGCCGAGTGACCACTACCATTAATAGCTGTTACCTTTTTTGTATCAGCCATCCAAATCAGCGCAAACATATCACCACCAATTCCAGTAGACATAGGTTCCAGCACATTCAAAGCCGCAGCGGTTGCAACTGCTGCATCGACAGCATTTCCACCTTTTTGAAGGATTTGTAAACCTACCTGAGCTGCAAGTGGTTGACTGGTAGCAACCGCCCCGTTTTTTGCTATTACTGCGGACCTGCGAGAATTAAAGTAAGTCAATTTACTGGCCCCTTTTCAAAAACATTGTTAGTGTTGTTAGTAATGAAATGGATTATACACATTCCAATTCTGTCACCGGGATGCTGACCTAGATTTGTCCGATTCAGTTGTGAATTAACCTACTTTATCTATAGGTGTGATTGATATTGAGGCATTACCAACCGGTTTAATCAAATTTTGCACTACAGCAAAATTGTTAGATCGATTCAGCCATTTTTCTTCGCTTCCTTTCTCCAATATAACTGGCATTCTATTGTGTATCTTAGACATGATTTTGTTAGATTTTGTGGTGATGATGGTAAAGGTATTCACCGGTTGTCTATTTTCATCCATCCATAAAGTGTGCAAACCACAAAAATTCATCAATGAGCCATCTGTTGGTTGTACAAAATAAGGTAACTTACTCACTGTGTCCCATTCATAAAACCCATTTGAGGGTACGATACACCTTTGAGTATTAACTAAATTTTGAAAAGAATATTTTTCAAGAAGGGTTTCACCCCTTGCATTGATTAGTTTATTAGCGAATGATTTATTTTGAGACCATGATGGAATTAAGCCCCATTTCATATTAACCACCTGACTTTCTATAATTACAGGCATCTCCATAGTTGGAGAAAAATTTGTAATTTTCATTGCTTGAAACGGGGCAACATCATGGTTTGGGAATCTGTTCATCAATTCCAAGTCATCAATATTAACGGAGAATCGGCCACACATAATTGACTCCAAAATAATATTTCACAGGGTTCCTGAAATTTCATTCTTCGGAATCACTTTGAGAGATGTGATCCCAGCGGCTTATCAGGAATAAAATGTTTGTTCAATCACAGGTGTGATATTGAAGTCACCTAATTTTTTACACTGGCCGATAGTGTTTTCGATTTGAGAATAATCCTCGGCTTCCATTAATAAAAAAAATGTGTGTTCTGTTGGATTAACTTTAAAGAAGCTGATAGACACATTATTCTCTTTTGCCAAAGAAGGTATCTGTTTCCATAAATTCATGGATTCAGAATTGCCAGAAAAACAATTCTCAAAAGAGTGGATGTGGGTAACGTGATAGGTAGCCATTTGATACTCCTTACTTAATAGGTTTATAACTATATACTTATCAATGAGGCATGTGTCAGGTACTTAATAGTTTCATGTGGGCAATGAGACTATGGGTTTTAACCCTAGCCTCGGACTGAAAATAAATTAGTTTTCTCCAATATTAATTTAGTGGTTCATAGTGTAATTGATCCAACCAATATTTAGACCTGAAGCGTTGGGTGCATCTGATTATAAAGATTGTGCATCATAAAACTCCCAAAATGCCTATCCCGTGTATGAAATTTAAATTCAGTATTTGTGAATGAAAATTACTTTGCCTCAAGAAGGTGTTCTGAAAATGAAGTTGACATAAAAAGAGATAATCTGTAGGTTTCCGAAAGAAGTGAATTAGGAGTCTTAGATATGGTCAAGAGAATTAACAGAGCAATCGAATTACTAGAAGATGATCAGCCAATTTATTACACAGGATTGCACTCTTTTTCCAGAGATTTTTTGA
>PVBE011876597.1_pt1 | contig 64712 bp, 50 predicted proteins | sample 1631181 | NCBI WGS metagenome assembly PVBE01 (sample SAMN08397723, study PRJNA350692) | Marine metagenome, whole genome shotgun sequencing project. | isolation source: water | place: Pacific Ocean | collected 2012-04
CATCGAAGGGTGACGAGGATGGATCAAAGGTAGCATACCTCGTGCCAGCCCCATCAAAGAGGGAGGATGCCCCTGGCAACCGACGGTCGCTGCACGATCGGGCGCTGAGAATCGAGCAGGTGCTGAATCCTGCTCAGTTCACGTAAGCCACCGAACCCATGGTGGCCGAATGGGAGCAAAGGGACTAAGTCTCCTTCTGCGCTTGTGGTGACGACGGATTGTCTTCTGGAAGTGACGAGTGCCAATTGGAGATTTCTGCCACTCAACTGGCGGCGGGTTCTTCAACGACGCATTTTCAAATTCAAGTGGTTGCTCAATCAGGAGACAATCGGTGAAAACAGCGGTCATCGGTGGTGGCGTGATGGGGCGCGAACACCTCAAGGCCCTTGCCCAGATCTCACAGGTGGACGTCGCTGCCGTGGTCGATCCGGATCTTGAGGCAGCCAGCAGCGTTCTGGAGATTGCCGGCATCAAGGGCGCCCAGACCTACGCAGATACGGAGTCGATGTTGCGAGCCGTCGCGCCAGACTACGTCATCGTTGCGTCGCCGGTTCGGTTCCATGCCCAGCAGACGATCGCTGCCTACGAGGCAGGCGCCCACGTGTTGTGTGAGAAACCCCTGTGTATGTCGCTGGAAGAAGCCCATGCGATGAAGGCGGCCGGAGAAAAGGCGGGTAAACTGTTCACCATGGGACTGCAGATGCGGCAAGGTCACGCCAACCAGGCGCTGAGACGCTTCGTCGCAGACGGTGGACTTGGCTCGGTCTATCACACGCGCGCGTGGGGTGGCCACATTATGAACTACCCGTGGGGCCGATACTTCCACAAGAAGGACCAGTCTCTCGGTGGCGTCCTGGCAGCCACAACGGTCCACCCCCTCGACGCGGTGTATTGGATCATCGGAGCCCCCGAGCCGGTAACGGTCAGTGGATCGACGTTCTGTCGACTGACACAGATGCCGAATCCGCCGATCAATTTCGACGGGGACCTGAAGGAGGTGACGGTAGAGGACTTCGGTCAGGCCCACGTCCGCTTCGCCGACGGATCTTCCATGTCTGTCGAAGGCAACTGGCTTCAACACGATCGTTCACGAGCCCATGGGTTCGACGTGCTGGGCACCCTTGGCGTGGGCAAGGACGTCGAACCACACATCGAAGTGTGGGATCCGGAGACCGGCGCTGTGACCGGAGTAGATCTACCCTTTGAGGAGGAGACGGCGTCTCGGACGCTGGCCGAACACACGAACTTCCTCGCCGCCATAGGCGGGGCTGACGTGTCGCTGGTTCGGTTCGAGGAGGCGATCAATGTGCAGCGCATCATCGGTGGGATCTACGCCTCGGCAGCAACAGGCGCCGAAGTGCGTGTGTGAAGAAAGGTGAAGACGATGAAGATTCTTGTATCGAACCTGGGCAGCACAACCTTCAAGTACAAACTTTTTGATATGCCCGCGGCGACCGTTCTGGCGCGTGGTGGAATGGATCGAATCGGCGACGACGGCGGCGACTCGGTGCACAAGTATCAGTTGGGTGAAACGGCTGAGGTAGAACTGGTGTGTGATCTACCCGATCACGCGGCAGCGATCGACGAGGCGCTCCGTTGCCTGACCACGGCCGAGGGTCCCCTCACCACCGTGGTGGATCTGGAGGCCGTCGGCTTCAAGACCGTGCATGCGAGATCGATCACGGGCGTCGTCGAACTCGACGATGATGTCATCAGCCGCATGGAGGACTTCTCTCGCCTCGCTCCGGCGCACAATCCGGCGTACGTGGCGGCGATTCGTCAGTTCGCTCATGCCGCACCTTCCGCACCGCGCGTCGGATGTTTCGAACCTGCCTTCCACGGCCAGGCCCCCCTTCGGCGTCAGTTGTATGCCATTCCACAAAAGTGGGAACAGGAATACGGGATCCGTCGTTACGGATTTCACGGTGCCAGTCATCGCTACGCCGCAGAAAAGGTGATCGACCTGGAGGGCACGTCCACGCTTCGCCACATCAACTGCCATCTCGGTGGATCGTCGTCTCTATGTGCGGTGAAAGACGGCGTGTCGCAGGGCGCTTCTCACGGCCTGAGCCCGCAGGGAGGTGTACCGCAGAACAATCGCATCGGCGATCTCGATCCTTACGCTCTGCAGATTGTGTGCGACCGGGAGGGCATCAGTCTCGACGAGGCGCTGGAAGTCTGCGCTTCGGAGGGGGGTCTGCTTGGGTTAAGTGGCGTCTCAAATGACATGCGCGATCTCCAGGATCGTGCCGCAGCGGGAGACGAGCGCTGCGCGTTGGCGATCGAGGTCTATACGTCGGCCATCCGTGACTATCTAGGTGCGTATGTGGTCGAATTGGGTGGGCTCGACGTGATCAGCTTCACCGGGGGCATCGGCGAGTACTCGGACATTGTACGAGCCCAGGTCCTGCGCGGCCTGGAGTTTCTCGGCATCCAGCTTGATCCGGAAAAGAACACCAACGTCCAGGGAGAAGGAACGCTGCACTCCTCAGGCAGCCCCGTTCGTCTCCACGTGCTACGCACCGATGAAGAACTCATCGTTGCACGCCAGACCTACGAACTTTTGACCGCTTCTTGAGCTCCTGCCGGCCAGGGAGTCAACGACGCAGGCGCACGCCACCGAAGACCGTGCGCCCGGGGGCCGGCTCGAAGTACCGATCGCCGAAGGCATTGGGTACGACCGAACCGTTGTAGGCCTCATCGAAGACGTTGTCGATGCCGAGGAAGACCTCCACTTCCCAGGGGTCTACGGGCCGAGAGATGGAACCGCGTAGACCGCCGACGGTGTAAGCGCTGTTGATGTGATCGTCGCGTGATTCACCACCGGTGTCGCCTCCATTCAGATCATCGCCAAACATTCGCCCCTGATGTCGCACCGTGGCTTTCAAAGAGGACTGCTGCGTCGGAAACCAGGTGGAGATGAAGGCCGCCGTCCGCGGTGGAACTGCAGGCACCTCGTTGCCATCCACCGATACACGCTCCCCATCGACATTCACCGTGTGATCGGTGAAAACGAAGTCGATGACATTCAGACTCGCGTCCATGCTCACCGATGCCCGTGGCTGCCAATGCAAGTGCATTTCCGCACCCCGATTGCGCGCCTCTGAGGCATTGCGATAGAAGACCTCGTCCGACCCGGCATTCTGGAAGGGAAGCAGCATGTCCTCGAGTTCGAGTTGGTAGACGGCGATTGCTCCGTCGAGTCTTGCCCCCAGCCAGATGAAACGAACACCCGCCTCCACACTGCGATAGTGCTCAGGGTCGAGATCTGGGTTGAACCCGCCTCGTCCGTCGGATCGATTGCCCAGTTCGACCGTTGTCGGCGTCAAATACGCCGTGGCGAGATTGGCAAACAATGTGAACTGTCGCGACGGCGTGTAGGTGGCGCCGAATGTCGGACTCCACTGCACAAGATTGCGGTCGCCGCTGTCATCTCCATTGGTAAGGAGTTTGTCCTCGACATCGAAGGCGTGACGATCAACTCGGGCACCCGCGCTAAGGGTCAGCGTCGGCGTGGGGTGCCATCGCGTGAGCGTGAACAGGCCGATGCCGACGGCTTGCTCATCCTGTTTGAGTTGTCGATCTCCGGTCAGGATACGGTCGAAGATCGTGTCATCGCGGAAACGATCGATGTCATCGTCATCCAGTCCTTCGTTGCCGAATTCCTCGCGACGATCCGATTGCGACTCGAATTCAATGCCGGCCGTCGTCTGCCAATCGGCGTGCCATCGTCGATATCCCACGATTCGCAGGCCCGCCGCTGTTCGATCGAGATCGATGATGCGTCCTGGAATGGGATTGGCCAGCGATCGTCCCACGAAGTGACCTGCGATCTCCAGTCCGCCATCGGCCGATGTCGTTCTTGCGAGGCGAAAGCCCAACTGGGCGTGGCGAACCTGCTTGGCGGCACCCTGCTGACGTACGAAGAACCGCGCTCCTGAAGGCGCGTCCTCGGCACCGGCTCGATTCAAAGAGGACGGATTGTAGAGCCACGGGGCGTCGTAGAAATGACCCGTCACGCCGAAGCGCCATTCAGTCATCTGCCGTTGCCAGCGTGCCTGGAAGGTCCGCTGACGAGAATAGGCATGCTCACGGAACCCACCGTAGTCGGTGTGTGAGGCGCCGAATTGCACCTGATCGTTTTCGCGCACAACATCGGCCTGCAAGCGAATCTGTTGGAGCCCGTCACTGCCGATGAGGGTGCCGACCTGCACAGCATCGGTCTCGATCGGGGCCGATTGCAGGTGCAGGACCCCGCCGGCAGCGTTTCCATACAGGGCCGAAGCGGGGCCACGCACCACGTCGATCGATGCCAACTGCGACAGGTCGATGACCCCCAGTTGTGACTGGCCATCGGCCATGGTCAGCGGGATGCCATCCACGAGCACGCGCAGGCCGCGTACGCCAAAGGAGGCACGGGCGCCGATGCCACGAATGGCAATCCGGTCCCCCTGGGACAGATTGTTGCGCTCGACCACAAGCAGACCTGGGACCGTCGAAAGAGCCTCGGTCAGACTCAGCCCGGGCTCGAGGCGCACAACATCACCTACATCAATCTGGTTGACACTGTACGGGATGGATCCCAGCGTTGCGGGTGTGCGCAGAGCATGCACCGTGAGGGTATCGACCGTATGGACCGTGGGTCCCGTCGATTCCTGAGCAGGTGCGATCGTCGCCATCCACAAGGCGACGAATAGGCTGTGAGTGAACCACTTCGTCAGGAATCTCATGGTCAGCAAAGATACGCGTTGTAGCGGTCCCTGGGTGTCGTTACTTGTCTGGCTGCTGCTTGGTCTGGTGCTGTCGTCCTCTGTCGCGGCCGACAACGAGTGGACCCAACACGGTGCCGATCTTCGGGCGACAAAGTTCGCCGATCTGACACAGATCCATGCGGAAAATCCACGTTGTTACGATGCGGTGGCGCTGATGGACGCCGGTGATACAGATGGCCTGCGAGACTTGCTCGCCACCGAGGGAGACGAACTGATCCATGCTCGTGGTTATCTGGACGAGTTCTACGAGGATGACTATTTCGCCGGATCCACCCTCCTCCACCATGCTGGCCTGAACCCCCACGCGGCAGAGGGCGCCCGACAATCATCCCGAGCTCGTGAAGGTCCTGCTCGATGCCGGGGCCGTCCCGAACACGCTGAATCACGACGACAACAGCCCCATCCATCTGGCCATCACGGGTGGGCAGCTGCGTCGACAGCAGATGCTCAGTCGCGGTGTGCCCGAAGACGTTCGATTCGCAGCAGCCTTGGGAGATATGGAAGGTCTCGCCCGTCACTTCGATCGGCGGGGACGTCTCCAAGACGCCGCGATCCCAGGGCTCGATGCCTCTGACCGAAAGCAGCGCCGCCGCACATTGGACTCGGCGCTCCAGTTTGCTGCCCACTGGGGACAGATCGAAGCCGCCTCTTTCCTGCTCGAGCGGGGTGCAGACATCAATGGTCAGCCTGCCGGCGTGTATGGGCTTAAGGGATCCGGGGCCACGCCCCTCCGCAGGGTCGCGTGGGCCGGACAGGGGACGATGTTGAGATGGGTCATGACCCAGGGAGCTGATCCCATGAAGACCAGACCTACAATGACACGCCGTTGGTCTGGGCGAGATACAGCCAAGCAGACAGTGTCTACAGCATTATGGAGGAGTTCGCGAGCTGGCGAGAGGCGCACACGGACTGAACGTAGTATCTTGTAATGCTTACAGTTACGCCTCTTTTCCTCTGCTCGTGTTTCGTGCCTACGCCGCAGCGAACCCGTCTGAATCCATCTCAGCGACACCTCTTGATGTGTGTCGTAGTTCTCAGTGTTCTGATGCTGGCCGATACGGCGTATCTGCTGCTTCATCGCATGGCGGAGGCCGTGGGCTGGATCCGTCTGGGCGGTACCGAGCTGGTTCTGCCGAAGTTCTATCAGGCCATGATCCTGTCGCATACCGGTATCGGTGTGCTGTTGGTGATTCTGGCAGCGGCGTTTGTCGAATGGCATCTGCCGCAAGTGTGGCGTCGGCATCGCCGACGAGCGATCTCGACCGGTGTGCTCACCGTTGTTTTCGGTGGCACCCTCCTTATCACCGGTCTGTTCATCCTCAGCGAAGCAAATTCAAGGGACAACGCCTGGGCTTGGTGGGCGCACGTTCTGTGTGCGGCGCTGGTGCTGCCCGTGTACGTGGCCCATCGCCGCGTTTCGATCTGGAAACCCTCACTGCTGAGCTATCGCGTCGTCCCCGTCGCCATCGTTGGACTCACCTTGCTGGCCGTGTTTGCCCACGACGCCTGCTCAAATCCGGAGCAAGGGCTGTCGAAGGCGGCCGCCATCGGGGACGGACCGGGTTCGCGCGCACGACAGACCGGTGGCAGTTCCACCGAATTCGTACCGGCTAACTTCGTGCCCCACGACAGTCCCTTCTTCCCGGCTGCAACGACGACGACGACGGGCGGGTTCTTGCCCTCCCGAATCATCACGCGCAGTGGGCTTCCGGAACAGGAGATGCTCGATCAGGAATTGCGTGATCGGGGCTTTGCGATCGAACACAAGGTCGGCTCCCAGGACTGTGAGCGTTGTCACGCAGCGACGGTGGCACAGTGGAAGGATTCGGCGCACCGATTCGCCTCGTTCAACAACCCCTTCTACGAAGCGACGATCAACGATCTGCGGGCCTCCGGCGGGGGCAGCAATGCCGAGGTGACGGCTCACATCGATCACTATTCACGGTTGGCACGTGATTTAGGGGAGGGGGAGGTCCTTGAGGGCCGCGAGGGGATGGTCAAGTCGAAGTGGTGTTCAGGCTGCCACGATCCGGCGTTGATGCTGGCGGGCAAGATGTCTGGCCCCATCGATCGCGGAACACCTCAAGCACAGGCTGGGCTCACGTGTCTTGCTTGCCATGCCATCGACCACATCCACAACAACACGGGCAACGGCAACTACAACATCGCCGACGAGCAGGATGATCCCTATCTCTTTGCCGACGTAGATCAAGGTCTGCTTCAACTGTTCCACGACACGTCGCTGAAGGCACGACCTGCCGTTCACAAGCGGCAGATGCTCAAACCCTTCTTCCGCAGCGCCGAATTCTGTGCCACCTGTCACAAGGTGAATATCGATACACGCATCAACGACTATCGCTGGCTGCGTGGACAGAACGAATACGACAACTGGCACGACTCCGGTGTGGCCCTCAACGCATCGCGTACCTTCTATCTGCCCCCCTACAAACGCGTCTGTCAGGACTGTCATATGCCTCCAGAGCGGGCCGTCGAGGGGGATGTGTCGGCCAGGGCGGGGTATGTGCGATCGCACCGGTTTCTGGCGGTCAATACGGCCCTGCCCTATCTGCGAGGGGACACCCTCACTATCGAACGAATCGAGCATTTCCTGCAGGACGAGAAGTTGCGTGTCGACATTTTCGCCCTGCGTCGCGCTGACGGTCAGATCTTGCGCAATCTGGATACGCCGCCCGTGGTGACGTCGGGGGAACGCATCGGTCTCGACGTGGTTGTGCGTAATCAGGGGGTGGGTCACACCTTCCCCGGTGGAACGAATGACTCTAATGAAGGTTGGCTCGAACTGACGGTGCGTGACGCCGACGGAGAGTTGTTGGCCATTGCGGGTGCGATTCGTGAAGACGGCCATGTGGACCCTGCCGCCCATTTCTACAAAGCACTGTTGGTGGATCGTCATTCGGAGCCCATCCACAAACGCAATGCGCAGGCCATTGTGGCACCTGTCTACGTGCGCGTCATCGGACCGGGGACGGCCGACGTGGCACACTTCGAAGTCGACGTGCCACCCACGGAGGGTGACATAACCGTCGAGGCGCGGCTTCTGTGGCGGAAGTTCGATCGCACCTACACCGAATTTGCCTATCGGAACAACCCTGAGGGATTCGCTGCCTTTGACGACGTGCCCGATCTGCCCGTCACAGAAATCGACGCACACCGGGTGACACTGCTCGCCAGGCCGTTCGCGGCGCAAGCATCGCAGGCGAGGCCGGCGCCCGGGGACACGTCGCAGAGCCTGCACGATGCGGGTGCGCCGACATGGATGCGCTTCAATGACTACGGGATTGGCCTGCTGTTACAGGGTGACACGCGGGGTGCGGCACAAGCTTTCGCCGAGGTGGCGCGTCTGGCGTCTGAACGTGTCGATGGCGAGCGCAATCTGGCTCGCGTAGCACTGAACGACGGCGATTTGTCCAAGGTGTGGGAACACCTGGGACGATGCGAAGAGATCTCACCGGGTGATGCACAGACCGCCTGGTTCTGGGGCGTCGCCCACCAGAAGGCGGGCAACTACGCCGACGCCGAAAAAGCCTATCGGCACGTGTTGCGCCAATTCCCCGAAGACCGAGCCGCTTGGCGAAACCTGGGTCGTGTTCTGTATCTCGATGCGAGGCACGAGGAAGCCCTGCGCGCTTTGACGCGGGCACTGCGCATTGATTCAGAGGATCGCAGCGCCCACTATCATCGCACGCTGGTTCTACGGGCCCTCGGACGCGAAGACGAAGCCGATGCTGCTGAGCAAGCCTACTCCTACTACCAGATCGACGAATCCGCACAGAGTGTCACCCGCGAGTATCGCCAACGCGACGCCGACGCCAATCGAGAGGCACAACCGATTCACGCACATCCCGTGTCTCCGCTGAATTCGACCTCGGAGGATGGCGCGTGAGTCGACGATTCTCGTTGACCTTGAGTTTGGTCTTGCTCGTGTGGGGTTGTGGAGAGGATGAGTCGGCCGTTCCGGCATCGAGTCCGGACTACGCGACGCCGGCGAGGCCTTCCTATGCCCGCGGATCTGCACCCGCAAAGGTTCCCGTGATCCCCTTCGAGGAAGTCGCCGCAGAGGCGGGCATCGATTTCGTCCACACCAACGGGGCTTTCGGTGACAAGTGGATGCCAGAGACCATGGGCAGTGGTGTCGCCTTCGACGATCTCGATGCCGATGGCGATGCAGACATCGTGCTCGTGAATGGCACCTGGTGGCCCGGTCACGAGGGTGAGGGTTCGGTACCCACTAGTGCTGTCTTTGCCAATGATGGGGCGGGACACTTCACCGACGTGACACCGCGTTCCGGTCTCGATGTTCCCGTGCAGGGTATGGGGATCACGGCCGCCGACTACGACGCCGATGGTGACAAGGATCTGTTCGTCACTACACTGGGCGCCAATCTGCTGCTGCGTCAGAAGTCGGCGTGGAACTACGACGACGTGGCTACGTCAGCGGGAGTAGCCGGCACGCTCTGGCAGGATGACAGAAGACTGGCTCACCCGGAGTGGTCGACAGCGGCAGCGTGGGTCGACGTGGATGACGACGGTCTGCTCGATCTGTTCGTCGCCAACTACGTGCAGTGGTCACCGGAGAACGATCTGTATTTCTCCTTCGATGGGGAGAGCAAGTCTTATGCGACGCCACCGCAATATCAGGGATCTACGCCCCGCCTGTATCGCAATCGTGGAGATGGCACCTTCGAAGAGATCACCGAGTCGGCGGGTGTGCTGTTGCCAGAGGCGAAGTCGATGGGGGTGGCGGTGGCCGACTTCGACGAAGACGGTCGGGCCGATCTGGTCGTGACCAATGACACACAGCCCAACTTCCTGTTGCACAATCTGGGTGGACGCTTCGAGGAGATCGGACTCGCCGCCGGGATCGGTTACGACGAGAGTGGACGGGCCCGAGCCGGGATGGGTGTGGATGTGAACGAATTGGAGGACGGCGCCGCGCAGACGATCGGCATCGGCAACTTCAGTCGTGAGGCGCTGTCGCTTTATCAGCAAACCGCAGCACGTGGACAGGTTTTCCTCGATGTGGCGGGTCGGACGCAGCTGGTAGAGTCAACGCTGCCGACGCTGACCTTTGGTCTGCGATTCGTCGATTTCGATCTCGACGGTCGACAGGATCTGATTCTGGCCAATGGACACATCGAACCTGAGATCAATGCCGTGCAGAAGGAGATCTCTTACGCGCAGCCACCGCAGTTGTTCTGGAATGACGGCAAGGGTCACCTCATCGAGGCCAGCGACCGCGCAGGGGATGTCTTTGGTGAGTCCGTCGTCGGGCGAGGTCTGGCAGTGGCGGATCTCGAAGGTGACGGAGACACCGATGTTCTGTTGGGCACCAATGCCGGCCGGCCGCGACTGCTGCGCAATGAGGTCGTGACCGCAGATCGTCAGACCGCCAACGTGCTGGTCATCGAACTTGCCGGCGAAGCTCCCTTGCTCGAGGGGTTGGGTGCCGTCGTCGAGGTGCGCTCCGGATCGCTGCGTCAACGGCAACACGTGCGCACCGGATCCTCGTACATGAGCCATAGTCAGACGCGTCTAATCTTCGGACTCGGCGAGGGGACGACGGCGGAACGGGTGACCGTGAGATGGCCTGGCGAACGGGTCACCCATCTGGACAACGTACAGGTCGGCTTCCTCTACCGCGTGGGGTACCGAGGTATCGTCGAGCAGCAACCCTTGCAATAGACAGATACCCAGCGCCGCCGCAACACCTGACTCATGGTTCGGGCTCCCTGTAGGGTAGAAAACTCAACTGCCAATTGCCGGCTTCCACGACACCATGGGCCGTTAGAAACAGACCGTACTCACGGCCCGACACCACGGGTGCGAGGGCGACATCGGCATGCACACGCGCCCCGTCCACCACGTGAATCGCCGGAGCTGCCAACGGTGTCACCATCTGTACAGCCTGGGGCTCGCCATCGATGACCTCGTACAGGGAAGCATATCCTTCTCCCCGACGATTCAAAGCGAGCACGGCCAAACCATTGCCCGAAAAACGCACGCGTCGCCGAGAGTGTAGCACCGCCGCGCCTCCCGCTGGATCCAGACGCAATCTCTGGTTGGGCGTGATGGCCAATTTCGCCGTCGTCGGATTCTGCACGTAGTAGAGATTCCACGCATCATCCAGCGTCAGGTCACCCAGATCAATCGCGACCGGTGACGTCTGCATCGTGTGGATTGCGGTTGGGCCAAATCGATCGACCTGCACGAACGCCTGTGATGGCAGTGTCAGGTGCGCATAGGTATCGAGGTGGTCGGCCTCTTCGGTGGTGAAGTTCGACGACAGCATCAGATCATCGAGGCTGAATCGGGGAGTGCCCGGCCGATGTAAGAACAGGACACGATCGATTCCTGATTCGGGGATGGATCGCAGGCGTTCGACGGTGGCGCCATCGGAGTAGTAGCCAATGCCTGAGTCCATGATGTAGGGAACGATGACCAGATCACCGGGAGACGTCTGCTGGGTCACGAAGCGACCTGCATCACGGTAGCCCGTCTCCATCGGAGTGGCCGCCTCGTGATAAAAGCTGGCCAGTACGGCGAGGATAGGAAGGGCGGATGCCCACCGCGCCAACCCCGTTGTGTTGCGTAGGAGAAGCAGGCGGAGGGATTCAGCACCGGCGGCGATGGCGACGAGAGAAAAGGGGACGAGGAAGACATACAGGCGTGATTCGGCCTGTGTACCCAGGGCTAGATTCAGGATCAGGGGCAGACCGATCAGAGCGCCGAGGAACAACCCTGAGCCGCGCCGTGCACCTTCGAGTGTGATCAACCCCCACAAGGTGAACAGGTGCATGAGCCACGACAGGCGTGGTGGGCCGATGGTAGTCCACACGTTGGAGACGAAGTGGGCGAAGCCGGTGAACACCAGGGGTTCACCAAAACGCGCGGCATGAGCGCGCAGATCCTCCCACAGCGGCAGGTAGATCAAGGCGGTGTGCACGAGGATGACAAGCATGGCTAGTGCGAGAGGGATCAAGGCGACACGGCGTGACCCCACACTGCCACGGCGGATGAGCAAGAGGGCGCCGACCGTACCTGCCCCGATCAGCAGCGCGGCGCTTGGCAGGGTCAGCGTGGCGAGAGAGCCGGTGATGACGACCCCCAACCACACCCATGCGTCGTCGACGGGTCTTGCAGACGTTGCCGCGGCGAGGGCTGAATCAGGCTCACGACTGCTGGGTCGGCTCTTCGTACCGGCACGCTCGGTACCACGGGCCAGTCCTCGCGTAATACCTGCCCATAGCAAACCCGCAAACAACAATAGAAGCAGCACGAGCAGCGTGTATCCTCGCGATGTCTGCGAGAAGCCGATGTGGAGATGATGGCCTGCAAGCAGCAGGGCGGCGAGGAGCCCTACCGTCGGTGCGCCGGTGAGGCGGCGTGCGAACCAGTACAGCGAAGGGATGGCCGCCAGGCCCGCCAGCAGCGCCGGCAGACGCTGGGACCACTCCGCATCACCCAGCAAGAGCTGAACGCCGCGCAAGCAAAGCGTGTGAAAGATGTGATTGTTCGGCAGGTCGTAGCCGGAGAGAATGTCGAGCCACGAACGGGATGCGAAGATGACGATTGTGTAGAGTTCGTCGTGGCCGAGAGAGCGACCGATCCCAGGCAGGCGGAGTGTCACACCGAGAACGACAAAAAGCCCCAGCAGGGGCAGGACGAATCGCGGTGGCAGAGTGGCGCGGGTGTCAGACAAGGAAGCCTGCTTCAGAACAGTTCCAACTGAAGATGATCACGACGACGGAAGTGGTGGGTCGCTAACTCGTGCTGAAACCCTTCCAATCCGTGACGTCTGCGTGCCAGAGTGAAGAACCTGGAGATCAGGTCGGCAAGTTCGCCTTCCCCACGCATACGAGACTCGAAGCGTGGATCGGACAGTTCGCCATCGCGGACCTTCTTCAGTCGACTCTGAATCTTGCTGGCACGATCGGGCATGTGGCGCTCGAGCCACTCGAGAAACAGCGGCCGAACCGCACCGGGCAGGCGCACCATGATATAGTTCGCCCACTGGGCGCCTGCCTTGGCCGCTGCCTCGAGGATGTTGGGGACCTCCTCGTCGTTCAACCCCGGGATCAGTGGCGCCACATTGATGCCAACCGGCACGCCAGCCCCTGCCAGTGCCGAGATCGCGGCCAAGCGCTGCTTGGGTCGGGATGTGCGCGGCTCGAGAACTCCCGTCAGGGCAGGTCTGAGACTCGTGACGGAAAGGGTGACGTGCACCAGATCATGTTCGGCCAGTCGCTGCAGCAGATCGATGTCGCGCGTCACGAGTTGGTTCTTGGTGATCATCGTGACGGGATTGCGGAATTCGAGAAAGACCTCCAGACACTGGCGCGTAATCTCGAGACGTTTCTCTACGGGCTGATAACAGTCGGTGTTGCCAGACAACGCGACGACCTGCGGCTCCCACGATTTCTTTCGGAACGTCTCCCGCAGCAGGTCGGGTGCATCCTGTTTGACGAGGATCTTGGTTTCGAAGTCGAGACCGGCGGAGAAGCCGAGGTATTCGTGCGTAGGGCGAGCATAGCAATAAATGCATCCGTGGGAGCAACCTCTGTAGGGATTGATGCTGTAGGTGAATCCCACGTCGGGACTGTCGTTGCTGGCCAGGATGGAACGGGACGCATCGTCGAAGTATTGAGCGGGTTGTCGACGTTCGAAGTCTTCTTCATCCGGTTCGACCGTGTCGGGTTCGATGTGGAATGGGTCGAAGCGGTTGGGCGTGTTCGTGGCAGCGCCGCGGCCTCGGACGTTGGCAGGGGTGGTTTTGCGGGCTTCGGTTGTCGTGGATGGGTGTAGGAGCATGAGGTGTCCGTGTCTTGATTCTGTTTGCTGTTGTCGAGTGGCTTTTGCCGATCCTTCCGAGCGCGACGCTTCGGCATACGACTTTCTTCACGGGCTGACCGAACGCCGCATCCTGCGGCTCGGTCAGCACTCGCCATCCCTGGCGAGCACCCTACGGGCCCATTTGCTCAGAAAGCCTGGCCTTCGCTAAAGCGCTCTACGGGATTGAAAAAGCCTCACGGCGAGTAAGCACTTCCCACACACGCCTTTTCTGAAGGGCCGGCGCCGGCGAGAACCAGATCTTCTTGTGGTGTGTGTGGCGCCGGGTCGTGGGGGTAGTTGCTTTTTTGTTGGTCACAACGGGATTGTTGTTTGCATGTGGGTCTGTGTCGATGTCACAAGGTCCATGAGCGAAGGTCAGGTTTGTCGAACAGAGGGCCCGTGAGGCAAGCCGTTGACCGAGTGTAGGGCCTGAAGGCATCGACACAGCCTCATCATCTGCAAACGTCACCCCGTTCTCCTGGTCTGCGATCGAAACACAGATCCCCCCGCTGCGATCTTGGCCAGATCGTCTCCGGAGCCATCGCCTTCGAGGGCTTGTCCGGCACGCACGACTTGCTTGCCGGCATCGACGGCGTTCTGGTGACCGGCGGCGGAGGGGAAACCGGCGTAGCCGCCGAAGACACCTTCGAGGGGCCAGACTTCTTTCGCCAGCAGAGCACGCCAGGTGCCTGTGGCTTGCAGGGGACCTTTGAAGAGCAGGGCCGGTTTGATGAGCAGCTCGTAGTACTGCTCGTAGATCTTTGGATGGACGATGACCTGGATGAAGCTGGTTTCGTCTTCCAGTGTCACGAACATGAACCCTTTGGCCGTGGGCGGTCGCTGGCGCATGATGACGACGCCGGCGAGGGTAACCACGGGGCCTTGCAGATCGTTGGATGTGGCCTTTGGGCTCGTGCCGTCTCCAGGCAAAACCATCGTGCTCTGGCAGCTTTCGATGGTGGGAATGCCCATGTCGTTAAGGTGGCGTCTGGCCAGGGTAATGGGATGGACGCGACCGGCTCCTGTGGATCGGTAGTCCCAGGACAATCTCTCGGCGGCACTCAGCACGGGCAGGTCGGGGACGTCCTCTTCCATCAAAAGAGGCATGTCGAAGAGACTCGGTTGGTGAGACCGATCGCCGCCGGCATCTCTTCTGTTGGCCACGACACCGGTTTCCCACAGTGCCCTGCGACTGGAACCGGTGAGGGTGTCGAGAGCACCGGACTTGGCCAACGCATCCAGGTCACGGCGATCGAGATCGGGGACTCTGGTGGCCAAATCTTCCACCGAACGGAAGGGACCGGCGAGTCGTGCCCAGAGGATCTGCTCCACCGCTTCTTCGGCGAGGCCTTTGATTGACGTGAGGGGTTTGCGAATGCCGAGACGGCCATCAGACAATCGCACCAGATCGTAGCGCGCCGTGGATTCGTCGACCGTCGGTAGCAGGGTGGGGATGCTGAATCGTCTCGCCTCTTCTTCGAGGGTCATGAGGTTGTAGAAGCCGGGGCGGTGCTGCATGAAGGCCGCCAGATGGGCTGCTGGGTGATACCGCTTCATCCAGGCGGAGTGATAGACGGTCTGGGCGAAGGCCGCCGCGTGGGAGCGGCAGAATCCGTAGCCGACGAAGTGGGATACTTTTTCGAATACCGATTCGGCAATCGGTGGTGGCACGCCTTTGGCGATGGCGCCAGCGATGAATTGCACACCCATCTGACCCATTCTGACCGGGTCGTGGGTCTTGGACATGAGTTGGCGAAAGTCGTCTGCATCGGACAGGGACATGCCGGCGAAACGATGGGCTACATCGAGGATCTGTTCCTGGAAAAGGATGACGCCGTACGTGTCGGCGAGAATCGGCTCGAGGCTGGGGTGTTCGTAGACGACGGGTTCCAGACCGCGGCGTCGGCGAATGAAGGGGTGGACCATGCCCGACTGTAGAGGGCCAGGGCGGAAGAGGGCGACTTCGGCGACGAGATCGTCGAAACACTCGGGCTGATTCTGCGCGATTAAATGCATCTGCCCCTGGGACTCGATCTGGAAGAGGGTCACCGTCTGCCCCGAACAGATCAGCTCGTAGACACCCGGGTCATCGAGGGGGAGGGTCTCAAAATCGATCTCGATGCCTTCGTGACGATGGACCAGGGCAGCGCCTTCGCTCAGGCAGGCCATCATGCGCAGACCGAGGACGTCGAGTTTCACCAGCCCCATGGCTTCGACGTCTTCTTTGTCGAAGGTGACCATCTTCACGCCATTGGCCGAAACCTGAATCGGGGTGAAATGGGAGAGGGGTTTGCGCGACAGGACCATGCCGCCGGAGTGCAGGCCGAGGTGGCGGGGGCACAGGTGCAGATCGGCGACACGTTCCAAGAGCAGGTCTACCAATGGGGCGTCGCCGAGGACACTCTGAATGGGTTCGCGGTATTCGGTGACTTCATTGGCCAGACCGGAGGGCACGGTCTGCGACAGGGCGTCGACTTTGGGCATGGGCCAACCGAGTGCTTTGGCCACATCGCGCAGGGCGAGTCGCAGTTTGTAGGTGATCAACGTCGCCGTCATCGCCGTCTGTTCGATGCCAAAGCGTCGCTCCATCCAGTCGATGACCCCGTCGCGGCGGTCGGCGTCAAAGTCGACGTCGATGTCGGGGGTGCCTTTGCGTTCGCCGTGCAGGAAGCGTTCGAAGAGCAGGTTGTGGCGAATGGGGTCGACGGCGGTAATGCGCAACAAAAAGGCGATGATGCTGTTGGCTGCCGAGCCGCGTCCGGCGCAACGGATGCCCCGTTGACGTGCGACGGAAACGACTTCATGCACGACAAGGAAGAATTCCTCCAGCTCCAGATCGGTGATGACCTTCAATTCACGATCGTATTGTGCCTGAGCCGCGGCGCGTTGGTTCGGAGCGTAGAGGTTTTGCAGGCCGGCATCGCACAGTTCAGTCAGGTAGCTCCGCGCCGTTTTTCCTGCGGGGATGATCGCCGCCGGCGGTGTGATGTATTCGGGCACGAGATCGACACGACAGGATTCGGCGATCTCCACAGTGCGATCAAAGGCGTCCGGGTAAGGCAGCAGACGTCGCAATTGCGCTTCGGACTTCAAATACGCTTCGGCGTTGCGCGGACGTTCAGCGTGGGGCTCGCTGACGCGGATGTTGAGTCGGGCGCAGGTGAGCAGATCGTAGCGACGCCAATTTGCGGGTGTGGCGAATCGCGCGTCGTTGGTGACGACGGTGGGCAACTGTTCGGTGCACGCCAGATGATGCAGACGGGCGGCGACAGTGCCGTCTTCGGGCAGTAGGCCGTGCATGAGTTCGACATAGAGGCGGCGGCCGCAGGCTTTATGGCCAGGGCTATCGTCGAAGATCTCGCGCAGGGTCCGTAGCCAGGAAATGGCCGCCGTGTCCTGGCGACGGGAGGTGAGTTGCCAGAGAGTCCCTGAGCGTCCTGCCGTGAGGCAAATCAGATCGTCGGCGTAGGTGCCGAGCAATTCGAGAGTGACCGTAGGTACCGGTCGTTTGGGTGTAGGCAGAATGTTGAGAGGCGTCATTGTGTCGCCACTGCCAACGAAGCGGATCTCGCCGACGTTCGGGGCATTGCTGGGATCATCGTCGACGTCGGAAGGACCGAAACCTGATGGGGCCGATGAGTCAGGGCTCGCTGAATCAGGGTTGGCGAAGTCAGCGTTCGCAGAGACAAGACGGCCCACGTCGGCGACCGAACGAGCCCCCGACATCGCCATGCGTTCTCCGAGCAGCGCGAGGTCCCCATCCTGCAGACCAGCGCTGGCCAGATGAGCCCGGGTCAGCAACGAACACAGATCGCGGTAACCGGCAGGGGACCGTGCGAGCAACACGAGGGGCGAACCATCGACGAGGACCTCGCTTCCGACGACGGCGTGGATCCCCATGGCCTTGCAGGCCTTTTGAAAACGCACCATGCCGTAGACACCGTGCAAGTCGGTGAGCCCGAGCGCCGGCTGGCCGAGTTCGGCGGCACGGGTGACGAGGGCCTCGGGAGAGGAGCCGCCGGCGCCAAAGGAAAACCAGCTGCGTGTGTGCAGGTGAACGAACACGACGTACCAGCTCAACCGGGCCATTCGCGCAGCGAATGGTCATTGGAGGCGCATGATCGGCCGTGGAGGAGAGACATGCGGTGGGCGCCTCAGTCGACCACACGGGCAAGAGTCCACTCGTTGCCGGAACCGACGGCGCTGGTTTTCAGGTAGAGCTCGAGATGTTGCACTGCCTTACCTGCAACGGGCTCACCAGCGGCCAGACTCGCCTCGACGAGCACGTAGAGACGTTTCTCTTCGCGTGCCCACCAACGATTCTGCAATACCCAGCGATCAAGAATGCGGGAGACGTGGTAGGTGTTCGAACGCCAGTAGAGGCGCACGGGGCGGCAGCGATCGTCGGTGTCGACGTCGATAGGGCTGTGGATAGACTTCAAGTTTCGCGACCTCGGCAGCAGAGTGAGTCAGGAGCTGTGAGGTGGGGAGCGCGATGAGTTTAAATGCTGAACATTTGTTCAGTATATTCCCGGATGGGAACTGGGTCAAGACTCTTACGCCCTGTCGATTGGGATGGTCACGAATTATCCTTCACAACCTGCTCATTCTCAGGGGGAATCCTTGAACACGCACGATATCGGTACGACATCGCAGCTCTTCATCGACGACCATCTCGTCGACAACCGGTGGGGGGTGGAGTATCTCACCGAGACGGTGATCCGACGCTTTCACGCACCGATCAAACATCCCCGCAATCCGCTCATTCCGGGTCAAGGCGGACTGCTCAATGTGATACGAGACGAAGAGGATGGGCTCTTCCGCATGTGGTACCAGGAATACTGGGACCAAAGCATGGAGCCACGGCTCTACACGTATGCCATCGCCTACGCGGAGTCGTCCGACGGACTCGACTGGACTTTGCCGCGGATCGGAGAGCACGAGTTCAAGGGGACGAAGGACAACAACGTCGTCCTGTTGGGACCGACAGGCGGACGGGCTGAGTCTCCCTATCTCCTCCATGTGCCGGAGCGTTTCAAGCGCGGCTACAAGTATGTGATGCTCTATCTGACGGACGATCCGAAATCGTCACGTCTGATCGGCTCGCAGGATGGGATCCACTGGGATCCGGCCAGTGACACGTGCATCGCCACCGACTACACGCCCGACACACACGGTACGATCGTGTGGGATGAGAAAACTGAGCGCTTCGTATGGTTCACGCGGGCGACGAACCTCTATCACACCCGCGGTGCACGGCGCAAGGTCGGTCGGCTGGAACACACAGCGCTATGGGAGGAGTGGCCTCTGCGCTCGGAGAACGTCCTGCTGCCGGATCAGGTCGATGCCGAGACGAATCACAACTACTTCTACGGCATGCCGACACGGATCTATGGCGACACCTATATCGGTTTCCTGTGGTCTTACCAGCACCAGCAGGACATCACCGTCGGCCTCGCCACCAGTCGTGATGGCATGCACTTCCAGCGGCCTGCAGATCGTGTCCGGTTCATCGATGTGGGTGAGGAAGGCAGTTGGGATGGAGGCATGGTCCACGCTTCGGGATGGGTGGAAGTCGGGGACGAGTGGTGGATCTTCTATGGGGGCACCTCCGGTCGCCATCACGAAATCGATCCCGTACCCGGCATCGGGTTGGCGACGATGCGCAAGGAGGGTTTCGCGTCACTGCAGTCGCCACCGGGTGGGGGCTTCGTGGTGACCAAGACCCTCATCTGTCCCTCGGGTCGCTTGTGGGTGAATGCCGAGGCGTCGTCGGGGCAAGTACGCGTCAAGGTGACCGACTTCGAACGGAAAGACGTGCCCGGCTTCGAGGAGAGTCGGCCCATCACGGGTGACGGGGTGCGGCAGGAAATATCCTGGGACGGCAAACCCATCGAAACCCTCGCGGGTCGAGAGATCCGCCTGGAGTTCGAGATGACGGGGACCGTCGATCTCTACGGGTTCGGCTTCACCGAGTGAGCGCCAGGTTGAGCACGCCAGAACAAGAGGCTCAGTAGCAGGCATCGATGAGCGAACCGGCGATACATGCTGATGTCGTGGGATCTCTCCTGCGTCCCGACTGGTTGTTGGCGGCGCGGCAGAAGCATGAGGCGGGCGACCTGTCATCGGCCGACTTCAAAGCGGCGGAGGATCGCGCCGTCGACGAGGCGATCGCGCTGCAGGAGGGTGTCGGGCTACCCGTGCTCTCTGACGGAGAGATGCGCCGCCTCTCTTTCCAGGCGCAGTTGCCGGCGGCGGTAGAAGGGTTTGGGGCGTTCGACCTGGACGCGTTCCTATGGGTGGACTGGCGCGGCGATTCAGCAGTGGGTGATCAGAGCGTACAGCGGCCTCCCGGCATCGGCATCACCGGCCCCCTTCGCCGGCGCAGCTTCCCTACGGCGGATGAATTCACCTATCTCCGGACGCACACCGATCGCATTCCCAAGGTCAGCCTGTCGAGCCCAAGCTTGTGGGCCAACTTCTGGTCCGAAGAGGGTCCGTATTCCACGCTGGATTCCTTTCTGACGGATGTGGTCGCCCTGCTTCGAGAAGAGGTGGCCAGGCTCGTCGACCTCGGCGCGACATATATCCAACTCGACGCGCCCCACTATCCACTGATCAGCGATCCGTCGATGCGGGCCTTCTACGAGTCGAGAGGTTGGACGGCGGATCGATGGTTCGACATGGGGGCCGACCTCGACAATGCCGTCATCGCAGATCACGGTGACCAGGTCACCTTCGCAGTACATCTATGCCGAGGAAATCAGGAGAGTCGATGGCTGGCCGAGGGCGATTACGAAATGCTCGCCACGCGCCTGCTGCCTCGCCTGCGCGTGAATCGTTTCCTGATGGAATACGACGATCCGCGATCCGGCAGTTTCGAGCCGCTACGACATTTGAGCGACGATTGCCAGGTGGTGCTTGGTGTCGTGACGACGAAGACGGGGCACCTGGAGTCCCAACCCGAACTCGTACAACGGGTGCTCGAGGCGAGCGATTTCGTCTCGTTGGATCAGCTGGCTGTGGGTCCGCAGTGCGGCTTCGCCAGTTCGCTGCGGGGAAACCGGTTGAGTTACGAAGAGCAGCGGCAGAAGCTGGAACTCGTCGTGCGCGTTGCGGACGAGGTTTGGGGCTAAGGGGCGGCGTGTGCAGGATGGATTGTCTTCACATCGTCGCGCCGACACCTCCGGGCGCTACGCTACGGCCCGCGGCTCGTTTCGCGGGCTGATCGAACACCGCATCCTGCGGTGACGATCAGCGGACGCCGTCCCTGGCGTCCGCCTTTAGGCCCTAATGCTCGTCGAGCCTGCCCTTCGCTCATGCGCCCTGCGAGGTCGGCGCGACGACGTGAGAGTGTCCACGTGCACATATATTCCGAGCAATCACAAAAGGGTTTCAGATGACTTCTAGATGGATCGTTCTGTGTTCGGTTTGCATTCTCGGGACTGCCGGGCAAATAATGTCCGAAGCGCTCTATATCGAAGGCTTTGCCCGCGCCCTCAGCGCGAGTAACCAGGGGGACTACGCAACGGGGCGGGGCATCAACGGGCCCAGTTCCTGGGAATACGCACGGGATGGCGAACAGCGTGTCGTCTGGGAGACGGCTCCTGTTCCCGAGGTGGTTTCGCAAGACACCATCGTCTTCGTCTGGTCTTCGACACTGGACGCGTCGGAAGCCCCCCATGAACTGTCGCTGAACGACCAACCGATTCTGGAATTCTCCTCCGGAGGATTCGATCGACCCAAGAGATGGTCGGCGGGCGATGTCGAACTCGAATTCGAACCGAGGCTCGGCAATCCCCGTTTCCAGGTGCACGGTCTCATGCGCCTGCGGATGCCGCGTACGGCCCTCGAACCGCAGAAACCGGCGACGCTTCAGGTGCGAGGAAAAGCAGCGGGTGGAGCCTGGTTCATGATCCATCATTTCACCGATGCCCACGGCTTCGCCGACACGGGAACCCTCTCACTGCCTTCGGGCCGGCGAGTCTGTTTCGCCTCGCCCATTTCGTTGTTCAAGGGTCTCGAGAGTGTCACCTGGCAGCTTCCCGTATTGATGCGCTCTGAAGACGCGGAAGAAGCAGACGAGATTGTCCAACTCGAGGCGAAGCTGCTACAACAGGATGGGACGGAGCGTCTGCTCAACCGGGAGTTGTTCATTCGCCCCGACGCGCTTTCCGCCCCCATCGACCTGTGGTCGACGGCCGACTTGGCCCAGGGCGAACACACCTTGTTGCTCTCGGCGACAGCGAATGGAGAGACGGCGACCTGGCAAGGGCAGATCGTCATCCATCATCTGGAGGCATTTCGAGAAAGCAAGCAACAGGTCGAAGCGCTGGTTGCCCGCATGGAGACGGACGAGCAGATCCCTGAAGACCTGCGACAGTTGAGTCTGCCCGGTGTCGCCTACGGCCTGGAGGCGGCACATCGACATCTGGAAGGTATCAGGGATACGAGTCTCTTCGCGGCCAGCTACGATGCCGCTCTGCAAAGGATCGAAGAGACAGCTGCTGCAATGAGCGACATCGGTGAAGGCCTGGACCCCTATGAGGGAGAGAGGGGATATGTGGAGCGGGCCTATCGGTCATCGTTGGACCACACCCTGCAACCCTATGGGACCCACATTCCCGCCGACTACGACTCGGCCCAAAGCTACCCCCTGATGGTGATGCTGCATGGTTTCGGCGGCACGCCGCGTGGTGCCATCCAGAGTGTGATGGGTGGGGAAGAGGAGGACCTCAACCATCAGTTCCTGATCGTCGCACCGGCGAACCGTGGGAACATCGGTTACACCCATCACATCGGGGAAGCAGATGTCTGGCAGGTCTTGGCAGACGTGCAGCGCCTCTACAACGTCGATGAGAATCGGATCTATCTGACCGGTGTGTCGATGGGTGGGGGCGGCACGTGGCATCTGGGGTTGAGACACGCTGATCGCTTCGCCGCGATCGCTTCAGTTTGCGGGTTCACGGACTGGCGGGTAGAGGCATTTCTCGTGGCCAGCGCGTCTGATCCGCTTCGTGAGCAGGTCCTGGACACGGCCAGTCCCCTCTCATGGGCTGAGAATGCGACACACTTGCCCGTGCTCGCCGCCCATGGCGAAGCGGATCCGGTGGTGAAGGTCGGTCACTCCCGACGAATGGTGGCGCGACTCCGCGAGATGGGTGCCCCCGTGGAATACGAAGAGTATCCCGGGGTGGGACACGTCTCCTGGAACGAGACCTACGCGAAGGGACGGATCTTCGAGTGGTTCGGTCGTCACGTGCGAGATCCCCGCCCGGCACACGTGGTGCACGTGACGATGGATCCCCTTCGGTATGGATCGAGTTTCTGGATTCACGTCGAGGCCCTGGCACAGGCACGAGTACCGGCCCGTATCGAGGCCCATGCGCGGGATGGACGGATTGAGATCGAGACAACCGATCTCAAGCGATTTCGACTATCCACCGACGGTCTGCCGTTGGGTTTCCCCGAAGAGATCCGCGTCACCGTCGACGGACACGAGAGCTTCAGCGGACTCGTGTCCGGGGAGTCGATCACTTTTCAGAAGCGCAACGGTGTCTTTGAACCGACATCGGCGTCACCACGCCGTATGATTCCCGTCGAAGGACAGCGACGTGCCTCTTCCGGTTGGCGGATCTACGTCTATGGAACGACGGGTACTCCACAGCAGAACGCGATCACACAGCGAGCGGCAGAATCGATGGCCACTCCCAATTCGAATGTGCGGATCCAGTATCCCGTGATGGTCGATACATCGGTGACCGAGCAGGATATGGCCACGGCGGATCTCATTCTCCTGGGTACTGCTCAGACCAATGCCCTCGTCGGCAGGATCGATGCGGAGTTACCCATTCGTCATCGAGGGGATGTCATCCAGATCGGCGGCAAGGAGCACAGCGCCGATGGCGTGCTGCTGGCTCAGGTGGTTCCGAATCCGCTGGCACCATCCCGCATGGTTCAGGTGCTGGCAGCATCGACGACGGAGGCTTTTGCGGGACTGGAACGAATGAAACGGGGTGCGCCCGACTACGTGATCGTCACGCCTGACGGGGAAGTGATCGCGGAGGGAGCCTTTGATCTGAACTGGGAATTGCCCTGAGGGAACGTTCTCACGCCGATCTCGCCAAACCCCTCCGCCTCATCTCTGCTCGATCACTGTTGCCAGCGTCGAATTCGACGACAGTCTCGGTCGCTTGCCACTGGATGTTTCGAGACCTCGAAGGCTGATCCGCTCGCAGGGTGCATACGGGAAGGGGCGGTTCGCCGGTAGGACATCATCTGTGTTGGCATCCGGATCGGCGAGCAGATACGGTCCCTCATATCCGTCCGGTGTGTTCGCATCGTCGATGTACAATCCGTCGATCGTGATCTGGCGTGGCATTGAGCACCGATACCCGAAGTCGTGAGTGCCGTCATTGTTGAGGCCGATCACCTGGGGTTGGACCCGATCGCCGCAGGCCGGAATCCAACGACAATTCGTGATCGAGAGATCTCCTTCCCAGGTGCTGCCGTAGTCGGGGCGCAAGCCGACGAGGGAGCGACCATAGAGAGTCGAATCCTCGATGATCAGCTGGCCCCGGCCGATGGCATTGAGTCCCATGTGACCTAACTCGCACCGACGGATGATGTAGCTGCCCGAGACGCCCATATGTGTGTCCATCCTGGACAGATGGCAGTCTTCCAGCAGGATGTCCTTGCAGAAGTTCGAGCCGATCACGCCCCAGCGCGTACGGTCGGTGATATGGTTCATGCGGCAATTGATCAACGAGAAGCCGACGACATTGTTGGCATTCATGTCGTAGGAACCCATGCTCACCGGCTTGCCGGCAGCGCCGCTGGTCGAGTAGACCTTGTGCCCCGTGGACCAGCAGTCACGGAAAGTGATGTGGGCGCAGTGATGGGCATTGAGAAAACCGCTGTAGGGGCAGCCTACATCGATCTCACCTGTGACATAGTGCGTCAGGCCTTGGATCTCGGTGTTCGAGCGTGAGATGGCGATGTTCCGGCTCCAGTAATTGTAGCCGTCAGGATGGTGCTCGCGGTTCGCGTAGGTCGTGAAGACACCGCCGCGGATGTAGAGGGCGTCGTCGTCGATTGGCCGGGTGTCGATTTGGGTCATTCGCTCGTAGTCCCAATCGATATCGGCCTCGATCGAACCGTCACGGCGCAGGACGAAACAATCGCTCTGAGGGACACCGGCATTCTGATTAAGACCACGACGAATGAAGAGTCGGCGAGAGTCATCCTCGACTCGGACGAAGCTGTCGTGGGAGAGGTGCACAGCGGTCTGTCGTTGATCGCATGACAGACGATCGAGGGTGATCGTCTCGGGCTCGAGGAGGGATATGATTTCGAAGAGGGAGCCCCGGTGGTTCTCGACTTGTGTCGAATCGTCGATCGTGAATCGAGAGGTACTCCAATCTGTGTCGGTGGCGATCCGGGCCGTCAGGTCGCGTCGGCCGAGATGATAGGTCGCGTCGGGTTTCGTGCGCACGCACAGACCATGGCTGTTGGCGTGGTCGTGGGCCCTGCAGATGGCGGGCAGGTCGTCGGTAACCCCATCGCTTTTGGCGCCGAAGGATTCGTAGTCGACGATCTCAGATTCCATGTCAGGTCCTTTGTGTGGCGAGAGCGGCTGAGGTGGAGGTTGTTCTCGTCTACGATGGGGTGGTATGCCTCACACGGCAATCGGCACCAGTCGATATTCCTCCTCTGGGAAGAACGGATCTGCGTGGGCATGCACGGGGCGCACCAGCTTTCCCGGAAAACGAGCCTCCACGCGCAATACCACCGGTTTGAGCTCGGGCCGCTGACGGAACAGTTCGGCCTGTACCGGCGCCACACGCGTCAGTCCACTCATCGTTACCGACACTCGATCCACCGAACGCCCCGTGGGTCGTCGACTCGAGCCGGCGTCTTGCAGTGCCTGCATCAACAGCGTATCGCCGATCGTACCCAGCGTGTGCAGCGACCGGGTCGGGTCTTTCAGAATCCGATGGGCGAACCGATCCGCACGCCGGCGATGATGCAGCCGCACTTCCAGGTGCCGGGTGCACAACTCTCCCAAGTCATCGATCAAATCTTCGAGCAGCTTCTTCAACACCGGCTGCAGATCACCGGGTTCGAAGACAGGCCAGTCGAATTCGTAGTCAGCCATCAGCGTGCGTCGGTCGTAGTTGCTGACGGGAGGTTCCCGGTCGTCGGGATGGAGCAGGTCGTAGAGGCGGCGGCCTTCGTCGATGAACTGCGCCATCAACTGACGCTTGGTGAGGCCGAAGACGTGACCGATCGCCTTGAGGCCGAATAGGTGCAGGCGTTCGATGAGGTCGGATGAGAAGCACAGGCTTTGCAACAGTTCGATCGGTGCCTGCCGTAAAAATTTAGTGATCATCGGCTGGGGGACGGTGGTGATCTGTCCCGGTTTCGAATACGCCGCGGCGAGCATGGCCCAGCTGCGCCGATGACCGCGTCCGACCTGAGCACCCCATTCGGTAGCCAGTGCTTCAATGCCATCCGCATAGGGTCCCTGCAGGATTGCCCAGGCGCCGTTGTCCCAAAGGCCTGCCGAATCATCAGATTCGGTCAGCTTGGGATCACCCATGGAAGCGAACAGGTCGTGGGCGTTGGTGCCCTTGCGTTTTCTGCCTTTGGGCCGTCTCCTCGGTACAGGCCGGAGAGGATCGGGGATGGGCTGGATCTGCGGCGTCAGTCCCACCAATCTGCCGAGGATGCTCTCCCACAAGGCGCGTTCCACATCCGGATCGCGCAGCAGGAATTGCGCGCCCGGTGCCAGCCGACGAGCGCGATCGACGGGGTCTCCGATCCGAATCCCTTTGTGCTCCAGACGCTCATCGATCATCGAAAGGACTCTGCCCTTTTCGCAGACGATGATCGGGCGGGTCTCAGATCCTCCGGTGCCGGTATTGTCGAGGCACCAGCGTTGGGAGAGGGACCAGGCAGGGAATTGGGGGATGTGGAGGCAGGTGAGGTCCAATGTTGCACGCACGTTGAAAGGGTTAGGGGGGCGGAACTGAACGTTTGTGCAGTGTAAATAGGGGGCGGAGCATGGTCAAGGATTGGGGAAAATGGCCGGCCTGGGGAGGTGGATCTCTGTCTGGTGGTGGGGCTCAGGCCGGGTGTTCTGGTAGGGGCGGGCGGCGGGAGGTGAGGTGTTTCTACGTGTGTCTTGTCCGTCACCTCCGGGCGCTGACGCTCGGTCTACGGCTCGTCTCGCGGGCTGATCGAATGTCGCATCATGCGGCTCGATCAGAGACGCCACCCCTGGCGTCTCCCTTCGGGCCCCATGCTCGACGAGCCTGTCCTTCACTCATGCGCCCTCGATGTCGGTCAAGACACGCGGAAAAGTCCACGCACACACACTCAGGGAGGGCCGGCGCTGGTAGGTCATCAGAACTGGATGGTGAGTTTGGTGCCGGTCTTCGCGAATGCTGCTGAATTCCACACACGCAAACAGTTGACCAGGCATATCAATCAGGGTTTAGTGACGATCGGGATCTCAGCACTTCCAAGATTCGAATAGTTTCAAAAAGCATCGGATTGAGATGCTATGGTGGGAGGGGTACAACTGTGGGGTCTCGCGCGAGACATTCTATGATCCGAAACAGATCGCGATTCTGCCGACGGGATTCTGCTTCCCTGGCACCGGAAGCTCCGGTGATCTGCTACTGCGACTCGAGTGTGCACCTGCGTGGCGAGAGCAGTTGTTGGCAAAACTCAAGAAAGTCGAGGTCACTCTCGTCCTCGGGCAATATGCGCAGGCCTACCACTTCGGTAACTCGAAGGGCACCCTCACCGATCTGGTGAAGGATTGGCGCACGCATTGGCCCGGTCTCGTGCCTCTGCCGCATCCGAGCCCGCGCAACAACCCGTGGTTCGAAGCCGACCTCGTACCGGCGTTGCAGAAGCGTGTCGCGGAAGCGCTCACGGAATGAGTTCGACCGAGGAGGCAGCCCCTTCCACGAAACCAAGCGTCGACGAGTGGCTGCCCCACTTTGATGTCGAGAGTGCCCATCAGATCACGATTGAAGCCCCGAATCAGACTGTGTACGACGCCACACGCGGGCTATATCTGTCCGACTCGCGGATCATCCGATGCCTGTTTCGGCTGCGGGGTCTACCGACTTCGGCATTGAATCTGGAGGGGCTGAACCAACTGCACTTCAAACCTCTGGTGGAAGAGCCACCTAATCGCTACGTGCTGGGTCTCGCTGGACAATTCTGGACACCGTCTGGTCATCTGCTCGACTTCGATCCCAAAGGCTTACAGAGCCTGGATCCCCCCGGTTTCGCCAAGGCGATCTGGTCTTTCGAGATCGAGGCCGTCACATCGGCATCCGGCGTTTTTCGGACCATGACGCGTGTTCACTGTGCTGACGAGGGGGCACGTCGAAGTTTTCGGCGTTACTGGCGTTTCATCGGACCCTTCAGTGGTCTGATCCGTCGTCGCATGCTGCACCTGATCAAGAAGTCGGCCGAAAGGGCGGGTCATGAGTGACAGTGATCTGCGCTCGACGCGGTATCAGGCGGCCATCGTGCGCGATGATCATCTGCTCATGCTCAAGGTCTGGGACCATGCCTCTCGGGGAAACGATTCTGGCTGATCCGGGCGGTGGACGGCACGAGGGTGAGCCAGAGGACCCCGAACTAGTTCAGGGGATAACCGACTTCCATCGACGAGGCGCGATCGGGATGATCGTGGTCGCGCAGGTCGATGCCGTGTTCGAGGACGGATTTCAAGTTGGTCATGAAGTAAAGCCAGCAACTGCGGCAGTTCATGTGGCTGAAGACTTTGTCCTCGATTCCGCTCTGCTGTAGCACGACCTTGGTTCCACCCTCCACTGACTCGAACGACACCTCCACCTCCATCGATCCGAAGGTGAGCGAGACTCTCGTTTTCCTGCACACGCAGGAACTGGCCGTCGTGATCGAAGGCGTGCACGTAGTAGAAGTGATATGGTTCGCTGGCGGCGACGAGGTCGTCTTTTGGTCGCTCCGTGCGGCACTCCTTGATATAGAAACTCTCCAGCCCTGCAGGTGTCGCCCACGCACGGAAGCCCCGATCCATCGACGCATAGTAGAAGAAGGTGAGCTAGAATCGGGTCCAGTCGTACTCAGCGGAGCTCATGCGACTGCGACACGCCCCGGGTTGTATTCGATCCGTCGCAGGAAGCGCTCACCAATGTCGTAGTCGGGCTGGCCGGACAGGTAGCGCCACAACTTCATCCGGTGCATCAGTTCATACCGATGCTCATTGCCTTCCCAACCGTGATTTGTATTGAGGATTCCGGGAATGGCCGGATCGTCGAGGTCGGAAGTGTCGAAGGTACGAATTTGAGGTCGCGTCGGATTGAGACGGAGCTTGAACATGTAGCGGTCCTGGTCGGTGTGGTTGCTCCGCGAGCCGTGCCAGACGCGTGTGTTCCACACATACATCGTGCCCGCGGGACAGGTCGCCCAGATCTTGCCGCGCATGTGCTGATACAGACCGATCTCGCCGGTACGCACGTTGCGGTACTGTGTGCCGGGAATCAGGAATGTGCCGCCCATCTCGTCGGTCGTGTCGACGGGGAAGAAACTCAACTGGATGTCGAAGTAATTCTCGCGGAAGTCGATGACCGAGTCTTGATGCGCGTCCGGCCCACGCATCTGGTTCGCCTTCACCAGATGTGCCGCGTGGTGATCGTACAACGGGTCGGGACCGATGAGGGAATGGATCAAGCCCTGCACCTGAGGCAGGCGGAAGGCGTCACCGAGCGGTGTGTTTTTCGGCCAGGTCTCCTCGAAGGGTGTGCCGACGGCCATATAGCCACCGAAATTCGGCATCTCCTCACGGCAAGCCTCACACAGGTCCTTCGGGATCAAGTCTTCAAACTTCAGGTAGCCGGAGGCGACAAACTGCGCCATCTGTTTGGAGTTCAGAAGATGTTCGGTCATGACGGTCTATTCCTCCTCCTCTAGTACGTTGTATCTCGCTAGCACGGTCTGATAGGGCAGGGGGCCCAACTCGTAGCCGTCCTCGGGCACGCGATGTTTGAGTTCCGACATCTGAATCACCTGCCAGCCATCTCGCATGGCCTCAATGGCTGTGTTGTACGGTGGATCTTCCTCTTCGACGAGATCCTGAATGCGGGCCCCCTTCGAGGCTTCGTAGCGTGCCCAGGCCACCACCTGTGTGTCGAGAGCTGGGGCGGTTTGGAAGAGGACGAGAATGTCTTGAACAGGGGGCATGGAGCGGTCTCAATTCTATCGAGTGTGAAGATCGAATCGGCGATTCCTCGCCGGAGTTCAAGTTAGAAGAAGCGCCCAGAAACAGCCAGGGGACTAGATCACGACCCAAACTCCGGCCAGGCACAGCAACATGCCAGCGGCAATCCAGCGTGTGATCGGTTCCTTGAGAAAGATCGCAGCCATGACCATGCCAAACAGCGGTGAACTGGATGTGAGAGTGACCACTTTGGCCGGGCTGGTCTGGGAGATGGCGTAGATGAAGAGATAGGCACCAAACCCCATGCCAAGCACACCTGTGATGCCCACCAGGAAGAAACTGCGCCAGCCGATACCTCTCATTCGTCGATTGCCACTCGGCAACACACGCACCACATACACAAGCAACGCGATCAGGGGCATGCGGATCGCATTGGCTTGAAGTGACGTCATGTTCGCTGTCGCCGGCTTCAGCAGAGTCGAAGAAAACCCCCACGTCAGAGACGCAAAAAGCGCCAGGGCGATGCCATATCGAAGACGAATCTCCGTGTCGGTTGCCTTGTCGCTGCGGGATAGAAACACGACACCGAGCACGACGAGACCACCGCCGACGGCCAGGGATGGCTCAAAGGGGTACTCGAGCAACACCGTCTGCCAGAAGAGGGTTGTCAGAGGAAAGGTGCCTGTGAGAGCCATGGTGCGTGAGATGCCCATCTCCTTGATGGCCACCAGATAGAGTGTGTCTCCCAGAGCAATGCCGACGCTGAACGAGGCAAACAACATCCCCCACTCCCGCGCCGATACGGCCGACAGCTGACTCAGCGGCACCGTGTCGAAGGGCAGGGCCATCCACATGACCAGGCCTGCGAGACCGCAGCGAATCGTATTCATCGCCGCGGGAGAGACCTTTTCGGATTGAGTTCGCAGGACCAACCCGTTGAAGGCCCAGATGAAGGCGCAGACCAGGGCGGCCCATTCAGCGGAGGTGAGCAAGGGGCGGTGATCGTCACTTGGAGAAAGGGTGGGAACAGCGTGATGGCGCGCAGCAGGTAATGTAGCGTAACTACCGACGACCATTCGGGACCACGTCCCTGAAACCCCTGAAGGAGCAAAGGTTCATGCTCAACATCGGCTTTATCGCCTGCGGAGGTATCGCCCGGCATCACGCATCTCGCCTGGCCAACGTGCGGGGCGCCCGCATCGTGGCCTGCGCCGACGCCTCGGCCCAGGCAGCGACATCCTTTGCCGACGAGTTCGGCACGCCCGACGCCCAGACCTACACCGACTATCGACAGATGCTGCGCCGCGACGATGTGGATGCCGTCTGGGTCTGCACACCCACCTTCCTCCATGCAGCGCCTGTCATCGCCGCAGCCAAGGCGGGCAAACACGTGTTCTGCGAAAAACCCATGGCCATGAAGCACGCCGATGCCAAACGCATGGCCGAAGCTGTTAAGAAAGCCGGCGTTCGTTTCACCATGGGGTTCGTGCGTCGCTTCTGCCCCGAGTGGGGGAAAATGAAGCAGATCGTCCAGGCGAGAACCCTGGGTTCGCCCGTCATCTGGCGGTTTGCCGCTGGCGGCAAGCCACCAAATGCGTGGTTTCGCGATGAGAAGAAGGGAGGAGGGCCCCTGCTGGACGGCGCCATCCACAACTACGACTTCGCCCTGCAGATGTTGGGTCCTGTCGCTTCGGTACAGGCCTCATCCTGTCAGTTCGACAAGACCAGTGTCGGCGCCGATACGGCGTCAGCGATCTTGAACTTTGCCTCGGGAGATCAGCACACGCTGATCTGGTCCTGGGGAATGGCGCCCGGCGCGCCGGGCGCTTCCCTCAATGATCTGGTAGGGCCGAAGGGGACGCTGCAGTTTGGCATGACGGCCAGCGAGGAACCGAAGGGGTTTGATCCCAAGACACACGGCGCTTTCACGTTCAAGGGAGCCGGTGGGAAACAGAAGGTGTTCACCTTCAAGCGACGGGACATGTTCCTCGATCAGGCCAAACATGTGGTGGCTCACTTCGACAAGGGCGAGCAGCCGCTGGCCACCGCCGCCGATGGCATGGCGGCTCTCGACGTGGGGCTGGCAGTCTTGAAGGCGGGCAAGGGACAGCGCACGATCAAGTTGTAGGCGCAGAACAACGACGAGATCGGCGACGGGGTGCTCGCCGATCTCGTTTGCTGTTCTATTGCTGTCCCGTGTCTGGGGCTACTGATCCAGCGACTGGATATAAGCGACCAGATCGGCGACGGCCTGCGCATCGGACAGGGTCTGGGCGATGGCCGCCATCTGCTGACCTTCCGTATCCGAAGCGTGAGATCCGCGTCGTCCATCCTGGAAATTGCTCAGCTGACGCTCGAGATACCACGAGTGCTGGTGCGAAAGCCGCGGACCCTTCTGTGCCTCCAACCCTTCAGCGGAGGGGCCGTGGCAGGTTGCGCAGATCGCAAACAACTCGGCTCCGTTCGCCGCATTCCCGCCACCTGCATCTGGGGGGCGCCCAGAATCTAGGGTGGCAAGGAAGGCCACAACATCGTCGGTGGCTGTGCCGCGAAGCATGCGCGCCATGGGTGCCATCTGGGCGCCTTCAAGATCTTGTGGGTGGGCGCCGCGCACGCCGTCTCTGAACTTCGCGAGCTGCCGCTTCAGATACCACGGCGTCTGTCCCGCCAGACGCGGCGCTTTGAAGTTGCGGCTCCCTTCGGCCTTCATGCCATGGCAACCCATGCAGGTCATGTACATCATCCTGCCCTTCTTGGGATTGCCTGGCAGGGCAGCGATCATGGCAGCCCGCTGCGCTTCCGCCGCCGCTTTCCGCGCAGCTACGGTCTGCTTCTCCCAATCGGCGAGGAAGTCTTCGTGTTCCTGCTGAGCCGCGGCCGCCTCGGCAGCTCGGGTCTCGCTGATCTGCTCCATCTGCATCGTGGTCTGGGCTTTCGAGAACTCATGCACGCCGGACACGACCCCCAGACTGGCGAGGCCGAAGAAAGCGACAGGCACAGTGTTGCTGACAAGAGACACGCTCACCTCGTTTCTGAATCGATTCGGTGCTTGCGCCTAATCTAGGGGCGCCGCGAAAGAATTCCTCAATGAGGATATTGACTTGATGAAGACCCGCACGATATTAAGACAAAAGAGCAGCGTGTCTGTTTATGCAAGGGTTCGTTTGGACAACGAGAATCCGTCGGAGGCCGTGGCCGGACCGGCGGCCGGACGCCAGAACCCTGAAACCAAGTTCAGGAGGGGAAGTATGGGAGGCCAAGAGAAGGAGCAGGAACGCCACGAGGGACTGTCTCGCAGAGACATGTTGAAGATGGGAGGACTTGGCGGCATAGCCTTGACGGCGACCAGCATGGTCGGTGGCGCAGCTTCACCGGCTCTTGGTGAGGGAGCTGGAGAGCTGGATGCACATGTACCACCTGGAGAACTCGACGAGTACTATGGCTTCTGGTCAGGTGGTCAGAGTGGTGAGGTACGCATCATGGGGCTGCCATCGATGCGAGTTCTGAAACGCGTTCCCGTGTTCAACTTCGACTGCACTTTTGGCCACGGTGTCACCAACTTCACCAAGGGACTGCTCAACGGCCGGGGAACAGGCGATACCCATCACTTCCATTTGTCTTACAAAGACGGTTTCTACGATGGGCAGTATGGCTTCGTCAACGATAAGGCTCAGGGTAGGCTGGCCCGCATTCGTCTCGACTTCATGGAGACGGATGCCATTGTCGAGTTGCCCAACTGTCAGGGCACACACGGCATCTTCCCATCCCGTCACGACCTGCTGAACGTGTACTGCAACTCCGAGTTTGCCACGCCCATTAACAACAATGGCCTCACTGCCGACGACGCCAGTGGCTACGTGGCACTGCACACCTGCGTTGATGCGAAGAAGATGACCGTGAAGTGGCAGGTGGCGGTCAACGGGAATCTCGACCTGTGTGCCACCGACTACACAGGTAAGTATTCGATGGGCACCTGCTACAACAGTGAAATGGGCATGACCCTGCCTGACATGATGGGCAACGATCGTGACTGGCTTGCTGTGTTCAACCTGGCCGCCATCGAGAAGGCCGTCGCCGCGGGCAAAACGATGACCATCGGTGATTCAGACGTGCCTGTCGTGGATGGCCGTGCCGATACCAATCCGTATGTCTTGTACATCCCGGTGCCCAACAGCCCGCACGGAGTCAACGTCGATCCCACAGGTCGTTACGCGATCTGCTCGGGCAAGTTGTCACCCACGTGTTCGGTGGTTGACCTGGAGAAGGTCGAAGCCGCCTTCGCCGGCACCATACAGCCGCGCGACTGTGTCGTCGCCGAACCCGAAGTCGGGCTCGGTCCTCTGCACACCGCTTACGATGGCAGGGGCAATGCGTACACGTCGCTGTTTCTCGATTCGGCGGTGGTGAAGTGGAACATTGCCAAGGCCGTGGCCGGTGAGAATCCGATCGTGGACAAACTCGACATTCACTACCAGATCGGACACATCAACGCGTCGAACAGCGAGACCAACCGGGCTGACGGCAAGTGGCTCATCTCGCTGAACAAATTCTCCAAGGATCGCTTCCTCAATGTCGGTCCCATGCACCCGGAGAATGAGCAGCTTATCGACATTTCCGGTGAAAAGATGCGCATCGTCCACGACTCGGCGACCCACTCCGAGCCGCACGACGCCGTCATCGCCTCGCTGGAGCCGTTCAAGCCGAAGAAGCGCTGGGAGCGCGACGATCGGAAGTTTGAATTCGAGCGCAAGCTGGCGGCCAAACACGGCGTCGATCTGGAGACGGCGAACGAGGTCATCCGTGAGGGGAACAAGGTCACCGTCTATATGACCAGCGTCGCGCCCAACTATGGTCTCACCGAGATCCGCGTGAAGAAGGGTGACGAGGTGACGGTGGTGCAGACGAATCTCGACCAGGTCGAGGATCTGTCGCACGGATTCTGCCTCTCTCATCACGACATCAACTTCGGTGTCGCCCCGAACGAGACCGTATCGGCCACGTTTACGGCCGACAAGGTCGGGGTCTACTGGTTCTACTGCCCCTGGTTCTGCCACGCTCTCCATCTAGAGATGCGCGGTCGCTTCATCGTCACCTAGATTCCATCACTAACTGCGGAGGTGTGCTCACCCATCGGTGAGCACACCTCCCCAACGTGCCTCGTCACCGAAGACGCCCGATCACCGCCATGCGCACTTTCCTGGCGGGTCTGGTGGTGCTTCTCGCCACCGGTCCGCTTGTTGCCCAATCTCACATCGAACTCCGCGACGGCCAACCGATCGTGTTGCCGCAGGAGCACGTACCCGTCTCGTTCGCCGGGTCCATTTGGCAGCAGCTCGCGATTGACGGTAAACCCGTGATGGAGGCTCGACGTGATGGCGAGCCCGTGGGATACCTGTTCCTCACGCACGAACTCGACGATATGGTGGCCTATTCGGGCAAGCCGTTAGAGATCCTTGTGGCACTGAGGGTCGACGGTGTCATCGAACAGGTCGATCTCATCGACCACCACGAGCCGATCCTGCTGGTGGGTATCCCCGAGCAGGTTCTGCACGACTACATCGATCAATTCGAGGGTCGTCACATCGAACGATTGCTCAAGGACAACATCGCCGGACAGTCGCAGATCTCTCTCGACGGCGTTTCCGGTGCCACCGTAACGGCCCTGGTGGCCGACCAGATCGTGTTCACAGGGGCGCGCATTATCGCCCAGCAGATCGGCATCCTGGCGCGTGACAGAGGACGTGAGGAACGGCTGAGCGAGCAATACGAGACATTGTCCTGGGCGCAGCTGGTAGACACGGGCCTGCTTCATCATCGGACCCTGAGCGCTGCAACGGTTCAAGGCTCCGAGCACGCCGGCGAGCAGGACTGGCTCGACTTTTACTACGGTGTGATCAACCAGCCAACGGTGGGCATCGCCCTGCTCGGCGGGGAAGTGTACCGGTCGATGATGGCCGATCACCCCGACCAGACCCTGCTCATTCTGCTGAACAATGGCAGCTACTCCTTTCGCGGTTCGGGATTTGTGCGGGGCGGGATCTTCGATCGGCTGCAACTCACGCAGGGGCTGGAAATCATCCGGTTCCGCGACGGCGACTACAAATATCAGTTCCGTGTGAAGCTGGAAGATGCCCCTCACATGAGTGAGAAGGCGATCTTCGTCGTGCCGTCCGATTCGTTCAATCCCGCCATGCCGTGGGAGCTGGAAGTGCTGGTGATGGAGCGTGTCCACGACACGTCTAAGTCGAAACGCTGGCTGCACTACAAGGCGCCCTTCCAGATGCCCCCCGCCTATGTCATCACGCCAAAGGTGGCCTTCGGTGAACTCGTCGCTCAGTCGATGGCGGCACGCATCTGGTCCGAGAAGAAGGTGTGGATCGGCCTCTATGCCGCGTTGTGGCTGGTGGTGGTCCTCGTCTTCACGAATCGCGAACGAATCTCGCAGAATCGCAAGGTGCTGGAGCGATTCCACATCGCTGTGTTGGCGTGTTCCATTCTACTGCTGGGAATCGGGCAGAAGGGCCAGCCGTCGGTGGTCAACATCTTCACCTTCGTCGATGTGCTTCGATCGGGCAGTGAGGTATCGATCTTCCTCAGCGAACCTTTCCTGTTCGTCTCGTGGATCATGATCACGATCACCACGATTCTTTGGGGACGCGGCCCCTTCTGCGGGTGGATCTGCCCCTATGGCGGCATGCTAGAGATCGTGCACTGGCTGCGCAATCACCTCGTGCCGCGCCGATGGCATCACTGGTATGAGATGTCGGATACGTGGCATCACCGACTCAAGTTTCTGCCGTATTTCATCTTTGTCGCGCTGCTGGGCATCTCCATCTTCTCGCTGAATTTGGCGGAGATGATGGCCGAACTGGAGCCGTTCAAAACCACGTGGCTCGTGGGTGTGACGAATCGTCCGTGGTATCTGGCACTGTACTGGGGATGGTTATTGATCATGGGCCTGGTGACGTTTCGCTTTTTCTGCCGGTATCTGTGCCCCCTGGGTGGCTATCTGGCGATCCTCGCCCGATTCCAGGTGTTCAAACTGCCGCGACGGAACTTCTGCACCGTGTGCAAGATCTGCACCAAGGGCTGCTCTACCCGAGCCATCGACGGCGACGGTGTCATCGACACGAAGGAGTGCTTCGGCTGTCTGGAGTGCACGAATCAGATGTATGACGAAATGGTGTGTCCACCACTGATCAGACCCGATCTGCTGGAGCAGTACGAGGAGGCCAAACGTGTGGCGTCCTGATCGGACAGGTGCGTCTTCCGGGCACCACCTCGCCACCGCGTCACTGCTGGCGTTGTTGCTGGCACCCAGTGTCGCCAGAGCGACCGCGAATCGCGCCGATTCGGCGACCAATCCGCAGCCTCTGATGGATCTGCAATCCCTGATTGCAGCGACCGCCGCAGGCGACACACTATTGCTTGAGGCCGGCCGCTACGCCCCCGCCACGATCGACCATCCGCTGACCTTGCGAGGCGTCGGTCCCCAGGCCGTCATCGACGGGAATCAGCAGGGTGTTCCATTGCGACTGATGGCACCGTCGATCTCGGTGGAGTCGCTGCGGATCACGGGGAGCGGCCGCAATGTGTCGAAGAAAGAGAGCGGGATCTGGGTGGATCGACGCGCCGCCGATGCACGCCTCGTCGACGTTCGGGTTGATTCCTCCGGTTTTGGCATCTGGGTCGACAAGGCGCCCCGTCCGACGATCACGAACTGCCGGATCGAAGGTCGCAATGATGCGGCCATCGTCTCGGATCTGGGCAACGGCATCCATCTGTTCAACGTCCAAGGCGCGATCATCCGGGGCAACGAGATTTCCCAGGGACGAGATGGCATCTACATCTCGAACTCCTCAGGTTGTCTCATCGAAGACAATCAGGTGCGACGGAGCCGCTTCGCCATCCACTACATGTATGCCCACGGCAACCGGGTTATGGGCAACACGACAGACAGCACATCCGTCGGCATCGCCCTGATGTATTCCAAACGAATTGATGTGCGTCGCAATCGCGTGACCAACTCCCATACACACGGGATCCTGCTCCGCAATCTCTACGACAGCCGCATCGAGGGGAACGACGTACGAACGAGCAAGGATGGGTTCTTCTTCAGCGGCTGCTATCAGGACACTCTCGAAGGAAACTGGATCGCCGACAACAGCACGGGCATTCAGGTTTCGGACTCCAAGCGAAATCTGCTCACGGCCAACGCCTTCGTCGACAATGCGGTTCAACTCGTCTATGAGGGATATTCTCACATCGTGTGGGCCGGCGGCGACGACGGTGGCAACTACTGGAGCGACTACGTAGGCTGGGACAGAGATGGCAATGGTATCGGTGACAAGCGACATTATCCGAGCGACATCGCCTCGTATCTCGTCGGCCGTTTCCCCGCAGTACGGCTCGTGCTCCACTCGCCGGCCATGCTGTTGCTGCAGGGACTCGAATCTCAGTTTCCCGTGATGCGGCCGCCGGGTGTCGTCGAACTGCAGCCCCTGATGCACCCCGCCGTACGTCCACCCGTAGCGATGCAAGGGAGCCAGCCATGACGCTGTGCCGGCTACGCGATGTTCACATGGAGTACAGCCGTGAACAGGTCCTGCGTGGTGTCGATCTCACCATCGAACGGGGAACGATCCTTGGCTTGGTGGGAGAGAACGGATCCGGCAAGAGCACGATGCTCAAGATCCTTGCCGGCGTCCTGCGGCCCACCCAGGGTACGCTCGAGTCAGCCGAGACACGACCCCGCATCGGCTACATGCCTGAGAGCAGCCAGTGGTATCCCTATCTGACCGGCGCGCAGGTGCTTGCCTACTTCGCCCGCTACACGGGCGCCTCGGCGGCGGCGCAGGACGAGATCCTCGAGCGCGTCGGCCTGGCACCGATGCGCGACAAGAAGGTCGAGGCGTATTCCAAAGGCATGCGGCAGAAGCTGGGCTTGGCCCAGGCGATTCTGGGATCGCCTGACCTGATCGTGCTGGACGAACCGACGAACGGTCTGGATCCGCCAGGGATCATCGATTTCTACCAGGTTTTGCAGGAACGTGCCGATCAGGGCGTCTCAGTCGTGCTCTCTTCGCACCTGCTGGCCGAGATCGAGGGCCGCACGACACATGTCGCCTTTCTACGCGACGGCCGAATCGCGGCCAGTGGGCCATGCCACGATCTGATCAAGACCGCCGGGTTGCGCAGCCGCGTGCGACTGCAGGGCGCGCGTCGCGTCGACCTGCTGTATGGCCTGCTCGAAGGCAGTGGCTGGGACGTGCGGGCGACGGACCGTGGGATCGAGGTCGTTGTCGATCGCGACGAGGTGAGCGTGTTGCTCGCCTCTCTCGATCCATCGTTGGTGGGATCCATCGACGTGCAGGTTGAGCATCCGACTCTCGACGAGCTCTATCTCCACACGCTGGCCCCCGAACGGACGACCATGGCACCTGGCAAGAACGGTCGAGCGAAGGCCGGTCACGTGAAGGTGCGACGATGATCGACGTGCGGGCGATGACTCATCTGGCCATCAAGGAACTGGTGGCGAATCTGAAGAATTGGTGGATTGTCATCATGGGTCTGTTGTGTGCCCTGCTGTCGTGGACGGTGGGCACGTACGGATTCTCCTTTGCCTCGGGCGAACTCGGCCAGGAGACGGTGCTGGTGTCGCTCATCCATCTGCAACTCTACATCGTGCCTCTGCTTGGGCTGCTGCTGGCGTACGACGCGATTCTGGGTGAACGAGACAGTGGGATGTTCGATCTTCACCTGGCTCTCGGCGTGGGTCGATTTACATTCCTCGCAGGCAAGTGGATCGGTCTCTCGGCGAGTCTCTTCATCGCCCTGATGCCCAGTCTCTTGCTGCAGGCGGTGGCCTTCTTGGCCGCAGGAGGTACGGCGTCGTCCTTCGTCATCCTGCTCGTCCACTGCGGATTGCTGTGCAGCGCGGTGATCTCCATCGGTCTTTTCGTCTCCGGCTGGAGTTTGAATCGTGGTACGGTCGTATCACTGTGCATCGGCAGTTGGCTTCTGCTGGCGGTGCTGATCGACTTCATCGTCGTGAGCCTGCTGGCGGCGACGCAGGGAGATGTGCCCGACTGGCTCGTGAATGGGCTGATCATCGGCAATCCACTCGGTTCCTATCGACTGCTCAGTTACTTGCATTTCTTCCCCGAACAGGTAGAGGCCCTGCTCTACGCCCGTGGCACCGGTTGGTTGGCGGCGACCTTCGTCATGGCTGTCTGGATCATCGGCCCCCTGTGGGCGACGGGATATCGCCTGGCGAAGATCTATCGCCCCATCGAGTGGCAGCAGCAGCCGGGGCTCAGCGAGCCGTCTGTGGTGGGAACACCGTCAGGGCCTGCGTCATGAAACCAATCGGCTGTGTCTTGATCGGCGTCATCGCATTGTGCGCCTGTGGTGAACAGGCTGAAACCGTGGCAGTCGCCGTCGATATTGATCCGAATGCGTCCTGCGCCCTCGACGGTATGCTGTTGGCGGTTCACGAGGGACCGAAGTCGCAGATCCAACGAGCTGATGGCAGCCGTGCCTTCTTCTGCGACACGAAGGAGGTCTTCGGCGAGCTGCTCGATCCGGTGCGTCGACGCCGTGTGATCGGGGTCTGGCTGCAGACCCTGGACGAGCACTCGTGGGAGGCCCATGCCGATGGCTGGCAGCCGGCCGATTCATTGCTGCTGGTCGTTGAATCTCGAAATATGGGAGCTATGGGACCCACCCTGGCTCCCTTTGCGGCGCGTGACGCAGCGCGTCGATTCGTCGCCGACTACAGTGGCCGGATCGTCCGTTTCCAGGATGTCGATGCGACGCTGCTGGAAAAGCTACAGCAACAGGGAATGGCACATCTCGATTGAATGTTCGTCTCACATCGATCCGGCGTTTTGCCCGGTGGGTCAGTCTGCCCCTTCTCCTGCTGTATCTGCTGCAGGGAGGCGTTGCCGTCGAAGGACTGATCACGATGATCGAGACTGACCAGGACGTGTGCTGCGATGTCTGTTCTGAGGGCGGTCCTTGCTGTTGCCTGGCTGCCCTCGGTGCCACGTCCTGCGATCTGACGTTCTACACAGGTGAGGCTCTTCGACCGTCGCCGTGCGGCGGTCTGGGCACTTCCGCCGCACCGCCTACCGCCTCTGCCGTCATCGATCACCTGGTACCCGATTCAAATCAACTCGCCATGCTTCCTCCGCATGGCAGGCGTCCTGCCTGGGGCGACTTGAAGGCTCACTCGATCCCACCAGGGTCTCTCGAAAAGATCCCCATCGTCTGATCGCCGGCTAGAGCCGGTCTTTCCAGAACACTCGTCGCGTATGCGCAGTCGTCATGACTCCGCCCACTGGGGGCCGAACGGTTATCGATGCTCTGTCGTGTGCGCGGTTCCGGAACCATCAGACCTTGGGAGTCTTCCCATGAATTTCAGATCCTCTGCAACCTGTGTGCTGGTCCTGAGTGCGCACCTTTTGCTCTTGAGTGCCTGTTCCGACGACGGCAGTCCCACGGCTGCCGAGTCGGGCGATTCCAGCGACGAGGACATCGGACTCGTTGCCCTCGGCTCGCTCGAAGACCAGGGCGTGCGTGTGACGCTTCACGGACCCGAACTGCTCGAGTCTGGCTATACGCCCTTCGAAGTCGAGCTCACCGAAGTGGCTAGTGGCTTAGCGATCGAACGAGCCGTCGTGCAGATCACCCCGATTATGTGCCTGGTCACGGAGATGGGTGAGATGAATCACGGTGCACCCTCTGAACCGCCCGCCCAGGTTGAATCCGATGATGGCTGCTTCGAGAACCCGGTCGTTCTGATCATGCCCGGTGACTGGCAGCTGCACGTGACCTTTTCCGAAGCTCTTGGTCGCGCGGGCAGCGTCACCTTCAACCTGGATGTCGTAGAGGGCGACCAATTCGCTCGAATCGTCGGCGACGACGGCCTGTCGTATTTCGTCGCTCTCGTCGAGCCTCGCCGCCCTGCCGTGGGTCGTCACGATTTCGAGCTGGCGATCTTCTCGCAGAAATCGATGATGTCCTTTCCGGCGGTGACGGATCTGGAGATCGACATGGTGCCTACCATGCCCGCCATGGGACATGGATCACCGGAGAACGAGAGTCCCTTCCACACCGACGCGGGGCACTACAAGGGGAAGGTCAATTTCATCATGACCGGTGATTGGCGTCTCGACCTGACCTTGCGTCGTGATCAGGTCACCATCGCTTCGACGCAGTTCGACCTACGCGTCGGGAAGGGGCCGGCCCGATGAAAGCGTCGATGACGAGTTTCCGCGCTCTGTCGCTTGAGCGTTTCGCGTGTGCTCTGCTTATGAGTGCCCTTCTGTGTGGCGGCGCCTTCGCGCAGGGCTCACAGACACGGATCGTGGGCCTCGTCATCGACGCTCAATCGGGTCGCCCTTTGCAGGGTATCAATGTGTTGGCCGACGATGATGCAGGTACGGTCACCGATCGTCACGGCGTCTTCGCCCTATCCCTGCCCCCCGGGCAGCGTATCGTGCGACTGTCTGCGGTGGGATATGGCCCCCAAGCAAAGTCGATCGCTGTCCACGCAGATCCCTCTCAGGGCCTGGTGGATACGATTCGAGTCTCCCTCACCCCACGTGTCATCGAGCTGGCCGATCAGATCGTGATTCGTGCCACTCGGGACGAACCAACGGCGGCTCACAGAGCGGGCCACGTGATGCAGACGATGAAAGCCATCGATGCAGCGCAGGGTGTCGCCCTTGTGCGCCGGGCGAATTTCGGCCTCGATCCGTCCATTCGGGGGACCCAGCCTCATCAGGTCGGTGTCGTCATCGAAGGGATGAAGGTGTTTCACGCCTGTGTGGACCGCATGGACCCTGTGACCTCCTATGTGGAGACAGAGAATCTCCAGCGGCTGGAGATTACGCGCGGTGCTTTCGACCTAACTCAGGGGGCCGCTGTGGGGGGAATGATCAACCTCGTTACGGAGAAGCCCAGCTTCGACGCCGCTTTCTCCGGCCACAGTCAGGTCGGTTTTGAAAGTGCCGCCAGCCACCGCTTCAGCCGCAATGTCTTCAATCTGTCGAGAGGGGATTTTGCGCTCCGCAGCTCGATCTCCTTTCGACGGGCAGGAGATTTGACGACGGGTGACAGATCGCGTGCGAGCGGATCGCCGGCTCCTGTGTTGATCCCGAACTCACAGTTCGCCAAGTACAACTACAAAGTCGACGTGACTCGGCGTGGACGTCATCATCACTTCGAGTTGGGCCTGCTCGCTGATGAAGCATGGGATATCGGTTATCCCGCTCTGCTGATGGACGCGCGTCGTGCGAGCTCCCATCTGGCCCATGTGGAACACATCTGGGCGCCGGACCAACCCTTGCTCTCTTCCGTGCGCACGAAGCTCTATCTCAGCGATGTCGATCACTGGATGGACGATGAGGATCGCGACGTCACCCAGCGAAGGGTGATGCGTGACATGCACATGCCCATGGAAGGCCATGCCCGCACGTGGGGTCTACTGCAGTCAGCCCAACTCGGCAGCCAACGGCAGACACTGCGATTCGTACTGGATGCCTACCAGGTGCAGGCGTTTGCCGACATGGAAATGATCAGTGTTCGGCCCGATGTGACACCCATGTATCTGGTGAATATAGGCGATGCACGGCGGCGACATCTGGCGATTACCGCCGACTATCAACGATGGCTGACTCCTCGTCTTCAAGCTCGCGCGAATGCGCGCGTCGACGCCGCCGATCAGGATCTTCACGACACCATCGGTCGGCAGCAGATGAAGGCGACGTGGGGGGCTCAAGACCCTGCCCATCGTTTTGCAACACCGAGTCTGAGTCTCACCCTCGTCTATCGTCGCAGTCCATCGTCTTCGTGGACCTTCGGCTTGTCTCGAAGTGCACGGTTGCCGACACCTTTGGAGAGTTATGGTTTCTTCCTCTTCACTCCGGCAGACAACTATTTCTACACCGGTCGGCCTGACCTGGGTGTCGAGCGCAGCCGGCAGCTGGAACTTAGCTGGGACTATGCACACGACGGCCGACGGCTGACTCTGCGGCTCTACGACAATCGCATCTATGACTACATCACGGGTGTGGTGCAGGAGTCGATCTTCAAGACCTATGAAAACATCGACGCTGCCCGTCTGTGGGGGATCGAAGTCGGGTTCGCAACACCCCTTGCCGCTGGCCTGATCATACACGGCGACGCGTCCTACACCTACGGGCGCAACGAGAGCTTCGATGAACCTTTGCCCTTCGTGCCACCCCTTGAGGCACGAGTGGGAATCACGCACGAAAGCCCCCGAGTATTGTGGGGGGTCAACTCACGGTGGGTCACACGCCAGGACCGGGTTGCCGACCAAACAACCCTCGAGGACGAGACACCGGCTTTCAGCCTCGTTGACGTGCGGGCCGAAATCCGTCTATGGGGCCATTATCGTCTTGACGTGGGGATCGACAATCTCTTCGACCGCTACTACTGGGAACATCTCAGCGTCGGCAACTTTCCGAGTCCTGGGAGGAATCTGCGCGTCGGGCTGGAGTTCGGTTTCTAATCAGGTGGTGACCAGTATCCGGAACAGATCGGCGAAGATCGGATTCAACTTCTGCGTGCGGCGGGCTGTTCTTGAGTTGAGTGAAGACGGGTGAGATGAGCAACGACGTGAAAGGAAACGCCACTTGAGTGACCTCACCTATCAACCTCGGTCGGTTCAGATGGTCTGTGATGGGTTTGATGATGTGCCCCAGGTCGCGCTGCCGGCGGGGTATCGATCCCGTGCGTATCGTGACGGTGACGACGATGTGTGGATGACCGTTCAGCGGGCGGCAGAACCGCTTATCAACATCGTGGATGAGCTGTTCGAGAACGAGTATGGAGCCCATCGAGAGGCATTGGCGGAGCGTATGTGGTTTGTCGAGACCGACGAGGGCACGCCGGTGGGGAGCATCAGTGCATGGTGGGAGTCCGGGCCGGATGTGCCGAATGATCGTGGACGGATTCACTGGGTGGTCGTGCATCCCGAACATCAGCGGCGCGGATTGAGCAAACCGATGATGACGCTGGCCATGAACTACATGGCCGAACACCATCCTGGCGCCGTGTTAGGCACATCGTCGGGCCGACCGTGGGCGGTGAAGGTGTATCTCGACTTCGGATTTCTACCAGATCCAACCCAACTCGTCGAACCCGAGACGCTGCAAGCCTGGCGCGATGTGCAGTCGGTGATCGAGCATCCGGAGCTCGAGCCGTTTCTGAGCTGAAGGACCACCGTCCTATACCCAGGGTCACCCAGAAAAGAATCAGGGGGGCCGGACAAGCCGACCCCCCTGAGTGACTCCCGAATGGTTCGACTCACGTTTGCTGACGGCGCCCCTTGATCATCTTGCCGATCATGGCGGTCACATCGCCGATGCCCTTGAAGGCGACGATGGTGACCGTGCCATAGAACATGAGACTGGCGATGAAGAAGAGGTAGAACCAGATCGTCTGCCAACTCGAGGTTTCCATGATTGCCTCCTATTTCATGTCGCTGAAGTCGAGGGGGCGGGGCGGATTGCTCTTCTGCGTGAGCAAGGAACCCACCACCATACCGAGGGCGCCCATGACCAGACTCGCCATGACGGTGAGATTGGAGTTCTCGACGAATCCCTGCATGAAGTCCGGCACCAGGTCAGGTACCATGGACATGATGAGGAAATTGATGGGACCCATGCCGCCCAGGATCAACGCGCAGTAGGCACCTACGCGATTGGCCTTGCTCCAGTAGAGTCCCAGCACGACGGTGCCCACTGTACCGGCGAAGTAGATCGTGCCCGTCAGATACATCCACTTGAAGGCCGTTTCAGGCAATCGATCGATGAAGAACATGCCAAATCCAGCCAGCAGGGTCGCCAGCAGGATCACGAAGAAACGCGTCCAGTAGATCTCTCGTTCGCTGCTGAGTCCACCCCACGTGTCGTCATCGGCGCGCTCTCCTGAGCTGCCCGCCATCATCGCTTTGATCGGCGAGACCACGTCGCGAACGAACACGCCACTCCACGCCAGCAGATACGAGTCGTGGGTGGACATGAAGGCGGCGAACATGCCCGCCAGTAGCAGCCCGGCAACGCCAACAGGCAGAATCTGTCCGAGCATCTCTGGCACCGCTGACTGTCCGTCATTGGCATAGGCGCCGGTGTAGGAGGGCAGGTGGGTCCAGGCGAAGGCGGCGGCACCCCAGAACATGGGGATCATGGCGCGACCGACTGACGTCAGTCCCTGAATCCAGAAGACCTTGCGCGCGACAGCGGCGTCCTCCGTGGACAGTGGGCGGGACATCTCCGGCTGCCAGACAATGCTGACGAAGGAGATGGAGATGAAGTAGAGGATGAAGATCCAGCCATAGGATGGATTGCTGATCGGATCGAAGGCGTCGGCACCCTTGTGGTGCTCGAGGGAGGACGTGATCGTGTCCCAGCCCAGATCAGGATGGACGAGAATGAAATACGTGCCGAGCAGAAAACCGACCGTGAGCAGCACAAACTGGGCAAAATCGGTCAGAACGACGGACACCATGCCACCCATGAGGGTGTAAAAGACGACGATGATCAGCAGGATGATCATCACCGGGTTGACCCAGCTCGGATCCATGCCGGTGAAACCGACGACGAACTTGGATCCGAGAATCGGAAACAGACACATGTTCAGCGTGCCGGCCAAACCCAGAATAGAGCCACCCAGCAGACGAACGCCCCGCGAATACTTCACCTCGTACAGTTCGGGGACCGTCATGACCTGTGTATGGCGCAGCCGACTGACCAGAAATCCGGTCTTGCCGATGATGATATGGGCGACGGTTTGGATGACGCCGACGAGAAAGGGAGAAAAGCCGTTTATGAAGCCTTCCTGCGCGAAGTACATGACCGTTACCAGCCCAAGACCGGTGCTGACCATGGTAGCCACGGCCATATGGGTCTTCAGCGAACGACCGGCGACGAGGAAGTCGGAGATGCCTTTGATCGATGATCGTGCCAGGATGCCGGCGGCGATGGTACCGCTCACATAGACAAGGACGATCAGCAGATCGATCCAGTGGAGATGCATCGGTTGGTTTCCCGCCTTTCTTCTTGGATCAGAGCAATGGTAGCACACGAAGTATAGTGAAGGTGGGGCGGGCTAGCGCGTCGGTAATGGAAGCCGGGTGAGTCGCATGACTATTCGTCGATCGTGGGCAGCGACGCAAAGTCAGGCACCCGGGCGAGATACACGTTGCCATATCCACTCATGTCACTGGTCAAAAGCACTTGAGTGTTGTCATGTGAGAATCGCGGATGCACATGCAGTTGCTGAGTCTTCATGGAAGAGTCGTGGCGACACAATTGCCGCGGGCCATTGTAGACTTCCCCCGTCCACTTCCACAATCGGACGAGTTTCCCGCCATCTCCGACGATCAATTCTGGATCATTGGAGTGGATGTGACCGGTCTGACCCGGGAAGCTGTTTTCATCACGATCGCTGTCGTCGAACCGGCAGTGACCGAGAAACTGTGTGCCATCCGGGTTGCGACCGTGGTAGCCGATACGCTCACCATCGGCGTGCCAATACTCATGGCCCACCGCCTCTCCCTGTTCCGGCGCACGGATTTTCCAGACCCGGCCGGTGGAGATCTCAAGCCCCCAGATCCTCTGATCGACCTTCGCCCACGGCCCCTCGTGGCAAAAGGTGAGTATGTCATTCTGGGTCGGGGATGTGTTCACATGGCCGATCCAGTAATTCTCTTCGTGCACCACCTCGCCACCGGATCCGTCCGTGGCGACACGGAGGACACGGCTCAGGGGCATGGCGGCCCAGGTCTCGGCGAAACCCACATATCCTCGCAGATAGTCCACGCGAAACTGTGACGAGAGATCCTCGCTGATACTGGCATACACATGTTCGCCGTCAGCGCTGCAGTTGATCATCGACACGTCCCAACCCTTTTCGATCTCGTAGAGGACACGCGTCTGAAGCGTGGTGAGGTCCAGGGCAACCAGCTTGAACCCATACCAGAAGAAGGCCTCTTCTCGGGTATCGCTGGCACAGGCGCGCAGAAATTCGACCTCTCGGGGTAGGGGCAGGGGTGCCAGGTCGGTCAGTTGCAGCAGTTCTCCAGAGGACAGATCGATGCTGTACAGATTCGTCGCATTGCCCCGATCAGAAGCAACCAGCAACCGCGTGCCCTCGGCATGCCAGCCGATATTGGTGAAGTAGAAGTGGTGACTGTGCGCCCGGTGCTCGGTCAACTGTCGGATCTGCGTTCCCGTATCCGGGTCGGTGTAGACCGATGATTCAGCGGGCCAGATACGACCCACCTGGTTGCCCTGCTTCAACTGGATTCTCCTCGTCTGCCGGTCTCGAGGAGGTGGTGCGGTCAGAGGATAGGGGGAGTTCGTCGCCTTGTCGCCTCAGTTCACGACACGATCGGCGACTCGTGGCAGGAGCTCATCGAGCCATTCATCCTCTCCACCATGTCGCGCAAACTTGGTGCGTACGTCCTCATCGGTGTGGCTGTCCGATCCTCCCGTTGAAAACAGACCGTGCTCGACACAATAGGCACGATACACAGGCGTGAATTCGACAGGTACGCTCTGATGGGCACATTCGACGCCGTCGAGCTGACACTCCTCGCGCACAGCATCCATCCGCTGGCGATCTCCCTGGGCGAAATACCCATGGGGGTGGGCGATACCGACGACCACACCGAGGGCCTTCACTGCGGGAATCACCGTATCGACGGCTGGATAGGGAGGGAAGGGGACCTGGCCACCCGCTGCCCGTAGCACATCCCGATAGTCGTCGATGTGCTCGATAAATCCCCGCTCGACGAAATACTCACGCTGGACACGATTGCTGACGTGTGTCTGGCCCTGCACCTGCAGCGTCTGCTCGGGGCGATATCCACTGAGCAATTCAGCACGATGGGCATCGGTGTAGTCATGGCCGATCGCCTGCATTCCGGCGCAAATGGCCGCACCCGTTTCCTGCTGCCAGGCGTGATATGCCGACAGAATCGGGCGTAGAGAGGGATCGGTCTGGTGGGGAAATCCATAACACAGCAGGTCAAAGGCGCCGAAGGAGGTGGTCACCGTCAACTCGGCAGATGGAATCACCCGCACCTTGGGATACTTGGCCGCAAGGGCGATCACATCGGGTGTCGAATCGAGCACGTGATGTTCGGTGATGGCGATGCACTCGACGCCGAGATGCTGGGCCTGATCAAAGTGACTCTCCAACTGAGCAAATGCGTCGTAGCTCCAGAAGGTGTGCAGATGGAGATCGTAGCGAGCAATGGCGGGGTCTCGATCACTCATTGAGCGAATCCTGTCTGTGTGTCTGGGCGCGATCCAGCGTTGCGAATGACGTTGCAGTTCATTCTGTATCTGAAAGTCTAAGAAATGTGGCGATCTGTGAGCAGGGGTGCCCTCGTGGCCACACGCCAAAAGGTGCTAATTCTTCTGGCTGCGCAGGATGGCTGGTTTACCTGCCCTACGTTCAAGAAACCGTGACGCCAAGACTGAGGAGATCCTCCAACGATGGCAGCCAAGAAGGTCATGATCACCGGCGTGTCAGGAATCGTCGGCAGTTCCGCCTATCTGGTCATGCGTGACGCACCCGACAAGTACGATCTCTATGGCCTCGGGCGACGACGGGTTCTGTCCGATCGCGTCAAAGACAAGCGGGCCATCGATTTGCCTGACGACAAACATCGCGTCGCCGACATCGCCGATCTCGACGCCGTTCTCGCAGCTGTGGAAGGGATGGACGTCGTCGTCCACCTCGCTGCAGACCCGGCCGGAGGTGTGTGGGAGAGCGTGCTGCGCAACAATATCATCGGTGGTTACAACATGTTCGAAGCCTGTCGCCAGGCAGGGGTTAAGCGCATTGTGGCGGCCAGCACGATCCAGGTGTCGACCGGGCACCGTCAGCAGGCCCCCTACAATGCGGTCACTCAGGGGCGATTCGAGGAGTTGCCGGAGGATGTCCCCGTCATCGGCGCCGAAGTGCCCGCCGAACCCCGCAATCTCTACGCATCGAGCAAGGTGTTCAACGAATCGCTCTGTCGGACCTACGCCTACTCTCACGACATGTCGTGTATTGCTCTTCGCATCGGCTGGGTTGTCGGAGAGGACAAAGTGCCGAACGCAAAGGCCCAGGACATCTGGTGCTCACAGCGGGATATCGGTGGCATCATCCAGGCGATCGTCGACGCACCCGACGACCTGCGCTTCGACATCTTCTACGGCATGTCCAACAATCGATATGGCTGGGTCGATATGGACCACGCGCGCGAACGCCTCGGATTCGTGCCGCAGGACAGGGCCGAGGATCGCGTGGCCTAGGAACGGCACGTGATCGTACCCAGCACCCAGGGACGTCCTCGCATTTGGGTGCGCACGTCGACTCGGTCACCGACCTCGGCAGGCAGCCGCCAGTGGTGGACGCTGACGAACATGTCATCCACCGGATAGGGAGTCGGCGGCGGTAGGGCGATCCACTCGCCATCGATGCGAACCTCCACCGTCTCGGCTGAATCGGCGAAAAACAGGTTCAGCAGATCCCCCTCCGCATCGCTGACGATCTCTCCGTGCCAGCCTGGCGTGCGTGCCGCACGATAGTCGAGTTGGACATGTCCGTCGGCGGCCTCTACCACGAGCCAGCCGCGGGGACTGTGATCGGTGCAACGAGAGGTTTCGCTTCCCTTCCACCAACTGCCGCAGACCGATCCGACGGAGATCAGGTGCAGGTCGTCCAGGTGCAGGTGTTCGTTCTCATGCAGATGCCCCTGGAAGATGATGATGGGGGCCGTCCACCGCTTCAGGCGCTCGAGCACGGCGTCTGCATTGATGACGCGCCACACATCGGTCGTGGCTTGATCTGCGCCGCGTCGTTCCGGATAGGTCGTCGCCAGGGCGATGTGGACGAACACAAGCAGGGGTCGGTCTGGTGTCAGATCCGCCAGGGTCGAGTCGAGCCAGTCGAGATCTGCCGCTCCCACCTCGGCACGAACATTTCGCCAACCCTGTTTCTGCGGCTGCATCACGCACGTATTGAGGCCGATCACATGGGCGCCGGGCAGGGCACGGTGGTGGTTGCGGGCGCCGAATCGGTGGGTGAATTCCTCATCGAAGAGGGTTGCCGTTCCCTCCTTGTCGGTATCGTGATTGCCCATCAGGCAAATCGACTCAAAGGGCGCCTGTTCGAGTTGAGCCTGCAGATGATCTCCGGCCCCTTCTTCCCATAGGCAGATGTCGCCGCCCACCACGAGCAGATCCGGAGACAGGGCGTCGATCTCCTGCAGATCGGTGGGGAAGACATCCATACCGCCATCACCCTCGGTCAGGTGGAGGTCGGTGGCGAAAACGATGCGAGACACGGAAGCCGACATCAGGCGACGAACCAGCGTGTGGCACAACGAAAGGTACGGTCATCGAACCGAAGGGAGTACGGATCACAGCGTCGATACACCACCGTGCCATCGGTGTGCACCACCAGCCATCCTGCATCCCAGCCATGGCTCTTGTAGATCATCGGTGTCGCCGGACGAACGCGAACGATGGGATGGGAGCCGGCGATGAACAACGATCGCTCCGTATACAGGTATCCCGAGCCGATCTCAACGAACAGTTCGTGTGCAAGGACTTCTCCATTATCTGACAGCTCGTCACACAACCCCGACACGCCGATCTTAACGGCTCGACCGGCCACGAAGGCCGCACGAAGCGCCTCGAAGGAGCCGGACTGAACCTGTCCACTCGCGTCATGGGACAGCACCTCCTCCCAGCGATCGCACACGTGATAGCGGAAGGTTTCGAAATCGTAGATGAAGTTGTGGCTGGGCGAGTTTGTTTCGCCATCCCATCCATCAAGGGCGTGGTATTTCGACATCCCGGGCGGCTCGTCCACGGTTGATGCTCCGGGCAGGCCTACAGTAGCGCCGCCGTCCATGTGCAACCGGGCAATGGCCTGCGTGCCGTCCTCGTTGTACAGGAAGTAGGACATGGAAGGCCGCGGTCCAAATCCTTTTGGCAACTCAACAGGCTGCCGAAGGGTCATCACGCCCGACGTCCATCGGTCTTCTACCAGATAGGTCACGGCGAACTCGGCGACCTCCTCCACCAACTCATCACAACCGGAGGTGGTGTCGATGTGTTCGTTGTGACGAAACTGAGTGCCTACTCGCAGGTCGGCTCCGCGGCGAATCGCGTCGGCCAGATCCGCCGATGCACCCTCCACGACGCGGCGTTGTTCATTCAGCGTCAGGGCGCAGCTCCAATCGCTCACGTTTCTCGGTCCCCTCGTCAGTGGCAAAGTCAGTGCAGTTACCGTCTCAGTACAGTTGGCCAAAGGTGATGTAGATCCCCGTACGTCCACCCGACTGCCCGTAGTCGGCCCGGACAATCGTGCTCGCCCATTGAAGGCGCAGGCCGGCGCCACCGCCCCGCCTCCAGCCGTCACCCGAGGGCAACAACCCATCGTGAATCTGGCCGGCGTCGAGGAAGATCAGTCCCCCCAGCCACAGGTGTTTGCGCCGCCACAAAGGGACGCCCTGCCAGCGTAATTCGCCATTGATCAGCACGCGGCTCTCGCCGCGATCGCGTGCGCTGGCCAGGCCGCGAACGGTGCTGCTGCCGCCGAGGTCGAGCTCTTCGTAGAAGGGCCAGTCGCCCACCGTGAAGTCTTTGCCGACGCGAGTGGCGAAGGTCACAACCCGAGCAATTCGTTGAAAGTACCGGTGCTCGATTGTGGTCTTGAATCCGTTGAAATCACCGCCGGCGCCGATTCCATACTGGATGAGCCACTCGAGCAATTGCCCAGAGCTGGCATTGTTGTAGTTGTCCCGTGTGTCATAGCGCAGGGCCGCATCCGTTTCCAACAGCGTGCCGCCGTTCGTACCGCGGGGATTCAGTGAACGCAGGACACTTCCCGTCGATGCATTTGGATCGATGTCCCGAGTACTGAGGCGAGATCCCGCGCGTAGTCGCCAGTGACCCTGCAGTTGTCGTATCCATCGTACTCGAAAGGAGGGGAAGCTCTGTGAGAAGGTCTTCTGCTCCTTCGTGTAGAGATCGAGTTCATCGTCACGAAGCGTGCCATTGTAGTTGGCGAAGTCCTCGCGCTCGAATGCGACCTCTGCCTCCAGCCGATTCCCGGCGACCAGGTTGGGCGTGTCTACGAGCAATCGGTGAACCCACTTGCCCTTGGAGGTGAAGAACAACTGCCCGCTGACCTTCAGCTGATAGGGAATGCTGGTTCCGTCATACCGATACAGATTCGTCCGCAGACCATATCCGGTTCCATCATCGGAACTGAAATTGACCAGCGGCACCGCCGTGGTGCGCCAACCCGTGGTCTCAAAGGCGTGAAGGGGGCGCTCGTCTGTGGCCAGTTCCGCCTCGGCCTCACCGATGCCTGCCACCCCCATCGCCGCGGCGCCTGCCAGTGTGATGGCTGTTCGAATCGTCGTCATCCTACCAAACTCCATAGGGCCAAAGCAAAGTCGTCGGCGTCGCGTCGCCAACCTGACCTGATCGCATTCCCGCTCGATCTCCAGCAGGTGCTGAAAATCGCGCGCTCCATCACGTTCGCCTCCGGCCTATTCTGCGGTTCGCCTCGACTGACATGTGGGAGGCATGGCTGTTGCTGTAACGCAACCATCACTCACATCGCAGTGAAATTTTCTACAAACCGGGAGGCAGAGAGCGTGTCAAAAGCTAATTGCAGTTTCACCATCGGCAGGGCCAGTAGATGGAGGCGAGGAATCACCATCGCTGCCATCCCGCTTGTGCTGCTTTCCACAGCTTCGATCGGCGTCGCCGACGACGAAGCTGAGACCGGATCCTAGGTCACGGGCTACATCCAGACCCACTACAACTATCCTGTCGGGGGTGGCGAGAATCGATTTCGAGTTCAGCGGGCGAGAATCACCGTAAAAGGTGAACTGAACGACCGTGTCAGCTATGAGATGGATGTCGATCCTCGCGCCCCCGACCATGCAGGTACGCTGCGCGATGCCTTCTTCAACTTCAGGCTGGATGATCACAACGTCCTTCGCCTTGGACAGCAGAAAGTGAAATTCGGCTACATCAATCAGCGCTCATCCAGTCGGCTGTTTGCGGCCACCACCAGCAACGAATACACGGACGCTACGATGTAGTGGATCTGTCGCTGAGTCAGGGTCATCGCCGTCAAGAATACAGGTCGCCTCCGCTGGACAGCAAGCTGCGACGGACGCGATCACCGACCCAGTTGACACATTTCCGGCGAAATCGGGCTGAAGAGCAACTGTTAGCGGTTACTCTGAGGTATTGAAGGTCCTCGACTACCACTGCATCGAGTCAGAAGGGATCACCTGGTGTCCGACGGTCACTTCGTGTCCGCCGTCGAGAACTCAGCCTGTGACATGCGCTTGAGCTGGTAGGCGGTCAGCACGATGACCATCGCCCCCAGAACCCAGGCCATGGCGGCGCCAAGTCCGTAGTGGAGATCCATGAAGGTGCGCTCGAAGATGTCGAGTCCGAGCACACGTGTCGCCCCGTTCGGGCCACCGCCCGTCATGGCGAGAATGAAGTCCGTGCCACCCTTGAAGGCGCCGACAATGGCACCTACCAGCTGGATGAGAATGAGGAACTTCACACGTGGCAAGGTGATGTAAGCCAGCCGCTGCATGATGCCGGCGCCATCCATGGTGGCCGCCTCGACGAGCTCTTCAGGCACCGTTTTCAGCGCGGCCAGATAGATGATGCAACCCGGGCCTGCCGTTGCCCAGATAGTGGGCAGCACCACGCAGAGCATGGCCAGGTCGGGATCATCGATCCACGACAAGGGCTCGATGGCGAAGGGACCCACCAAACCGGCGAAGAACGTGCCCAGTCCGGACCAACCGCTCACATCTTCAGCGTTCAATCCCCGAGCGATGAGGGTCAGTTCGCTGGGGCCCTGCCATGCGGACAAGACGGGCCACAAGGTGGCGACCAGGAGCGCAGCACCGAAACCGGCAATGGCGGCCCTGACGGGCATCGTCAGCTCCCGCAGTTGATAGGCCATGGATAGCACCAAGACGATCAGGCCGAACCAGGTTCCCAGGACCAGCAGCTTGAGCATTGTCGCCTTCACTGGACCCAGATGGTTGAGCAGGAGCAGCAGTTGATTGAAGAAGCCCGACTCTGACGGTTCGTAGAGCTGGCGCCACAGGAAGACCATGATGACGCCGGACACGACGGTGGGCAGATAGAAGATCGTGCGGAAGACGTATTTCAGTGTCGATGTGGGGACTTCGTCGAGCAGGATGGCGACGAAGATCGGTGGCCAGAAGCCCAGGCCGACGGTGAGCAAGACCCAGTAGAAGGTGCGCCCCAGAGAATCCCAGAACCGGTCGTCGTATAGGACGGTGGCGAAGTTGTCGATGCCTACGAAGGCCGAACCGATAACGAGCTCGTAGTCGAACAGCGCCAGGGGTGCGCCCATCAGCAGCGGCAAATACTGCCAGAACAGGACGAGGGCCAGGGCGGGCAACACCAGCACATAGGCGGTGCGGTAGTCCCACCAACTACGACGGTCGCCACGTTCGGTCTCCACAGTGGTGAAGATCCGCCATATCCAGGTCAGGGAGCCGACGAAGACGATGACGATGAAGAGCAGGACACTGGCGCCCACGGTGCGGCGTTCCGACCACTCTGCATCGGTCAGTTCGCCAAGCATGAATTTGTCGGTGCGTTCGACGGAGTCGTTCAGTGCTTCGAGAATCCGTCGCAGAGCATCTTCCTTCGGCAGTTCCAGCAGTGGCTGCTGCAGGGCCCAGTAGATGGGCTCAGAAACCCTCGTATAGATGAACTGCGTGTTCTTGCCGTAGGGCTCGGGCAGGGCGTGCTCGAGGGCCAGCGCATACGTCTGCTGCCAGCCCGCCGGGACCTGTCGCAGGATGTCGTGGTAGCCGAAGCGCTCGAGAAGATGGGGACGTACGAATCGACCGTAGCCGTTCTCGACGAACACGCGTGTGCGGATGGCTTGGGCCTGTTCGCTGGCGTTGAACCAGATGTAGCGCATGATCGCCAATTTCTGGGCCGGCGTCGTCTCGCGAAAGACGCCCAGCATGCGGGCCTGTAACTCGCCACCTCCAGCGCCCCGATGCGAGGAGGGGATCGGCGCGATGCCTACCAGCTCGGGATTGATCGAGGCCAGCATCTCGTCCTCGAGGGTGGCGAACTGGATGCCGATCTGACCGCGCTCCCACTTCAGGTGAGCGTCGTTGCCGGGCATGCCCATATAGACGACACCGTGATGGGTTTTGCCATCGAGCGTGAAGGGTTCTTTGACGAGGCGCAGCAGGTAGTAGATCGCCTCGGCCATCTCGGGCGTGTTGAAGGAGGCACGCCAGCGGCCGGTCTCGTCGCGCGCCATGAACGTGGCGCCGTTGGTGACGAAAAAGGAATAGGCGCCCCAGCTGAGGACCGGTCCGCCCGTAATGCGCAAACCGTATTTGCCGGGCAATGCCTTGATCCTGCGGCTGAACTCCATCAGTTCGTCCCAGTTGGTGGGCGGGACCCGGGGGTCGAGGCCGGCCTGCAGGAACAGGTCCTTCCGATACAGCATCGCCTTGACGAGGACGATCGTCGGCATCGCCCAGATATGCTCACCTGCAGGGATGCCCTCCTTGCCGGTCTCCGCCTCACGATGGATGACCGGCCAGATCGGTTTCGGCACCCGGGCCAGGATCGAGTCGCGCGCGGCGTCGATTTCCACCTGCGATGGGTCGGCGAGGAAGGCCCCCGCCGCCGACTGTCGAACGCGCTCGTCGGCGCTGAGCACACGGGCGAGCAGCACCTCGAGGGGTTCGAGAAACCCGTGATTGATGTAGGTAGCGGACTGGCGGAAGTTGACGTAGATCGCGTGGGGTGGGTTGCCCGACGAGATCCCCATCAACGGCCCCGTGTCAAAGGCGTGCCCCTGAATCTTGGGCATCACGAAGGGCTTAAACTCGTAGTTCGGATGCTGCTTGAGAAAGGCGCGCAGGACGGCGCGGCGGGCCAGCGCGCTGGCGCTGACATTGCTCATCGCCGGCAGATCGCCCGAGGTGACGACGACGAGTTCGTCCGACGTGGGCAGCGTGTCGGTCGCCGGAGATGGCAAAGCCGTCAGAAGCATCCCTGCCGCCACGAGAATCGCCCCGTTTCTGATCGTGCGCATGGCGAGCATCATAGGCGCACCCGTAGGGTGCGGCAAACCACGCCGCAGCCGGATCGTCAGTCTCTACGGATCCTACGTCTCCGGGTGGGGCTGATACAGGGTTTCGGTCGGGATGTCAGTGATCAGGGCGTGGCCAGGGGTATAGGAGATCATGAACGGCAGCCGAGCCTGCTCGGCGACGATTCGGGGCGTGATGCCACACGCCCAGTAGAGACGGTCCGTGCCTTCCGGCACATCGAATCTTTGACCGTTCATGTTGATATCGAGATCGTCAATTCCGAGCTCGTCAGCGTTGTTGCGGCCGATGGGAGCCCCGTGACACTGGGGGAAGTGGCTGGTGAACTCCCATACGTCGTCGATCAGGTGCGGCTCGAAGGCGCGGATCGTAACGGCCATGTTGCCGGAGAAGACGCCGACCGTCTCGCACGGAATCGTCGTGAGCTGGATTGCCGGACCGAAAGCCGCGGGGTACCCCTTGTCGGTCAACAGGCCGTCGAAGGAGACGCTGGAGCCGATGAGGAACGTGACCGTGCGCTCGTCGAAGAACTCGACGATGTCCGCGCGAAGCTCGACCACTTCGCCGTCCCTGACGATGTCGTAGGATCCCAGGTCGGTGCGGATGTCCAGTTGTGCGGCGAACTCGTGACAATCGAATTGCCCGGGGTCCAGCCTTGCGATCAGCGGACAGGCCTTCGGATTCGCTCGACAGAACGCCTCAAAGTCGTCGGCGTATCGTTTGTCGAGAAACGATACGTTGACGCACAGGTAGCCGGGTAAGGCCCTCGAAGCGAAACCTTCCAGCTGATTGCTACGGCAGGCGAGCCTGACGTCCAGGGGGGTGGCGAATGTCATGGTGACATGATACGATAGCCCGATCCGTCTGGACAGAGCGGACGCTTGGGACGGCCTCAGGCTGGTGAACCGGGTAGACGCCGTGCAGGCACCGAATTCTCGACGAAGGCCGAGGTCAGTCTCCTTTGGTTATTCGCCTTGCCTGAAGGCGTAGAGATTTCCTGAAAAATCTGCCAGGTAGAGCAACTCGCCCCAGATCGCGGCTGTGGTGAAGACGGGCGCGCCGAGGTCCATCTGCCAGCGGCCCGTGCCGGTGTCGACGTCGATGCCCCGGAAGATCCCATCTGAAGCCGCAACGTAGATCGTGTCGCCACAAAGCACGGGGCAGGTTTCAACAGCCGCCGCACCCGCACTGGAATACGGCACGGTAAACGACAGGGCTTTACCGGTGGGGTGATCCCAGAGTGGCTTCATGGTGTCGCGCGAGTAAGCGGCGACCCCTCTGTCGGCCGTACCCACGATGAACATGTCGCTGGTGATCAGTGGCGCACTGGCAGCATGGAAACTGCCCTCTTCCTGCCGCTGTTGCACGATCTCGCCCGAACGCGGATCGAGGATGAAGAGCGAATTCTGCGCGGCGAGAAAGAACAGATCGTCACGACACGTCACCGTACCATCGCGGAACCGCAAGCCGTGCTCGGTATGCTGCCACAGCAGTTCACCGGTGGCTGCGTCGTGTCCGTAGAGACCGCGCCAGTGGGAGGATGCGACCAGGACGCCGCCACCCAGCGTCATGGTCGGTGTGCTGCCCTCGCCGCCCTCCCAGGCGTCATTGCGCCAGCGTGTCGATCCGTCCGCCACGTCCAGGGCCTGCAAGCTGTGACCAAAGCCGGTGTATACTGACTCGCCATCGGTCACCAGGCCCGAGACAAATCCTGGCAAACGATCGTAGTCCAGATCCTTCTGCCACCGCAGCGCACCCGTGGCGGCATCGACGGCATACGTGAAACCGCGCTGGTCGGTGGCGATGACGGTGCCGGCGGCGTAGACGATCGAGTTCTTCACGGAATTTCTGGTTGGGTAACTCCAGAGTTGCTGGCCCGTGACCGCATCGCAGGCGATGATGGCGCAATCTTCCGCATTACCGTCGTCAATTGTGGCGGTGAAGACCCGACCCTGGGCAACGACGGGCGATGCCATGAAGACGCTGCCGCCAACGTTGTGCACCCAGTGAAGTTGCAGCGGCGGCGACAAGGCCGTTGCAGTAGAACCGTCGTGGCCGGCATTGCCCAGGAGATTCGGCCAGTCTGCGGCAGTCTCTGGATCGGTTGTGTTCCCTCCGGGATCTGCTGTTGCCAAGGTGAACTCGGCCTTCGCCGTGAGGGTGCGACCGTTGGCCAACCGGGCCTCTGCCGTGAGCGTGTACGTGGTGACGTCGATCGTGTCTTGCGGCAACCACGTTGCAGACCAATTCCACGCAGACCGGCCTGTGAGGTCGAACCATCCCGAATCGCTGCTGTCCTGCCAGTCGTTGTCGGCGTCGGCGGGATGGATACGGCAACGTGCCGACACTGTCGGGGAGGGCGTGTGATAGGCGTTGATGGATACGGTGAAGGCCTCGTCGACACTGCGGGGCTGGTGGTCCTGCGTGGGGGACACGACAGTGATGTGGCGATGAACGTAGCTGTAGCGCAATTGCGTCCGAACGCCACCCTCCGCATCGACATCCACGACACGGAAGGCGGCGGGTGAATGATCGATGCCGCCCTTGGCCACGACAGCCGTGCCGAGCGAGAGGGGTCCATCAGAGCCGTGACGCTTGTGGAAGTGGCTGTGCCAGTGGCCGTAGAGCCAGGCTTTCAGGTTGCAGGCATTCAACTCGATGACGTTTCCTGCGTCTTCGTTACCATCGCCGAATTCAAAGTTCGCGCCGTTCGTGAGCAGGTCGTGGTTGAAGATGATCTTCGGCTGTTTCTGTGGGAACAAGGCCAACAGGTTCTGCAACCAGGTGAAGATCCGCGCCTGGGAGTAGGAGGGCTCAAAGTCACCGTGGCGCATGGGTGTGATCACAAACAGCACGTTGCCTTCTTCAAAGGAATAGCTCACCGGGCCGACGTGTGTCTCGAAGAACTGCTCGCCATAGTCGCCGGCCAGCAGGTCGTGGTTGCCGAGGCTGGTGTAGACCGGTGTTCCCATGGTCGTGCTGGTGACGTTGCGGCTGTGCCAGTCGATACCTCGAGCGTAGCACAAGTCACCCGTGTGAAAGAGGAATGCGGGCCTTGTGTCGCGCACAAAGTCCTTCAGTTCGTCCAGCCAATCACCCATTTCGGCCGTTTCCGTATCGGCAATATGGACGAAGGTGAAGTGTTCCCGTCGCGGTTTGGGCCGCATGGCGAAGTCGTAGCTGGCGACCGCGGCGTCGGTGCGGATGAAATGACAGGAAACAGCGAGGTCGGACGGCTGGTGGATGCTGATGAACCGGGTGTCGTCGTGGCCGGGCAACTCGAAGCACCCCTCGGCATCGGTACGCACGACGTGGAGTCCGTCGCTAACCGGTACACCTTCGATGCCCTGACACTGCGTGTCAGCATTGTTGAAGACTCGACCGCGGAAAGGTCTCATGGGCCGTCCTGCCTCAACATTGTGCCCTGGGTCTGCGCGCCGAGTGAGATGTCGAATGCCATGGTGACAGGATACGATCACTCGATCCGTCTGGACAGAGCGGAGGCGACCCGCAGTGCAACACGAGGCCACGACTTGCCCCTCACAGCGAGGGTGCATTCGTTGAGTGCAGAACGCCGACGCCTTGTGCCCTCGCCGTGGAGTCTGCCGTGACCGATCGCCCGAACATCCTTCTGATCACCACCGACCAGCAACGGGGCGACTGCATCGCCGCCGATCCCCTGGCGCCGTCGCCTCTGCAGACACCGAATCTCGATTTCCTGGCGCGTTCGGGTGCCCATTTCCTGCATGCCTACGCCGAGTGCCCCAGTTGCATCCCGGCGCGCCGCACGTTGCTGTCGGGCATGGCGCCTGCCGCCAACGGCGCTGTCGGTTTTCGTGGTGCGGAGTGGAACCCACCGGCGACGCTCGCGGGCGAACTGTCCAGTGCCGGCTATCAGACGGAGATGATCGGCAAGCTGCACTTGAGTCCCTTGCGACGCCGATACGGCTTCGATCACATGCAGCTCGCCGACGCGACGCGTGGCGCCGACAACGAATACGTCGACTGGCTTCAAACCGTGCACGGCCGCACCGACGTACATCCGGGCATGGCCCACGGTGTCTCGTCCAACGGCTGGGTCGGCCGGCCCCACCACCTGCCCGAAGAACAGATGCACACGTTCTGGGTCATCGATCGGGCGATGGCCTTTCTGCAGCGGCGTGACACGAGTTGCCCGTTCTTCCTCAATCTCTCCTTCATCGATCCCCATCCTCCTCTGACACCGCCGCGCCCCTACTACGACCGCTACATCGATCGCGAATTGCCCGCGCCCGACATTGGCGACTGGGCCGACGATCTGGGTGGTCCGCAGCGTGGCCTGGATCCAAACGCGGCACAGATTCATCTCGACACGGATCAGATGCGTTGTGCCCGTGCCGCCTACTATGGCATGATCAACTTCATCGACGATCAGATTGGCCGGCTGCTGCAGTTCGCCGCGCTGCGCGACACGTTGATCGTGTTCACCTCCGATCACGGCGAGATGCTGGGCGATCACCATCTGTTCCGGAAGACGTGGCCCTACGAGGCCTCGGCGCGGGTGCCCTTCATCGTGCGACCGCCATCGGCCTGGGGGCTGCAGGGCGAGCAGCGCCCCGCAACGCCGGTGGGCCTGCAGGACATCATGCCCACGTTGCTCGACGCCGCCGGTGCAGACGTGGCGGCTTCGTGCAGTGGCCACAGTCTTTTGCCGCTGCTGCGCGGGCAGACAGATCGTGTGCGGGATGTGTTGCACGGCGAGCATGCCGGTTGTTATGCGGCCGAGCACGGCAACCACTTCCTGACCGACGACCGCTACAAATACATCTGGTATTCGCAGACGGGAAGGGAGCAGTTGTTCGACTTGGCCGAGGACCCTCGTGAGTTGCACGATCTGGCCCCCGATACCGGGTCGAGTGCTCTGCTTCAGAGCTGGCGTGCCCGCCTCGCCGAGGTGCTGGATGGCCGGCCCGAAGGCTGGATCAGGAATGGCGAACTTACAACTGCCCCGCATACACCTCTCATGCCGGGATACGATCCCGACACGATCTATCCCTTCCTGTAGCAAGGAGGCCGCTACCTGACAGGGTCATCGGACCCGGCACGATTGTCTCTGGGAGCTGGGGCGCGGGCGTTGACGGACTGACGTCGTCAGTCTTCCGTTGCTGTTCTCAACCGCTCACGGGCCTGGGTCTGACCAGGATCGATCTCGAGGGATCGTTTCAGGAACGCGACCCCACGGGCGGGGTCGCGCTTGAGCCAGTAGTTGGCGAGGAGGTTGAGGAGTTGCACGCTCTCCTCCACCCGCAGGTTATGCGCGAGGACCTGCGCCATTTGCTCGGTATGGCCGGCATCTCGCAGGACATCAGCGACGCCATTCAGTTCCTGGACGAGGGCATAAGGCCATTCGGGAGTCCCCTGCGAGTAATGGTGCATTTCCCGCACAATTTGGACTGCGAGGTCGGGCAGCCCGAGACGCGCAATGGAGCGCGCCGCGAAGGCGGTGGCGTAGTGGTGCATTGCGGAGTGCCGGACGAAGCGCGTCTCGCCCGTCGCATTGAGCGGTAAGTAGCTCCCGAACAGTGCCTCCGCCTCTGCCATGGCACCCTCAGTTAGCAAAATCTCGGCGCGCAGACGTGTTGCCAGCTTGTTGAACGGGATCGTCTTCTCGAGCGCCTCAAGCGCAACGAGGGCATCACTCAGGTCTTCGGTTCGGACGGCCGCGCGTAGTGCGTCGTCAGGACAATGACCGCTGTGAACAACGGTGTTTGTAAGCTGCTCGAAGCCTCGGTTGAGAGCTTCGGTGCTCTCCCGCTGGTACACCCAGACACGGGGCCGATCGAAGCCCGTGAAACTCGGGTCGGTTGTCCCTGGCACAGGAACCTTCACCGACTCGTTCCCACCGAAGACGGCGACGGGTTGGTAACCCATCTCCCCTCTCTGGAGCATTTCATAGAAGCCGGCGACCACGGGAAAACGCGAAGCCGCCGCTCTGAACTGTATCGAACGGTTCTCTTCCGCAATAGCCAGATACTCCGCCGCCGTCAGTGTCTTGTGTAGATGCCAGGCTCGGTCCTCGCAAGTGCTGTACGGGGTCGCATAGAACAAACGGCTCACGTCAAACCACACGCGTGGGTTCCTGTCGTGGTCAACGAAATGGGCCATCGTGTAGCCAGAGCCCTCCACACCGATCGGGGTGCCCGCTGGCACTCGTTGCGCAATCTCACGGGCGGCCTGGATGCGAGAGTCCTCCTGTGAATACATGCGACCCATGGTGGTGCCGCGGTAGCCGAGCTCGCCCATCAGCAGCACACCTATGACAAGCGCCATCCATCCCCCTTGGCGGGGCAGCTTCTCCTGCAGGCGGGCTGCCGCCACACCGAGCAGACAGGCCAAGGGTGGAACAAGGGGGACCACATAACGGATGGCCCGCGTCGTCAGCATCCCGACGGGAAAGAAGAAGAGGGCACACCAGAGCGCGACGAGCCGCATCTGAAGCGTACCTCGCACCAAGGCCCATCCCCAGACCACGATAAAGAGAATCGCCAGAGGCCAGCCGACGGCGAGTGGCATGCCACCCACCCAGTGCGACAGCAGGGGGATCACCTCAAGATCCACCAGCGCCCAGGTCCGCAAAATCGTGCCGTCACCAACCAGCACCGCGTTGGCGAAGCTCCGAGGGCCTGTCATAGTCCACATCAGCTGCGGGCGTACGAGGAGAAAGGGCTCCAGCGCGATCAGCGTCGTTGCGGCCACAGCCGCAGCGATCCAGATGTCGCGATGCCAGAGGCGGCGGATCCACGGGCTCTCTGGAGCGGCTTCGCGTTCGCGCAGCACCACCGCAACCGCCAAGACAATCCCCAGGAGGCCTGCGGTGAGTCGCACGGCCATCCCCAAGCCGATAAGAACGCCCGACAGGACGACGAGCGACGACGACGAGCGCCGGCTTAGTGACAGGATGGCCACGAGCGCTGCCATGCTGCACAGCGCCAGGAACCCATCGACGATGAAGAAGTGGGCCTGCTGGATCGCGCCGGGCGAAAGGGCGACGACGAGGGCTGCAAGCGCACCGGCAGTCCGCCCGAACAGGGCGACGCCAAGCCACCAGGTCATCGGGATCAGCAAGGTCGACGCCGTGGCGGCCAGGACGCGAGCCGTCACGAAGACCCGGCGCCGGTTGGTGGGCGACGTCCCAGTGAGATCGTCCCAGCCCAGGATCGGGGTGGCCATGAACAGGCTGCCCCGTAGGAGGGTTGCCGGCAACATGCCGTAGGAGGTATACGGTGGGTTCAGGGGCTCGTATGGAACCAGAGCGCCCTCGATGAGCGCCGCCTCGTCATGACCTGCCCCCCTGGAATGTTCCCATTTCCAGAGTTAGGATTTGGGACACAACAAGGGGGTTAGTATGTCGAGAAAGCGTTACACGGCAGAGCAGATCATCGGCCACCTTCGTCAGGCATTAGATACGGACCAGTGAGGGCAAAACGATCGCTGAGGCCGTTCGTGAAGCCTCGTCCGACAGCTATTCTACGACCGTAGAAAAAGAGAAAGATCTCGCCCGTTGCTCACCTACATCGACAGGATCGCGTCGTCGACGTCTTCCTGCTTGAAGGACAGGTACGAAATCGTCGAGTTGATCGAGGCGTGACCCAAGGCCTTCTGCAGCTTCGGTAGATCACCGTCA
>PVBE010010034.1_pt1 | contig 64694 bp, 53 predicted proteins | sample 1631181 | NCBI WGS metagenome assembly PVBE01 (sample SAMN08397723, study PRJNA350692) | Marine metagenome, whole genome shotgun sequencing project. | isolation source: water | place: Pacific Ocean | collected 2012-04
TTATATGCGGACCGATTACTCTTGGTACCGACGAGTTTCTCTTTGATCCAATTGTTATCGTTTCCTCGATTCAGAAACAACTTGTTCTTTTGTTCGATATTCGCCCGCTTTTCACCGCTGTAGTAGGTACGATTATTGGCAAATATGTCCGGAAATCCATCATTATTGACGTCACCAGAGGCGACACCACTTCCTATACCGAACCCTTGCGCTCCCGAGCGTTCTGTAATGTCGGTAAATGTGCCATCACCATTATTTTGATACAGGACGTTGTCAGCCGGCTCCCACGCGATATAGAACTGAACGAAAGGGGGAAAGCCCACCATCACATCATTGATAAGGGTGTCAGAGGGACCCCCATTGTTAACGTAGATATCGAGATAGCCGTCATTGTCAAAGTCGGCCATGGTACAGCCACGGGCGCCGCCTTTGTGCCCGGCGCCTGATGCCAGTGTGATATCCGTAAAATTAGCGGCACCTGTTTCTTTGAAATCGTTGCGTACCAAACGATTTGCTTGATCTGACAGAGGAAAATAGGCGTCGATATCACCGTCATTATCGATGTCGCCAAGACATACGCCGTTAGCATTGCCAGGGTTGAGGAAGGCAAGGCCAGACGGCACCTGCCGACTTCTCGTGATATCGATAAATGTGCCGTCGCCATTATTGTGAAATAAGACGTTGGCATCACCCTCCGTCGTCGACAAATGGTCGATGTGGCCATCTTGATCAAAATCAAACCAGCCGCCGTTTCCCTGAGAATTAATTTCTAAAAGTTTCCCCACAAGGCTAATGCCTACCGCGCGGGTAACTTGAGCAAATGTTTCGTTGCCGTTATTTTTGAAAAGCTCATGATCGACATCATAATCGGCACTACGCCAGAGAATATCGAGTAAGCCGTCGTTATCATAATCGACCCAAACCATTCCGCCCGACGTGTTGCCTAATCCGCCAAGCTCGGCATCCTTATCATTTCCAGCACGCATGAGACCAGCCGACCAACCGATATTTTCAAAGTTTGGCTCGCCGGTTTCGATCAAGAGATTTCTAAATATCGTTGACGGTTGATGGGCTTGAGACATACCGCCTGGCGGCATGGTTGCAACCAACAAATCAAGGTCGCCATCATTTTCGAGGTCCCCCCAAGAAACCCCGCGGCCAAGGGCGCCTTCATAAGCTACACCCCGGGCATTTGAGACATCGGTAAAATTACCTTCGCCATTATTTTCCCACAGGCGATTCTGAACGCCGGGGCCGGAAGCTTCCACATTCACATAGATGTCAACATCGCCGTCATTGTCATAATCCCCAAAGGCAACGCCGGCCGCGTTCGTCCCCGGATCAGCTATCCCAGCCTTCTCCCCAACTTCTTCAAACCGTATGGATGAAGCGCCAATGGCAGGTGCGGTTTGCACGACAAAACCGAATACTAGAGCAGCGGCGACAACTTTCATTTTTTTCTCCTCACAAGCTTCGTTGTGGTGATATCAACCGGCAGGGGGGGCCGCAATACTAATAAAAAAACATTGCATCAGGATCGAGCCATTTGAGCAGATTTCCCTTTGAGGACAGACTTGACCGCCGATTTACGCCGCCCGCGAAATCCCTCATACTTAAAGTCAGCAAAGAATCGTTGATGGGGCAAATTCATGAACAGCAGTCAGATTAAATCGTTCACTATCTATGCCGGATCGGTAGCTGCCGCAATTTCTTTCTCAGCCATTACCTCATGTACCATAGTGCCCGAGGGATATGTTGTGGAAGAATTGGTCCCTGGATCAAAAATGCACGGTGTGCACGGCTTAGCATTCGACGCCGATGGCATGCTCTACGGCGCCAGTTTGACGGGACGGGCCATCTACAAAATTGATGTGGAAACCGGCATCGTCGAAATTGCCGAGGGGCCCAATGATGAAAGCGGATCCGATGATGTCGCGGTCGGCCCCGACGGTACTTTGGCATGGACTGCCAGCCATGTCGGCGCGATCGTGGCACGCGCGCCCGGCGGCAAAGTCAAAATCTTGGCAACAGGCCTTAATGGCGCCAATTCCATCAATTTCGCATCTGATGGACGCCTATTCGCGACCACGATATTTGCCGGCGATGCGCTCTACGAAATCGATGTCAAAGGTAAACAACCAGCCGCCAAGATTTTGGAAGGCCTGGGCGGGCTCAACGGCTTTGAAGTGGCCGACAATAATCTTCTCTACGGGCCCCTCTTCTTCCGTGGAAAGATTGTCTCCATTAATCTGGAAACCGGCAGCCTAAAAGATGTTGCTGACGGGTTTACGGTGCCTGCGGCCGTCAATCTCGATTCGCAAGGCAACATCATTGTCGTCGACATTGAGACGGGCGAAGTAACACGCGTCAACAGAGACACGGGCACCAAAGAGCTTATCGCACAGCTAGAGCCGCCGCTCGACAACCTGGCGATCGATAAGAATGATAGAATATACGTCTCCAATACGGCGTTCAACCGTATTACGGAAATTGATCCGAGTACTGATACTATTCGAGAGATTGTTCAAGGGGGCTTAAGCTCCCCGGGTGGAATTGCGCTCATTGAAGATCAAGGCCAGCCAGCGATCCTTGTTTCGGATTTCTGGGGGCACCGGCTCATCAATGCAGAAACCGGCGTCATATCGATGCCTGAGTCTGAACGGAGGGTGTCGGGCTCAATCCATATAGACGCCACGGACGATTTCTACATTCTTTCATCCATCTGGCCCTTCAGTGGGATTCAACTGGTTGACCGTTCGGAAGGCACCATTGCCGCCTCACTCGGAGGATTCGGAGCCCCCTACGATGTCGATGTTCTCGACAACGGCAATCTACTGGTCGCCGATTTCGCAACCGGGCAACTGATCGAAACAAGCCAGAACCAGAACGCCCCCAGACGACTTATTGCTCAGGGCCTAGGTGGACCGATCGCCATGGTCGGCGCGGACGAGGACTCCGTCTATGTCAGTGAAACCACATCGGGCGTCATTTCACAAATTTCTCTGTCCGATGGGAGGCGCACGGTCGCCTGGGAAGGCCTCAATCAACCCGAAGGAATCGCGCTGGATGCTAAAGGCCGTCTTATTATAGCGGAGGTTGGCGCCCGGCGTATCATCGCGATCGATTTGGACGCCCAATCAGTGGAAGTGGTCGCAGCAAATTTGCCGCTGGGTCTTGGAGGGTGGGCCACTATGCCCCGGCCATTTCTGCCGACCGGTGTTGCCGTCGACAAATTAGGCGCGATCTACGTTACCTCGGATATCGACAACGCTCTTTACAAGATCAGCCATCGTTAAACCACATTCACCGGTCGGCCCGTATTTGTGGTCAGGTAATGCCAAACCCTTGTCGGCCGAGATGTAAATCGCACTTGCCGGGATGGTGCAGGGAGAGTCTCGACACCCATTTCAATCCCACATAATCCTGAAGAGCCAAAAAGTAAACAATACCCCCATACAACGGGAATTCAGTCCACAAAATTGTGATTATTGTGGACTCTTTTTTCTGCACCTATCCGTATACGAACCTTACTATAAAATTACTGCCGCAACGGGGTTAACCGCGCTCCGGCTTGACAGCAACGATTCCGACATGGTCATTGCCGGTCCCCTGCTCTGAGGCCGGCCGGTCCACGAAGCTCGTGCGCTCAACCAAAAAACCCGCTTGCTCGCAGACGCGTCGCATAATGTCCGGGTCGAGGAAATTCATATACTCCGGAAGCACGATACCTTTGGCACGAAGGGGAATATAGTTCTCGCAATCTTCGACAAAGCCCGGCCATTTTCCCCCGGCTTTTTTCCTTTTTTCATACGTGGGTGCAAAGCCGCCCCAAATGCCGTTGTATGGGGTGTCAGCGACAAGAATGACCTTCCCGCCGGGCTCAACCCATCGATACATTTTGGCAACCGTAGCCTCGATATCGTCGCCATTCATGAAATGAAGCACCCGACTTGAAAAGATCGCTGCAAACGCATTCTCCAAAAAATCCGCTTCCGGCAATGTCGCGGCCACACACCTCAACCGCAGTCGCTGCGTCTGTGGAACTTTACTTTGCAGGATTTCAAGATGCCGCGGTTCCATGTCGCAGGCACAGACGCGCGCACCTTTTTCCAGTGCGGGAAGTGTTACGACGCCAAAGGCGCAGCCCACTTCTAAAACTTCGCGATCAAGAGATGCGGCGTGTTCAATGAACTCCTTCGCATAAGGATCGAGCCATTCAAACATGAACCCCATATTATTGAGAGTTGGAATCATACCCTCTTTGGTGAACACGGGCCATTCGGAGGTCGATTTATTCACGCCATCGTTCCTCTCTGTCTTGACACAAGTCTCTATGGTTAAGCTGATCTTGTCGAATGGGGCTTAAGAGCAGTGACGGCGGCGTGATCCCGTGCTTCATCTCCGTTCTGGCCCCGTTTACCGAAGCCGGCGATGAAGGCCGCACGCTCGACGGTGAGCCCGGCCTCTTCGCACACGCGGGTCAAAATATCCGGATCCATGGGATTGAGGAACTGCGGATCCATTTTGAAATCCGAGTCGGATGGCAAATATATCGAATAATCGGGGATGAAGCCGGGCCAAGGATCGCCCTCTTGCTTTTTCTTTTCGTACTCCGGTGCGCCCGACGCCCAAATGCTGGTGTACGGGGTATCGGTAATAAGAAAGAGCTTGCCGCCGGGGGTAAGCCAGCGGAACATTTTGGCGACGGCCCGTTCGACGTCGGAACCTTCAAGAAAATGAATGACCCGGCTGCACAGAATGGCACCAAAGGCATTGTCATCGAAATCCATGTCGGGCAACAAGCCGACGACGCATCTCAATCGTTTCTTTTGTTTGGCCGACGCCCGCCGCCATAGAATGTCGAGATGGCCTTGCTCCATATCGCAGGCGCAAACACCCGCGCCCGCATCGAGCGCGGCAAAGGTCGCCACCCCATAGGCACAGCCTAGGTCCAACGCTTCTCCTTCAATCGATCCCGCAAACGCGGCAAACTCTTCCGAAAACGGATCGAGGGTCTCGATCATGAAACCCCGCCGATTAAGCGTAGGAATTAAGCCCGGAACGAAGGGTTTGGGTAGATCGGGTTTGGCGTCGGTCATAATGCTACCTTTATAGCATCTGGTCAGCATCGCTAAACCGCCGCTTGTAGCACAAGCCACCCTATGGCTCGCACGGAGGCGCGTCACGGAAGCGACTATTCTGTATACTCGCGTATGACGACACGAGTCCTCCCACCAGCATGAGGAGCAAGGCGTTGAGTAAAGGCGAATTGGACGAAGACAGACCGTTGACGATTGCGCGCCGGAGCCTGCTTTACGTTGTGGCCTATTTGATCGGCGGCGGCATAGGCCTGGTGGTAGCGCCTCAGTTGACCTTGAATTTTCTTTTGTCGAACGGCGACTATGGCGACGTATTTCCTCAATTCACCGGCATGATGATGATTGGTCTCGGATTGCTGATCATCCAAATCGTTAGAGTTAGACTGGAAGTGCTCTACCCGACAACTTTATATGTTCGCGGCTTCTTCTTGATCGGCTTGACTTATCTTTACATCAAGACTTTCGATCCCTTGTTCTTAACGATCGTCACCATTGTCGGCTTGGGCATGGTACTCACGACCGCGAGCTATACGATCGATCACAGCCGGGCACGGCGGCCGGAGGTGGAGGACTCATGAGCCGGTTTCTCATTACTTTTGGATTGGTGTTGGTAGCGGCCGGCCTGTTGTGGCCGCTCATTCAGAAACTTGGCCTCGGTCGGCTGCCCGGCGATATCATGATCGAGCGGGAGTCGTTCAGGTTTTACTTTCCGCTCGTCACGTCGATTTTGATCAGCGCGATTTTAACCGCAATCCTCTGGCTCGTTGGACGATAATCTAGGCAAAAGGGCGATCTGACCTTGGTATATTAGGTTCATTCCCATACCGATGATCTCTTGATGTGGCAGACTGGGTTAACTTTTGATCCTGATCAATGATTCTTGTTCTGTTAAAGTTAAGCTGATAAACAGTGTGTGGACATGGATCCCTAATGACAGATCGTTGCACCAAAATCTTGCTCCGCATTGCATTAAGTACCGCTTTAGTGCTGGGCATACCGTTGGGCGCTTTCCCGTCGGCGGAAGCGCAGGCCATATGTGCAGAGCGGATGCCAACCGCAGACCATGGGCAAAACACAAGTGCAAATGACACGAAGGCGGCAGATTCCGTCCGCGCTGAGGCCACCCGTTCACCTACACAAGAGATCCACGCCGGACACCGAAATGCTCTCGATTGTCTGTTGGGGTGTTTGGAAGATACTCCGAACGGATATCTAGCGCTCGTCAATACTGCTGAATCTGAAAAATTAAAGAAATACACGTTGGTCTCTTTGATAGACCAATTGAAGCCTCGATCAGTGGTCATCGGATCCGTTTCACGCCGATCTTCTACCACACCGCAGGAAGACATCCTTCCCCGCACTATGCGCTGGCGCACCTAAGACTCTCTCCATTCAAGCCGAAGACAGCCGCACTTGCTCAAAAGCGAGTTGTGGGCTGCGCCTGGACTCTCAGTGAAACGGAGAATGAGTCGTTATGTTACGGATTAATTTGATTATTGGAAATCAGCCAATGCAGTGGCTGGCAGCCACCCTAATTTCTGCAGCACTTCTGATGTCGACGGCACTCAGCGGCCAAGAGCTGGGCCTGAAGGAAGCCGTGGCAATTGCGTCGGAGTTGGATCCAGGAGTCCAGAGTCTGGAGTCGCGTGCCCAGGCATTTGACGAAAATGCCATTGCCGATCGGCAATGGCCTGATCCCATGGTCAAAGTCGGCATTTCCAATTTGCCGACGCGAAGCTTCAGGTTCGCTCAGGAACCGATGACCCAAGCCCAGATCGGATTTCAGCAGGTCATACCGAGAGGGCGCAGTCTGTCCGTGAAGTCGGCACGCACCGAAGCGATGGCCGAACAGGAACGAGCAATGCAATCGGATCGGGCGGCAAGTGTCACGCTCAATGTTCGTCGTGCCTGGCTCAATCTGTATTACTGGCATGGCGCGCGCCGGATTGTGTCGTCCGAGCGCCAAGCCATGGGAGGTTTGGTTGATTCGATCGAGTCCTCGTACGCGGCAGGCCGCCAAAAGTGGCAAGACTTGGTCAGCGCTGAGCTCGAACTGAGTCTCATTGATGATCGATTGATCGACGCCGACCGGCAAATCGACTTGGGCCGTGGAGAACTCGCCAAGTGGGTTGGTAATGAAACAGCAAACCGCAAGTTACCGCAGGACTTCCCCCGCTTAATGCAACCGTCACCAAAGCAACGACTAGCTGATGAATTGAACAAGCATCCCCGTATCCTGTCTGCCGATGCCGCCATCGCAATAGGCGAACGAAACGTCAACCTTGCCGAGGAGAACTACAAACCGCAATGGCGCGTTGACTTTACGTATGGTTTCCGCAAAGGCGACGATCCATTCGGGCGTAATCGCGAGGATTTCGGAAGCCTGATGCTGATGTTCGATGTGCCTTTGTTTACACGTAACAAGCAAGACCGGCGACTGTCGGCACGCAAATATGAGGCCTCATCGGCACGATTTAATCGTACGGATGTATTGCGCGAGCTTTTGCGGCTTCTTGAGACAGAGTTTGCCAATTGGGAACGGCTCGGTGAACGCGAGAGGCTTTACCAAGAAGTTGTTCTAGAACGCGCCGGCCTGAATTTGGAAGCCGCCCAGAGTGCATATCAGAACAACATTGTGCCATTCGCAGGCCTCATCCGGGCGCAATTGTCTGAATACCGAAGTCAAATGAGTTTGCTGCGCGTTAGGATCAACCGCTCCAAAGCGCAATCCGTACTGCTTTATCTAATGGGAGACGCACCATGAACCGCTTCTATCTCGCGATCATCGGTACTGCACTTGTCGCTGGCGCCATTGTCGGTTTTGGAATTGCACGGTTCGTTGCCCCTGTCAGCGAATCCGCTAGAACACTACACGATCAAGAAAAAGGGATCCTGTATTGGGTGGCGCCCATGGATCCCAATTACAGAAGCGATAGCCCAGGAAAGTCGCCCATGGGCATGGATCTCATACCGGTCTACGAGGGCGGGGAACCGAGTGAGGCCGGCGATGAAGAGGTTGTGCGAATTGCGCCTGCCGTTATCAACAATTTAGGGGTACGCACAGCGAAAGTTGAACGCCGAGATCTCAGCCGTGACATCGAGGCCGTCGGTTATATCGACTACGACGAGACCAAGGTTACGCATATTCATTTGCGGACAGACGGGTGGATCGAGGATCTTCGAATACGCTCTGAAGGTGAGAGAGTCAGGGAAGGAGATCTTCTTTTTCGACTCTATTCACCGACATTGATAAATGCCCAAAGCGAATTCCTGCAGGCGGTGAACCGAGGGCGCAATAACTTGATCGAAGCGTCACGCGCGCGGCTGCGCGCGCTTAGCGTTTCGGATGATCAAATCGACGAAGTTGTTGAACGCGGTCAGGCCAATCAGCTGGTTAGTTTTTACGCATCTCAAGACGGAATCGTCGCCACCCTCAATGTGGCGGAAGGCATGTACGTGCAACCGGGAATCTCGATCGCAACACTTGCCGATCTGTCGACCGTCTGGATGCTGACCGACATATTCGAGAACCAGTCGCCATGGATCAAACCAGGACTACCGGCAGAAGCGCGCTTGACGTTCCTTCCCGGAGAAACCCGCCCAGGCCGCATTGAATATGTTTACCCGACCCTTGACCTCGATACACGAGCTTTGCGGGTTCGCCTCAGATTCGATAACCAAGATGAAGCGCTCAAGCCCAATATGTTTGCCAGCATTACGATTAAAGCCGAGCCCATCCGGCAGGCTCTAACCATTCCTCGTGATGCGGTTATTCGGTCGGGCAAATTTGATCGCGTTATTTTAGCAGTTGGCGAAGGGAAATTTCGTGCCGTCGAGGTCATAACCGGCATCGAAGCGGAGGACTATATAGAAATACGACAAGGTCTCACCGAAGACGAAGAAATCGTTATCTCTGGCCAGTTCCTGATTGATTCGGAAGCAAGTCTGAGTGCGAGCATCCGCCGCCTCTCAGAGACTGATAATGTCGAAGCAAATCCGACGACGGAGAAGCTCGAATGATCGAAGGAATAATTCGCTGGTCCGTTAAAAACCGGCATCTTGTTTTGCTGTTGGCAGCAATCCTCGTCGCCGGTGGACTCTATTCAGCGCGTCAAACGCCGCTCGATGCCATTCCCGATCTTTCAGATATCCAAGTGATCATCAAAACCGGTTTCCCCGGCCAGGCTCCGCAGGTGGTAGAAGACCAAATCACGTATCCCCTGACAACCGCTATGTTGGCGGTGCCAGGCGCCGTCACCGTTCGCGGATACTCCTTCTTCGGTGACTCCTACGTCTACGTCTTGTTCGAAGAGGGCACCGATCTCTACTGGGCACGATCGCGCGTGCTTGAATATTTAAGCCAAGTTGCAGCACAGTTGCCCGACGACGCAGAGCCGGCATTGGGGCCGGATGCGACAGGCGTCGGCTGGGTGTACCAGTACGCGCTCGTTGATCGTACGGGCCAGCACGATCTCTCTGAGCTTCGCACGATTCAAGATTGGTTTCTGAAATACGAACTCCAGTCATTGCCCGGCGTCGCCGAAGTAGCGACGATCGGTGGACACGTTCGTCAATATCAGGTGATCGTCGATCCTGACCGGCTTCGTGCCTATGGGCTGCCGTTGGCCCGTGTGCGCGCGGCGATCCAGGCCGGCAACCAGGAGACCGGTGGTTCCGTTGTCGAATTGGCTGAAGCTGAGTACATGGTCCGCGCCACGGGGTACATAACCGGCGTCGATGATCTGAGGCGTATCCCCATTGCGACGACAAAAACCGGTACGCCAATCCTTCTTGAAAATGTTGCCGATATCCTTATCGGCCCCCAATTACGCCGTGGCATCGGCGAATTGAACGGTGAGGGCGAGGTGGTTGGCGGTGTTATTGTCATTCGGTGGGGCGAAAACGCGCTGACCACGATTGAAGCGGTGAAGGCGCGTCTAACAGAGCTTGAAGATGGCCTGCCCGATGGCGTCGAGATTGTCGAAACCTACGATCGCTCAACTCTCATTCAGCGGTCCGTCGAAAATCTTTTCGACACTCTCACCATCGAGTTTCTGATCGTCGCTGTGGTATGTGCTCTCTTTCTCTTCCACTTTCGCTCATCGCTCGTTGTTGTCATCAGTCTTCCCATTGGCGTTCTTGCGGCATTCGTTGTCATGAACGCGCAAGGTATCAATGCCAACATTATGTCTCTTGGCGGTATCGCAATCGCGATCGGCACCATGGTGGACGCCGCCATTGTGATGGTTGAAAACTTCCATAAGAACGCGGAGCGTGAGGGACTGACTTCGCAAAATCGATGGCAGATTGTTACGAAATCCGCAACCGAAGTCGGTCCTCCGCTTTTCTTTTCGCTTTTGATCATCGCGTTGAGCTTCTTGCCGATTTTTACGCTGCAGGCACAAGAGGGCCGCCTGTTTAAGCCCTTGGCGTTTACGGCTACCTATGCAATGGCATCGGCCGCGATTCTCGGCATTACTTTGGTGCCAGCGCTCTTAGGCTTTCTCGTTCGCGGGCGACTGAGACCGGAAGCCAAAAACCCGGCCAATCATTTTTTGATGAAATACTACCGCCCGTTATTGTTGCACGTGTTGGTAATGCCAAAAACCGTGGTCGCCTTAGCACTGATTTTGATGATCAGCGCGCTCTATCCAGCTTTGCGGATCGGTAGTGAGTTCATGCCCGATTTGGACGAGGGAGACTTGCTCTATATGCCGAGCGCTTTTCCCGCCGTCTCCGCCGGAAAAATTGCGGAAGTGCTTCAACAGACGAACAAACTCATCCGAACACTCCCTGAGGTAGATCAAGTTCACGGCAAGGCCGGGCGTGCAGACACCGCGACCGATCCGGCACCCCTCACCATGATCGAAACAGTGATTAAACTTAAGCCACGTGACAAATGGCGGCGCGGTATGACCATGGACAAGCTCCGCGCCGAACTCGATCGCATCGTCCAAGTGCCGAGCCTTACCAATGTGTGGACCATGCCCATCAAAAACCGGCTGGATATGTTGGCAACCGGAATCAAGACTCCGGTGGGGATTAAGGTTGCGGGCCCCAATCTCAATGTCATCGCCGATATCACCACTCAAATTGAGAAAGTGATTGGAGACGTTCCAGGCACCTTGTCGGTCTATGCCGAACGCGTGACCGGTGGCCGTTTCATCGACGTCGAAGTCAATCGAGCTGATGCCGCCCGCTATGGCTTAAACATCCAAGACGTTCAAGAGATCGTTCGCACGGCAATCGGTGGCATGAACATAACCGAAAGCGTCGAGGGGCTGGAGCGTTATCCCGTCAATCTTCGCTACCCTCGAGACGTCCGCGATTCCACGGATCGTTTGCGGATGCTTCCAATAGTTGCACCGAATAGGGCGCAACTGTCTCTAGGACAGGTGGCCGACATACATATCGAAGAGGGCCCCGGCCTGATCCGCAGTGAAAATGCCCGATTGAACGGCTGGATCTATGTGGACATCGTGGAACGAGATCTTGGATCCTATGTTGAAGAGGCTCGAAACATCGTCGCTGAACGGATATCCTTGCCTCCCGGCTATAGTGTCGGATGGTCGGGTCAATTTGAGTATATGGAAAGGGCACAAGAACGCTTGCAGCTCATCTTGCCAATGACATTGATGATCATCGTTCTCTTGCTCTATTTAAGTTTTCGAAGTTTTGTCGAGGTCGCTTTGATCTTATTGCTGTTGCCGCTATCTCTCGTAGGTGCAATCTGGCTGCTCTATCTTTTAGATTTTAATTTTTCGGTGGCAGCAGGTGTTGGCTTTATTGCGCTCGCAGGCGTGGCAACCGAGCTTGGCGTGCTCATGCTCACCTATCTCAATCAATCAGTTAAACGACGCGTCGATACGAGGGGAAAAGACTTGAGCATTGAAGACATCAAAGGCGCTATCATTGAGGGCGCTGTGCTTCGCGTCAGGCCAATTTTTATGACGACGTCAACCATTGTACTGGCGCTATTCCCGATCATGCTAAGCACCGGAACCGGTTCAGACGTCATGCGCCGAATTGCTGCTCCGATGGTCGGCGGCATGACGGGAGCTCTATTGCTCGCTTTGTTCGTTATTCCGGCCGCCTACTTTATTGTTAGGACTGCAAGACTTACCGTTGGATCTAGAAGCGAGAGGTGAGGGAGCGCGATCCCTTGGTTGGTCGGGCGTTGATGAGTATAACGGATTGAGCATGCTCTCAATTGACTGCCCGATGAGCAGGTCTAAAGGAGATATGCGCCGCCCGCCATACTTGTCTTTGCGGGACGACTAGACTTTTGAGGTGATCACACCAGTTCCGCACAGGAGCACTCATCCATGTCAACAGCACGTGCCGACAAGCCCAACGTTCAGTCGACAGGCCCTTACCGGTCTCTTCGCGACTACATCGCCGCTCTCGAAGCGCGCGGCAGACTGCTGCGCGTCCAAGAAATGGATCAAGATGAATTTGAAGCGACGGCCTTTGCGTATCGTTTGACGGAAAAGTATGGAATCTACGATGCGCCTGCGTTTTTAATCGAGCGCATCAAGATTGCCGGTACGTGGCGGGACGGCCCGATCATTTCAAATCTCTATGGCGGATGGGATATGGAGGCCCAGTGCTTCGGAGTGGCGGATATTACAAATAACCAACGCGAGATGTACAAGGTGACGCTCAAAAAATTAAAGGGGCTAAGCGATCATCAAGGCACGTGGCCGAAACAAAAACCCAAAACAGTAACACGGCAAGACGCTCCGTGTAAGGAGGTTATTGTCTTGGGAGATGACGTCGATCTCTTTCGTTTTCCGTGGCTGAAGAGCAATCCCGGCGATGCGGGACAATACATAAACACGGGTGCCGTCATCTTGGAGGATCCAGAACTCGGACGAAACGTGGCAATCAATCGCTGCCAAATCAAGGGCAAGCGAAAGATCGGCATCAATATCAAAGGCCAGGACGGCTGGGTCTTTTTGATGACGAAAAAACGACGGGGGGAAAAGGTGGCCGACGCCGCAGTCGTGCTCGGAACCGATCCCCTGGTCTACGCCATGAGCGGCTCGAAATTGGCCGGATTGGGCGAGGATGAATTAGAGGTTGCCGGTGGGCTCGCGGGAAAGCCTATCGAGATCGTCAAATGCGAAACCAGCAATCTCCGTGTTCCGGCCGAGGCCGAAATGATCATCGAAGGAACAATTCCGCTCGATGATAAGGAGGCAGAAGGCCCCTTTGCCGAAGTTTACGGCTATATGGGGCCGATCATCCCGCAGAACTTTTATATGAATGTTGAAGCCATTACGCACCGAACCCATCCCTGGTTTATCAATGCGTTTTCCGGCGCTACAAAGTTGCATCACACCATACCGTCCGAGGCCGACGAGTATTTTAAGCAAAAGAAAAACATCCCCAATCTCGTCGCCGTTCATTCACCTCCCGAAGCGAGAGGCGTCGTGGTCTTGAGCATAGACAAGAATGCGCCCGGTGACGGCATGACCGCGGGCATGCAGGCCGCAGCCAGCAGCTTCTTTTCCAAAGCCATCGTCATCGTGGACAAAGACATCGATGTGACGAGCTTGGCCCAAGTCTTTCACGCCATGGGTGCGCGCTGGCAGCCCAATCCCGCAAGCGTCGTCATTCCCCAAGCGCGAGGAACCGTTCTTGACCCGAGCACACCGCAGCACCGCCTTACCAGCAAAATGATCATCGATGCGACCAGGCAGTTTCCCGAAGAGGGCGGCCCCGACCCGTGGCCTGCCCTGTCACGTCACATCCTTAAAGAGCAAAACCCCGGCGCGTTTGAGATGGTCGATGCCAAATGGGACGACTATTGGACGTCGTTTCAAGGGACGCAATAGAGGCTTATAGTCTCAATAGCGGCCGCAAAAATTGGTTACCACCGAATTGAATTCTTCCGGGTACTCCACATAGGAAGAATGGCCCGCCTCGTTGAAAACGTAGAGGCGGGATTCCCGCGTGGCGCCTGAATTCATGAGATCGAATAGTTCCAACCCCCCATCGAACGGCGACGAGGGATCGTTATAGCCCCAGATGATAAGACTGGGGACGGTAAATTTTCCGTCCCTGATTTCTTGACGCGCCTTTTCTCTCAAGGCCTGAAATGCCGGATGGCGGGGACTCATCTGCAATTTCTGCAATTGGCGGTCCGCTTCCAAGATCTTAGGCTGTTGTGCCAACGCGACGCCCCGGCGCGAGCCTGCCAGCGTTATGTTGTTCAACGTGTGGGACTGAAGCTCGCGGGTCCGCCGGATGCTATGGGCAGTTTCACCGCTTTTCGGGTGCACCCCCGTAGTCACATAGAGATAGTACCGTGCGGTGTGAAGATTGGTCTCTCCCGCCGCCATGACGCTATCCACATTGACCGCACAACTGACGAGGTCCGGATGATCCAATGCCAGGCGCGTCACCGGCCAACCCCCTTGTGAATGGCCGACGAGATGAACCTTCTCGAGCCCCATCGCCTCGATAAATCCATAGGTGTGGTCGACGACGCCCTGGTAATAATTTTCATAGTCGGTCACCGTTTTTGGATTGTCGGTACGACCTTGACCCAAGCGATCGATGGCAAAGACGCGGAAGTGCTCCGCTAGACCATCAATATTTCGCAACCAAGCATGCGCGCCCCCGGCCCTTCCGGATGGTTGTCCGCCGTGGAGCAAAATTATGGCGTCCCCATTACCCTTTTCAAAATAGCGTGTGCGAAGTCCATCAACGTCAACATACTTCGCATCTTCCTCTTTCATGGATGACGCCCACGGCGGTTTCGGTAGCGCGGCGAACGTGACACCCTCACCCGCTTGACCTTGGGCGTCGATCACATTCAAAACGACAACTTTAGCCGGATCGCGCTGCTGGCCGTGAACGTTCACCAACGCGGTTATCTTATCCGCCTTGCACGTGAGTGGCTGCTTCTGTCTCCTAAAATCCGAAGGAACCTGATCCATCTCATCGTTAGACAAGAGTGAAAGCGTCGGCCAACGGGACGGTCGCCTCCCCCAATCGGGAAACTCAAGTCCGCCATCGCACGACTGGGATAGATCTTGATCGTCAGCAGCATCGATTTCTAAAAGATGAACGGCGTTTCCCTTGGTCTTGGATTGGGTAAGCGTTGTGCCGCCCAAGGGCACACGATCGGGCACGTTGATTGTGAGGTCATCACAAATCGATTGGCCGGTTGTGCCATCAATAATTTTGAGAGCGGCGGAGTGGGCGTCCTCTTGAGCCTCAAGCCAAAGAAAGATACCCGGCCGACTGTCATCCATCGAACATTTCGCTACATATTGTTCGTAGTCCAAAGCAATGTTGGCCGCCGACAAACCCTGAAATTTATAACTTGGCGTGATTTTAGAACTGCAAATGTAAAGCTGCTTAAGCTCTCCCCGATCCAAATTTTCGGAGTCTATGGAACATTCCGCTGCTATGACAGAAGATGTAAAACGGACAATCAAAAACAAGATTGCCAGACATGTAAGAGCAATGTTACGAAATACCATTTGATCTAGTCTCCCTATCTGCATGTAGAAACACACCGGGGGCGATTGACAACTATGACGATCGCGACATGTGGAATTTGCAGTTTACGCCACCGCAGCCAAGGCGGGAAGTGGCTAAAAGTCCCGGCACAATATCGAGGTTGAAGATTCCTCTTGATTCAGCAGATTTAAATAGGCGAGCAGCACTAGTCGACCCTAGATTTTGCACGATAAATTGCTTGCAACAGCACGAATATTTGACTTTATATTCATACTTGAAAAAGTTAGAGACCGGCGCGGCAACGAATATTTGCATTTTTCACCGAGCATTTGCGCTGAAACTCTGATAGAGCCAAAGTGGAAGACGTCAATGCATTTCAAAGATCAAGTCGTATGGATCACGGGTGCCTCGTCGGGCATCGGTGAGGGCCTAGCCCAGGTATTTCACAAAGAGGGTGCCACTGTAATTCTATCGGCGCGGCGGGAGGCGGAACTCGAACGCGTCAAGGGCCAATGCTTGAACGGGCCCGGGGCAGTTCACGTGGTGCCGTTCGACGTTGTTGACGCGCCCGCGCGCGAGGCGGCGGCGGCCCAAGTCCACGAGACAACTGGAGCCGTCGACATTCTGGTCAACAATGCGGGTATTTCGCAGCGCGCCCTCGGCAAAGACACCAAAATCGAAGTTGACAGGTGCATTATGGAAGTGAACTACTTTGCACCCATTGCCTTGACCAAGCTCGTACTTCCCAAAATGATTGAGCGCAAAAGCGGTCAATTGGTGGTCACTTCGTCCGTAGCCGGGAAATATGGCATACCCTTGCGCAGCGCCTATTGCGCAGCCAAGCATGCGCTACACGGTTATTTCGATACCATGCGCATCGAACTTATGCCCTACAACATCCACGTTTGTCTTTTGGTTGTGGCGGGCATCAAAAGCAATGTTTCCTTTCATGCCTTGACCGGCGATGGCGGTGTATGGGGCAAGGACGATTGGGGGTCGGGCTCAGGCATGACGGCGATCGCAGGCGGTGAGATCATTGTTAGCGGCCTCGCCGATGGCAAACATGAAATAGAAATCGGCGCCGGACCGCCCATGGAAATGCTCAAGCTCAAACGCTTCGACCCCAACGCCCTGATCGAGCGTATGGCAAACATGAAAGTCCCCGGACAATAGCGGCGGATCGATGACGGGGGAAACGGTATGGAAGCACTCAACCAACCACCGTCTTCTTACTCTTCAATGCGGACAAACTCGGCAAATAGATCCTTTGTGTTGCCATATAGCAATTTACCCTCCATGTCCCACGAACGCGGGTTGTTCCAAACTTCGCCCGGCATGATCACAAGATCATCGATGTGATGCTCTTTTTTACCGGTCCTGCGGATTGTCGGATAACAACCGGGCTCTCCAAACATGGAGCCGATCAATCTTGTTCCATCTTCGCTTCTAGCAAATTGAAAATCGCAGCCCTCAATCGAAAAGACGTCGTCCGCGGTCAGCCCGTCTAACTTCGACAGATCAAGATGCGCATCTACGTAAGGATCCTGATCCTTAAACAGATTGAGCCTCATTCTCACGGTCCCCGCATCTGGATCGGGCACGTATTGGTCGATCCCGACCTGCCCAACCGTCTCGGACGTTCCGTCACGGCTTAGTTGTATAAAAAATGTCAGGCCATCAAATCCGTCAAGCTTTACCGGCATAATGCTTTGATGCCAGTACATATGCCGGTTGGATTGAGAAACATTCTCGGCCTCTTCGGCCGCGACTTGTGCACTATTGTCATAGCTACCTGCGACGAGCCACGAGTTGATTAAAGTCATGATCATTTCTGCTTCTTGAGCGCGCTGGTTCTCTTCTGCATAGGCGCAGACACCACCAACGACCATGCCAATAAAGAAGACAATGATGCCCTTTTGCATAGTTCATTCTCCGATTGCGTGAAAGCAAGCTGTGTGCTGTTAGACCAACTCTCGAATGTCAAATTAAATCGAAAATTTCAACGGCTGCGCGTTCAGCTGATTCCAGTGCCGCTTCCGCACCATTAGACGAAAGCGCCGTCACGTCACCGCACAAATGGATCCGTCCATGGGGTGCGTTCATCTTGCCCGCGAACCGGCTTACCTGTCCTGGACCAAAACTCGTCCCTCGACCTGTGGCAAACGGATCCCGGAACCAAGACTTATACCCGGCAACTTCCAGTTTACCCTTAGCTGCGGGTCTGATTTTCTCGATAGTAGAGACCACCATGGCTTTGGCACTTTCCTCGTCCATTTGGTCGGCGCGCTCCGCCTTGTTGCCATACAAAAAAGCCATGATACTTGTGAGTTCCTTTGCATCATCGCCACCATAATTGGACATGACAAACCCAACAGGAGAGTCCGCGATGTGCATGTTAGGGCTGAAACCATCTTGTTCCCAAAAGGGTGCCGCGGGAACCATGTGAACTTGAACCATAGATTGAAAGGGAACCGTCCAGATTGCTTTTCTCTGCACGCCTGAGAAATAGGGTTCAACCTTTATTCTGCGAAGCACCGGAAAGGGAATAGAACTCACCACACGATCAGACCGATACGCTGAGCCGTCAGCGCAATGGACTTCGGCACCGTCATTCTCTGAGCGTATAGCCACGACTTCTTTTCCAAAATGAACCTCTCTTTTGAGCTTTGCGGCCATAGTTTCCGGCATGCGCTGATTGCCGCCCTTAAAGACAAAACTTCGCACACCGTTTTTTTCGGCAAATGCCGTTTGACCCCAAGCATAGATAGACATAATCGCAAGCGCCGATACATCATGAGTGGAATTGTTATATTCCCATTTATGATTGCAGATCATGTCTATCACTTTGTCCGACAAACCTTCCTTCAACATCCAATTGTCGAATGAGGTATCAAGATCCAAAAACTTTGGATCGAGCCAATCTGCCGGTTGAGTAAAGGGGATATGGCCCTTCATAAAACGGGCGTAATAGCCCCAAGGAGTATCTTCCCGGTGCTCTTTGGGCAGAGGGTTCTTGGGATGATCGGGCCACTCCTTGATCGGCACGATTCTATCATCGATAACAATCTCCATATTGCGCATGTAGGATTGTCGATTGGGCTTAGTTTCTGCGCCATAACGTTCGGCCGCATCGAATAAGCGCGCATAACCAATGCCGAATGAGTTGGCGCCGGCTTCCGGCGTGCCCGGAATGTCATCCAGCGAATACAGGCGGCCGCCGGCCCGCATCCGCCCTTCGATGACCTGCACATCGATGCCCTCTTCCTGCAAAAGCAAAGCGGTGTGAAGCCCAGAAATTCCGGCACCGATGACGACAACTTGAACTCGGTTTTGCGCGCGTGCTGTCGTAGGGGTAAATGCGGAGAGTGCGGTCGAGCATGCACACTGTATGAGGGTGCGCCGATCCAAGTAAGATTTAGGCATGCAATGCGTCCCAACCTCGTTTCTTGCTGCGTATTCCTTGCCGACAGACCCGGCCTGCCCACGCCCTATTTATATTTCCTAGCGTGCCGCCGGTTCGCGCGGCTTTCTGAAGTGAGTGAGAAAGGCTACCATCCAATTCGTGCCCCCAGAGGTCAATTTCGGGCCAGGGGCATAAATGCGGATGATGATAGCGGCAATGAATAAGATTGATTGATATGAGCCAGCAATCACGAACGGCGCCCACGGCCCCCAAGCGTCGAACAAGCGGCCGCCCACAGCCGACAAGATCAAAATTCCCACCGCGCCAAACATGGAGTTCGTCGCGATGATCGCGCCTCGCTCCCTCGGTGGTGCTTCTTGGCCGACCAAGCCAATGGAGGCTTTGATCATGAAACTCGAGCCGAAGGAGATGATAATAAAGAAGGGGATCATATTAAAATCCAAGGGCGAGGTGATGATTCCCATGGACAAGTAGCCTACGGTCGCAAAGCCCAAAGCTACGGCCATTGCCGTCACCCGGTTCACTTGATCCATAAAGTAACCGAAAACTGGCGCCATAAAAAAACTACAGCCCTGCATGGTGATGTAAATTACGCCCCAGCGCGCCATGCCCTGCGCAACCGACATACCCTCAAGCTGGCTAGCATGGAGCGCCCACAAGGATAAGAACATGCCCTTGATGACAAGGTCGGAGCGTGCCGCAAAGGCACCTGCATAGGACAAGGCAATGCGCGGATTCCTGATTGAGCGCATACCCGTGGTCAAGAGTTCGCGCATCGAAGCCTCTTCGTGCTTCGCCACCACTGTGCCGCCCTTGAGTCCAAATTGCGAAAGGATCGCGGTCAATACACATAGCACCGTGGCAGCCCAAAGCATGACCTTGCCGCCGTCAATAGCACTTCCACCTGCATCCATAATCAAATCAGGAATTTGTGCCAGAACGGAGCCCACAAAAATTGTACCGAGCACGTTCATCATGCTGGCGACACCAACAAACAGGCCTCTAGATCGCTCTTGCGGGTAATCGTTGGTCAGTGATGCCATCATGGCGGCCGTTGCGGCTAGCCCGGCGCCATAAAAGATACGGTAGATGGAAAGTTCCAACATGGTCGTGGCTAAGGGGTAAAGCCCATAGCCAACGCCGATTAATAAGATACCGATGATATAGACGGGCCGCCGCCCGATTCGATCCGACAACACGCCAAAGGGCATAAACAGAATAAGGGAAATGAGTTCCGTTAATACCGTCAAATCACCGGAGATCGTTCCCTGCTCACTCCTCGGAATCTGTAGGTGCTCCTCTAAAATGTACCCGCCCAGGACGTGCATCCCGCTGAGCATGGCGACGCCGACGAACGTTCCGTAAAGCTTAGTCACAACATTGATTTTGGTGACGCCGGGCAACAGATGAATGGGGCCAAATGTTTGATGGGATTGCGCGTTTGCCATGACGTTTTCCGCCCTGTCCAGATGAACAACTCTGAGGATAGGGGAAGTCTAGATGTCGATAGTCGACAGCACAAGCGGCCTATGGCTTGCTCCAACGCCAGACCATGAGCATTTTCAATGGGTTGCCGCGTCCCATTATCTACAGAGTGAACAGCCTCACGGGCGCGATCTGGTCCGGCCCTATTATCCATGTACGAATGATTTGCCGATGACGTATGGAACTAGCCAAACAGTAACGTCAGGACGGTCCCCAATCCGTTCCGATGGTGACACGCTGCATCTGGCGCTTGCCCATGTAATCCGGGACCGGACTACGGATGACACATCGATTGTCCCAAAAGGCCAGGGAATTATTCTGCCAGCGCACACGACATTGGAAAATCGGCTTAGTCATGTACTCCTTCAGGAAGGACAAAACCGCATTGCTTTCTTCCTTGGAAAAACCTTTTATGCCGCTCACCCACGCGGGATTGAAGTAGATCATCTTTTGCTCGGTTTTGGGATGAGTGCATATTATTTATCAATACGAATACGACAAACTTCACGCTCTTCGAGATTTGGTCGCTTTACTCGCTACCACCGACCGTGAAGTTCTGAACGCCTCGCAGTGCGTCGGGACCATTGGAAGCGCCGATCAAGTGCTTTCTGTAATCTGCTTTCGCCACCCATAGGCGTGCTTCACGATCGTGTTGAGATCGTCGAACTTGGGCTGCCAGTCCCATTCGTTGATCAATTTACTGTTGTCAACCACTGAAACCCCTTCAAAATTACCGCGCCGCTCTGCAAAAACCGTTGGTATTTCCTTACCGCTCGCTTGTGAGACGGCATTGGTAATTTCGAGAACGGAATGCCCGTGACCATAACCGCAATTGATAATGTCGCTGTCGCCGCCCTCAATCAATCTTGTGAGTGCCTTCATGTGGATATCGGCCAGATCCTGAACATGAATATAGTCGGTGATACCGGTCCCATCCGGCGTATCGAAGTCACTGCCATAGGCATTGACCTTTTCGACCACACCGAAAGCCACATTCAGTGATGCCGTAATGATGTGATAGTAGTTCGGCATAGTTTGGCCAAACGAGAGGTCGTTCATAGCGCCCGCGACACTGAAATAGCGCAAGATTGCATAGCGTTCGTCAGTCCCTTCAAAAAGATCGCACACAATGTCTTCGCAGGCGTGTATGCTCCGGCCATAGATCGTCAGCGGTGCCCGCGGATGGGATTCAGGGATCGGATTGCTGGTCGTTGCCCCGTAGACCATGGCGCTCGACGAAAAGACGTAAGCCTTCACACCCGCCGCAAGGAGAGTCTCAACAAACCGCGTGGTTTGGATAACATTGTTTTCGTAGAAATCAGTGGGCGTGAATTTCTTTTCCCAAATGTCCGCATAGCCACCCAGATCCACGATTCCGATCGGTTTGTATTCTTCGAGCGTGCGCAAGATGAGTTCGCGATCGCCCTTTGAGCCATCCACGACGTCGATGCCTTCCGGCAGCAAGTCACGATTGGCATTTGAAAAATTATCCACGATCACGACTTGAAAGCCCTGTCGACTCAACAAGCGAACAACGTGGCCGCCGATAAACCCCGCACCCCCCGCAACCAGTATACATTCATTGGAGTGAGTCATCATCGCATGTCCGTCGTTAAACAAGAGGTTGCGCCTCTAGGCCAAGCTGCATTTTTCCAACGCAACATGTTCGGTTCAAAGCTGACCGCAATTTGGCTCATACCGGCTCTGATATCCTGATTGAAGAGCTGAACGGGATTACTGTCGTAAATGCCGAGCGCGCCCATGCGCCGATGCGGGTGCTTGAGTGCGTTGACGTACAGATTGTCTCATAAGTGCGGGCCCGATTCATTTCGATGGGATCCCCGACAGAGATCGCCCTGCCCGTTTCACCGCAAAGTCGTAAAAATGAATTTGCTATTCCAACAACAAGCATGCGGTCTTGACGTCTGCATCAAACTCAGCCAGGCGCACTTGAACGCCACTACTCTCCGAGACGGTATCAGCCCTCACCGCGCCGGCGCGTTTTGCCGCAATCTCCCTGCAGGCCTCCAAGCCATGTAGTGCCAAACTACGGTTTTTGGAACGCTTTTGAAAGAACTTCCTCACCATCGATTTAATAATTTTATTGATCGCAATCAAGGAAATTACCGGATGCGGCAATTTTCGTGCTCAAACCAGTTTGTGGCGATGATTTACGCTCAACTTTCAGGTTGCCAATCGCTGTGCGATGTGGAGCAAGCGCTTAACAGTCATTCGAGCCAGAATGCCCGTACTCCTCGTTAGAGGTATAGTTTGAGCCAACCATCGTTATGTCCTTATCCGCCCGCCCCACACTTCGGTCCAGAAGGACGAGCAAACTTTGGATGCCTTGGCCAAGTGTTGGCGGCCGCTCACCTGCTGCTTGGCTCATGAACGGCCATTCTGTGTAGGATGATCAGCAACTTGGGACCAAGGACCTACAATTGATACTCCAGGGAGGAAGAACGATGACCAATCACAAGCCTGCCGGCGAACTGAACCGGCGTGACGCAACCCTTTTCGCTTTGGCACTTTCTGGCGCGGGAAGCGCCGCTCTGTCGCAAGTCTTCGCTCAAGACACGAACGAGGACGCGAACCTCGTCGCGGAGATGGAGGCCGAACTCAAAAAACAAGAAGAGATTTGGAACAGCCAAGACTATCAACGCATTCGCGAATTGTGGGACCGCGACGATCCGGAGCCCTTTTATGTGGCGGCCGAGCTCGAAGAGACCATTATTGGTTGGCCGGCTCTCGACAATTACTTGGCGCCGCCGAAGAGCGGGCTGGCGGCTTTTCGCTGGGGTTTTTCCAATGTCAAGGCACGCTGGCTTGGATCGGAATTTGCCCTTGCGCTGTGCGACCATTGGTTTGAGTTCCAGATCGTCGGTAAAAACCAAAGACCAAAATCAGGCTTTGACCGATTGCTCTTGATCTACAAAAAAAAACCTGAAGGCTGGAAGCTCATTCTCTATGCGAACTGTCCACATAGTGTCGAGACTCACGTTCGGGCTTTAGTCGAACGTAACGTCAAACCTGATTTTGCGGAATTTCGAGAAGAAGCATTCAAAAAGAGAGCGGCTCTCGAAAGTGAGCGATAGTCGACAACGTTAGGTGCAAGAATAAAATGGGAGAGAATCATGCGTTTTAAAGATAAAGTCGTGTGGATCACGGGTGCATCATCGGGCATCGGCGAAGGACTAGCGTACGCCTTTCACAATGACGGCGCCCATATCGTCATCTCGGCACCGACGGCGGCGGAACTCGAGCCGATTAAGGTAAAATGCACGCAAGGCGCGGGCAATGTTTACATTGCGCCCTTCGACGTGGCCGACGAGAGAGGCCGCGAGGAAGCGGTCCGATCGGTCCTTGATGAGTTTGGCCATGTGGACATATTGGCAAGCAATGCGGGCATCGGACAAAGAGCGTGCGCCAAGGATACGCCTCTAGAACTCGATCGGCGTATCATGGACGTGGATTATTTCGGCGCCATCGGGCTCACTAAGCTCGTGCTTCCCAGTATGGTGGAGCGGAAACGAGGACACATCGTCATTACATCGTCCGTTGCAGGTAAGTATGGGGTTCCCTGGCGTGCATCTTATTGCGCCGCCAAGCACGCGCTTCACGGTTTTTTTGATACACTCCGCGTCGAGCTTTTGCCTTTCAATATCAAAGTCACAATTTTAGTACCCGCCGGCGTCACGAGTCGCGTATTCGAACACGCGCTCACAACCGACGGGTCGCCACTGGGTGTGAAGTCCGGCGGGTCCAGCATCAGCCCCACCAAGTGTGCGGAGATCGTTCTCAGCGGCATTCTCAAAGGCAAGCATGAAATCAACATCGGTTTACCGAGCCCCATGCGCTTGTTGTGGTACAAGCGCTTCGCCCCCGGCATACTCCAGCGCAAAATGGAACAGATGAGCCGCGTCCCGGCCATGCGACCGCCGGGATACTAACTTGTTATCGACGCAATAATTGGTTTGAGCACGCGACGATAATTACCCTCATCTCTTGCGCCAATGCTGTGACCACTTTTCATCGACCAGGTCCATAAGATCCGGGCATTGCTCTTCCAACAGATCCCGATTGAGTGGCGGCCAGGAAGGCGGGCCGTTCTCTTGCGCGAATTGCTGCGTGGCATCGATCACCATTTTAGTCGAAAGACCGCGATGGGGCAGGCTCGGATCGGGCATGGTGAGCCGTGTCGGCGGCGTCTGAATGCTCGCACTCGGCTGCCAGCGCGAGGCAATGGCGTGAAAGACCTGAAGAGGATTCATAATGTCGATATCGTCGTCGACAACGATGGCCACTTTGATGGTTGGCCCGGCAATGGCATATTGGCCGGCCTGAAGTCCCTCGCCCGCAAACTGCTTCTTGATACTGAGGGTCAGCATACCACTTGCCTCATTGAACTGATAAACGCCGGTTAAATTCGGGATGAGCCTTTTTAGCCGCCAATAGTGATTGGCCATGATCGGTCCCATGATCATGTCGGGCGACAAACCGGTATAGGAGTTGAAGAACATCGGATCGCGGCGATGGGTCACCGCCTTGATGTTCATGAAAAAACAATCGTCTTTGCCGGGCCCGACATAGCCGTACATCTCTCCGTACGGACCTTCGGGTTCACCTTCGTGCAAAGGGATTTCGCCCTCAATGATCATTTCAGCTTCCGCAGGTACCAGAATGTCGCTTGTCTCGCACGGAACCACTTCGATGGGCGAGCCCTTGAGTCCCCCTGCCACGTCCAACTCATCTTGGCCATAGTCGGAGAGTTTGGACGTGCTCAAGGCCCAGACCATGGGATCAACGCCGAGCGCGATCGCGACGTTGGCTGTTTTCTGACCGCGCGCTTTCATAATGCGCAACATGCGCCCACCATGCTGGCCGGGCGTTGCATTTACAGAGATTTTTCGCTTGTCTTTGACGTGGCAGCGGTAGGTCCCCACATTGCGTCCCAGCTCTGGATCTTGGACAAAAACCGCCGTCGTATTGATGTATCGGCCTCCATCAAAGGGATGATTCTTGAGCCAGGGAAACTCCAGAATGTCGATATCGTCTCCAGTGAGAATAACTTCCTTGCACGGTGCCTGCGGCTCTTTCCTGAGAGATGGTTTGAGAGTCTTCCATTCGCCGTTTTCATTAAGACGCGAGAACATCTTTTCGATCACCGCGTGGTACATCTTTTGACTGTCATTCTCGATATTGTCGACGCCAAAGACCATGGCTTCCCTTACCCATCCTCCATATAAATTACCCAGGACCGGGCCCTGCCTCCACTTCCCATCGATCTTGATCTTTTCAATCAAGAACGCGGGGGCATCTTGTGCCCCAAGATTTTCAATCAGACGGTAGGCAAATCCCGTCGACTCATATTGATCCTGATCCATCTCCTCGATTCGGATGAGCCGACCTGCGGCTTCGAGCGCGGCAACATACTCGCGCAATGAATCGAAGGGCCCACTCAGCTGAACGTTTTTAAGTTCCGTTTGAGATGAAGACATGGCTTGACAAACCTCTGTGATGTTCAAATTTGAACCAACGAAAGTGCTTAAGGACTATGATTCACGCCGGTAAAGCACGTGGGGCAGACCCGCGTGCTCAATGTCTTTTTCATATAAAAAGCCCAGCCGCTCCATTACGCAAACCGAACGTTGATTGCCGGTCATCGTGTGGGCAATTACGCTCTCAAGCTCGATTTGATCGAATGCCACATCCATAACGACCTTGGCCATTTGCGTTGCCAGGCCGCTGCCCCAATAGGGCGATCTAAGTGCGTACAGAAGCTCGATCTCGTCTTCGCCTTCGACTTTGGTCTTGTGCAATCCGGCATAACCTAAAAAGTTGCCGCTCGTGTTATGACAAAATATCCATATGCCGAATCCATGGTCCTGCCAATGCTTAACCGCAGCGTCAACAATTTCACGGATCTTCTTGTCCAAATAAGGTTTGCCGTTAGGCGACAAAGTCAACATGACGGTGATGTCGCGATTTAGAAGCTGTATGGCGCCGAGATCTTCTGTGCTGACCGGCTTTCCGACCATAGTCGGCGTCAACAATGTTGGGGTCATGAGTTGAACGGGCATGGGTAAATTATAGCGGTATCAACTCGCAACCGTAAACGAGAAATAAGGTGGTACCGTCAATGGATCCCGGATCGCGCATTTACCATGGTCGTGCTTGTCCGAGATGGCGCGGGATTTGGAACATGCTGCCACAACACCCTCATGCTTCATCCCGGCGAAAGCCGGGGGTGGGATTCAGCGCAGCAGTGACCACACACCTATCGTCGGTTCAACGTGAATCTGAACAAAGCTTAATTCAGGTGAAGCATCACCCGGTACGACACCTGACGCTAACCGCGGACGAGATGCTACCGAAAAACTGAATGACATTTGTTAGCCAGGCCCTTACACCGTCATGGAACGTATGCGCTCTTGTGATACGCAATCACAGGAATGAAAGAAACACCATCCAAATGGCCGCAGGCAACACTACCGCTGATCGCTCAACCACGTGGTCGTCTTTGCGCTACCCGATCTTTCGTGCCTTCTGGGCGACGTCTCTTTTATCATTTCTCGGAGCCACCGTGCAAAATATGAGTGCCCAATGGTTGATGGCCGAACTGACTGAATCGCCTTTCTTCGTTAGCTTGGTTCAAGCCTCAATGAACCTTTCGATCTTTCTGGTTTCTTTGCCGGGCGGCGTTATGGCTGACATGGTTGATCGCCGCCGGATCATGCTTGGCACCCTCCTTGTCCTGATGGCCACGACATCGCTTATCGGCATACTGGCAATCACAGGAATTATCACGCCGTTCTTGTTGCTGGTGATCACGTTCGTGTTTGGTATGGCGGCGGCTTTTATGTCACCGGCCTATCAGGCCTCACTGCCGACTCTTGTACCGCGCACCCAATTACCAAGCGCGCTCACGCTTGGCAGTATGGCCACCAGCAGTGCCCGCACCATCGGTCCGGCGATCGCCGGTTATGCGCTGGCCGTTATCGGCGCTGGTTGGCTGTTGTTGTTCAACACGCTTTCCTTTGTCGGCCAGTTAAAAATACTATTCGATTGGAAAAATCTACAAAAAGAAAACAAGGATAGCGAGTCATTTAGCCGCTCAATGCTCGTCGGTCTACGCTACGTACGCTACACGCCGGATATCATATTTCTGATGATCCGCGGTGGTGGAAATTATTTCTTTGCAAGTACGCTGTTGGCCTTACTTCCGATGATTGTCAAAGCTAACCTCGATGGAAATCCCGAGACATTCGGGTTTCTGTTGTTTGCGTTTGGCGTCGGTGCGGTCGCAAGCACACTGTCCTTATCAACTTTCTATAAATTTCTGTCTCGAAACACGGTTGTGACCTTAGCCAGCGCACTTCATGCGGTCTGCCTTTATGGCGTCGGCGCCCTCTCAAATGTGTACTACGTCGCAGGTGCCATATTCTTTGCCGGCGCGGCGATGACCACGCTGCTCACATCTCTCATGATTACGACGCAATTGATTTTGCCCGAATGGGTGCGGGCCCGTGGCATTTCGATTTCGTTCATGTCAACCATGGGCTCGCTGGCGCTAGGAGCTGTGGTTTGGGGACAGATTGCAGAACAGACCACTGTCACCCAGAGTTTCGTCATCGCGTCCAGTTTAGGGGTGGCGGTGGCACTGCTTACACACTTCTTCAACGTCAAGAACGATGAGGGCCGCGAGATCGACCTAGCGCTTAACGATCCCATAACCGTTCCCGATGAGTTAGCGTCCAACTATCGCGGCGCCATTAAAGTAAAAATTACCTATCAGATTAAAACCGACAGGGTCGCCGCGTTTGAAACACTTATAGAGGACGTTCGGCTTATTCGCCTGCGCAATGGGTCGGAGGACTGGTGTCTTACGCAAGATCCCAGCAACCCGGGCCAGTTTACGGAAACCTTTGTCGAGCGGGATTGGGCCGCCTATCTCCGACATCGCAGCCGCACGACGGTCGATGAACGTCGCGCCCTCGACCAGGCCGCAGCTTTGCACATCCATAAGTATCCTCTTGAGTCTAGATTCTCACCGCTCATTGGCGCTAACGTATGAATATATAGTGAACGAGCACGGCAAAATCGAACGCCTCCCTCACCCACTTGACAGTAACCGGTGAAGGGGCTCACAAGCTTGCACTGAAGTGCAGATTAAGGGTTATCCATGGCATCGAAAGATACCATCAACGAAAACGAAGGCGCACAACAACACCGATCGGGGAAGCGCACCGCAGCCGTTGAGCCAGCTGGCAAGCGCATCATCCAAACCAAAATCAAACTCAAGACAAAGCTGCTATTCGGCGTCGGCCAAGTCGCCGAAGCCATTAAGATGCGTGGTTTTGAGATGTACTTGCTGTTCTATTATACGCAGGTATTAGGACTATCGGGCTCCCTGACTGGTCTTGCCATGTTGATCGCAACTTGCGTGGATGCCATTACGGATCCGCTGATCGGCTCATTGTCCGATAATTTCAAGTCAAAATGGGGGCGCCGCCACCCCTTTATGTACGCCTCAGCTTTGCCGTTTGCGCTCGCTTTCTATTTTGTGTTTGTACCGCCGGATAGTCTGAGTGAGACCGGCTTGTTCATATGGCTAACGATCTTTGCAATTTTGGCACGCGCCAGCATTTCGATGTTCATCATTCCATACTATGCCGTAGGCGCCGAAATTACCGACGATTATCAAGAGCGAACATCACTGGTCAGCTTTCGCAACATGTCCGCGACAATTGGCCAACTCTTATTCATTGCGGTTGCCTTAAGTGTTTTTTTTGCAGCGACACCAGACTATAAGAATGGTCTGCTTAATCCAGAGGGCTATCCTGGGTTCGCAGCAACTTTTGCGGTGGCGGCCTTTGTCATCATGATCATCGCTACGCTCGGTACCCACGACCAGATTCCCTACATGCATAAGACGTCAACCATGCAGTCAATGCGCTTTTCAGTCTTTACGGCGTTCAACAGCTTGGCCAATCTTCTCCGCAATCGCTCGTTCCGGGCAATATTTTTGGGCTCTGTTATTTTTTTTACGATTAGTGGTGTCACGACCGCGCTAAAGTTCCACATAGACACGTTTTTCTGGGAATTCACTAGCGCTCAGATTCGAAATATTTTTTTCGTGTTTATAGCTGGTATCGTTATCGCCATCCCGTGTGTGAAAACCATTATCGGTTGGTTGGACAAGCGCGAAACGCTGCTGACCGGCATTGCAATTTTCATCCCCAGCATCGCACTCCCGCTAACGCTGAGACTTTTTGGCCTATTCCCCGAAAACGGTACTGACGCCCTGTACTATACGCTTGCGACTTTCAACTTTGTGTTTGGCTTCGCCATGGGGCTCTTGCTCATCGTCTCTGGCTCCGTGACGGCCGACGTCGCCGACGATCACGAACTCAAGGTGGGCTTACGTGAAGAAGGCATGTTATTTGGTTTTATTTTTTTCGCTATGAAAACAGCTTCTGGACTGGGGAAATTCATTGCGGGTATTACCATCGACTTAATCAATTTTCCCGCCGATGTGCAACCGGATGAAGTCCCCCTCGAAACCTTATCGCAACTGGGAATCTTGTATGGACCCGGCGTCGGCGTCGTCGCTCTCGTTGCATTCTTCGTCTATGCCCAATACGATATCAACCGCCACAAACACCAGGATACGCTTTACCGGCTAGGCCGTCAGTAGCCCGAAAAACTTCACGCGCGTTCGATGATTTCAAAGGCTGCGCGCTCGCCGGACTCCATTGCGGATTCGGTTCCGAATTCAAGACTACGCGTATGTTCGCCAGCAAAATGCAGGCGGCCGAAGGGTTGCGCCATTTCCTTGGCGAATAAGTTGACTTGGCCCGCGCCGTAGCAATGGCGATGGCCGCCGATAAAGGGATGCCGGCCCCACGAAAACCGAAATGCCGGTTCGAGTTTGCCTTTGGTCGACGGCCGGATCCGTGCGAGTTCATCTAGGATCAGTTGATCGGCGTCCGCCGGTTCCAATTGATCGAAACTGGCTGAGGTTTTGCCGTTGAGCCATACGACAACGCGATTGATCACGCCGCCATGTTCAAGCGCAAACAAGCGCTCGACGATCGTGTCAGTGTACATGGACGCCCCATAGCCGTCATCCCAGTACGGCTCTTTAACGCTAAAATGAACTTGCGTCGTGCCGGCATATTGAGTGTCGCGCACGGCAAGCGCTTGTTTGCCTGTGAATGCTGGTTGAAAGTCAATTTTGCGCAGCGCGAGAAATGGCGCGGCCAAGACCGCAAAGTTTGCACGATAGCGCGAGCCGTCAAAGCAACTGACTTCGACGCCCGAGTTGTCTTGCTCCACCTGTGCGACGACTTTGTCCACTAAAACGTCGTTGTCGAGCGCCTTCGCCATGGCTTTGGCGATCATGACATTGCCGCCCTTCGCGCGCTTCACAGTATTACCGCTCATGGGATCAGCCTCTTTTGGGTCGCTATCGTCCGCCATCCGCCAGCGGGCGGCGTCGCGAAAAGCAGCCAAGGCGGATGATTCCCACATGTCGGTGTACGTCACGCCGACATTAGCCAGTCGTATGGCTTCCGCCGATGTGCTCTCGCGCACCAATAATTCGCCTACGGACATATCGAGATCAGCATGTTGCGGCGCCAGCCAATCTCCAACATCGTTGAACGGCAGCGCCTTTTGCACGAGATAATTTTCAAGTCGCGATGGCAAGACCTCCCGCTCATCGCCTTCAGTCAAATTTGCCGCTGAGGCGGGCCACTCAGCTTCGGTCACAAGTTGATCGCGAATGTAAAAGCAGAAATTCAAGCTGAATGGCGGCACATCATTCAGCTCAACCCCTAAACGATCGCACAGGTCCAAAACGCGCGCATGGGTTAGGCTGAACTCGGACGCGCCCACATCGACAAAGCCGTCACCGTAGGGAACAGAATGCACCCGTCCACCGACCCGATCAGAGGCTTCAAGCACCGCGACCTTATAGCCCTGCTCTTCGAGGTGCAGCGCCGTATTGAGGCCGGAAAGGCCGGCACCAATGACCACGACGTCAGTGTTTTCATAGGCCAGTTGCGCGTGCGCCGGCTTGCCGCCGATTTTGGTCGTGAGTGCCAAAGCGCTCGCAGAAATCAAAGCTTGTCGTCGTGAAATCATGGCAAATTCCCTCTTGTTATTCTCAACTCTAGAGAAGTGGTCGATCTTCGACAAGCCGCCGCACCAGACACCGGATTCATAGAAATCGGGGCACCCCGGCGAGCGAAGGATGCTATAAGTTTGACCCATGCTGGTTTATCTGACTTCCCGGTCGCGGAGATTTGAAAGACGGTCCAAGCGCTCACAAGCATGCATAATAGCGTCAGCCTGTGGCGCAATTTTGACGTGTCTCTTAGTTGCTCTTTGGCCAAAGGTCGCGCATGCTCAAAACCAAGATGCGCCCATTCGCATTGTGACCCCTCTCTTCCCCTCGCTAGGAACGGGGAACCCTTATCAAGCGTTCCGCCTGCCGACCATCCTGCCAACGCTCGCCGTGTTCGATACATTGACGGTGGTCGACCGCGATGGAACCATTCAGCCGTGGCTCGCGACGTCATGGTCGTCGGACGACTCGACCTTGTGGACAATTATATTGCGCGAAGGCGTCGTCTTTTCCAACGGCGTGCCCCTGACGAGCGAGGCCCTCGTCGTGTCGCACCAGTATATGAGCTCGCCGGACGGCTTAATTGAAACCATTGGCAGCAACCTGGCGAACATTGAAACGGTCTACGCGTTGTCAGAACTGACCGTCGAGATCACACTCAAGGAACCGGATGCGTTTTTCCCGTTCCGCATGGCGCTTTGGAAAATCCCCGAACCCGAGTCCTGGCAGGCCTCGACGCCCGCCACCATCCCTCAGATCGTGGCCGGCACGGGTCCTTTCATGATCAGCAAAGCCACGCGCAACAAATTTTTTATGGAGCCCAATCCGCTGGCCTGGAACAAGGCCAAAGCGTCAGGGCTTGTCATTACTCTCATTCCGGATCAATTGGCCCGCGTGCAGGCGATATCATCGGGCGCCGCCGATATTGCGCTCCAAATCGGTTTAAGCGACCGGCCATCGATTGAGGCGCCGGGTGGACGCCTTGTCAGCCGCCCCTCGGCCCAAGTGCAATATATTGGCTTCGCCAAAGAGCATTTCGACGAAACGCCCATTGCCGACATGCGTGTTCGCCAGGCCTTGAATTATGCCGTGAACAAAGACGCCATCGCGCAAATTATTTTTGAAGGCGAGGTAGCGCCGACAGGCCAATTGCTGCAGCCGGGAGCGCCCGGTCATGTGCCAGAACTCGAGCCCTACCCTTATGACCCAGAACGTGCACGCGCGTTGTTAGTGGAAGCAGGCTTCGCGGACGGTCTTGAAATGACCATGCGGGTGGCGCCAGCAAGCCCCGACGATCCGGTCGTCTTTCAGCAGATCGCCACCGACACAGCAAAGGTAGGCGTCCGCCTGACACTGCAACAAGGTCAACCGGGATCGATGACCTTGTTTCTCTTCAATGGTGACTTCAAAGGCGCCGAATTATTTTCCATGGCATCGCGCGGCCTCGATAGTTTGGGCGATTATCGAATCCGTGCCTGCCTCGGCCTGACCGGAAATCACAAGCCGTTCTTCTGTGATCGCCAAACGATGGACGTTTACGCTCAAGCGCGTGCGGCCTCGAATTTCGATGAGGCGGTTGCCCTAGCACAACAGGCCATCCGGCTCGAACACATAAATCCGCCGGGACTTTTTCTATGGCCAACGCTGGCGCTCGATGGTGTAGCCGAATCGGTCATCGAGGGCGATCAGTATACGGGCTATTTTGATTTTATACCGTTGCACGATCTTGCGCGTAAGGACTGACGCTGTTCAAAAAAAGAGATTTTCTAGATTCATGATGAGGAGATGAAGATGCCATCACTGTGGAAAGCGACTTGCATGCAGACAATCAATTACGTGGTCAACGAGGCGAATAATCGCGAAAAGGCCATGGAAATCGTCAATCGCAGTATCGATCGATGGGAAACGTTGCTCACCATGGCGACGGGCTCGAGCGGCGGGATTAAGCAGCTCTATCTATTCCCCGAATTCAATTTGCAAGGCTTTCCCTTGCGCGAGTCGGCGGACGAATGGATCGAAAAAGCGTGTTTCCGGATTCCCGGCTCGCCCGAAATCGAACGCTTGCAACGAATCGCGAGTAAGCTCGGCATCTATATCGGCGCCAATGCCTATGAATCGCCCGATGAATGGCCGGGCCGCTATTTCAACTGTTCGTTCCTGATCGACCCTAGCGGCGACGTCGTTTTGAAGTACCGCCGCGTCTCGACGGCACAGGCTAATTCACCCCACGATCTGCTCAACGCCTATTTAGACAAACACGGAATAGAGGGGCTGTGGCCGGTGGCCAAAACCGAACTCGGCAACATCGCCATGATGCCGTGCGGTGAAATCCTATGGCCCGAAACGGGCCGCTGTCTCACCATGCGCGGCGCCGAAGTCATTCTTCATCCAACCTCGGATCATGGCAAAGCAGAAGCAATGGCATGGGAAAGTTCGAAGCGCGTGCGCGCTGCAGAAAATATGGTCTACTTCGTCTCATGCAACGCAGGCGGCATCGAGGGCGGACCGCTGCCCACCGGCACACATGTGGGCAATTCCAAAATTATCGACTTCCAAGGCAAGGTCATGATCCAGTGCGAGGGCGCGGGCGAAACCGCCGTCGCCTCCACGATCCTCGATATGAATGCACTGAGGCGCGCGCGAGTCTCACCATCGGGACCCTTCGGCGTCAATCGCTTGGCGCGCCTGCGCGTTGAAGCCTACCGCCCTCTTTATGAGCAAAGCTCTTTCTACCCGCCCAATTCATTCGCCGACGGTCCGATGGAATCCAAAAAGCAGCTTTCAGAAGTCTTGCAAAAGAGCATCAAGAAAAAGATCAACGACGGCATTTTGGTGCCGCCCGACGACGGCTCGGCGCTCGGCGGCGGTATGACGTGGGGGAGTTAGTAAGGGAGACCAATAATGACACATAAAACTGCTGCAACGTCTCGTCCATCGTATTCACGCCGATTGCGAGGTGCTCTCGGTCCAATACATAACGAGGAGCGTGGCCACGCCCATCAATGCAAAGCCGCCTACCAACGGCAGAATTGTTCCGTTGTACATCTGACCGATCCAGGTTCCAAAAATAAGCGATATGAACATAGTCATCGAGCCGATGACGGCGGCCCCAACCCCCGCGATATGACCGAGCGGCTCCATAGCCATGGCATTGAAATTCGCAAACAACATGCCTATGCAGAAAAAGGAAACTATACCCCATACCATGAGAGTCCAAAGCGGCGGGGTACCGGCAAAGAAAACGGCAACGCCGAAATAGGCAATTGAAGCGATACTGAGCACTTGAACCGCTCGCCACGACAGCAATCTCATACCGTATTGCAACACCAGTTTGGCGTTGGCAAATGAGGCCGCTCCCACCGAGAGCGCCAGCACGGCAAAATAGAGTGGAAACTGTGTGCCCAAGCCAAACTGTTCTTGGAGGATTTGCTGGGCAGACGTGAGATAGCCGATGAACGGCGCGAAAACCAATCCGGTGGCGATCGAATAACCAAACGCAAATCGATTTGCGAGCACTTCTCGCGCAGAAAGCGCGATTTGGCGTAACGAAAATCTTTGGTGCTGGCTTGCCGGCAAAGTTTCGTGCTGCCTGAAACCGAACCAGGTGCCCGCGATAATCGCAAGCACCAGGAAGAGCACGAAGATCATACGCCAATGGGAAATGAAGATTATACCTTGGCCTAAAGCCGGTGCAAATGCCGGAACAAAGACAAATGTCGTCATCACAAGGGACATAATCCGGGCCATGGCGCGGCCCTCATAGAGATCGCGGACCAAGGCAACGGTCACGATGCGCGGGCCGGCCGCACCGAGGCCTTGCAGAAAGCGCCCCACGAGCATGAGTGTGAGATTTTGCGATACAATAGAAAGAATGCAACCAATTACAAACAAACCAAGCCCCGCATAGATTGCCGGCTTGCGTCCGATGCTGTCTGATAGGGGACCATAAAAGAGCTGCCCCACGGCAAGGCCCAAAAACAAGACGGAGATGACAAACTGACTGTCGTTGATGCGTTCGACGCCCAGATCTTTTCCGATGTTCGATAGAGCGGGCAACATCGCGTCAATCGAGAGCGCGATGAGCGAAATCAATAAGGCCATGAGAAGCACGAACTCAACAAGCGTTAGGTTCTGCGCCGTGGATTTGTTCAAGGGTGCCCTCCAAAGTTGAGCACAAGGTATACCCCTATCCGCAAGGATCAGCCAGAATCTGATTGTACCTACAGCACTCATTTTTGTGATTGTCCGTTAGTCGCTCGGCTCAGCTTGCGCCGCATAAGCAGCCTTGCCCTCTTCAATGAGCGCCAAGGGTTCACCAGAGCAACCGCCGATCGTGTCGAGCAACCGTTGGGGTACGTCTTTGGTGGCGTTTTACCATTGGGCACGGGTTTCATTATCGAGATCATGAAATGTGACGCCACCCGCATCGCCGTAGGCGTGCGCCGCGTTAAAAAATTCACGCGCCACTTGACGAGTCATTTTGCCGCCCGAAAACGAATTATCGAGCGCTTGCCTCGACATTGTCTTTAAAGCGTTCGAAGATGATGCCCGACGGTGAGCCTTTGATGATGACGCGCCCATCCACACGTTGACGGCACTGGCGGGATAAGTCCACAGCGCGCCTAAGAGCAGATAAAACAAGCAGATGCATTTTTTTAATTTCACAATCAGCCCTTTCTCAAGTAACACCGTACTAGGCACCGGATCACAGTTTGAAAACTCGCGCCACTCTTCGAAGCGACCCCCTCACCCTCCCATCGCTTACGTAATGGACACCAACGGGTCGCCTGCTGGCGACATTCTCAAGTGACCGTCTCAAAGCTGCCTCTGGCCGTTACAATCGCGCGCCTCATATTTGGGCCGCTCTTTGTGCTTTGCTTTTACATTGGCGTCTCAGCACCTGACTTTCTTTATATATATGTCGGCGCTCTCGGCTATACGGCTAGCGCACTCACCGACATGGTGGACGGATATCTTGCGCGCCGGCTCAATAGCGTGACCGAGCTTGGCGCACGTCTGGATCCCGCCACTGATATCATCAATCGCGTCGTCGGCCTCCTCGCCCTAGACGCGCTGGGGATTACCCCGTGGTGGCTATTCTTGGCTTACGCCGCCCTCGTCGGCCAATACGCCTTGGATACGTGGCGACTTAAATCCTGGACATTCACGTTGGCCAAATCCTCTTTCGGAAGATATCTTGCGGTAGCCTATGACGTCATTATCGCGGCAGCCATGATTCAAATGGTGATCGTCGGAACCACGACCGGCCCCTATATCCTGCCGTCCTTTATCTATATCGCGCTGGCGGGAGCAACCGTCATTTTCATCACCGATCGCAACCGCTCACTCTTCATCTCCTAAGTGTCTCAGCCCAAGCCGGCGCCGCATGCTTACGCCTCTGCCTGGGCCACACTTGCTGCCGCGCAATTCTATTTTTGAGAAATGTCATCCCAAACTTTTGGCCGCCCAAATTATCTTTTACTGCTCACTTCAGACTGTGACCGGCGGCAAAAATTTCCTGTGACCGCAATACAATCAAATTGAAACACGATTGGTTCGCGGCTCGGCTAGATGACGCCCAAGAAGCGCGGCAGAAACAAGGCCAAGGGTGGAAAAATCGCCAGCACGGCTAAGCGGACCAAGTCGGCAGCAAGAAACGGGACGATTCCGGAGTAGATTTGCTTGAGTGAAATATTGTCGGCCGCGCCGCGCATGACAAATACATTGAGGCCGATCGGCGGCGTGATCATGCCAACCTCCATCACCATGACCATCATGATGCCCCACCAAATTGGATCGTAGCCTAAATCCAAAATTAGGGGAAAGACGAACGGCAGCGTGATAACCATAGCAGCCACCGTATCGAAGACACTGCCGAGCACGACATACACAAGCATGAGCACGAAAATGATTGCTAAGGGGGTGAGCCCGCTGTCACGAATCAAGTCGATGATGGCGCTGGGCGCTCCGGATAGAGAGACAAAATACGAAAAAATCGAAGCGCCGATCAAAATCACAAAAATAAGGCACGTGTTACCCGCCGTTTCCATCAATGACTCAACAAAGAGCGCGTGTGTCATACGCCCCGACACCAGTGCCATTATCAGAGCCAGGCTAGCGCCTACGGCCGCCGCCTCGCTCACGGTAAAGATGCCGGTATAAATTCCACCCGAAACCGCCACGGCCAAGACAACCACACGCCAAGAGGTGAGAAGATAGTCAAGCCGCTCCCGCCAGCTGAGCCGTGGGCCCGGGGGTCCCGCATCCGGCCGCAAGCGGACAAAAACTTCTACGGCAGCAATATAAAGAATGATGGCCAGAAGACCTGGCAGAAGCGCGGCCGCAAAAAGCGCGACAATGAATTGTTCGGTGAGCACTCCGTAGAGCACCATGATCACCGATGGTGGGATGAGGATCCCCAGCGTACCGCCGGAGGCGATTGAACCGGTCGCCAGTTGAGACGAGTAGCCACGGGCGCGCATCTCTGGCAGGGCAACCCGTGCCATGGTCGCAGTCGTCGCAATAGAAGACCCGCAAATGGCCCCAAACCCAGCACACCCCAAAATCGTGGCCATGGACAATCCACCGGGACGATGGCCGATCATCGCATAAGCCAAACGAAACATATCCGCCGAAAGCCCCGCTACATTAGCGAAACTACCCATCAGCAGAAAAATAGCGATGATAGCCAAGTTTTCATTGGAGATGGCTGATGACATTTCCGTAGCAAAGAGCGTGACCGCCGGCTCAAAACCGATGAGCGTCCCGACCCCGACGACCCCCGCCACGGCCATGGACACCCCGATGGGCACCTGAAGCGCAATCAACGCAAACATGGCGCCGAATCCAATGAGTCCGAGAACAATGGGATCCATTACGTCGCACCCTGGTCAGGCTTGTCTTGGCGATCGACCAGTTGGCCCGCAATCAATTGATCCGTACTGGCCAGCGGTCCTTCATCAACGATCAGGTTCAACGACACCAGTTCGTAAAAACGAGCGACGACGATCCAGAGCTGAACGGGTAAGCATGTGATGAAAATGGCCGTCGTAATCCACCACCATGGCGCAATGGGCATAAGAATCGTCGAAGTGACGCGCCCGCTCATCTGATAGTCGAGCGTCATCAAAACAATTTGATAGGCGATAAGCACAAAGACGACGAGGGTGACGAACGCCGCCAAGAAATTGAGCAAGGCACGGCCCCGCGCCCCTAAGGCGTCACCCAAAAAAGTCACTGCCACGTTTTGATTATGAAGCAGACCGGCGGGAAAACAGCTCGCGATGACCAGTGCGAAGAAAACTTCGCCGAAATCGCCAAAACCGGGGAGCCGCGGCAGCATTAAATGGCGTGAGACAGCGTCGACCATGGTCATCAGGCCGATGGCCACGAGTCCCGTAAAGCCGACAGTGGCCACCCATCGGGTAAGACGATCCAGTGCCTGTCGTTGCTTCAAGAGTGAGTTCATAGGACGCTCAGATTGGCCGATACGAAATCTATGATTGCATAGTCTTTGGTGATTAAATTATTGATTCGGCGAGGCACTAGCGCAAAACTACCCCTTGGGGATCTGGCTATGGACCGCCGCGCAATTCCTTTAGCGTTGCAACATACAGATCGTATACTTCCTGACCTTTCGGCGTATTGGTGATCCACTCCTCGTACACATCCCTAACCCGTTCAAAATTCCGGGCATTTTCTTCCGCGCTCGGAACAAACAAGGTGTGCTTTGCTGCTTCTTTGATTTTTAATCGTATATCGGCGGCCGTTCTATCATAGGCCCGTCCAGCGTCTCGCGCCAAAGCCTCCCCGCCATGGCGCATCATAACTTGTTGCGCTTCGGGGCTGAGCTTGTCCCATGTCTGCCGGTTCATGATGAGTAAGAAGGGAATAAGCCCCACCGGCGCTTCATAGGCAGCGGAAGTTAATTCCTCGGTGCGAAACGTGCGCATGCCCGTCCAGGCTTGAATCATGCCGTCTATGGTGCGCCGTTGCATGGCTTCATTTGTTTCAATAGCCGTTAGCGTCTGTGGGATGGCGCCGATGGCCTGCACAAAACTCGCTTGAACGGCACCTGCTGTGCGAATGCGTTGGTTGCGGAGATTGTCTAGCGAGTCGATTGGCGCGCCCATCTGTAACGACGCAATATCGGTGGTCCAGATGCCGATCACGTGGACACCGTTATCACCCTCGATCAATCCGGCATCATGAAGGCGCCACGTCGCAATGGACCCTTCCCATGCATTTTCAGCCAGATAGGGAAGTTCGGCAATCTGGATCTGCGGAAAGACGCCAGGCGTGTAGCCGGGCGTGACCCAGGCTACATCCAGCACGCCGTTCTTGACCAAGTCGAGTTGAGCAACCGGGTTACGCCCCAGCGAACCACCCCAGAATTCGCGAATGGTGATGGCCTCGCCGAGATCGCCCTTGACTGCTTCGATCCACGGTTTCAGCACCAGCTGGACCCCGACCGACTGTTCGGGCACAAAGGTCCCGATCCGCAATGTCTCGGCGGGGGCCGACGAAGCCATTATGACCACGAGCACGGCAACGCAAACCCGTATCAAGTCCACGAACTCATCCTTTCTGTCGAACTACCGGCGAGAGCCTAGCTCCACTCCGATAGCAAATCCCTAGAAACAAGCCAAAATGCGACCTGCGTTACAGTCCAGCCCCAACATCTTGCCTACCCTCGGCATCAACAACAACACCACAAACGGAAGGGAGAGATGTTAGGACATATTTTTTTAGTAGAGATTTCAATGGGTATTATGGTCGGTTGGCTTGGCTTTATATGTTCTTTTAGACTCCGCCATTGAGATCAAGCAAATTCTGAGAATATGCTCTTAAAGCTTTTTACTCATTGATCAAATCTATTGGTAGTGCATAGACAATAAGAATGTCACCAAGCTCACTTCTGACAATCGCATTGCCGCCCGCTGCAATCACGACAAACTGGCATCAGGCGATCGGCCACGTATATCATGGCACCGCTATACCGTGGACTGGCAGCTGCGCCAGCCACAGCTCATCGCCGTATCGCTATCAAATGCGCGAAACATTGAATCGAAGGTAGCGCCAATGAAGGTCAATCCGCCGCCAGTGGCCATCAGTCCGCTGACGTTGGACGAACCCTACAAACTCGGCGCGTGTAAATGTCCTCGTAACGCACACCTACATGGTTCGGGACGAGCCCATAAATCACATTTGGGAGCTCCCTCACCATGAGGTTATAACCAACATCAACCCTCATACTGAGGAGTCCCGCCTGTGTCGCTTGCGATACTGGCGAGGTGTCTCGAAGTATGTGGTCCAGAACTCCGAGAATGTCAAAACGGGACTTCATGATGAACGTCAACGGCACACCGACGCGAACCATCTGGCTGGCCGAAGATGGTCAGACGGTTAAGATCATCGATCAAACGCGTCTGCCGTTTGACTTTGAGATTGCGCAGCTCGACACGGTGGCCTCCGCCGCCCGCGCGATCACGTCCATGCAAGTGCGCGGCGCGCCCTTGATCGGAGCGACAGCAGCCTACGGTATGGCGCTCGCCATGGCGGCGGACACGAGTGACGCAGCGCTGCAATCGGCCTACGACATGTTGCTCGCGACACGGCCGACAGCTTCCAACTTGCGTTGGGCACTTGACGACATGCGCACAACGCTCAGCCCCCTCGAGGCAAACGCGCGGCGTGCCGCAGCGCATGAACGTGCCCGCCGGATCGCCGACGAGGATGTGGAAATTTGCCGGCAGATTGGCATCCATGGATTAGCGTTGTTTAAAGATCTTGCCTCAAAAAAGAAAGATGGGCCGATCAATGTGCTCACTCATTGCAACGCTGGCTGGCTTGCCACTGTGGATTGGGGAACGGCGATGGCGCCCATCTATATGGCGCACGACAAAGGCATCGATGTCCATGTCTGGGTCGACGAGACGCGGCCGCGCAATCAAGGCTCTTTCTTGACCGCCTGGGAGCTTGGCCATCACGGCGTGCCCCATACGGTGATCGCCGACAATGTGGGCGGGCACTTGATGCAGCATGGGCAAGTGGACCTGTGCATTACGGGCACCGACCACACCGCCGCGAGCGGCGATATCGCCAACAAAATTGGTACTTATTTGAAAGCGCTTGCGGCACACGACAACGATGTACCCTTTTATGTGGCGCTTCCGAGTCCTACTATCGATTGGACGATTACGGATGGCATCGCCGACATTCCGATCGAGCAGCGCGACGCTGTGGAACTGAAAGAAGTCCGTGGACGGACGAATGCCGGCACACTTGAGACCGTTTCAATTATTGCACCTGGAAGCAACGCAGCAAATTACGCCTTCGACGTGACTCCCGCACGCCTCGTGACAGGGTTCATCACCGAACGTGGCATTGCGGAGGCCTCGCGCGAGGGCCTGCTCGGCCTTTACCCGGAGCGGCGCGCATGACACCGCGTCTCGAAACCGAACACCAGAAAATTCGCCGCATTTTGAAGGGTGCCAAGAGCCTCGCTGTAGTGGGCGCTAGTTCCAACTGGAAGCGGCCAAGCTTCTACGTCATGAAATATATGCAGTCCAAGGGGTACCGCATCACGCCGGTCAATCCGGGCGCCGCGGGCAAGGCGATATTGGACGAGCGCGTTTATGCATCACTCAACGACATTCCCCATGACTTCGATTTGGTTCAGATTTTCCGCCCCTCGGATGCGGCGCCGCCCATCGTCGATGAGGTGCTCGCTTTGGCCCATGATAAGGGTATCCGCGTCATTTGGATGCAAATCGGTGTGCGGCACGACGAGGTGGCGGCAAAAGCGGAAGCGGCCGGTCTTGAAGTGGTGATGAATCACTGCACCAAAATCGAATATGGCCGGCTCCATGACGAGTTGCGCTGGGGCGGCTTCAATACCGGCATCATTTCAAGCAAGAAAAGAGGTTAAGACATGAGCGAGGGCGAACAGAATTACGGCTTCGAGACGCGCATGATTCACGCGGGCGCTCAACCCGACCCCATAACCGGAGCGCGCCAAACGCCAATTTATCAAAATACATCTTACGTGTTTGATGACGTAGATCATGCGGCCTCGCTCTTTAACTTGCAGACCTACGGCTTTTTTTACTCGCGCCTCACCAACCCCACCGTTTCGGTGCTGGAAGAGCGCATGGCCAATCTCGAAGGGGGCAAGGGCGCGACGTGCACCGCGTCTGGTCACGCGGCACAAATCCTCGCTTTCTTTCCCTTCATGGAACCGGGCGACGAATTCATCACCTCGACCAAACTCTACGGTGGCTCGATTACGCAATTTGGAAAAACCTTTCAAAAGTTCGGCTGGACGGTGCATTTTGTCGATACTGATGACCACGACGCCGTGCGTGGCGCCCTTACACCCAAATGCAAAGCCATCTTCGCCGAAAGCCTAGCCAATCCCGGTGGTGTCGTGACGGATCTTGCCGCGCTCGCCGATATCGCGCATGAGGCAGGCCTTGCTTTTATCATCGACAATACGCTAGCGACCCCGGTTCTCTGCCGGCCGTTCGAGTGGGGTGCCGATCTCGTCGTTCATTCGCTCACCAAATTTTTATCCGGAAACGGAACAATTGTGGGCGGGTGCATCATCGACAGCGGCACATTTGACTGGGCGCAGAATGACAAGTTCAAGGGCCTAACCGAGCCGGATCCTGCCTATCACGGCGTTTGCTTTTATGAGATGTTTGGCGAATTGGCTTTCACCATGCATGGTCACGCGGTAGGACTGCGCGATTTGGGCGCCACCATGGCGCCGCAAAACGCATTTTTGACTCTCTTAGGGCTGGAGACGCTCTCTCTGCGGGTTGAGCGCCATTGCGAGAACGCACAAAAAGTTGCTGAATTCCTAAAATCTCACGACCAAGTAACGTGGGTGTCCTATGCGGGTCTCCCTGGCAATAAATATAGCGAACTTGCCAACAAATATCTTAGCGGCAAAGCAGGATCCGTTTTCACGTTCGGCGTCAAAGGGGGGGTACGACATGGGCGTGCGCGTTGTCGAGTCGTGCGAGCTTTTGAGCCATCTTGCTAATATCGGCGATGCGCGCTCGTTGATCATTCATCCTGCTTCGACCACGCACCGGCAGTTAACCGACGAGCAGCGCGAATCTGCCGGCGCCGGCGCGGAAGTGGTGCGCGTTTCAATCGGCATTGAAACCGTAGACGATATTATCCGGGATCTGGATCAAGCGCTTGGCGCGGCATCATAATTGCGTTCACTTCGCCCCTTGCTCTCGGCGTGGCCTTCGTTTTCAAGACCACCTCGTTTGACTGCGCGTCTGCATACCATCCCTTCCCTTTCGCCAAACTGGTAAAAAGTAGCGATTAGGCTAGACTCATTTGTGGCGGCGCTCTAGGTATTCTGCTCCCCATCCTTGATTTGGATCAAACACACCTGATTTTTGCCATATCCTCGTCTTGGACAGTTTGAAATCGACTTTTCACTTCTTGGCTATCTCGCAAATTCTGCGTTGGCTAGTTCTGAATTGGAGTATTTTTTTGCTGGCTTTTCTGCGGAGCGGATTCATTCAAACCTATCGACCACGATGCACGTGTAGGCTCATGCAAGCGGCCAATGGCACCTGAACTCAAAAATTATAAAACTGATGAAACTTCCTTTCCTTGACTTTTCCGCCGCGATAAACGTTCTGAGAAATCGGAACTACGCCATTTATATCTCAGGCAACACGATTTCCATCTTGGGCATGTGGGTCCAGCGCATCGCCATCGGCTGGCTGATCTGGGAACTGACAGGATCTGGCGCCTGGCTAGGCGCAGTAGCACTCGCCGAATTCCTGCCGACCGTTGTGCTCACACCTTTTGGCGGCGTTTTAGCAGACCGATTTGACCGACTGATGATTTCGGTCATCAGCCAAGTCTTTGCTCTGATCCAAGCCCTCGTACTCTGCGTGCTCACGGCCCTCGGCACAATTACAGCAGAAATGGTTATTGTACTGAGTTTTATCGGTGGCGCGCTTGGTGCATTGAACACGGCTGCCCGTTTAACGCTTGTCCCTATGATGGTACCGCGCGAAATTCTGCCCTCGGCCATTGGCATCAATGCCATAACATTTAATCTTGCGCGCGTGATCGGTCCTGCCGTGGGCGGCATCTTATTGGCAAAATTCGGAATGGCTATGGCCTTCGGTTTCAATGCGGTGAGCTATGCCGCAATTATCGTTGCACTCTTAGCTTTGCGCCTCCCGCCCTTTAAGCCCGTAAAGAACGCCGGTCAAAACATCTGGGTACAGTTCTACAGCGATTTAGCGGATGCCTGCCGCTACATTGTTCATCACCAGGCGCTAGCAACTTTATTGTTAATCATTGGCACCGCCGCCTTACTCGCCCATCCGATAACGGAGCTTCTTCCTGGTTTTGTCGGCGCCGTCTTTGATCGCGGACCTCAAGCGCTTGGAACTTTGACCGCAGCTATGGGATCAGGCGCTGTGATCGCGGGGCTGTGGCTGGCACAAAAAGGAAATATATCAGGTCTCACCTATATTACATTGTCGACTGTTTTCCTGAGCGGATTGATGACAACCCTATTTGCATCAACGAACTTTCTTCAACTCGCCACCGTAATCTTGGTCGTTGCTGGGTTTGCCCATGTTGTCAGCGGCATAGCATCGCAGACACTCATCCAAACCACGATTGATGAAGAAGTGCGCGGGCGCGTTTTAAGTCTGTGGTGGACGCTAATGCGTGGCGGCGCGGCATTAGGCGCGTTATTTTTAGGTGCACTGGCGGAAGTTTTTGGCTTTCAGTGGCCGATGGCTATCGCCGGAATCGTAACCATGGCCGCTGCCCTCGCCGTTATCAGGCGGCGCGACATGCTGACCGCTCGATTCGAAGGAGCAACTAGCGAGTAGATTCAAAAAACCTAAGGGCGCACCGACTAAATCGGCACGCCCTTAGGTCGTGAGTTTAACAGGTAGGTCTTCGCTTAAGCCGCAGTGCTGGTCACGTCCGGCTTTGTCAAAGCACTATTTGCCACATTAACATTTTAGTTTATTTTTCTGAGTTTGGTACGGCACTTTCACTCTTACTAGCAGACCTCACATCAGACTTCTGATTTTGGATGCGTTTACAGTTACCTTCAAAGTAGGCGCCGGTTTCGACGGCCAAAGCATTGTAAAATATATCACCTTCTACATGAGCCGACGACATGAGATGAACGTTATCGGCACGTACTGTACCGACAACACAACCGCAAACCATTGCTTTGTCCGCCACGATCTCTCCATTGATGGTGGCTTTTTCGCCAATGGTGAGGACGCTGCTATGAATATTGCCGTTGATGGTACCATCAAATTGAATATCGCCTTCAGAACGAAGTGTACCTTCGATGGTGACATCCTCACTGAAGATTGAGGGCACATTTTGGCCCCGTTTGTTGTTCGGTTTTGCTGCTTCACTAGTCGCAGCGGACTCCGTCTGATCCACGGCGTCACCTTCCTTACTCTTTGCAAACATGTTAACCTACATTTGAAAGCCTCTGGGGCGCTGTTTCTAACTCTAATCGAGACATTAACTGAGTTGTGACGTACCACTTGGATCAGTAGAGTTCAAAGTACAACTATTCTGTTAACGCCGCCAAAACGAACATAGCATTGTTCATTAAGTTTTAGCTAACCATGATTTGACGCAGCTCGGATCGTGACTTTCTAACAAGCGTATTATGAACTAGCGGCTACAGCTGAGGGAGGGCCACGCATGAATCCTTTGAATAAATGGTTTCTTGGCAAAACGAATGTACCTTTGGTGCTGGGTTTGATCGCCCTCGCAGCCCTTCTAATTGTGACTTTCAATCAGGTGTTCACTCCTGCCTTTCGCGCGGTAACGGCCGGGCATGACATCATTGATCTGCAAATTCCTATTACGCCCGAGATGATCTACGCCCAACTGCCCGACTACACGGCAGCTTCGGCGAGACTCTACACATGGTTTATCGTCGCCGATTTTATTTTCCCGGCAGCTGCCGCATTGGCCGTGGCTTTCTTTTGGGCATGGCTGTTCAAGGCTGCGCCAAACCCTCTTTATTCTGCTCTTCTACGCGTTCCCATATTTGCCTTACCCCTTTTGACGGGATTCTTTGATTGGATGGAGAATGTGGGTTTTCTTACAATCGTCTATTGCTATCCGGTCGAGTTACCGCTTGTCGCATCGATAAGCTGCGCAATCCGTAGCGCCAAACTCTTTGTGATGAGTATCAACGGATCTCTGAGCACCGTTTTCATTGCTATTACACTCGGCTTTTGGCTCTACGGAAGATTCTTCAGGTCTCAAGAGACACGAACATAGTCGTGCGCTCATCATGATGTTTCCAGCCAACTGCCGCGCATGGCACGGCGGTCACAACAACCACCAATGCCAGCACACCAATGATACGAGTTACGGGATCTCTAAAGATCTTTAGCCCCAAGTTTTATGCTTGTTCAAGTATGTGGCTGCATCTTCAGAGTCGACCGGCAAATAATCCGAGAATAGGCCCGGCTTGTATTTTGATCGGTAAGCCTGCATGACGGGATCGGTGATCGCCGCGTGAATGAGCGGTTGGGTGTGATTGGCTCTGAAGTCGGCGATCGGGATTTCCGCCGAAAGGATCGTCTCTTCCAATGTCGGCGCTTGACCCATGAGCGTGCCATCAGGCCCGAAGACAGCGCTGAATACCATGGAACCGTCGGCCAGCGGACCTATCATTTTGGACGTTCCAAAACGCCGCTCCAGCATATTGGCATTTTCCGGCAGGTAAGAATTGATCACCATGGCGGAATAGATCTCGTTGTAAAGGCTGCCAGCCTGGACATCGGCATAGTGATATCGACCCGTCGCCGTGCGCAAAAGAATCTCGCAACCCTTGATGGCGAAACCGCGCACGAATTCCGGTTCGCGCTGAGCAGATGACGTTGAAATGTTACCGATAGGCGTGCGCGCCACGGGAATTACGGCGTCGGCCCCATACATTTCGATATATTGATCAAGCACATTATATATGGTCGAGGTCATGAGTTCGATCTTACCGCCATTGAGCACGCCCTTAATGTTACGTACCTTCCATTGCTTATCGATGATAGCGCCGTCTGGGCCAATGATCGTCGTGAGCGACAGATTGTGCCCGGGCCAGTCAGCATCTTTGGCATAGCTTCCGAATACGATGTAGCAGCCGTAGTCTCGCGCCTTCTTTGAAATCTCTTCCGATTCCTCACCAGGAATTTCGATAGCTACGCGCTGCACGTCATCCCGGCCCCACTCGAAGCTTAATCCTGTGAGCGGCAGTTCGTGAAACAAGAGCAGATCGTATTTATCGCCCGCTTGCGCACGGTCGATCCAATCCAACATTTGTGCCAAATTATCCTTGCGGCTCTTATCGATGTTGTCAATATCGACGAGACTAATGCGCGTTTGAACGACGCCAAGCCGCACCGTGTCTTTTGCGAGCGGCACAGTCGCATAACCGCCATTGGGATCGATCGCGAGATCAGCACCTGCGGCGCAGGCTTGGCTGATGTTAAGTCCCGGAATAACAGCGGCTGTACAGGCGAGGCTGAGCTTCGAAACTTCGCGGCGGTTCAAGATCTTAGTCATTGTATGTCTCCCCTGCAGAATTCTTTGCATGACAAATTTTTGGCTTTGTTATCCATTCAAACAAGCCGCCCGTATCTTACGTGGCGTGAATTTCCGCGGCGAAAACGGGCCTACCTTGGTCATCATATTGTTGTCTCACCAGAATCCCTAAATGAACATCGAGTTCTCACAAGACAAAATTCAAGTGGCCGAGCTGAAAAGCGATGTTGGCAATCAGAGCTAAATTTTGGATAGCTCGGTCGACCTCGAGAGCGTCAACAGCGCCAATATCTACTTCCGAACTTTCGCCTAATATTTTCCGTGATGCCGCTGGTTGAACCAGAAGGTTAAGGCGTCAAAACCGCTTTAGCCTTTAGCCCGGGCCGCCACGAGCGAGCGGCGGGCCAGTGATTTCCTCAATGGCTTTGAGCTCATCGTCGTTGAGTTTAGCTTCACCCGCCGTCACATTGGCTTCAAGTTGCTCCGGCGAAGTCACGCCAGCGATGACGCTCGACACATAGGGCCGGCTGACTAACCAGCCGATGGCGTAATCGAGCAAGCTGTGGCCGTTCTCTTTGCCCAGCACGTTGAGCTTGTCGATCTTGTCAAACTTACTGTCGGACCTAAAGGCGCCACGCCACTTCGAAAGTCGCGAGCCTTCGGGTGGCTCTTTGTCGCGCTGGATCTTGCCGGTAAGCAAACCACTTTCCAGCGGGAAATAGGGAAGGATGCCAAGGCCATAGGCTTGCACCGCGGGTACGACTTCCTTGTCGATGTCGCGGGTCATGAGACTGTAACGGTTTTGCGCTGAAACGAAACTGCTGACATTAGCTTCGTGCGCGGTCCATTGGGCCTCAACAATCTGCCAGCCAGCAAAATTCGAACAGCCAATGTAGCGCACTTTGCCAGCGCTGATGAGGTCGTCGAGCGCTCTCAGCGTTTCTTCGATCGGCGTCGACGCATCTGGGAAATGCATTTGATAGAGATCGATATAGTCCGTGCTCAGACGAGAAAGGCTCGCATCCACTGCTTTCATGATGTAGCGCCGTGAGCCGCCCTTCATATAGTCGCCATCGCCCATGGCGCTCGCAAATTTAGTTGCCACGACGACGTCCGGACGCCGCTTGCCCAGCGCCTTGCCGAGCCATTCCTCCGACTGGCCGCGATTGCCGTAAATGTCGGCAGTGTCGAACAAGGTAACGCCGAGATCGAGCGCCTTCTCCACGACAGCTTGGCTTTGCGCCTCGTCATTCATCATGCCCATATTCATGCAGCCGAGGCCGACGGCTGAGACTTTCAAGCCCGAATTGCCAAGATTCTTAAGTTCCATGTTCTGTCCTCCGATGGAAACATGCCACCTACCGCGATTGTGCCTTAACGAGCAAATCGTAGAGGAGCGTGCCCGGAGATCCAAAACAAAATGGCCAGGCCGCCAAGCAGCGGCGGGACCAGACGGCGAGCATCCTGATTTTGATCATAGTCACCACTCACACAAGTCCGCTATGCTTCCTTAAACAAACGGGAGATGTGACATGTTGCTCGAAGGATCCTGCCATTGCGGCGCTGTAAAATTCAAAGTGGAGTCCAAGCACCCCTACCCCTTCAATCTCTGCTATTGCGGCATTTGCCGCAAGACTGGAGGAAGCGGCGGCTTCGGCGTTAACTTGAGTGGCAACCACGACACCATGGAGATTCAGGGCGAGGAGAACATTTCAACCTATCAAGCCATAGTAAAAGATCACAAGACCGGCAAGATGAAACAGAGCGAGGCGCACCGCACGTTTTGCAAACATTGCGGCAGCGCACTCTGGGTCTGGGGCCCAAGTTGGCCGGATCTGGTGCACCCCCATGCATCAGCCATCAATACGGACTTACCAATCCCGCCCGAACGCACGCATCTCTTATTGGCGTCCAAAGCGTCCTGGGTCGAACCTCACGCCGACCCCCAAGACAAACTCGCCGATCACTATCCCGATGAGTCCATAGAGGCCTGGCACAAGCGGCTGGGGTTGGAGATGTGATACGAGTGTTCACTTTAACCTTCATCAAAAAAGCTCTCCCCGAACACTGCAGAAATGCCCATGAATCTTAGATCGCTCATGCCATCAGGCACAAGAATAACGGAGGAACAATTTCCGGCGCGCTATTTAGCCGCCGGCCGGACCTCCAGCTCAGCAAAAAGATCACGCTTTTCGCCAACACCGAGTCGCGTCTTCAAGAACCGCCACCCGCTCTTGTGCCGGGTCAACCAGAAGACCTTGCCGCCGTGCTTCTTATTGCGCAGCACGCCGTCGACCAGATAGGGCGTCACGGTCTCCACACGATCGCCAAGGATATTGTACACGCGCTTGACCGGCTCCCAGGCTTGGGGCGGCAGCACATCTTTGTCGCGGGTGATCATGTCGGTGAGCACAATGCCGGGGCTGATGGTCCCGACCAGGACAGGCTCCTTCTTTGTTTCTTTGACCAGCGCCTTGGTGAAGTAGCGCACCGCAAACTTTGTTGAGCCATAGATGCTCGAGCCGGGCGTGTGCATGCCGTTACTGCCGAACCCTTCAAAATTATAAATCGAACCCTTGCCTTGCGCGCGCATACCATTTAGCGCTACTTTACAACCATTGAACATGCCTAAAAGATTGGTATACGGAACGTTTTTAATCTCCCAGAACGGAAGCTTGGTAATCGGCATACGGCTATTGTTCAGACCTGCATTATTGATCCAAATGTCAATATCGCCAGCGTAATCCTTTGCCTTGTCCCATAGAATTTGAACCTGGCGCATATCACTCACGTCACAGGCGACGCCTACAACTTTCGCACCACCCGCCGCGTCCTGTTTGAGTTGATTTACGGCTTTGTCAACGGACTCCCGACCGCGGCCCGTTACCACGACGCTGTTGCCGCGTTTCAGAAATTCACGCGCCATGCCATAGCCGATGCCCCGCGTACTCCCGGTGATGATGACATTAGCGTTTTCTATCGGCGCACTCGGCTTATAGCCCGGCCATCTAAGTCTGACAAGAACCGACAGAACGAAGATTATCAGCGCGCCCAGTCCAACGATTACAAACGTGCCTGCAGGGCGCCAAACGTCAAACAAGTATCCACCCACACCACTGAAGAATAGAATGCCAAGGGCGCCGCAAGTAGAAAACGCTCCGATTACGGACCCTCTCTCGGCGACAGGGGCTTCCTGTCCGATGAGGGCTTGGGAGGCATAAAAAATACTGGTTTGCCCAACGCCAAGGAAAGCAAAAAACGGCAAGTACGCATTGTTGAACGGATTGCCTACAAAAAGCATACAAATAAAAGCTACCGCGCTTACGAGGGACCCAAAAGCCAATACACTGATGCGATTAAATTTATCAACCAGATATCCCATCACCGGCGCCCAAGCGATTCCGGCAGCCTGAGCGACAACGAAGAGGGTAACCCCCCGCCCCACCGCTTCGACTGGACTCAAACCGAGAGCTTTACCGGCTACACCACCCCATAACGTCGTAAACGTTCCAATAATAACCATATCGCTCCGCGCGACAAAAGCTGTCGCGTAAGCTAGACCTGTTCGGGGTTTGAGCGCTTCCGTGAATCCGCTCATAACAAGCTTACGCAAAGATGATCGATCTGTATGCGGAGTACCAGGCTTCAATCCAATGCCGACAAGTACAGCCGAAACAATACATATTGCCGCAGCAGTCAAATGTGTGTATAGGCCCACGCTAAAGGAGTCGAGCCCTTGCCCTTCGAAGATGGCAAGCAGAGATCGAAACATCCCATTAAAAAATACCGCACCGATGCCGAGGAGTATGCCGGAGAAGGCAATCAACCTGCCACGGGACACCTCTTGTGGATAATCGTTCGTCACCGTACCCAACATACCGGTAGCGGCCGACGTACCCACCGAATAGATAACGCGATACAAGATAAGCGCCATAATGGTTGTCGCAAAGGGCATGAGCACGTAGCTCACGCCCATCAGGAAGAGGCCAATAACATAGACAGGCCGGCGGCCGATGCGATCGCATAGGATTCCAAATAGGGCGACAGTAGCCATAATGGTAAGCTCGCCGGTTTGGGTGAGCAGGCCGACAATACCACCCTCCTCGCCGCTCACATCAAAACTCACGCTTAGAACATAGGCCTGACCGATATTAACAAATGTGAGTAAGCCGATCGTTACAAGCGAAGCGTAGATGAAAGCCGATAAGTGCAAGTAGGAAACTTCTGGCGTCAGCCAAATTGGGCCAAGCTTTTTACCCTGCGGATCAATCGGCTTCATGGGGGACTATCCTTTATTTTGATCGTCGGACAGAGCTTCGCGCGCCAAGCCAATACAAAACCCACTCCACAGAATTTAACTCAAACCTACAGATACGTATACGGCGTGGGGTCAAAAACGGATCGGCCCGGGAAATGCCGGCGTCGTGGTGATTGCGAAAAAGCCCAGTGGATGCATGCCTCCAGGTGACTGCACCTGGCCGTTCCTTGTGCCGATCAATGATCCTCTTTTTTATAATCCGGATTTTCCGGCGGTACTCGATCAACATAAGCGTGCCAAGTCTCGCGGGGACCGCCATCATCCCAATCGTCGGCAGGCTCGAGTAAGTCGGGTCGAATCTTTTCCGTATAGGCAAGGACTTTTTTGGGGATGTCGTCAATGGTTCCCGTGATACGGTAGCTGTGCATCCGGCCGGTGAGCACCCCGTCGATACCGCTCCCACCCATCATCATCCATGGCCACCACGGCCCCTGACGAAAAAAGCCACCAAGCATGGTGACCCAGGGGCGGTTGCGATCATTCATTTCGGCAACCGGTGTGTAGACCACAAAATGCTCAGACGGATTGATCATCTTGCCCGTCGAGGCTTTGGGCCAGCCTTCAGGCGTCACCGGGTTGGTGTATTCGTGGCCATATTCCCAGCTCATTAAATATTGATGCCCGACGCGGCGCCACGGGAGCACGAAGGGCGGATCCTCTGCATTCCCAATAATCGCGGCTTCGCTCATAGTGGTTTCTTCGTCTTCATTCAAGCTCATGGCGAACTTAGGCATCGTGAGTCCAAGCTTGCCCCGTACGCGATCGTTCAACATATTGAGCGGTTTGGTATTTTCCTCCGTAAACGGATTAAACCAGCTCTCAAGTATATCTCCGGTGGCCAGATCCGTATAAAAGCTCGTTTCCTTGCCGCGAATTTGCAAATGACCATTGTTGAGGATTTTGGCTTGCATGTTTCCGAAGCCGGTAAAGCCAAACAGCGGCTTGGCGCGTTTCTTCCCGATTATAGCAAATTGCACGCCCTCATAACCGCTGAACACGGGCTCATCGCCGAGCGTGAACCACAATTTTCCAAATCCTTCAAGATTGTCTTTGGGGTCATCGAAGTTCATCGGATTAGCCGCCTGCACCGGCATGCTGAGTTCCGTGAGTCCCGCAGCACCCAGGCCGCCGAACAATGCGCTGCGCCGGCTCAGCGCCATGGATGCCGCCATGTGTGTATGCATAGGCTCGCACTCCTAAATGTGACGAGGCGACGAAAACGTGTTAGCGCGACCTCAATTCCGCCATACCACCTGAGGCCTCATTAACATTGTCGTCAGAAAGATAAGTGCGCGCCGCTTCGTCATTTTTGAGATAGGCGTCGAGAAACGCCGTCGACGTCCCATTGACCAGCGTCAGTGCTTCGGGCTCCAACTGTTGACCCGGTTCGACCGACCCGCATATGAACCCCCCCAGCGGATGTGTCATCTTTTGCATGATGAGCGCATACTTGTCGCCGGCAGGCGTATCAGTAAACGTGGTGATGCGCCATTCCCATATGGCGCCGGGGCCAGCCATGTTAACTTGATCATTGGGGCCGCTCGCCACATAGATCGGCATTGTGAGATCATCCCACGCATTGTCCGGTGTGTCAGGCATGGGGCCCGGTCCGCTTAACAGAACCACAGCGTCAAACCGGTTGTCCGTACCTTTGAGCACCGAGCCATCCGGATGCTTGCGCCTCATTCCGGCAACGGTCGCCGCTGTCATCGCTCCCATGGAATGACCGGCAATAGAGAGTTTCTCGCGGTCAAGCCTGCCCGCGAGATCGGGCACCATCTCTTCGATTTGGTCAAATGAGTCGACAATGAAACTCAGGTCGTCGAGGCGGCTGAAAGAGATTGCCGTCATTTTTCTGAAGTCGGGCTTGCCCAAAGACTTGGAATCCAAATGAGTCGGCTGAAACACTACATAACCGTGGGATGCCCAATGATCGGTGACAAGGGAGTAATCGTCCTTGGAGCAGAAGGCGCCATGGGAAAAGACGATGACGGGATATACACCTTCGTCGGCCGGATAGCTGACGCGCACGCGCAAATTTTTGTCCTGCTCAGCGTAGGCCAGGATCAACGGATTGATAACTTCGACTGCGTGCGGTCCCCAGCCGCTTTTATAGACATCTTCGACACCCGCCCGGGACAGCGTCGACATGCCAGCTGAACCGATCAGCACAACAAATATAGTAAGAAGGTTGGATTCTATGCGTCCCATACTGCATTACTCCTTCACTGTTTTCGCCACGCAAATCCCAAAAACATTAAGTGCCGATCCGGCGCCAAAGGTAACCTGTTGGCGGACCTCAATTAGAGCGACCGATCAAACTAGGGGCCGCCTCTTAAGTGATGGCGCTCGCATTCGCCAATCAGCCGAGCCAAGCCGTTGTCGGCGCCCCTTCGTAACTGTTGTTCCAACAATCCTCGGTCCATTCATAGACATTACCCAGAATATCATAAAGGCCGAGCGTGTTAGGCCGGTATGAGCCCACCAGCACGTTTATGAGAACGGCACGCAACGCAGTCCAAACTCTCCTGCGTCTCTTGAACCTATAGCAGACGGTCTGACAAGGTCTGCAACGGCTCCCAAGAACATGCCACCAACCCGATGACAGCCCGGCAACAAAAGCAGCGCAGAGGGAATGCAGCATTTCAATCAGACCTTTCGAACAAGACAAACCACAGGCTCAATCATGTGTTGGCTTCACGACTTGCTGGGTTCATAGTCTGGATTTTCAGGAGGCACCTCTTCGGCAAAGGCAGCCCACGTTTCTTTCGGCGCACCGTCGTCCCAATCCTTGCAAGGTTCCAAATACTCCGGATACTTCTTTTCCACATAGTCCAGAACTTTGCGAGGGATGTTCCTAAATTCGCCAATATCTTCTTTGAACGAAAAGCTACGCCCCATCATCTTGCCGTCTTCCATTCCGCTTCCACCCATGCGCATCCAGGGCCAAAATGGCGAAATGCGCGTAAAGCCACCGTGAAACCGCGCCGTCGGTTGATCTCGATCCTCAAGCTCATCTTTGGGAATGTAGAAGGTGAAGTGTTCAGACGGATTAACCGTGCGGCCCGTCGAAGCTTTGGGCCAACCTTCCGGCGTTACCGGGTTGGTATATTCGTGTCGATAATCCCAAGCGAGAAAGATCTTTGAGCCCCACTCCTCGAACGGCATGATGAACGGCGCGGAGCCATCGGGACGAAGTTGGGCCGTTGCTTCATTCATCAAAGTTGGTTTGTCCTCTTCCGCTCCGTGAAAAATCCTAGGCATATCGAGCGTCAGTTCGCCCCGCACACGATCATTCATGAAAATAAAAACTTCAACATTTTCTTCTGTATACGGATTGTACCACGTCTCCAAGACCTCGCCTGTTGCAAGGTCGGTATAGAAATTACCTTCCTTGGCCCGTAAACGTAAATGGCCATTGGGTAAGATTTTGCACTGAGCGTTGCCAAAGCCTGCGTAGCCAAAGAGGGGCCGCAAGCGCTTGGTACCCACCGAGCCAAACAATATGCCGTGCCACGACGGATAGACCGGCTTATCACCATACGTGCCCCACATTTTGCCGAACGCGTAGAGATTATCCTTGGGGTCGGTATAGTCTATGGAGCTGCTCACCGGCGTTGCGGCAAGCGCTGGGGACGTCAGCAAGGAACTTAACCCCGACATGCCTGCAAGACCTACCGCGCTGGCACTGCCCCCAAACTGCAAAATGCCGCGACGCGTACAAAACGCATTGTGAACAGACTGAAACTCCATGTGCCGCCTCCTTTATCAGCAGGGCGCCTACCGAGTTAGGGCCGTCGCTTATCAGGTCAAAAAAGGCAATCGGGCTTTCTTGTGCCAAATTTATACTCCCCCAAATGCATTTCTTAAACAACAGATGAATGTGGTGTACTCCATCCCGCGGCACCGTCCAAGAGACTGGAAACAAGTAAATCAAACGAGTGTAGAAAATAATTAGGACGCACGTAAGAATAGGGCCGCTTGTATCGCCGAAGAACGCTCACTCCATTTCACTCAGCCCCCGATTGGTATAGAGTGGCCCTCTTTTGTAGAATGGTGGATCGAAAATGGATCGAGAAACGGCCGTGGCAATGGCCCAAGCGGCGATCAAAGCCAAAAACAAAAAGCTCATAAGAGCAGTCCTCGAGGCTCAGGCAGAACGGGCAAGAGAACCCCAAAAGAACTTACCGGTTGATATGCTTCCGCTCATCGCGGTGACTTGTTCGACAGGGTGGGAGTGCTACGCAATTGTCGAGGAACTCATCAAGACAAAGAAGTTTCGTGTAAGGGCCTTGTATCGCACGCCCGGGACCCAGGCCGCAGCGCGGCTCGACACGTTGCTAGAAAAGACGGAAGCCGAGCAGCCCGGCCTGCTCACCGTGCATGCGGGCGTTGATATGAATTCCGAAAAGATTTTAACCAAATCCTTCAAAGGGTGTGACGGCGTCGTGTTGTACGTCACGGCGAACACGGCCATAGCAGGCAAAATTACCAATCACGGCAACGACCCGGTGGGCGGGCGGGCCGCATTGATGCGACAAGTCATGGCCGCGCTTGGTGCCCTAAAAGCAAATCCATACGTTCAGCAAGTTATCACACTGGTTTTTCCGACGGACAAGGTGCACGGGATTGTCGATAATACACCGGCACCACCGTGGTGGATTCATCAGCGATTACTTTTTTCGGACTTTCTTCGAGATCAAGGCGTGAACGTGACCTGCATTCATCGTCCTGCCTATTATTACGCAATGCATCGCGTCGATTACACCGGTCAGACTCAATTTCGCGGCGATACAAGAATGTCTCGAAACCTAATTAAGGAGAACAATGTACCGGGCATCAATGATCCCGCTTTTTTGGTGAACCGGGTCGATGTTCGTGATGTGGGAAAATGGGTTGGAACTTGTTTCGACTATCCAGAAGTGTTCAAGAATAAAGACCTCTCAGTTGCATCTAGCGCCTTGACCGGTCATCAGCTGGTCGAAATCGCAGAGCGAACCAACAAGCACGGGACCAAATTTAAATACAACCGATTTCCACTTTGGCTAATAAAAATGCTTAGCCTGTTCACCGAGGAGGTCGTGTACCCGTTGCGCTACGCGCAATGGTATAATGACAAGGCGAATGCCTACGACTTCGCCTCCAACGAAGATTTGGCAGACCTTGAGAAGGTTCATCCGCTTTGGACATTTGAAAAGAAACTTCAGTCGTGGGGTATAGACGAGATCAAGCCGAAGAAAGCTCAGTAGAGCCAGGCTATGAAGTCGACTGATTGAAATAGGAGATGACTGGTTTCGGATCCAAAATCAGACTTAGACGCTCACAGGTGATCAATGGATTTCCCGCTGCACTTAAAGTTTTATTAATGGAATGAAACCAGCTAAATTTACCAGTGACGTACGGGTCCCGTGTCGACATGGACAAAATCGCTCGACGTATAGAGACCGACGCCGCCGCAATTCATTGATTTTACAGCTTTATAGAGTTTCTCGGTGCCGAACTGCGGCAGGCCGATATCGATGGCGCGCGCTTGTATATGAAAACTCTGCTTGGCTACGCCCGAACTCTTCTCCGCCAACATAGCGTTGGTTTTGGGAGAGCGATAACCGGAGATCACTTCGAAGGTACCCGGGTTATCCAAGACCTGTGTGAGAGCGAAGAGGTCTTCCAAGAGCTCGGGATCCATGGCGCGCTTATCGCCGGTCCGCCAGTCTCTTAGAACGTGATCGATTTCGGCGAGACCCTCGGGAACGAACTGCCCCTCATACCAAAACGTGGCCGTGACCTTTTCGCCCGTGTGAATAGACTGAAACGAAAGCTTTTTCTCCCGGACCGGCCAACCGATCTGGTGGGCCGCAATAGCACGCGAGCCCAAGCCAGTAGCAGCACCTGTAGCTGCAAGTCCCGTGATCAGGCCGCGTCGCGACACTGTCATGCTCATCACTCGCACCCTATACCATCGACTCGTGCCGACCCTAGAGTGCCCGCTTTCACATTTTAATACAAGGATACGGTAAACGTTTTACGTAAGCCATGAGCCCAAATGGACATATGTCGTTAAGCATAATTGAGCTGATAGCGCGCCGTGGTCAACTGCGTTATGTTCGCAAGCTCGGGGCGAGCAAGCTCGCTTGGCGTGGACGTGAAACGATTGGAACGACGAGTCTCTTAACATGCTGACATGCTCCCAAGCTTCGTTGCATACGGGCGAGCCGCTTTACGGCACAGCAGAAAAAGTCGATGTCTGGCTGATGCTTGAATATAACTTGCCGTGGCGCGCCAAGGCGACCAAGGACAACAATTTGCCTTTGGCGGTTAAAGCCTGGTTGGCTGAGCAAATCGATGAACTCGAACGCGACCATGGTCTGAAAGCGCGGCTACAGTTCATTAGCCAGGACAGAAAGTACCGCGGCGCAAAGCTCAGCTACTTCATTGGCGTGAACCACCATACCTCGCCCAAACTTTATAAACATGAATTAGATCACTATGACAATCTGGAGACGCTCAACTTGGCAGCACTCGTGGACGACGGCAGCGAGCAAGAACACCAGGAACCCGCCTACTTTGTCTGCACCAATGGAAGGCGCGATCAATGTTGTGCAATCCACGGCACACCGATCTACCTCATGCTCGCAAAACAAGTGGGCGCAGCAGCATGGCGAACCACGCACATCGGCGGCCACCGGTTTGCCGGCAATGTCTTGACGCTGCCGATCGGGGCGAGCTACGGCCGCGTTTCACGTCACGATGTGGCAAAGCTTGTGGAGGCCACGAATACGGGCTCGCTCTTTCTCGAAAATCTCCGCGGCCGCACATGCTTCAAACCATACGAACAGACCGCCGAATACGTCGCGCGAATCCGAACCGGTCAATCATCCATCAAGGTCCTTCAGTGGACTGGAGCAGTAGACGCCGAAGTCGGCATCGATATTACGTTCAAAGACGTAACGACGGACCAGAACCATAATATTCGACTCATGCGAAGCGAGGCTCCGCTCAATGTCTTAGGCAGTTGCGGTGACGACGCACCAAAGCAAGTTTGGACCTACACCGAGGTCTAATCAAGACGAAGTGGTGCTTTCGGACTAAAGGGACTTCAGCTTTTCTTCGTTGAGATCGTAGAAACACATGATCAGGCCGCCGATGATGGACAAGACGCCGGGAATGAGCGCCACGGCGATGCGGATGGCGGTGATGGCCGACTCCGGCTGATCGACCATCTCGCCCCTTTCCGTCTCAATAAAGCCCGCATACCCTAAGAGGAATCCGAGCATGATGGGTCCAACGGTGTAGGCGATCTTTTCGATTAGACTAAAGGTCGCAGCATAAAGGCCTTCTTGGCTTACCCCCGAGCGGCGGCGGTCATATTCCATTATGTCGGGCAGCATGGCGGAGCCCGAAATCAGACCGCCGGCGGCAAACGCGCCCAGCAGGATAACGCGAATATAAAAGACAACCAGCGGTTCACTAGCAGTCGTGAACCACCACGACACGAGCGTGAGACCAAGCCCGATGGCTGCAATCATGAACGTGTCGCGCTTGCCCAAAACATTTGTAATGAGGTGGTTCCATAAGGAAAGCGTGGCAACGACACCGATCGTGTAGCCAATTCCAAAATCCCTCAAAATCATGGCGCCGCGCTCTAAAACATAAGTTCCCATAAACAAAAGTGTGCCTTGAGCGGATGTCGAGCCGATAAAGATAAATGATTTTGCGATAATAAATGTGCAGAACGGTTTGTTATTTAGGATCAAACGCACTTGACTACCGATCTTATAAACTGCCCGTTCTGATTTCTTGGTGAAAGCAACATTCTTGGTCAACACAAACGCACCGAACATTCCGATAAATGCGAAAATAGCAAGCAACCAGCTCAGACCCCTATAGCCGGCAACGCCACCTCCAAACCATTCAATGATGTAGGGCCCAAGAATTGCAAGAGGCATGACCGCCATAGTCGAAAAGAAGATGCGCTGCGACATAATCATCGTGCGCTCATGATAGTTCGACGTCATTTCGGCCGGCATGGCAAAGTACGGGACGTTGAACGACGTAAAGGCCGTGGCATAAATCAATAGAATGAAAAAAATCAGCGCAATAGTTGCCGTCTTACTTTCAAGCATCGGCAAATGATAAAAGACGATGATGCACAGAGGACAGACAAGCGCACCCACAAGTAAGAAGGGCCGGCGGCGCCCCCATTTGGTTTCAGTGCGGTCGCTGATGGTTCCCATGACCGGATCGGAAATAAGATCATAGAATTTCGATAACGTAATCAGGCCACCAGCCAGGCCGGCTGTCACACCCAAATAACTCGTCATATAGAACATGCCGTAACTGGTCAGCGCCCCGATCATAACACCAGTGCCCAGCGAGCCCATGGCCCAGCCGAGCTGTTCGTGCAGGCGCAATTCGTAGTTGCGAGCTCGCCAATTGCTCGTAATGGAGCCCCAAGCGTCAGCGATAAAAGCCATTCAAATGCCCCGAAATCCGTCCGCCCATTGTGTTAACTCGAGCCACCGCGCTTCATGTCGTCGCCGAACATCGGGCCCCGTGCCATGAAGCCTATAACATTTCCGTCTGGATCGCCGATGTAATACATCTCCGGTTCGCCTTCCTCGGGCCAGCCTTCAATAAAGGTTGCACCGTTGGCTTCAGCATTTTTAAGCAGGTTTTCGAGCTCACGCGTTCCAAACACCGCGACCACCTGCGATTGGGTGCGCGACGTGCGCGGCGGATTGGATAGCGTGCCCTCTTCCAAGTAACCAATTTCCAAAACTTCACCGCCGCCCGCATGAAGTCCAATAATCTGTTCGGATTGGGCCCAATCCCGAAACCCGAGCGCCCGGTAATAGTCGGCCAGGTTTTTTGGATCATGGGAGCGAATGAGGACGATCGCCACGCCGCGCAAATCGGTCTTCAGTTTACCTCGGGTCCAATCTTGGTCCCATTGTGCAGGTGCAAGAGATGACAACCCAACGGCGAAGCTGACCACAACGATCGATAGTCCAACTAATTTTTTTATCGACATATCCAATCAACGCCTCCAATCAACGCCATAAAAATCAAAAGGGCCGGGCCAGAGTATGGATTTATTCCACATTCTTCGGCTCAATGCCAAGTCGCTCTGCGCAAAGATTGGGTCTGCACCCATCATGCAGATGAAGGGAATGATTAAGACACCCAAACGAGATGCCATCGTTTTGATCCTTCTACACAGGAAATTTAAGACGCGTCAATTTTGGAAAAATTCTAGCAAGAAGTCTTGATAATTTTAGCAAGTCTCCATTTGATGGCAAAGCTGTCTGCTCCCCACAGTCGGGGTGCCTGGATCTCGGCTCACGGACTAACGCTCTTGGCCGAGATGACGCACGTAAAATAGAGAGTTCGTGCCATTACCAAATACATTTTCTGTCCACCACTCAGCGCCGACGTCATTTGTTTTGGAGTCATCCCTGTTCTGTAGCTATACTCAGCAACGTATCCTTGCGGTCGCCACCCGCTCGCCGGAGTTGGTGCAACTGGTCCAACCGACATAAAGGAATTCGAGCATGGTACCGATCTACACAGCCGCCGCAGTCCAATGCAATATTCGTCCCGCCTTTCCCGATCGTTCCGGTGAATTGTGTGCCGAGAACATCCAAAAGAACTTGGATCGCGTGACCGACATCATTGAGCGGGTATCGGAATGGAATCCGTCCAGGCTCTATGTGCTGCCTGAATTCTTCATGACGGGAGCGGGCGGTGTCGGTCGGGACGTTCACGCGCGCAAAAAAATCTGCGTGAGGATCCCGGGTCCTGAAATAGATCGACTATGTACGCTTGCCAAGAATATCAAGGCCTACATCGCAGGTATGGTTTGGGAAGTCATGGACGACTGGCCGGACCGCTACTGGAACACGGCGTTTATCGTCAGCCCTGAAGGCGAAGTCGTGCTCAAGTATCACAAACACTACGACCCGACAGGCAAAACTAAACCGGGGGATGTGCTTGAAGAATATATCGAACGCTATGGTGAAGACCAATTGTTTCCTGTCGTCGACACGCCAATCGGCCGTATGGGGTGTTTGGTTTGCTACGACATCAATTTTCCAGAAATGGCGCGATGTTTAGCGCTTAACGGAGCGGAGCTGATTCTTCATCCGACTTCCGAAGGCCGCGCGCCCTTCTTGCTCGAAGATGAGGGCGGATGGGAAATCGGCAAACGTGCCCGAGCTTATGAAAACCTAGCCTATGTTATTTCCTGCAATCAGGGTAGTTTCCTCGACAGTGACTATCCGAGCGAGCGCATGCGCGGCCGCTCTCAGTTCATCGATTTTACGGGCCGCGTGATCAACATCGCGCAAACGACGGGTGAGGCGATTCTGCAGGCTGATATCGAGATCGAACGACTGCGCAACAAGCGCGCGCAAATGCAAATGAACTTTTTGGCGCAATTGCAGACAGGCGTCCATGCGCGCCAGTATGCGCGAAAGCCCATGTGGCCACAGGAAATGTGGTCAAGCAAGCCGCCGCCCACCGACATGGCCAATGTTTTAGAAGGCCGCAAAGTGATCAAGCAAATGTTGGAAAACGGCACCTTTGTGCCACCAGGCTCGGGCGTGCTCGACAAGGACAGCTTCGTCTGAGCGCCGCACGTTGGCACAGCTTATCAAACTGTATTCGATGTAAGCTCTACATCAGGAGACCTATATGAAACCTCGCTATTACGCTCTTGCGTGCCAAACCATCGTTCATCCTATTCGAGAAGATGTGAGGACACGCGAGGAAGGCCTCGAGATCGTCAAAGCCAATATGGATGCGGCCATCACGCTTATGGAGCGGGGCGTAGGCAATCATCTGGGCAACATCAAACTTGTATGCTTGCCGGAAATGTTTTTGACATTGGCACCGGTCGGCTGGCGCAATCGCCGTTCGTCCGAGTTTTACGATATTGGTTGCCTTGAAGTGCCGGGTCCAGAACTGGAGCCCCTGTTCGAATTTGCCCGCAACTACAAGGTTCACGTCGCCGCCAATTGTTATGAGCGCGACCCTAAATGGCCGGGCCGATTTTTTAATTGTTCATTTTTAGTCGACCCCAATGGTGAGGTCATTTTGAAATACAAGCGGCTGCACAGTTCTGTGTCATCTTCACCGCACGACTTTCTTGACGAATTCGTCGAAGAATGTGGCTGGGACGCCCTATTCCCGGTGGCGGACACGGAGCTTGGGCGCATTGCTATGTTCCCGTGCATGGAAATCGTCAAGCCGGAAGTTGCCCGCATGTTTGCGCTCAAAGGCGCCGAAGTCATCATCCATCCGACAAATGATTCCGATGATTTTCCTGGATGGACCGCATGCAAGCAGGCGCGTGCCCTCGAGAATAATTGTTATCTGATCTCAACCAATTGCGGCGGATGGGTTTCCCCGCGTGGCTATCTCGAATCGACCAATGCGGGTGGATCAATAATGATCGACTATATGGGCAATATCTTTCAACAGCAGGCCCATGCGGGCGAAAGCATGAAGTGCCGTGGACTGATCGACATCGAGCAATTGCGCGCCCACCGCCACTCGCGCAATACCCTAAATTATCTTCCGCAACTTCGAACTGAACTCTACACGGGCTATCAGAAAACCATTACCCCGCCCAACCAATTTCCTACGGCTTTAAAGGATGACTCACAACTCAGAAATCTTTATGCGGAAACGATGCAACGGATGACAGACGAAGGCATATATCCGCCGCCCATCCTATCCGACGACGAATAGGTCCATGAGCGCCAATCCCGATTCCGGCCAATCCCGCATAAGTTAAGTCAGATCTCATTGACAGAGCGTCAGCTGGCGCCTTTGCTCGTCGAGCACAGGCTCAAAACCCGCAAGCTTAGACGGCTGCTGGAAACTATAGGGTCGGAAGCCTCCAGAAGACAGTCCCGTTCATTTACCTATACGGATATTCAGGCCGCTTCCGTGCACATTACCACCGTATGGGATCTCACGCCCAGCCTTATGGAAAAGCCTTACTGGTATCGAGTATGAAACACCGATTCCTTAAGTCCGACTAAAGATCTCTATAGGGATTGCCTTCGACATCAGGAATGGCGAAGAGGGATTTCCAATCCTTGGCGATGAGCAGATCCATGAGTTCGGAGGGCTCACCTTGCTGACGCTTTTCCATTTCCGTTTGAATGGTCTGAA
>PVBE011720821.1_pt1 | contig 64673 bp, 56 predicted proteins | sample 1631181 | NCBI WGS metagenome assembly PVBE01 (sample SAMN08397723, study PRJNA350692) | Marine metagenome, whole genome shotgun sequencing project. | isolation source: water | place: Pacific Ocean | collected 2012-04
GCTCGTTGGGCTACCGGCCGCCGGCTCCTGAGGCGATCCAGCCATGTCCTCCAGACTCGGTTATACCTCGCCTTACGGACATGGCTGAAGGCAACGAATCCATGAGACTGTGAGTGGTACCGTTAATGGGGGGAGGTCACCTTGGGCACGCGGATGCCGACGTCGTTCAGGGCCGATAGCACGCCGAGCGCCACGAGGTCGTTGCGGGCGAAGATGGCGGTGACGTCGGGGCGTTGCTCGAGCATTTCGCTGCAAGCAGTTCGAGCGTCAGCGCCGCTAGTTGGCGATGTGCCGAAGAAGATGGGCTCCTCGCCTACCTCCTCCATGGCTCGCAGGTAGCCGTGTTCGCGGAGTTGCCAGGGATCCACATACGCCTCGGGACAGAGGCAGGCGATCTTGCGGTGGTCCAGATCCGTCAGATGCCGCGTTGCCTGGTACCCACCGGCAATTTCATCGATGGTGACGACCGACGCGGACTGGTGGGGCTCCGCGCTGAGGTGGATGACGGGGAAGCTCACCGGGCCGTGGGTGCGCTCGTGGTCTTCGAATTGCCCGCCCAGGGAGTAGGCGATGAGGCCTTCGACCTGGCGCGCCTCAAGAGCGTGCACTGCTTCGCCGAAGTCACCGGACTCGGGGACGGGTGTGAACGAGATGAGCGCATCGTAGCCGAACTCGCGGGTAGATGTGTAGATCGATTCGATGACGCCGAGAAAGTACGCGTTGCCGTTGGGAGGAGGAAGGAGCACGCCGAGAGCCTGCGTGTGACCGGCCACCAGCGCCTGGGCGAGCCGGTTGGGACGGTAGCCGACGCGCTGAGCGACGGCCTCGACTCGAGTGCGAACTTCCGCGCGCCCACGCGCGTCAACTCGTCCCCCCACTGCCAGCATCATTCGATGGGCTAATCGCGTCCCCTCTCCCCCGCTCTACCCGCCGAGTTTCTCTCGGAGCGCAAGCGTAGCGGTCTCCGTGCGCTTGGCGGGATCATCGAGGACGATTCGCAACGCAGCCGCGGCAATCACGGACTTGCCGACCTTGACCTGCGTGGTCGAGCGGATCTCGTCGTACAGCTCGTCGAGCCGGCCCGCGAGATCGGGCGGGAGATAAAGCGTGAGACGTTCAACCGCCGCGCGATCGGCCATGGCGGCTTGAGCCTCCGCCAGTGCCGCGGCCAGTTCGGCGTCGGGGTTGAGATTGGTCTTCCCCGACTGCGGCGAACGGCGGCGCTTGGATGGCGCGGGCTTCGGCGACTCCGGAGCCGGATCGGGAGTCGCGGGGGGAGTTGCATCAGCGGGGGGGGGTTCCACGGGCTCTGGGTCAGGTCGGCGGACCCCGATGAAAGCGTCTTGGGCGGTGAGCTTCTTCTTATTTCGCGGCACGGCTGATCACCTCCTGAGCTAGATTGCGATACGCCTCAGCGCCTTTGCCGTCGGGATCGTAGCTGATGATCGGAAGCGCGTACTCGGGCGCCTCCTGGATGCGGACGGTGGCGGGGATTGTGGTCTCAAAGACCGCCTCGGCGAAGCGACCGCGCACGGATTCGTCCACGCGGCGGCTGTGGAGGGTGCGATTCGCCATGGTGAGCACGATGTGGACCTCCGGTCGGCGTCGGCCCCCGGCGGCCTCAATGTCAGACAGGGTCTCCTCGAGGGCCCGAAGGCCGTGCAATGCAGTGAAGGAACACTGCTGAGGCACGAGGACCCAATCGACGCACTCCATCACGGCGACCACGAGACGCGACAGGCCCGGCGGGCAATCGATGAGGACCCAATCGGCGCCTCGACCGATGCGCCGGAGAAGTCCCCGAGCCTGCTTCGAGCGCTCGACAAAGTCAAGTTCGCCTAGCAGCACCTCAACCGCCGCCAAGTCACGTTCGGCGGGCACGATCGTGAGGGGGGGATCTTCGAGTTTTCGCGCGACGTCGGATGGCTTGACCGACTCGTCGGCGAAGAGGGTGTAGACGCTGGGCTCGTCTTGGGCAAGACGGACGCCGAGGTTGAGCGTGAGGTCAGCGCGAGCGTCGAGGTCGACGAGGACGACCTTCTCTCCCACCTCGGCGAGGGCGGCGCCGAGGTTGATGGTCGTGGTGGTCTTTCCCGCGCCGCCTTTCTCGTTGGCGACGGCAACGTAGCGTGGCACGGTCACACCTCCGGTAGGCGTTACAGGATACCGCAGAGTATACGCTACGGTGAGATGTGGCGTCAACGGCAATGGAAAAGGTAAGGGATAATGTAAAGAACATCGACGTGGGATCTGCGTACGGGGCCTTGGCGATCCCAGCAGTAAGATGCGCAATAGAATGTGCGGGAAACGGTGAGGTGTAATGTAAAGTAAAATGTAATAGAGATGCCGGTAGACGGCGGAAGATGCGCGGACGGCGGGAATGGCCCACATGCCCCCGGAGACGCGTAGGGCCTGTGGGGGCCTGATGTGGCGAAGTGAGCCGCTCTGGGGGAAGAGGCCGCGGCTAGCGTGGCGGCCCCACTTCCCAGAGAACGTTCGGCCCGTCCTCCGCTCCCGCCCTCATCCACGTAGCGTGGCCGTCGGCGAATCCGTAGTTGGCGCCCCCGCTATGGCGGTTGGCGACGGCCTCTCCGTCATCGCTCTCGAAGACCATGACAACAGAGCCGGGGACGACGAGATCGCGCTCGCGGCGTCCCAGTAGGGCGGCGTTGAGCTGGTAACTTGGCGCTTCGGTGTCGCTGGGGCACCCGTAGAGACCCTCGTTCTTCACGTAGGGGTACGTCGCGTCGTGCGTGTCGGCGCCCGCCGGCGGGTAGTGTTCGTCGTAATCCTGCACGTACATCAGCGTGGCCAGCGAGATCTGCTTGATGTTGGCTATACATGAAGCCTGCTCCGCCCTCTCCCGCGCCAACTCCATGGCCTCGTCGAACGCATCCGCCATGCGGGCAGCGTGCTCCATGGCTTGGGATTCCAGCCTTATCAGCACGTGCGAGTAAGGTTGGCGGTCCTCCGGGTGGTCCCACACGAGGCAGGATCCATCCTCCGAGAGCCTGGCCGTCGTCTCGCGCCCTCCGGCGTAGTCCTCAATGACGAGGTGGTCCCCTTCTTCGCGCCAGAGAATCTCCTTGACATCCACGGCCTCACCATCGATGGCGCCCGCCCGCCCGGTGCCGTCTGGTTCGAGGGTGATCGTGCCCACCACCATTCCCCACGTGCCTTCGTAGCGTGGCGTATCAGTTGTGGGTGCCGGCGGCTCGGCCACTTCCTGGGAGCTGTTGGTACAACCGGCGACCACCAGAGGGATCACGACGAGGATGAGTCCTACGACGACCATGGAACGCACTTCCACCACTCCCTTCCTGACGCGTGCTTCCGCCTGTAGCAATGCTTCGGCGCTCGGGCTACAGAGGCCTGCACGTGAAGACGCGACGGGGCAGGAGCCCCGTAGCCACGCGGATGTGGGGCGTGGGGAAGAGGGGGCTTAGAGTTTCAGTGCCTCGAAGGCTTGCTCGTACAGCCAGTGACCGAAATCGTTGGGGTGGTTGATGTTGTTGCCCAGCAGAGATGGCTGGTCTTTGCGCCTGAGGACCATCTCCCACGTGCCGTAGACGTCGACGTAGGCGCACTTGGCCTCGGCCGCCGCTTGCTTCGTGGCGCGCGCGTGCTGCTCCATCCGATGGCTGCCGTAATGCCATCTGTCATTGGGCGGGAAGGCCGAGAACAGAATCACCTCGCCACACTTGCGCTCTCGGATCTTCTCCACGATTGTCACGAGATTCGCGCGGAACACATCCGGCTCCGCGTTCCCGGTGTTGTGATCGTTCATCCCAAATCCCACCAGCGTGAGATCGGGACTGTCTACCTTCCCGAGGTAGTCGTCGAACCAGTCGATTCCCTGGCGGGAGGCGTATCCCGAGATGGACGCGTCCTCCACCTCAACCACGGCTTCGGGGAACGTGTCGCGAAGGTGCTGGGCGAATCGCTCCTGGAACCGGTAGCGCGGCTCGGATGCCTCGCCACCGGCGGTGATGCTGTCGCCGTAGGTCGCGATCTTGAATGGCCCGCCTGCCTCTAGTTTCCGCCGAGTCGCCGCCAGATACCGGCTTTGGTGGTTTGGCTTGGCCCAAGCCCTGCCATTGGTGGTCTCGTAATCGGCCCAGACGAACCACGCGTGGTTGCTGAAGCCGGGGAACTTGGTGTGGTCGAAGTCGTCCAGCCCGTAGAGGCAGTTGGTTGAGAAGTCGGGGATGCGGGAGTCGGCCGTTCGGCCGATGGCCCCGCGCGCAAGGTCGACGGTGAAGTCAGCGCCCTCGACGTAGACGACGCTCTCCGGGTGGTCGGCGGCGAAGGTGCTGCGCAGGACGAGGCTGCCTTTCACCACTCGGTTGAAGCAGAGATTCCCGGACTCGGTTCCCGCCAGAACGAGGCTGTCGCCTTGGACCTTCAGGCGACGGCCCGATGCCTCGGCGGCGCTGAGGGGGACGGTTGTCAGCGCGATGGTCCACGCGCAGAGAGCTGTCTTCATGGGCGAGCAAGTTCCCTTCCGGGCAGCGTTGGGGCGGCAGTTCGGTGGCCGGGCCGAGGAAGCCTCCGCGCGCGCGGAGGTCGCGCGTCGGGAGGGCGAGGGTTCGCGGGCAGTGAATGCGGGGGCATGGGATTGGAACCGTATGGCGATGAGTGGATTACGCTCCGGCTCGGCGACGCGCGGGACATGGATGAGGTGGGGGACAGCTCGGTCTCGCTAGTGGTCACGAGTCCGCCGTACTGGGACATCAAGAACTACCGGACGCGCAAGCAGATCGGGCTCGGGCAGAGCTACGGGGAGTACCTCGAGGGAATCGGCAAGGTGGTCGGAGAGATCGGGCGCGTGCTCGAGCCCGGCCGATACGCGTGCTGGGTGGTGGGGACGAGGATCAGCGACGGCGACCTGAGACACATCCCCGCCGACACCATCGGCGTCTTCCAGCAGCACGGCTTCACGCTCAAGAAAGAGATCATCTGGACCAAGCCCAAGGGCACGCAAGGCCTCTGGCAACGCGGGACCACGCAGTTCCTCAAGAAGAAACCCCATCCGTGCTGCGCGAACATCAACATCCAACATGAGACGATCCTGATATTCCAGGCTGAAGGCGAGTTTGAGCCGCCGACTGAGCATGTGCTGAGCGAGGAGTTCATCAAGCAGGTCGCCTGGAGCGCCTGGGAGCTTCCTGTGAGCCGGACGAAGGGTCATCCGGCGCCGTACCCCATTGAGCTTCCGCGACGGCTCATACAGCTCTATTCAGCGCCGGGCGAGACCGTGCTCGACCCGTTCGCGGGGACGGGGACGACGCTGGCGGCGGCGCGGGAGTGCGAGCGCCACGGGATTGGGTATGAGATCAGCGAGGAGTTCGTGGCGCTGGCAGGCGAAGTGTTGAAGGCGCTGGAGGACGACTAGAAACCACGAAGTCACGAGGACGGCGAAGAACGGCTGAGGCGGGGGTCACGGCGGATGTGGGCACAGATAGCGCTACTACTTGCTGCGCCGGCGATTGGCCAGCCAGGCAACGTCGTCGTTGATGGCGACTTCAACAGGCCAGGGATGGAACTCTCCGGCGCCTGGTCGGCGATCATCCACGGCGAATCCGATGCCAAGATCGCCATCGTGGAGGGCGTTGGTCGGGACGGATCGACGTGCGCCGAGTACCGTCGCGCTGACGAGGGCAGTGACAATATCCACCTCGACCAAATCATCCCCACAGAGCCCGGCGCAGTGTATGAAGTGAGGGCGTGGATCCGCGGCGATGGGCAGCTCAAGCCCGTGCTGTCGATCACCGATATGGAGTGGCAACCGATCGTGAATCTCGTTGCCGAGGGAAGCGCCGACTGGGTTGAGGTGCGGTCGGTTTTAGATGCCGGCCGGAATTCTCAACTGCGGCTCGAGTGGTTTCCGGGGGCCGCGGGACGGCTGTACACCGGAGGTCCGGGACAGAGCGCTCTCGACGATGTGAGCGTGACGCGCGTGGATCCGGTGGACCCTCGCCTGCGTGAGGCGCTTGATCTCGTGACAGATGAGTCGGACGCGGAGGTCGATGTGACGCGAGTCGAGCCGGGCCCGGTGGGTCCGCCGCTGCCGCTGCGCGCGATCCGCTGCCATGGCGGCGCGCTGGTGTATGAAGACGGCACGGAGGTGGCGCTCTGGGGCGTGAATCTGCAGACGGCTCTATCGTGGGAGTATCGGGCGCGCATGGCGCCGTGTGACATTCCGCTCGAGGCGGAGGTTCTCAAGAGAATCGCCGACACGAATCTCGAGGAACTCCGGCGCATGGGCGTCGGGTCGGTGCGGATGCATCTGCTGCCGTCCGACTTCAGCGGGGCGGATGGGGAGTTGCAGGACAGCATCTATCTCGACGTGCTCGACTACACGGTAGCGCGGTGCCGGGAGATCGGCATTTACGTCTACCTGACGCTCCTGAACGAGATGGGCGCGCACCACATCCCGGACTCGTTCATCGCGGGCTCTGAGCGCGAGGAGTGGTTGGTTGACGAGAGCATCATCGAGTCGACGGAGCGCTACATCGGCGAGTTGCTATCGCACGTGAACCGCTACTCGGGCGTCGCCTACTGTGATGACGATGCCATCGGCGTCATCGAGATCATGAACGAGCCGGGGTACATCGACTATAACGAGATGATGACCGACGAGCGGTTCGCGGACCTGCGCGAGACGTTTGACTCGTGGCGCGAGGGGGAGGCGCTGGACGACTATCCGGAGCTGCTCTATGCCCGCTTCCGGTACGGGTATGTCAAGGCGTACATTAACCGGATGCGCGCCGTCGTGCGGGCCGCGGGGGCCAGGCAACCGGTGTGCTGGAATCTGAACTGGCCTCGGATGATCGCCTCGCACGAGGACGTGTTCCAGGCCGCCGCCGACAGTGATGTGGAGGCGGTCTCGTTCTGTCTCTACCCCGGACAGGATGACGTGAAGTCGCCGTTCTGGGCGAACCCGGTCGACCTGTCGGACACGAATTATCTGCCGTTCATGCGGCGGAACTACGAGGAGTATCGGCGTCTGCGGTGGTTGCTGGGCGAGCGGTTTGCCGGCAAGGCCAAGTGCGTCTACGAATTCGAGACCTTCTACAACCAGACTAGCTACCTCTATCCGGCCATGGCGCGGCTTCTCCGCGCGCTCGGGGCCCAGGTGGCGAACATGTGGACTTACTCGCTGACGCCCACCGCCGAGTTCATCAGCGGGTCCCACCACCTGAATCTGCACTGCACGCCGGAGAAGGCCGTCAGCTTCGCCATCGCCGGGCAGGTGTTCGCCGACACGCCCCGGCTCGCGCCGTATGAGGCGCCGGACGATAGCGAGGCGACCTTCGGTGATTGCACCGTGTCATTCTCCCGGAACCTGAGCGTCCACAGTTCGCCATCGGCGCTGATGCATTCGCGAGCACTTGACTGGGATGGCATCGAGGTTCACGACAGCGTCTCGCGCATCGTCGGGTGCGGCGATTCGCCTCTGGTGACGTACGACGGCACGGGAGCCTACTTCATCGACGTGGGTGAGGACTCCATCTCGCTGACCATCGGCCCGGACGCGCGCTTCATTCTTCCGCCGTGGGATCGGCAGAAGTCCAAGCCCTGGGCGCGGACGTGCGAGCTGGATCGGGACTCCGAGCACTCGCTCGCGCTGCGGTTGCCTGGCTGGGAAGAGGGCGCGCGGGCCGTGCGGGTGGACGATGGGGAGGAGAGTCCGGTGGCGGTGAGCGGCCCGGGGCTGGCGCTTCGCGTGAGGCCGGGAACGTACCGGCTGGACCGGCCGAAGTGACTCCCGGCGGGGCGCCGAACCTTTCGGGAGGCGCGGACGCCAAGGTCAGTGAGACTGGCATCCAACCGGGAGGGCTCGCGTGAGTTCCGAACTCGTCATCCGCGCGCGCGGCGGCGACGTGCAGGCGTTCGACCAACTGGTCGAGCGCTACCAGGACGCGGTGTATGGCGTGGCGTTTGCCATGCTCGGCAACTTCGACGATGCGCAAGACATCGCGCAAGTTGTCTTCGTGCAGGCGTGGCGGGACTTGGGCGGCTTGAGGGATGAGGCGCGGTTCGCGGGGTGGGTTGCAGGCATCGCGCGAAACCGTTGCCGGGATTTCCTCAGGCGCTCGCCCAGCACGCTCGTATCGAATGGCGTCCCTCCCGACGCGGTAGCCTCCGACGATCCCGCTCAACACGCGGCCGACGGCGCTCTGCGGGAACGAGTGCTGGCCGAGATCCGGTCTCTGTCTGAACCCAACCGACTGGCGACGACGCTGTTCTACATCAACGGATACTCCGTGGGCGAGGTCGCGGAGATGCTCGACGCGCCGGTGGGGACGGTGAAGCGTCGGCTGCACGATTCTCGGAAGCAACTCAGGGAGGGGATGGTGGAGATGGTGCGCGAGTCACTCGACCACGAGAAACCGGAGGGGGACCTCAAGGAGCGAATCGCGGCGGATCTCGTGCGGCGGGAAGCAGACTGGGACCGGCCGCTCGACCTGCCGGAAGACTTCGAGGAGCAATGGGCCCGGCGATACCACGAACGGCGGATGAAGAACGTGCGCGCAAACGCGGCCCAATACGGAATCGAGCCGGACGAAGAGCTACCGAGGATGGTCGAGGGGTACCGGGACAGCGAGACGTTCCGAGACGACATGAAGGACATGCCGTGTCGGTGGGGATTCCCGGAGGGGATCCGTCTAACGAACCTGCGCGACCTCAGCCGCGAGCTGAGCGTGAGCCCGCTCAGCATCTATCGGTGGGGGCAAGACGGCATGCCGGAGTTGCGGTACGATCCGTGGGTGCTGTACGACGCCGACCGGGTGGAGGCATGGACAGCCGAGACGAAGGCGGAGCCTGTGCTGACGATGGACGAAGCGTTGGCGCGCACGCCGCTGCTGTCGGTGCTGAGGGCGCTGGCGGATGGGATGCTGACGGCGGATGAGGCGTTCGAGATCGAGCGTCGTCTATGGACGGTCAGGTTTCTGGGGCGGTCGGACCCGGTGTGGGATGATGAGTGGGAGAGCCTCCGCGAGGCGGAGCGACGGGCGAATGCCGCGCAGTTCGGGTTGGACGAGCCGACGCGCAACTCGATGGGCATTCCAGATGAGCGCGCGCGCAACAACTGGGAGCTGCGGGACATCTGCAACCGACTGAGTCTGTCGCCGATCGATGTCATCCGGTGGACCCGAAACGGGATGCCATGCCTGCGGACGAGTCCGTACGTGCGGTGGGATGTGGACCACGTGAGAGATTGGCTCGCCGAGAAGGGCATCATGCCGACCGAGGCGGGGGATCAGGATACCGATCAGACGGAACTGTACCTCTGTCGGCTGGTCGCCGATGGGAAGGCGACGCCGGAGGAGGCGCACGAGGGTCTGTCGGGGAGGTATGGCGTGGTCTGACGGCGGGCGATGAAGCGGTGAGCGGGATATGGTGCGCCGAGTCGTTGTCTACCGGTCCTTGATTCCGTCACGGAGGATGAGGCCCGGAATCGCTCGGGTCTCGCTGCGCGCGCCCTTGCGGTACATGGCCCCGAGACCATGGTCTTGCCACGCTGCATAGACGTGGTTGCCGATTCCTATGACGGTAGGAGCGTGCGAGCTGCCGCGAGTGCCGAAGTTGCTGATCTCCACACCCTCCCCGAAAGCCCCACCCGTGTCGTTGCTCCATCTCAACCGGATCGTGTAGTGGCCCGAGGTGCGCTGCTGCCACGCCACGTAGATGTATCTCCCTGCCGCGGAGACGGACGGATTGGTCGAGTCTCGGCCGTTGTCGCTGAGGTTCACGGCGGGGCTGAAGCGAGCGCCCTGGTCCCCGCTGGTCCGAAGGAGGATGTCCTTGTCGCCGCCGACCTCATCGATCCATGCCACGTGAACGCCGTTGCCGGATGCCTCGATGTCGCCGCGCCAGGAGCGCGCCGGCGTGTTGCTGAGGTTGATCGCGTCGGCAAACCTTGCGCCGCCGTTTGTGCTGGCGCGGAAGAGAATATCCTCGTTCCCGCGCCTCACGCCAAGCGTATCCATCCACGTGACGTAGACGTTCTGGCCCGAGACGGCGACCTGGGGGCGGCCCCACGTGCTGGCGCTGACGCTTAGCATCATCGGATCGGCGAAGCCCAGGCCTCCGTTGGCGCTTCGGCGATAGGCGACGCCGAGGCGGAAGTCCACTCGCTCGATGGCGCCGTCGCGGAGCTCGTACGTGGGCATCGCCTGCTCCCACACCACGTGGACAGCGTCGCCATCGGCGACCACGGTCGGCTTGCCGGAGCCGAACTGGGCGGACACGACGGTCACGTTGTCGACCACCTGGGTGGCCAAGGGCGCGTTGAGGTTGACGAGGTCGCCGAAGGTGGCTCCACCGTCGTTGCTCGCCCGGATGACGACTTTGGCCACGGGCGCGGGATCGGTCTCCACAGCGAGGTCCTCACACCACGCGACGTAGACATTGTCGCCCGATGCGGCGAGGCTCACGGCACGGGATGATCGTCCGGGACTGTCGCTCAGGTTCACCGTGTCGTCGAAGGACTCGCCGCCGTCATCGCTTCGCCGGAAGAAGATATCACCCCGGACGGTAAACTCGTCGACCCACGCGACATAGACGTTGTCGCCGGACGCGGCGACCTGGTGGGCCCACGAGCGGGCGGCTGTGGTGCTCATCCGAGCAGGGGGCTCAAAGGTCTCGCCGGAGTCAATGCTGCGGCTCAGATATATCTCGCCGTTCATCGGGTACGTGGCGTAGACGTTGGTCCCCGATGCGGCGAGTTGCGGACTGGCCGTGCCGATGCTGCGGCCGCTCAGGTCGATTCGGTCGGCGAAGGTCAGTGGCCCGGTACGTCGGGTCCAGTTGAGACCCCCGGGCAAGGTCTTCCGTAGCCCCTCACGGGGCACGGTGATGCCGGTGCGAACGCGGGGCTTGGGAAGTTGCTTCTTCTGAGCCGTCGCTGGGTGGAGGGCGCTGAACGCAGCGGCCAGACTTACAAGCACGGCAAGGCGTCTCGTCATCATCGAGCCCTCTCCTGGGTGCGGCGCGGTCTGGGTCCGCTATAGGCAGCAACACCCGGGGCGACAGTGGGGACGCCCGAGCGAGGCGCCCGAGGGTCTGTCGGGGAGGTATGGCGTGGTCTGATGACGGAGAACCTCCGAGGACGCCAAGGCTAGGGCGACGGAGGGCTGCGATGGTATGGATCGCGATGGCACTGTGCGGCGCGGCGGCTGGACAGGTTGGGGATCTGGTGGCGCGGGATGTCGAGGGGCATCTGGAGCCAGGCGAGCCAATCGTGCGCGAGGACTTCGAGCGCTACGAGCCGGCCGATGCCGTGCTGCTGGATGAGCGGCAAGATGGTACCTGGGTGCTGCGGACGAAAGACTGGAAATCCCCGCTGCTGAACTCGACCGGCGATCCGCCGGACCTCACGTATGACCCGGAACTGACGGGCCTCTACGACATATACCTCGGCACGCGGGCGACGGACTTCCCTGTGGTGGTCGGCATCGGCCTCGAGAGCGACGAAGAGCTGAGCGTCATCACCTGCCCGCGCGCGACCAAACAAGTCCATCACGACTGGGAGATCTGCGTGCGGCGCGCGGCGGTGATGGATGGCGAGCGGATCGTCATCCGGGCGATGGGAGCGCAGGTATACGTCGATTACCTGAAGTTCGTGCCGCTCACGACGAGAACGAAGCGCGCGCGCGTCGCCACGGATCACGTAGTGATCGGGAAGGAGGCGGGGAGGCACTTCGCGTTCCCGGGAGTCGCGCGACTTGAGGACGGCAGCCTGACGGCCGTCGCCAGGGAGGGCACGGCCCACGTCGATCCGAGCGGAAGCATCGCCTTGTGGCGCTCGACCGATGGCGGCCGAACATGGGGCGATCGCAAGACGATCCGCGATGATCCAGACATCGACGAACGGGACCCCGGCATCTGCCAACACTCCGACGGCGCGCTGGTGGTGTCGATGGCAGCCGACGGCCCGAAGGTGATGCGATCCGAGGATGGGGGAGAGACGTGGGACGAGCCGACCCCCGCGCCGGTGTTCTCGCCGCACGGTCCGAGGGAGATGGCTGACGGGAAGCTGTACTGGTGCGGGATCGTGACGCGGATGGGAATCAGCCACGTGCGGATCGCAACCAGTGGCGACCTCGGGCGGACATGGGAGATCGACGCGACCGTGGCGATGTCCTTGCCGTACCACCAGCCATGGGTGCGGAACTTCTGGGATGAGCCATGGGCGCTTCCGCTGGGCGCGGGGAGGTGGCTGGCGCTGCATCGGGTGGACTGGGATGGGTACCTCTACCAGAACGAATCGCCCGATGACGGCAAGACAGTCACCGACCCGAAACGCACCGGCATGTGGGGATGCCCGCCCTTCGTGATGAAGCTGTGGGATGGGCGACTGCTGGCGCTGTATGGATACCGGCGCGAGCCGTTTGGCATTCGCGGCTGCATCAGTCGAGACGAGGGCGCGACGTGGGATGTCGATGAAGAGATCATCATCCGGGATGATGGCGGGCACGGCGATCTGGGGTACCCGACGGGGATCGAGATCGAACCGGGCCTCGTGCTGGTGGTCTACTACCACAACGACGGCGGCGCGGAGTGCTCGATCGAGGGGACGTTCCTGAGTCTGTAGCGCCCGCAACTCCCCACAATGGGTTTGACAGTTACTCGCGTGGGGGAATATACTACAGTACGTAGTAGGTCGGAGAATCGAGATAGGTGAGAGGAGGAGCGCGATGAGGACGTGGGTGATGGGTTCCATGGCGATGATGGGCCTGATGTGGCTGAGCGCGTTGCCGGCAGGCGCGGAATGCTGCTGCTGCGCCTCGCAGAAGCAGGCGCTGAAGAAGGTGACGTATCGCGGGACGGGGATGGCTGCGCGTCTGAACACGCTGCCGAGGTTTAGCTACAAGACGTATGCCAGGACGCGCATGGGATTGAGGAATTCGAAGTATTCATACCGCGGCCCCAAGCCACAGCCGCCGACCCCCGTACACTGTCCGACACATCACCACGGGCATGGCCAAGCCAGAGCGGGTGGGGCGTGTCGGATGTGCATGGGCCGGCACTAAGGGCGTGGACGTGGCAGAGGATTCGAGGGAGCCCTCGCCAGGCGGAGAATGGGCGAGGGCTTCGGCGTGTTCTGGGGTGAGAGGGGCACCAAGTGCGGGCAGGATGCGCTTAGAACAGAGGAGAGGCCGAAAGGCCGGAGAATGGGAGCGGCGACGGAGGATTTCATGTTGGCTGAGTCGGCGGCGCCGGGAGACGGTGATCTGAAGCTTAGCATTGTCTTCCCCGCGTACAACGAGGAGGCGCGCATTCGGCCGTCGCTACGGTCGGCGGCGCGGTTTATCCGTAGCCTCGACTTCCCGGCGGAGATCATCGTGGTTGATGACGGAAGCGCCGATTCGACCGCCGATATCGTGAGGGAAGCCCAGGCCGATCATCCCACGATCCGACTGATCCAACATGACGTGAATCAGGGCAAAGGCATCGCGGTGAGGACGGGATTCCTGGCATCAGACGCGGAGTTCGCGCTCTTCTGCGACGTGGACGAATCGGTGCCGATCGGCGAGCTGGTGGGAGTGCTCGATCGACTGATCGACGAGGAGGCCGACGTCGCGATCGGCACGAGGTATCACCCCGACAGCGTGATCGTGAAGCGCCAGCCGTGGCAGCGGATCGTGGTGAGTCGCGTCGGCAACCTGCTGATCCGCGCGCTGCTGCTCCCCGGATTGAAAGACACCCAGTGCGGTTTCAAGCTGTTCCGGATGAGTCGGATGAAGCAGGCGTTTGAGCGAGTGATCACGGCGGGTTTTGGGTTTGATCTGGAGATCCTCGCGATCGCGAGAGCGTGGAAGCGGAAGATCATCGAAGTCCCCGTGACATGGATCCATGGCGAAGGCAGCACCCTCAGGTTGGCCCCCGCTGCAACGAATGTTCTCCTCGATCTGTTGCGAATCACATGGCGAGTACGGACGGGGTTTTATAGGGAAGGCTGACGGCCACGAGGCGATGGCAGTGGTGTTGCAGGGAATCGGCAATCGAGGTGGGCACAATGGAGCTGAGCGAGCAAGAGATTGAGAAGCTATCGGTGTTGGTGCATGCGCTGGATGCAAAGTCGCCCCGGACGTGGGACATGGTCGGCGTGGGCGTGTGGGCCTGCCGGCCGCCCATCGTGACGCGGGCGGAACTGCACCTGCATCGAGAGACCAAGCGTCGCGTGCTGTTCGCGGCGTATGGGACCGGCGGGCCGCGGCTGGGAAATGGCGTGGAGTTGCTGCTCACGCGGAACGTGCGGGCGCCGGAAGATTGCGAGGGCTCCTTCGCGGGAGGCGGGGCGGATGTGAAGCTGCGGGGGAAGGGGTATGGGACGGGATTCGCGATGACCCTCCCGCCGGGGAAGGGCAAGCCCTGGGGCGCGAGCATTGGGCTGAGCAGTCCCGGGCCATCCGTGTGGTTCTGCACGTACCGGATCGCGGGCGAGTGGTGAGTGAGGTCCGCGCGACCAGCCGATCCGAGACCCCGTAGGTCGCAGCTCTAGCTTCGACAGTCCAGTTGTTGGGGTTTTGGGGCCACTTCTAGTCTTGTGGCCCGATCCCCCAGAACTTGACCTCGTCCTGCATCATCTCCCGCTGCTGGGCATCCATGTCGCGGAAGGCGCGAGAGACGGGAACGGTGGCGATGAGGCCCGCCAGGAGCAGGGCGGCGAGGGTGGGGAGGATCATCGCCCGGAGACCAGACAGCACGGCGCGGGGCTTGATGAGACGCGACTCCCATGGCTCGGATTCACGGCGGCGCAAGGCCACGACGATCACCGCGACCAGCCAGATCACCACGCCCACCACCGGAGTGATGGACGTGAGCACGCTGGCGACGACCATGTTTGACTCAGTGTCCGCGTCGATCATGCCGGCCGCGATGAACGCGGCGATTTGGCCCGGCAGGAGGCAGACGAGGAGCAGGATCGCCCACGTCGCGTGGCTCCACAGGTTGGTCTGCTTCGGCTCTTTCCACGCGGCGGCGACCAGCGATGCGAGCCAGACCAGTCCCGCGACCGACAGCATGACGACCAGATTCATGCCGACCGCGGCCCCATTGAGAATCCCACCACGCGTCAGCGAGCGGATCAGCCATGGCACCATCCCTCGGGCGGCTAGGCTCGCATCCGCTTTCCAGAGATCGCCCTCATCCAGATCGGCCGCGTACCATGCGGCGAACTCCGATTCTCCCTGCTGATTCATGTACCTCGTGAAACGCGTCAGCTTGGCCTCGCGGACCTTCGCGATGCGCTCCTCGGTGTTTGCGAACTGCGCGGCCACCTGTTCGCGCTCGCCGGGAGTGACGAACGAAGTCGATGCGATCGCCGAGACGGCAATTCCGACGAGCCCTTCGATGGTCGTCTTGGCATCCGTGCGGATGACGTAGCCTATCTGGGCGCAGGCGCGGTAGCAGAGAACGGCGTTCTCGTCGAGGTCCTGCGAGCGGAAACGATCTCCGAGGCCGACGAGCAATCGAGCGAGGCTGCGGGTACTGCTATGGATGGGGAAATCGTGGCCGGCGAGAAGAGCGCTTGTCGCGATTGCGCTTACCATGGGGGGAAGATTGGTGGCGTCATTAACTCTGAACACGGCGGCGACGGCCTCGGCGTGGTAGTCATCCCAGTGGTCCTTGGAAAGGGCCTCGTGGATGATGGTGAAGGCCTCCGTGTCGCGTTTCTGAGCGAAGAGCGTCCAGGCCAGCCAGTAGTCGCAGGCGGCGTTGTCGGGATCCAGCTCGCGGCACGTGACGAGAAGATCGTGGGCCTGGCGCAGGTGGGTGATCTGCGCTGTATCGCGGAACGGAACGACGCCCTCAAAGCCCGCTGCTTCGGCCCGGCCGAGTTTGCCGGCATTGACGAGATGGTAGACGGCGTAGCGCATGTGAGGAGCTGGCGAGGAGGGCTGGAGTTCGATGGCTTGGGCGAAGGCCTTCTCCGGATCGCCCTTAGGGAGCGCCATCTCCGCACCGGATCGGATCTCGTCCTGCGTGGGGCTTGACGCGGTCGCCTCGGCGATGCCGAGCCACACTTCGCCATCGTCGGCGTGAGTTTCCTGGAGTTCGCGGATGTCATCAGTGGTCGGAAGGACCGTGTCGCCCTGGCGCATTGCGCCGATGGTATCGAAGACGGACGTGCGGATGATGGGGACGACCAGCAGGAGTAGGGCAATCACCAGCAGGATGATGGTGAGTCGGATAGGTCGCACTCAGGTCGCCTCCTCGGCTCCACGGAGATAGAGATGGGAATCGTCTCTGCAAGGGAGTTGCCAGCGGGCCGGTGTCCGCGCGAGTCAACTCGCGTTCCTATCGGCGGTCGTGTTCTCGTGCCAGCGGGTCTCCAGACCCGCTAGTCGTTTCTAATGTGACGCTAGCGGGTCTGGAGACCCGCTGGCACGGGACGGCTAACGGCCCGGGTCCACGCGCGCGGACGCTACGACGGCGGCTCCGGAGGCGGACTTCGATCCTGCCGCCGGCCAGCGTGAAGGCGGGGAACCTCTTCCGCATGGGGAGCGCACCTCCAGAAATGCCGGCAGTGCTGAGTGAATCCTTCACCGCTGGGTCCCAGCGGGGCCTGCAGGCGGAGGGCGACGGCGTCGGGGTTGAAACCCCTCCTAACAGTGGGTCCTTACGGCGCGGGGTCGGCGGCATCGTCTTCTTCTTCGTCAGCATCATCATTTCCGTCAGGGGTGGGGTCCGCGTCGTCGTCACCCTCGAGTGTTGTGGGTTGCTCAAGCGGGTCGGGCGGGCCCCAGGCGTCGATGCCGTCGGGGTGGATGTAGTAGAGCCACTCGGCGTGGGCAGTGAGGCCGCCGATCTCGCGGTGCTCGATGTCCGCGCTCCAGAGAACCTCGCCCGTGGGAACGTGCAGAGCGATCAGCTTGCCGTCCCACGCCAGCCAGACCGCCTCGTCCGTGATGATGGGGCTCGTGCGGGCGCGCGGCGGAGTGGGTTTCCCCAGCGTCTTCAGCGCCTCGTCCTCTTTCTCCTGAAGCTCGAGAGACTTGCCGACGGTGGTCTGCCAGAGGACCTCGCCCGTCTCGAGGTCGAGCGCGTAGTTCACCCCGTCGACGCCCGTGAAGTGCGCCGCCACTCCGTCGACCGCGATGGCGGAGGCGGTGATGTCATTGTGCGACCAGAGCAACTCGCCCGTGCCGGCGTCGCGGCCCGCGAGGTAGCTCCGGCCTCGCTCGACGATGATGCCGACGGCGACGGATGCCCCGTCAGACAACGCGACGTCCTCAAAGAGTCGGCCTTCCGCCTCGGCCGGAGTCATCCCGACGATGCGGTACGTGGCGAGGGCCCACGGTCCCGCCATGGGCCGAGAGCGCGGCCTGACCCAGCCCTCCCCGTCGACGTAGATCGGATCGGGCGCCTGGCGGTCGTAGTGCATGAGCAGCATCAGTTCCTCCCCCCAGGCGTGGATCTGGAAGGGCTGCTTGTATGGCGAGATGGGAACGTAGGACCCCTTCGGCCCGACGACCATGTTGTTGACGCAGCGGGTCTCGCCGATGTGATTCCCCGACGCTACAGCGAAGTAGCGGAGCCACGGCTCGAGCGCGCGGCGACGTCCGTCGGGGCCGGGCTGGCGATCGGAGACGGCGATGACGCCGTCGTTGACGCTGAACCAATCCGGACGATTGATGGCGGGATCGTACAGGGCATCGTCGGTGGTGATGCTGTGCAGCGGCTCGCCGGTGTCCGCGCTGAGGATGACGAACCCGACCCGGTCGGGGTTGCGCGGAGGGATCGCGAAGGCCTCCACGACGAAGCCGTCCTCCACGGCGATGACCTGTTGGCGAGCGGGGTGCTGCCAGACTGGCTCTCCGGTATCGAAGGTCACGCGGATGAAGCCGGTGGTGGCGGAGTTGTTGTAGAGCGAATCGCCCGCCGCCAGGAGCGGGTCCGTCAAGCCTTTGGTCGGGAGCGTCCAGCGGAGCTCTAGCGGCGGCTCGACGAGGTCCTCGGTGTAGCCCGAATGGGCGGCGTCGTGGCGGAGTTGGTACCAGTCGGCGGAGGCCAGTGAAGACACGAGAAGCAGTATGGGCGCTATCAAGCGAGACATCGCCGGTGTCACCTCCTCCTGAGCCACCGTCTGCGGTCTACAGACGTTCGCGGCGGGGAGGGGGTTCTCCTACTGCGCGTGATGGGGATCAAGGCAACGACGCGGACCGCAGCCCTAGCGGTCGGCTAGCGAAAAACCGGGACAGTTATCCATTTTCGCTGCCTTTGCGAAACATGGTAACTGTCCCTGAGTTTTCGCGAGAGGCTTCTGCTCGTGCGGTAGCGCGCGAGCGAGACTCGGTGGACTACCCCTGTTCCTGCATTTGGCGGATGATCTCGTTGCGGGCGGCGTTGCGGAAGCGCTCCATGATCTCCTCGGGATCGTCCTCGGGCGTCCAGGTTATTGTCGTGGTGTCCTCGGGCGGCTCGAAGGCCAGCAGCTCGTCTTCGATCTCGATGTCCTCTTCGATCGTCCAGGTCATCGAGTTGATCTCGACGGCGGCGGGACCCTTGAGGCCGATCTTCGTGCTGCGGGAGGCGTAGAGTTCCTTGTCGATGGAGATCTGGACAGATTCGATCTCGAAACCAGGCGGGAACCCGACAAGCACGCTCTTGAAGTGCTCGAAGGCGTCCTCACCGACGTCGATGATCCAGCATTCGGATTCGCTGATGACGACCTCGCCGACGACCGTCATGTGCTCAGCTCCCTTGACGAAGGGCTCGAGAGCTTTCTCGAGCGACGATGGCAGCCCGGCTGCGTCGAAGGCCTCATCAGCCTCGTCGCCGAGGGCGTCGATGGTCTCCTTGGGCATGTGGAGCATAATCTTGGACCGGCCCTCGAAGATCAGGAACTCGTCGGGCGTGCGCAGGATGACCGTGCCGTCGCTGCGCTCGACGCGCATGGTGCTGAGATCCTTGACCCACATCTCCTGGACGAACTTCTCGGCCACTTGGCCATTGGCTTTGATCTCAACATCCAGGTCGGCGTAGGTGGGCGTCATTTCCTCCATGCCAGCCTTGATGCCCTCGATGATCTCGGCGATCTGAGGGTCGACGTCAGCCGAGGCCAACGTGGCGACGGCGGAGAGGGCGAGGACGAACGCGACGGTGAGGGCTATCAGACGAGAACGAAACATGGTGAGATTCTCCCTTGTGATATGCGATGACATGACCTCTGCAAGGAATTGGCCAGGCATCGCGTGGCGAACCCTCAATGTGGGGTGCCGAGAGGTGCTACACGCGGGGGACGTATGGGGTTTCGAGCGAGGGCGGCACGGGCGGCCTATGGCATGACAGGAGTGGCGATGGGGGGCGCGAGAAAGCCGTCGCCTTCGATCGCCGCACAGAGAGGATCGTCCATGAAGTTGCAGGGGGCGTCGGGGTCAGCCGCGATGTCCATCTGGTACGATGTGTATTGGCCGTCCACCCACACCATCACGACAACGGTGGCATCGCTGTAGAGCCCGTTGGGGCTATCAGCGAGAGCCGTGTCGGCGATCCGACGGACCACCGTGGGGGCGCGCTCGGCATCCTCGACGTCAACGGCGGCCAGGCACTGCAGGCCCTGGACCTCGCAGATGAGAATCCCCGCGCCTAGACCGATAATCGTCATCGCAACAAGTCGTTTCCACATTGCAGCTCGCCTCCGGCATGGTCAGCATTTCCCTCCCCCACACGAGTACGATGGTTGCGGCGCGTCCTAAGTTACACGCGAGCAGTGCATTGTGGCTAGTGTCACACGGGCGAACTTGCGGGGAATTCGGCCGTTCTGGCGGCGTGACGGAGCCTTGGGCGAGGGAGAGGGAATCGAGAGGGGAGGCCTCAGCGAGGCCCCCCTTGTGGTTCACGATAAACGCCTTAACTCGCTAGCCGAGCAACTCCAGGGCGACCTGAGCCGCGCGCTCGCCGGAGAGGAGCATGCCACCGAACGTTGGGCCCATGCGGGGAAGGCCATACAGCGTCGAGACGGCCATACCCGTGACGATGAGGCCCGGATGCGCCTCGCCGGTGTGCTCGACGATGGCGTCTTCGGACTGTTCGACCCACATCGCGCCGAAGCCCTTGGACTTCATCATGCCGCGGCTCTCCATGCACTTGACGACGCAGGCATCGTGGCCCGTGCCGTCCATGAGGAGCTTGCACTCGATCGCAACGGGATCGACGCAGGTGATCTGGCGCGGGAGGGCCGCGATGGGCGACCAGTTGATGACCGCGCCGGCAATGCGCCCGCCCTCGCGGATGACGACATCCTCGAAGATGGTCATGTTGGCGAACTTGACGCCGGCGTCACAGGCGGCGGCGATGAGCTTGCTGCACGCGTGCGGGCCGTCGGCGACGCAGAGGCCGGGGACGGTCTGTATGTGCGGGACGCCGAGTTCGTCGAGGATGCGGTCGGCGGGCGTGCGGACGGTGACCTTGTTCATGAGGTAACCGCCGATCCAGAAGCCGCCGCCGAGGTAGTTGTTGCGCTCGACGATAAGGGCTTTCTTGCCGGCTTCGCACAGGCACTTGCCGGCCATGAGGCCCGCGGGACCGGCGCCGATGATGACAATGTCGCTCTCGATGTACGCCTCGAACTGCTTCGCGAATTCGCTTACGATCGAGCGGGTGACTTCGGCTTCACCCGCTGCGCTGAATGGCTGGTCTGGCATTTGAAGTGGCCTCCTAAAGGTGCTTGCGGACGGCTTAACGGCAGCAGACTGGTGCGGGCATTCGGCTTGTCGCCCGCATCCCAGGCTGGGTAATCACGACTGAACTCACGTTCCAGAAACTGGCGAGTTCCTGGGCTCTGCCGGTGGGTCCATCACCAACCGCCCCATGCTCGCTTGTCGTCAACCCCTGTAAGAGGGGCTTTAGCCCCGACGCCGTAGACGCCGGTACCGGCAGAAATAACGGCGTCGGGGCTAAAGCCCCTCTTACAGGGATTGGGCAGATGAGAGCGCGAGGCGATCCGTGCGGCACATGCTTCTCACCGGCGCCTCGCCAGGGACATCGCGCAATTCCTGTAATGTGACTGAGGTCGCTCCTACACGAGGGGTCCACAACACGATGCGGCTCCGTGCCACGAAGTAGACCGGGAGCCAAGGATAGTCGGCGGCCACGAAACGTGTCAAGGGCGAAATGGGGGGGTGAGGGCGCTGTGGGCGGCCCGGAATGGCAACTGCGGTTGTCTCGCGGGGCCAGTATTGTGGTACAATGCCCGTGCTGGCGGACTCACGAGGGGTGATGAGGCGACCATGCGCGGCGTGGGCAAGACGGATGCATCTACGGAGATGCTGGGCGCGACCTACCGGATGACGCTGATCGGGGGCGTGCTCTTCTTCGTGCTGCTGGTTGGCGAACTGTGTCGCGTGCAGTTTGCCACCTACGGCAAGGAGCAGCTCCGCGTCACGACGAGCATGTTGGTCGGGCGCGCGGTGGGCATCGACCGAGTCGTGCATTCCGGCCACGCGTATGTCGACGTGATGCGAGGGGACGCCACGGAGATGGCGGGGCCCCCGGTACAGTCATCCCGCTCAATCGCCTGGCCCTCGTCGCCAACGAGGGACGATGCCGATGAACCTGCCCAGGAGGCGAGCGGCAACATCATCCGCAGTAGCCAGTGGGAGGGATCACCAGGCGTCCGGCGCGACCTGGCCATCGTTGAGAAGCTGGCCTCCCAGCAGCGGATGGCCCATCGCGCCGGGCCGAATCTTACCCGCAGCTTCTATCTCTCCCGCGACGCCGTGCTGCAGGTATACCCGTGGATCTCCTCGACGGATCTCCTCGAAGGCGCCGGCGTAGACGACATAGACGGGCTGTTTGACGCCCTATATGCCGGGCCGGCGTGGCAACTGGGCGCGGCTCTGGATGTGGACGCGGCATCGCCGGCGGATTGGTGGACGGAGCCCCACGTTGGGCTGACGGGCGATCAGATGGTCGTGAGCTGCGTGGCGCCGGTGAGCCAGGGCGGCGAGGTCATTGCCATCGTCGGGACCAGCGTCGACCTGGCGGGCATGGCTGACTGGGTGAGTTTGGACGAAGATCGCCCGGGCGAGTTGCTCCTCCTATCGAAGGCAGGCCAAGTGCTGGCGATGACAGGTCGAGAGATCGCGGCGCATATGGATCCCGTGCCGTTTGCCGACGTGTTGCCGGAGCGGTTGCGCGAGGAGGGCGAGGCGCTGCTGGAGTTCACGCCCGACGGCGACGGCGTTCGCCGGACTCGTCACGAGCGCTTGCCGGATCACAAAAAGGTCGCGGGATACGAGATGCTGATGAAGGCCCGATCGGATCGGCCGTGGCGATTGGTGGGGATCATCGCGCGGCGAGGTCTCGTGACAGGTTTCGTCGAGAATTCAGGAATCTATGGCGTGGTGATCCTGGGGCTGGCCCTGTTCTTGCTGATCACTCACGCGCTGATGCGATACCATTACGTGAAGCCCGCAATAGGCCTCGTGAACCACATCCGGACCGAGGCGATTGCCGGGCCGACGCCGATTCCGGACGTGCCCGCGGAGTGGGTCCAGTGGTTCAAGGAGATCTCAGACACGCTGCCGTTGAAAGCAGTTGCCGCGAATCTGCCGGGCGCGGTGTTTCAGTTCATCGGAGAGGCCAACGGCAGTTCGCGCCTGGCGTTCGTCAGCCGCGGGGTCGTCGACCTGACGGGCGTGAGCGTCGAGGAGGCTCCGGAATATCTGGGCCGCGAGCTGGAGTTCATCGTCGAGGAAGACTTGCCGGGATTGCTCGAGGCGTCCGATGAGTCGGCCAAGGACCTGTCGCCGCTGGAGTATGAGTGCCGACTGAAATCGATCGACGGCGGGCAGAAGTGGGTCCAGGTGATCGGCCGGCCGCGCAAGGGCGATGCGGGGGAGATCATCTGGGATGGAGTCGTGCTCGACGTGAACGCTCGCAAGCTGGCCGAGGAGGAGCGAGAGCGGCTGATCGTTGAGCTGCAGGAGGCCCTGGCGCAGATTAAGACGCTGGAGGGTCTGCTGCCGATCTGCGCGTCGTGCAAGGCGGTTCGCGACGACACGGGCTACTGGAAGCAGATCGAGAGCTACGTCAGGGAGCACTCGGACGCGGAGTTCACCCATAGCATCTGCCCGGATTGCGCGCAGAAGCTGTATCCGGAGTTTACCGGCGACGAGGATGACGTGTAGCGGCGGCGATGAAGCGCGATACTGGAAACGCAGAGACCAAGAGCCGGCAGGAATTGCTGAGACCCTCTCGGACACCTAATGACACGACCAACCAAAGGCAAAGCGCGGCGCGCAATTGAGCGGCTGAGCGCGCGGATCGTTGCCACCACGATGATGGCGATCACTCGGCTTCTCCCGCTCTCTTGGTGCCGGAGAATCGGGGCCATGTGGGTCCCCGCGTTCATGTTGATCACCTGGCGGCGACAGAAACTGGCCGATGAGAACCTGGCAAAATGCTTCGGAGACCGGTTCACGGCCAAAGAGCGCAAGACCATCCGTCGCGGCGTCACTGGGAATATCTGCAAGCTCTTCCCCGAACTATTCAAGGTGCCCACGCTCAGCGCCGAGGAACTGAGGGAGACCGTGTTGGTCGAGAACGTCGACATCCTTCACCGCGCGCTCGAGCGGGGCAAGGGTGCGATTTTCCTGACGGCGCACTGCGGCAACTGGGAAGTGCTTGGCGCCCGGGGTCGACTTGAGGGGCTTGACATGGCCGTGGTCGCTCGGGATGCGTCGGACGCGGGCGCGACATCGATCATAAACCGGGCGCGCGGCGGCGGGGGTGTGCGGATTCTCGGCGTGGACGACGTCGTGGGCATGATCAGACACCTGCGCAAGAATGGCATATTGGCCATCCTTCCCGACCAACACGCCGCCTCGGGAGCCGTCCTCTGCGAATTCCTCGGGCGCCCCGCGTGGTGTACGAAGGGCCCGGCGACGCTCGCGCTACGCACGGGGTGCGCCATCGTGCCTTGTTTCGTCGTGCGAGAGAAGGGCGATCTGCTGCGGTGTCGCTTCACCGACGAGATCCTCCCGCCGGATGAGCCGGACCGCGACAAGGCCGTGGCCATCTACACGCAGGCCATCATGGATGTTATCGCTGAGGCCATCACGGAGCACCCGGAGCAGTGGCTGTGGACGCACAATCGGTGGAAGGACCGGCAGGACCCCGAGCCCGAGGATCAGGAGCCCGAATGATGCTGGGATTGCTGATGGCGTGTGGACTCGAAGCGGCGAATGCGCAAGGGGGAGATGGCGCGTTGCGTAAGATCGAGCTGACCTGCGTGGACGCCGACGCGACGGGCTATGGCACGTTCCAGAGCCACAACCAGAAAGTCGTGAGCAACGCTAGCGGCATTTTCATGACCCACCTGCGGAGCCGGAACGATGCCTACACGGCGCAGCAGTGGAGACTGTCGCGGAGTCAGGACGGCGGAGAGACCTTCGAGACCGTCTGGGAAGAGACGAACGCGACGAATCCGGCAACGCTGGAGACGGACGAGGCTGGGAACATCTACCTCATCCGCCCGGATTTCGGCGACCATAACGCTTACCTGTACCTGTTCCTGGCGGAGAACGACTATTCCGATCCGACAATCCACACGATCCCGGGCGGCTCCGCCGGCAAGTTCGCGGCGATGTATGATCCCGGCCGGAAGCAGCTGTATTGGCTGGCGCACCATGGCCAGCTCAGTACGCTGACACTGAACGGGGAGGTCACGCGCGCAACGCACCTGCTGAAGGCCGGGAGCAACGCCGGCGTGATGTACCCGTTCCTGTACCTCGAGCCATCAGGCGTCCTCCACGCCGCCTGGACGACGCAACAGCACGGCCTCTACATGTATCGCAGCATCCACCACATGCTTTCTGACGATGGGGGAGAGACGTGGCGGACGATGGATGGGACGCCGCTCGCGCCGCCGGTCGTGGCGGACGACAGCGGCCCGTCCACGATGGTCTCGCTGCGCGACGAGTTCGACGCGCACACGTTCCTGTCCGGCTTCCTGTGCAAGCGGGGGAAAGCCCACTTTGCCTATATGGCGCAGCTACAGGCTCGACGCGAGCATTACATCCGCTACGACGTCGCCACGGGCAAGCGGGAAATCGACACCGGCGCCGAGTTCAAGGGCGAGGAGATCTCGCTGATGGGGCTGGACGGTTTCTTCGCCACCGATTCGGATGATCCGGACTCGCCGCTGTACTTCGTTGGGCTCTGGGGCGACCGCCTCGGATGCCTCGAGAGCCGCGATAACGGCGACACGTGGCACGACTACGGGGCCAGCGGGCCCGCTGGCAACATCTACGCCATCGGGGGCGCGCGAGAGATCACCGAAGACGGCTACGTGATCGGATCGTTTACCGATTCGCCGGCCGGCGGCGTGGGCGAGGGGCGGGTGCATTTCCTTCGGATCAAGGTCCGCGAGTAGAGCCGACGGCGCCGGATCGCGTCGGACTTCCCCGTCAGAATCAGTCCCGCGGTAGAGGCATTGAGTGGAGTGGTCAAGTGAGAATCGGCGCGTTCTGGCGCTCAGGGTGCTTGACGGCCAAGGTTCTGATGCTATACAATCTTTGGTGCGGGATGCTGCATGCAGCAAAAACCATGAACGAAAAGGAGTGACCCACTTGGCAAACGCAGTGTTGGTGGTCACGGAAAACGGCATCGGCAAAGTCACGTGTGCAGATCAGTTCCAGGTTCGCGGTCGCGGCGGTAAAGGCGTCACCGGCTTCAATGTCACGGAAGACTCCGGCGAGATTGCGGCAGCGGTTGGCGTGACGTGCGGCGCAGGCGAGAGCGTTCTCATCCTCACCGCCAAGGGCATGGCCCTTCGCATCAGCGTGGATGACATCACCACCCGCAGTCGCACGGCAGGTGGCGTCAAGCTCATCACGCTGGCGGATGACGATGAGGTCGAGGCGGTCTGCGTCTAGCCGTACCACTGCGAGATCGAGCCCGACGTTTGGGGGGAAGCTCGATGGATCGCGGACGACGAGCCGGAAGGCTCGTCCACAACTGAATGTGAATACATGGGGCGAAGCAACGTATCGATGGGTCTAGTGCTGATCGGCGTGGCTTCGCCCCTGGGGCATCAAACGAAAAACTCCGGGACTGGTATGGATTTCGCGTTGTGTGCGAAACTCCGTACCTGTCCCTGATTTTTCGCCGAAGAGCTCGCCGGATAGCCGACGACGGCAACAGTGTCGGAGCCGGGCGCAAGATAGACAACTGAATAGACACCGAAACACGGACCCGTCGACTCGCGGCGTATTGCGGGCCAATACGGTCGCACACACACTACGATGCGCCTTTCGGGGCGCGTCACTCGAGGCAAGCGACCCGTGTCAACACCGGTCTACGCGCAGCATTTCACGCCCTCTCGCGCCGTGAATCTCGTGTACGACGTCTTACACGCGACGATCGGCCCACTCGTATCCCCACGGATTATCGATCCTGCCTGCGGCGAAGGCGCGCTGCTCTTGGGCGCCGTCGAACGCGGCCTCACGCCACCCGAAAGAACGATCGGAGTGGAGCGCGATCCCGTGCTTGCCGCGGAAACACTCGCGCGTCCAGGAGGGCCCCGCGCGGCGGTCGCCGACTCGCTCACGGGCCTGCGCTCGCCGGTCGCGGCGGGCAGCTTCGACCTCGTGGTGGCGAATCCGCCCTATGGAACGGGCGCGGCGGGGCTGCGTGAAATGCGCGATCCGACCGCGCGCCACATTGCGGCGGCGTATGGTCTGTGGGCGCTAAATGGCCCGAGCGCGGAGCCGCGAAAGGTGGCGCTGGACCGCCTGCGGAGCTACCCGGCGGAGGCCCTTTTTCTGGAGCTGTGCCTCTCGCTGGCGCGCGACGGCGGCCACGTGGCGATCATACTGCCGGAAGGGATCTGCGCTAACGCGCGGTACGCCAAGGTCCGCGAGTGGCTGCTCGAGAGGGTCCGGATCGACGCGGTTGTTGGGTTGCCGAAGAATACCTTTCGCAGGACCGGCGCAGCGGCGAAGACCGTGGTGATGGTCATGACGAAACGCCGCCCCAGCGCGCGCCACCAGGTGCTGCTCGGCGAGGTGACCGATTGGGATGAGCCGGCTACGGATGGGCGCCTGCCGGTGCATTTCGCGACGCGGCGACGCCAATCGACGCCGGACCTGCTGCGGAGACTCGACCCCACGTATTGGCACCCAGCCTATGATGAAGTGTTGGAATCGTGCCGCGTCCCGCTGGGACCGCTGGATGAGCACATCCGCAATCTGACGTACGGGCCGATCGTGACGGGCGAGAAGCCGCGACCGGCGGATCCGGGAGTATTGCTGGTGAACCAGGGGCAGGTGCAGTTCTGCGGCGTGGACTTGGCGGGCGCCCAGCGAGTGTCGGAAGAGAGCCCGTGGGTCGCCGAGCGGGCGATGCTTCAGCCGGGAGACGTCGTGCTGCCTCGCAGTGGCGAGGGATCGCTGGGCAAGCACCGCGTGGCGGTCTTCCTGGGCGATCAGCCGGCGAGCGTGGGCTCGTTTGTCGATCTCATTCGGCTGGATGGGATGAACCCGTTCTACCTGGCCGCATTCCTGAAGTCAGAAGTAGGCCGCGCGCAGGTGTCGCGCGTGGCGAATGGCGTGGGAGTGCCGAATATCAGCTTCGACGAGATCCGGGCGCTGCGCGTGCCGCGCGTGTCCGAGGGACGTCAGGAAGCAGTGGAGCAGCAGTATCGCCAGACCGTGCTTCCACACCACAAGAAGGCAGTCGCCCGCCACGCGAGGCTGAGGCGCGCCGGCGCGGATCCAAAGCGCGACCCGGCGCTCAAACGCCACCGCGAGGCGGGCGAGAGGGAGTGGAGACGGGTAATTGCGGGGATGGATGCTGAGATGGTGAGATAGCCGAATCCGTGCCGTTGCCTCCCCGTGGCGCAGGCATTCTTGCCTGCGGCCGTCCACATGGAATCGAACGACCCGCCGACTCTCAGAGCCGACGGGCCGTCCGCGCAAGACATCGCTCGCTCGCGCCACATTACGACTTAGGCCTTCGGCGCGCCTGGCGGGCGACCACCGGGTCCACCTGGGCCGCGCCCGGCCCCACCCCGACCACCGCCCCGTCCGCCGTGACCGCCACCGCGCTTCTCACATGCGGCGGTGAACTCGTCCAGCGTGAGGACGCCGTCGCCGTTCGCGTCTGCCTCCTTGAACTTCGCCGCCGGGTCGCCGCCACCGGGCTCATGGGAACCGCGCTGGGCGTGATGGGCATCGAGTTCCTCGAGCGTTACCGCACCGTTCCGGTCGGCATCCGCGGCGCTCATGCGCGCCCAGATCTCCGCCGGGACCTCGTTCTCAGTCAACTCGCCACTGCCGTCCTCGTCGAAGCGCTCGATGATCTGGTCGGCCGACGGACGCTGTCCGCGCGCGCCGCCTCGCCCTCCGGGTCCGCCTTGTCCGCCACGTCCGCCGCCCGGATGCGCCGCCTGGAGTTCCTCGAGCGTGACCGCGCCGTTGCCGTCGGCATCGGCGTTCTTGATCCGCTCCCACAGGTGCTCGGGAGCCTCATCGGCGGTAATGGAACCGTCTGCGTTCTTGTCGATATGCTCGAACATCGCCTCAGGACCGCGGCCCTGTCCGCCGCGCCCGCCACGCCCGCCTGGGCCTTGCGCGAAACTCGGCGCCGCCGCGAGCAAGAGGCTCAGCCCGGTTACTAGCCCTGCCAACTTCAGAAGTTTGGTGTTGTTCATCGGGTGCTTCTCCTCACCACTTGATAGTTGCGACCTACACCGGGTAAGTAGCGGGCGGCGGGGCGCGAGTTACACGCCGGGATGTGATGGATCTCATGTAACGCCGGGAGATGGCGGAGGCCGAGGGCTGGTGTTGATGTTGTAGCTGGCAGAGGTCAGGATGGTGCGTCCATAGCCAAGGAGACAGTATTTGATGCGAGCACTGCTAGTCGCGGTGATGCTGTGTGTGGCGTCCACGACGTGGGCGGCGGTCGTGCTGGATGAGGTGGCCGAGCTTGGCGCGGGCGATCGGGAACTCGATACCGGGGAGTACGTGCAGTCGTACGACGTCGACGTGGCTCCCGGGGATCTGGTGACCGTGACGGTTGTGTCCGCGGATTTCAGCGCGTACGCCGTGGTGAAGGCCCCGGACGAGAGGGGCTATGACGGACCGGTGGACGACATGGAGGGGCCGCTGCGGTTCATCGCCCACGCGTTCGGTGAAGCGACGGTGGCGGTCACAACGGTTGACCCGGGCGAGACGGGTGGGTACTCGCTCACGGTCGATGTCACGCCCCTCGCGCGCGGGCTGGCGGGGCTCGAGATCGCGCTCGACGAGACCGGGACCCTCTCCGCGCAGGACGACGAGCTTCAGTCGGGCGAGTACGCGGACCTGCGCGCAATCGACGTGACCGAGGGTGACGTGGTGCGGATTGTCGCGTACTCGTCGGACTTCGATGCCATGCTACTCGTCGGCTCTCCGACGGGCCTCAGATTCGAATCCGACGACGTGGATGGGACAGACCCTGAGGTCACCTTCGTCGCGGAAGCGACCGGCGAGGTGGGGTTTGCTGTCACCAGCGCGACGCCGGGCGAGACGGGAGCGTACCGGGTCTGGGCGGAGACGGCGAGGCTGGGGGAGGCTGCGCCCGCGGTGGTCGACCAGCCACCCGCCCCGGTCGTCCCGGTTGGCGCGGCCGGCGCGCTCGTGGATGAGCGGGGCGCGCTGACGGCCGATTCAGAGACGCTGGGGGGCGGTGAGTTCGCCGAGGCCCACGAGGTCGATGTGGCGGCGGGGCAGGTCGTCGACCTGCGTCTGGACGCCGATGGTTTCGCGGGTCACCTCATCGTCAAGCAACCCGACGGCGAGCAGGTGGAGCAGGCCGGCGAACCGGGCAAGCCGACCCTCATGCGCGTGCAATCGCCCGCCGCCGGGAAGCTGCTGCTGGTCATCACTACAACGGATGCCGGGCAGACCGGTGCGTATCGCCTGCAAGTGAGGGATGGTGGCACGATCGCCCCGACCGCGCCCGCGGTGGCGGATCAGCCGCCCGCCGTGGTCACTCCGGCGGGGGGCGGCCCGACAGTGACCGCCGAGACGCCGGACAGCCCCGCCAAGCCGGTCATCTCCGTCAGCCCGCGCGATCCCAGCCAGCGCCTCCCGGCGCCCACGCCGAATCCCGCAACGGTGGCTGATCCGGGGATCCTGAAGGACACGCTGCATCGGATGCCCCAGGTGTCCGTGGGGCTGGGCGGCGCCTTCAACAGAAAACACATCGTGATCCACGTCGGAGTCGATCTACCCGTGCACGAATTCCATGACAAATCGGGCGTGGCCGGCGGGAGGCTTGAAGTCTACGCCGGGTCTGTGCATGACGGCGAGCCGAGCATCGTCTGGTTCGGGAACATCTTCCGATTCTCGTACCCGACATACGAGCAGAAGCTGAGCGGCGAGGGCGAGGCGTATGAGAAGCTGCTCGAAGATGAAGCGTCCGTTGATGTGACCGGCGTGGTCGCGCCCGACGGCAGCCGCATCGAACGGGTGACGATCGTGGAGCATGAGGTGACCTTCGTGACGTACACGAAGGACTGGAGGCCCGTCGGCGACCCCGTGGTGCCCGGTGGCGAGAGGCACTACCTGCGCGGGGAGACCACCGCGATCACGTTGGTCGATGTTCCGCTGGTGCGCTCGATCCCGGGCAATTCGGACAATGGCTGGGAGCGGACGTGGAAGCGGATCAGCATGGCGGAGCTGGTGGCGTGGGAGCGTTACGACGCTGATAGCTTCTTCGACCTGATGTATCGCCTCGACGGACCGGACGTGCGTGACCACGTGCTGAAGGTGGAACACTGGGAGGACTCGCCGGCTTACCCGTACGCGACAGACATCTGGACGCCCCAGAGCCACACGACGAAGCAACTCCGCCGCGTTGAGTGGCTCCGCGACGAGTTTCCGCCGTGGATCTCGGTCAGTTTCAAGAATTTCTAGAAGTGGTTCCAGAACCCCCGTAGGTCGGATCTCCAGGGAAACTCGCGGTCTGAGTTTCCAGGGCTGTGGGGCCGTTGAGGAAGCCGTCCTTCCGTTCGGAACTACGCAGATCGAAAAACTCCGGGACAGTTATCCATTTTCGCAGCAGTTGCGAAACATGGTAACTGTCCCTGATTTTTCGACTCACTGGCTGAAGCCATCGAAGAACGCCAAAGCGCGACGGCAATCTTGCCGTCGCGCTCTGTTTGCTGAGCTTGTGACAGAGGCTCAGTGAGGGGCGCCCCCGCCTCCGCCAGTGCCGCCGCGCCAGCCGCCGCCACCACCACTGCGGCCGCGGTTCATCAGTCCATCGAGCTTGGTCTCCTGCGCATCGGAAAGGACTTCCTTCAGCTTCGTCTCGATGCGGGTCTTGCAGTCCTCCATGATCGTGCGCATGGACTCCCAGTTCTGCGCCTCCATGGCCGCCTTCAGCTTCGCATCACGATCGGCGAGCGCGTTGCGGTAAGTCGGCTTGAGCGCCGCGAGCTGCTCGGTCGTGCAGTCGAGCTGGAACGAGACGGCGGTCCAGGTGCGCTCCAGGTACATCATCGAGCCCATCATCCCGCCACCACGACGTCCGCCCTCGCCACCGCCGCCGGGCGCCTGCGCCACGACGGATGCGAACACTACAACAGCCAGGGCAATGCATAGGAACATGCCAATCGTAAGCTTGCGCGTCATGTGAGCGTTTCCCCCTGTGGATTTGAGCGTGTCAGTCTATAGTATGTGGCAATGTTCTTCAGACGGTTACACCCCCGAATTGTTCGGTCGCCGAAGCTTTTTCTCAGGATCGCGGCCCGCAGGCCGCGCAACCGGCACTGGCGAAGGAAGTCGCGGAGACTCGGACGCTCGGGCCGCCGAGGAACCCCCTCCGTACGACGATCGTCTCGATCGTCGACGCCGTCCGCCGTCTGCGGGGCCGCTTGCCGTCATGGGGCCGCCCGCCGTCGTAGGACAGGCGCAGGGAAACTCGTCGTCTGAGTTTCCACGCCTGTCGCAGCCGTTGGAGGGGGAATACGAGACCGCAGGTCGAAGTATCCGGCCCGCGCCGTGGCCTTCGGGGCCTTCCCAACAACCTCACGCCATACCGTGTAACCCGACGCAAGCGAAAGGCCACTACTGCACCAGATACCGGCGGTAATCGATATGGCCAATCACGCGGCGTTGCCGGAGCTAAGGCTCGGGCTTGCCCAAGAGCAGACGGCGTCAGACGATGCATTGAGGCCTCGAGGACGGCGCGCGGCGGATCCCGCCGACCTCGCGGACATCGGACGCTGTCTGAAGGGCGATGGCGACGCGTATCGCCGGCTGATCGAGAGACATCAGAAGCAGATCAGCGGGATGATGTGGCGGTTCAGCCGCGATCCCGACGTGCACGAGGAACTCGTGCAGGACGTGTTCGTGCAGGCGTACGAGAGTCTGACGAACTACCGAGCTGAGGCGCCCTTCGCCCACTGGCTGGCCCGAATCGCGACCCGCGTCGGATATGCCTACTGGAAGAAGCAAAAGCGCGAGCAGGCCATCGAGACCGTGCCGCTGGAGGACTGGCATCATATTCCCGACGAGACGACGGATGAGATGTCGCCCGAGGCGGCGGGGGAGATGCTGCATCAACTGCTGGCGAAGCTGCCGCCGCGCGACCGGCTCGTGCTCACGTTGAGACACGTTGATGAGCGTAGCGTCGAGGAGACGGCGGAACTGACCGGCTGGAGCGTGTCGATGGTCAAAGTGCAGGCGTGGCGGGCTCGGAAGAAGCTGAAGGCGCTGTTCGAGAGGTGTGACGAGGCAGGGGACAGGATGTAGCCGTCCGTACCTGCGGGTCTCAGGGAAACTCGTCAGAGTTTCCAGACCCGCTCCGTACGACGATCGTCTCGATCGTCGATGCCGTCCGTAGTCGACGGGTCCGTGGGGGGATGGTCCGATGAAACATGAAGATAGACTGAAAAAACTAGCAGACCGCGCCCGGCTCGAGGCATCGCCCGATGTCGATGTGGCCGACCGGGTCATGGCGGCCATCGAGCTGCGGGAATCGCACGCGACGGATATCCTGAGTCGACTCGCGCGGCTATCGAAGGACGAGACGCCGCCGGAGGTCGATGTCACGCGGCGAGTCATGACCACCTTGCGCCGCCGCTGGGCCGACACGCCCGCGCCGACGCGCGCTCTCGGATGGGTCGCGGGGATGTCCATGGCCGCGGCGGTTCCGCTGGTCATCGCGGCAGCGACCACGTGGAGCACCTGGGTCGATCCCGTCATCGGCGTGTTCAACGACACGCCTTGGATATTGCCATGAGCGAAGAGACACCTGAGGCGATCACCGAGGAGGAACAGACGACCCTCGCGCCGCCACCGGCTCCGCGTTCGCTCTGGCGCGAGATCGCCTTGGGCCTGGTGATCCTCCTATGCGGCGGGGTCATCGGCTCGTGCATGACGATTCTCTTCGCCCGCAAGGCCGTCATCAGAAGCGCGTTCAGCGATGAACAGCGATGGGAGCAGATGGTCCCCATCATGCTGCGCGGCCTCAACCTCTCGCGCGAACAGGACGAGACAATCCGACCGATCATCGACGAGCATCTGAAAGAAACCATGGAGATCCGCAACGACGCCCGCGTCGAGGCCGCGCAGGAGCTGCGGGAGATGGAAGAGGCGGTCGCGGCGGAGCTGACCCCCGAGCAACTCGGCCGCTGGAGGAAGACCCTCGCGGGATACAGGATGGGCGGCCGACAGGGAGGCCAGCGAGGCGGACCCGGTGAGGGACGCGGAGGCGGCGGCATGGGACGAGGCAAGCAGGGCCAAGGCGGACAACAACGACGTGGCATGGGTGGAGGCGGCGGGCGGAGAAATCAGCCGTCACCACCTCCGAAGCCACCGCAGGGGAACGGGTACTAGAAGTGTTTCGGAGCCCCTCGTAGGTCGAAGCTCTAGCTTCGACCCGTCCAGTTGTTCGGGTCTGGGAGCAACTTCAGCCTGGTCGCTTGACGCTCACCGCCGACAAGCCGTAACCTAGCGCCTGTGAATACAACCTCATCTGTAATCCAAACGAAGCTGGGCGGAAGCGATCTGTGGGTCGTCTCGTCGGTCGAGGAATACCGCGTGGCCGCGGGATCGTGGCCCACGGCCGAGGAGATCGTCTGGGAGATCGGCGCGGCGACGGGCGCGGCGACCGTGCTGGCGGCTGCCGCGGCGAAGCAGGTCTACGCGGTTGAGAAAGCCTCGGAGAAGCTCGAGAAACTCCAAGACGCAACGGCCGGCTGCGACAACGTGACGCTGATCGACGCCGAGGCTCCGGACGCAGCGCCCGATGGCGCGCGGGCAGACTGGCTCTTCCTGGACGTGGGCGGCGACGCCCCCCCGTGGCGGACGATGGAGTTGGCCGAGCGTTGGGCGGAGGCGCTGAGCTGCGAGCGCATCGTCATCCGCAACACGGCCGCATGGACCTTCCTGAACACCGCCGACGCCCGCGTAGCGACGGGCTTCCAGCCCGTCGATTCCCCCGCCGACATCGACCCCACCCTCCTCGTCCAGCGCATCCTGGACTGCAGCTCACGCGACGCCGCGCGCAAGCTCGCCGCCGGGCTGACGGGCGCCGGATTCAAGGCGAGGCAGCGGCTGGTGGAGGGCCTCGTCTGCCTCGGTCCCACAGCGCTCCGGCCGCTGGCGACGCTGGTCGCCGACGCTGAAGCTCCGCTGGCATCGCGACGAGCGGCGGCGGAGGCCGTGAGGCAGATCGCCGATAGGATCGACAGCGACACGCGCCGCGCGTTGAGAAAGGAGAGCGCGGCGGTGGAGTGGGCGCTAGGACCGCTCGCGAGCGATCTCGACACGCCGGGCACGCAGCTCGCCGCGGCCGAGCGGGAGAAGCGGACGCTGGAATCGACGAAGCTGCTGCGGATTCTGGATCACCCAGATGAGGTCGTGCGATTCGCCGCTCGGCAACATCTCCGGGACGGCGGAGAGGGCGAGGCGGAGAAGCTGATTCGGACGATCGCGGGCGAGAAGAGCTTCTTTGGGCCTGTCATCGCGGCGCTGGATGCGGTGAGGGATGTGAAGCGCGTGGACGCGGAGCGCGCGTGCGAGTGGTACTTCGATACGACGGGCGCGAATGAGGCGACCTGCTGGCGGTTCGCGGCCGCGACGCTTGGCGTGGCGGATGCGAAATGGGCGCAGGAGCTGCTGACCGCGTTGGCGGGCAGAACAGACGATGTGCCGACGGAATCGCTGGCGCAGTTGATGCGCGCCGCGCAGAAGAATCCGCGCGGCAAGGATGCGGTGCGGCTGCTGGATCGGCTGGTCAAAACGGACGCGCCGATCGCCGCGCTGGCCACCTCCGCATCGCTCAGCCCCCACCCCTGGATGCGCGAAATCGCGGACGCGTTGGGCCAGGCAACCTACGAGGAAGAGTAGGGGTCAAAGGACCCAGACGACGCCTTCCGGTTCCGAGTACAAGCCGAATCGGCCCCCCCTTTTTCGGGACGAATCGACTAGAAAAGCGAAGATAAAGCGAGGGAATCGCTAGAAATCACCTCTCCGAATCTCGAAGGGCCCGTTTTTCCGGTCATTTGCCGGTTCCACACCTCTCAGCAGGTCCTCTCCTCGCCGCCTCGGAAAACCCACCAGACGTGCTCCGCCTGGCATCGCGACGCTCTCGGTTGCGATTGGCAGGAATGTTGCGAGTGCAGGGGCGAGGTGGTGGTATGAAGCGCGGCAAGTGGCTTGCTGGGATCGCGGTCGGACTGATCGCGATGGGTTTGATGTGCGTCGCCGCGTACAAGGCGACGGACCTCGCCGAAGTAACCCACGGCGGTGATATCCTCGGCGCGCGGATTCGCGTGGCGCTGGGCGATGACGTGCACGTGCGCGGACCGAAGGACGGCACGGCCCTGCACCACGCCGCGCAGGCCGGCGAGGTAGCGCTGTGTCGTGCGTTGATTCGGCGTGGCGCGGATGTTGAGGAAGAAGCGGGGCCGCAGCGCTATCGGCCGTTGCACGTTGCGGCACAAGAGGGGCACGTCGAAGTCGTGGCGCTTCTGCTGGACGCGGAGGCTGAGGTCGACGCGCGGACCGGCGGAGGGTTCGCTTCCTTGCACGTGGCGGCGGCCCGTGGGCGGACGGCAGCGGTCCGGGCTTTGCTTGATGCCGGCGCCGATGTGGATCAACGCTCGGAGTTCGACACCACCCCTCTGCACTGTGCGGCGTCCGACGGGTCAGTTGAGACTGTGCGACTGCTCCTCGACCATGGCGCCGACATTGACGCTCGAAACGGGAAGTCGGCGACGGCGTTGTACGTTGCCGCGTGGGACGGAGACCAAGAAGTTGTCGATTTCCTAATCGAGCGCGGGGCTGATCTGGAGGCTGGGATCGGCGAGAGCGCCACGGCACTGCTCGCGGCGGCGAGACAGGAGCATCCGGATATAGCGCTTGCGCTGATCCGGGCCGGAGCGGACGTTCACGTCACATCCCCCACCGAATGGACGGCTCTCCACCACGCGGCGACCTACGGCTTCGAGGACGTTGCCCAAGCCTTGCTTGAGGCCGGCGCTGAAGTGGATGCGCGAACAGACAGGGGGCATACGCCGCTTTGCGTCGCCGCATGGTACGGTCAAGTCGAGGTGGTCGACTTGCTCATCGATCGGGGGCTGAGCTAGAGGCGACGTATGACGCGGGCGGCACGGCGCTGCTCGCGGCGGCGGGGCAGGAGCATCCGGAAGTGGCGCTCTCGCTCATCCGGGCGGGCGCGGACGCACATGCTACGTCCGCCGCAGGATCGACGTCGCTGCACTATGCGGCGGCGGATGGCTTCGAGGAGGTGGCTCGCGCGTTACTCGATGCTGGCGCTGACGTCGACGCCCGGAACGGGAAGTCGTCGACGGCGCTGCGCATCGCTGCGTGGCATGGGAACAGAGACGTCGTCGATGCGCTTATTGAGCACGGGGCGGACTTGAAGGCGGCCGACCAAGACGGGGTCACAGCGCTGCTCGCGGCGGCGGGGCAGGAGCATGCGGATGTCGCGCTCCTGCTGATACGGGTGGGCGCGGACGTACATGCTACGTCCGCCAACGGATCGACGGCGCTGCACTACGCGGCGGCGGATGGGCATGGTGAGGTGGCCCGGACTTTGGTCGAGGCGGGAGCGGACGTGGATGCTCGGAGTGAGGATGGGGTCACTCCCCTGATAGACGCTGCTTACACGGGTCGCCCTGATATCGCGCAGATGCTGCTGGACGCGGGGGCCGACATGCACGTGCGCCGGGACAGCGGGCATGCCGCCCTTCACTCGGCGGCGGACAGCGGATCTGTGCCAGTGGGCCTGATGCTGATCGAGCATGGCGCTGATGTCAACGCGGCGACTCCGGATGGCTGGACGCCGCTCCACGACGCGGCATGGGAGGGGGCACTGAGTTTGCGCGCGCGCTGCTCGAGGCGAGGTCGATGCGACCGCATTCGACGACAACACCCCGCTCATGTACGCCGCGCGCAACGGGCATGAGGAGACGGCACGCCTGTTGCTGGAGTTCGGCGCGGATCCGTTGGCGAGGACGGGTTGGGGCGGGACAACGCTGTTCGCCGCAGCCTTCGGGGATGCCCCCAGCCTGGCGCGAACGCTCATCGAACGGGGCGTTGCTGTCAATGCGTTGGACGAGCGTGGGGAGTCGGCGCTGCTGCTATGTATCCGCGACGGTTCAGCTGAGACGGCGGAAGTGCTGATTGCCGGCGGGGCCGACGTCAACCTGGTCACCACTCAGAACATCACCCCGGTCTACAGCGCGGCGCGCAGAGGCCGGGCGGAGACACTGAGGCTCCTACTCGATGCCGGCGCGGATCCCAACCCGTCTCCGGCGGACGGCTGGTCGTCGGGGATGGTTGCCGCGTCGAACGGGCACGCGGATGCCCTGGAGTTGCTGATTGAGGCGGGAACTGACATCGAGGCTTCGACGGAATCGTTGGGCACGCCGCTGTATCAGGCCTGCTACAACGGCCACGCGGATGTCGCGCGGTACCTGCTGGAGCAAGGCGCGGATCCGGACGCGGAAGATGGTCATGACTGGTTCCCGATCATCACGGCGGCGGACCACGGGCATCCCGAGATTGTGGGAGCGTTGCTGGATGCCGGGGCGGACGCGAGGGTGAGCGACAGTGGCGGGTGGACGCCTCTGCACGCCGCCACGCGGGGCGGCCATCGAGACGTCGCGATACTCCTGGTCGAGCATGGGGCGGGCCTGGATGCGGAGCGTGAGGGTTCAGGCCACACGCCGGTTGACTGCGCCATCGAGGGAGTGTACGAGCGTGTTACCGAGGCGTTGTGGGCAAATGAGGAGGAAGCCGAGGAAGAGGATCGCCCATAGATCGATTCCAGGTCCCTCGCTGTTTCACCCGCACCACTCGCGCCCCGTCGCAGCAGAGGAAGCACCAACTCGACCCCGCCAACGCATGGCCGCCGAGAGCGTGCAGGCTTCCGGGGACCGGTTCGCGAAGTGTCGCGGCCATAGGCTGACCCGTCCGGGTGATCCCGGACAGGAGGTGTCACCGTGATCAACCGATTGGCGGGCTGCGTTGCGCTTGCGGTTCTTATCGCGCTTTGCGCGGGCGCCGGCCTCGCAGCGCAACCAACAAGCGAGGAGGCTATCACGATGGTCGCCGGCCAGAAGCAACTCTTCCTCGACGATCTGAGCATCGCCCAGATGCAGGGACTGACGCGGACGCTCCACCAAGTCGCAAAGAGCCCGCTGAACCCGGTCATCGCCACGAACTACCCCTGGGAGTACACGCTCGAACCCACGCGGGGGAACGACCGGGGCGGCGTAGCGTCATGGGGCGGGGCGGTGTGGATCCCGGACGAGCAGGTCTACAAGTGCTGGTACTCGGGCAGGTTCAGCATGGCGGGCCGCGGCGTGCAGATACCGGAGGCCTTCGACTGGTTGCCGACATCGCTGGCGGTGTCGCGCGACGGCGTCTACTGGGAGAAGCCGTTCACAAGGATCGTGAGCTGGAACGGCTCAACCGAGAACAACCTGGTCAGCGAGCACGGATTGCTCGACGTCATCTACGACCCGCGCGACCCGATCCCCGAGCGGCGTTACAAGGCGCTGGGCGTGAACCTCACCCCCGAGTTCGGCGCCGCCACCTATACATCACCCGACGGCCTGCACTGGACCGGGCCACTCACGTCCATCCGGTCGCAGGACGAGTACCATCTGATGTACGACGACATTCGCCGGCAGTACGTGGCGATGGTCAAGTGCTACAACCCCTCGCCCGAGACGGGCCTCAAGTGGGGGCGCGCGGTGGGCGTGGCGACAAGCCCCGACTTCGACACCTGGACGGAGCCGGTCTTCGTCTTTGGCGCCGATGAGCAGGACATCGCGAACGGGCGGCTGCGCAACGAGGCGGCGACGCGTGACCCGAGCCGGCTGGTCTCGTCGCACAACGATCCGGCCGAGTGGGGCGCGGACATCTATAGCATGCCGGTTTTCACCTACGAGGGCCTCTACATCGGCATGCCCTCGCTGTTCAACCATTTCGGTCCGGCTTGGGGCAATCAAGCGGGGCAGTGCAACGTCGAGCTGACCGTGAGCCGGGACTTGTTGACGTGGGAACGGGTCTGCGACCGGGCGATCTTCATCCCGGTCGGTCCGCGGGAGCACTTCGACGCCGGGTTCGTGTGGGCGTGCGCGTATCCCCAGATCCACGGGGATGAGATCTGGTTCTACTACTCGGGCCTGCCGACCGCGCACGACTTCGAGAAGGTCTCCGACGAGGACTCCGGCGTCGGGCTGTCGGTGCTGCGGCTCGATGGTTTCGTCTCGCTTGACGCGGGCGAGGCTGAAGGCACGCTCCTCACGCAGCCGCTGGTGCCGGCGGGGCCGGAGCTTTATCTCAACCTCGACGCCCCGAGCGGCGAAGCGCGGGTGGAGGTGCTCGACGCCGACGGCTCGCCCATAGCGGGCCTGTCGGGGGAGGCTTGCATGCCGGCGCAGGGAGACGACGTCAGCGTACCTGTCCGGTGGCGGGGCGACGCCAGCCTGGCGGCGGTCGTCGGCCAGCCCGTGCAGCTGCGCATCCACCTGCGCAACGCAAAGCTCTACGCGTTCTGGGCGCAGTAGCCCCCTTCGGTCAGCGGCGGCGCCTCGCAGGGAAACTCGTCGTCTGAGTTTCCATGGTGAGGACCTGCAACTTCGGCGCCGCCGTCCCCCATCTCCCAGCAGGTCCTCTCCTCGCCCCTTCCGAAACCCCACCAGACATGCTCTGCCCGACATCGCGACGCTCTCGGTTGCGATTGGCAGGAACGTTGCGGGTGCATGAGTGAGGTGGTGGTATGAAGCGCGGCAAGTGGATCGTCGGAGTTGTCGTCGGGCTGGCTGCGGTTGGTATGATGTGCGTCGCCTCGTACAGGGCGACGAACCTCGCGGAGATCACCAAGAACGGCGATATCCTCGGCGCGCGGATTCACGTGGCGCTGGGGGACGACGTGCATGTTCGCGGGCCGAAGGATGCCACGGCCTTGCACTGGGCGGCGAAGGCCGGCGAGACGGCACTGTGTCGCGCGTTGATTCGGCGTGGGGCGGACATCGAGGCGGAGAGTGGGAAGTACCGACACCGACCTCTGCACGCGGCCGCTCAATCCGGACGGGCCGAGGTGGTGGACCTGTTGCTGGACGCGGGAGCGGATGTGGAGGCGTGGATGGCCAAAGGCACCACGGCGCTGAATCTGGTGGCGGACGCGGGACACGTCGATGTAGCTCGGGTGCTTCTCGATGCGGGCGCCTCGGCCAACACGGAGAGCGAGACCGGAACCCGGCCGCTCCACTGGGCGGCGGAAGAGTCGGCGGAGTTAGTAGGGCTGCTGCTAAACCACGGGGCCGAGATCGATGCTCAGAACGGCAAGGGCGCAACGGCGCTGTATATTGCTGCGTGGCACGGGAACGGTCCTGTCGTGGACCTGCTGATCGAGCGTGGTGCTGACCTTGACATACCGGAAGAGCTGGGCACGACCGCGCTCATTGGCGCCTGGGCGCGCGAACATCCAGAGGTGGCGTTGGCGCTCATTGAGGCGGGCGCGGACATCAAGGCCGTGAGCACAGACGGCTGGACAGCGCTGCACGTCGCGGCCGGTCGGGGCTACGGAGATGTGGCTCGGGCGGCGATGGAGGCGGGATGTGGCTTGGAGGCGCTCACGGTCGATGGCTTCACCCCGCTCACGCTGGCCGCCCGGAAGGGTCAGGTCGAGGCCGCTCGGATGCTGCTTGCGGCGGGGGCGGACGTTGAGGCCCGGGTCGCTAACGGCTTCAGACCGGTGGCCGCTGCGGCAAAGGACGGCAACGCGGATATGATGGCCCTTCTGCTGGCGGCGGGAGGCGATCCGAATGCGCTGCCCTCGGACAGGTGGCCGCCGGTGACTTTGGCAGCAACCGATGGGCATTTGGGTGTCGTGCAGATGCTGGTCGACGCGGGCGCGGGCATGGAGGCTGGGGCAGGAAGCGGCGGGACGCCTCTCTACTGGGCGTGTGACCAAGGGCACGGCGACGTCGCGGCATATCTGATCGCGGAAGGCGGGAATCCGGACGCCAGTGATGGACATGGGCGGGTGCCGATCATCACGGCGGCATACCATGGACACCCCGACATCGTGGAGTTACTGCTGGACGCGGGGGCGGATCCCAACGGCGGGAGCAACGATTGGCAGCCAGCGCTGAATCACGCGGCGCAACACGGCGGGCTGGATGTGGCTCGGAAGCTCGTGGAAGCCGGCGCCAACATCGAGGGCAGGGGTGCCGCGCTACCGACGCCGCTGATCGTGGCATGCGGGTATGGGCAGGAGGCTGTGGCGAGGTACGTGCTTGCCGAGGGCGCGGACATCGACGCGGCGGGCGAGAGTGGCTGGTCGCCGCTCTTGGGAGCCGCGGACAAAGGGCAGCGGGCTATCGTCGAGATGCTGCTTGATGAGGGCGCTCACGTAAGCGGTAACGCGAACAATGGATGGACGCTCCTGCACTACGCCGCATGGCAGGGGTGGGAGTCCGTAGCGAAGCGGGCGCTGACCGGTGGGGTCGGCATCGGCGCGAGGACGGAGAAGGGCGAGACGGCCCTCCATCTGGCCGCATGGTACGGGCATGGTGAGGTCGCCCTGTGGCTGCTCGACCAGGGCGCGGACCCGCTCTTGCCCGATGGCGAGGGTAGGCTCCCGCTCAGTTTGGCTGCGCATGCGGGCGATGCGGACGTGGTCCGCGCCCTCCTGACCCATGGTGTCGATCCGGACTGCCGAACGGAGGAGGACCCGTACACGCCGTTGGGGGTGGCAGCAGGGACGGGGCACGCCCTCGTCGCGCAGTTGCTGCTCGACGCGGGAGCCGCCCCGGATGGAGTGCCGGAGGCAAGCGGGACTCCGCTCTCATGGGCGGCCGAGGATGGGCATGTCGAGACCGCCAGGCTGCTCCTTGCGCGAGGCGCGGAGATCAACGACCAGGAACGTACTCCGGCCCTACACAAGGCCTCCATCGGCGGGCATCGGGAGATGGTAGAGCTGCTGTTGGAGCATGGCGCGGACGTCGACGCTCTGTCGGGAGACCGCACGGTATTGGACCTCGCGTGCCTTGGGGCGGCGCCTGATGTCGCGGAGCTACTGCTGGCTCATGGGGCCGAGGGCGGTCTGGAAAGCGCTGCGGGCCTCGGGCGAACGGAGGAAGTCCGGGAATTCCTCGATGAGGGGGACGTCACGCCGCAGTGGCTCGCCTACCATCTCGGCATCGCCGCCCGGAACGGCCAGCTCGAGATGGTGTCGCTGCTCGTCGAGGGCGGGGCGTTGGATACACCACCGGCGCTTGGCACGACCCATCTATGCTCTGCGGTGCACTCGGGCAACGCTGAGGTTGTGGAGCTTCTCCTCCACCATGGCGCCCGCGTGGACATCCCGGAGGGGAACTGGTGGGGGCCGCTCCACGTGGCGGCAAGGGAGGGCCATGCGGAACTCGCGGCGCTGCTGCTGGAGCACGGAGCCGACATCAACGCGGAGGACAATAGGGGGAGAACACCTGTCGACATCGCCGTTGAGGAAGGGCACGAGGCGGCCGCCGATGTCCTGCGAGCGCATGGCGGCGTGGAGGGGGAAGGCGAGTAGCGGGGCTGCCCGTCATGACTTCTACGAGTTCACCCAGTGATGTGAGACCCAACAATGCGGTTCATGTATAAGCAGGACAGCAAGGCCGATTTGCCGGAGATGATCAGGTATCCGTTCCGGCCGTCAGGGCGGTAGCCGGAGCTGGCACGGCGCCGAGATGCAATCTCGGCCTATACGGGCAAGGACGACGGGGTCGGTGCAAGGAGCAGCGTTGGTGGGTGGATCGAGGTTGGGCGCGTCGTGGAAACTTGGAAACTCAGACGACGAGTTTCCCTGCGAGTTTCCCTGCTAAAGCAGCTCCTACACGGAGGGCTCTGCGGCGACGGCAGGGCGCAATGAACTGCGCCCCTACGCGGCGTCGGATTTGGAGATCCGACCTACGGGGGTTTGACACCACCTCTATAACACAACCCGCTCAGATGTCGACGACGTCGACTTTCGCTTCGTCGCAGACGCCGAGGCCGGCTGTCTGGGAGGTCTGCAGGAACGCGGCCATGGGCGTGATGGGCGGCATGTTCTGCGTCTCGCGCCACTCGTCCAGGATCTTCGCGCCGACCGAATCGATGGCAACCGGATCGGTGGCGGCCATGATCCCAACATAGCTCCAGGTCGCTTCCGGGTGGGCCTGCGGACCGCCGTTGCCGACCGGGCGAAGCGCATCGGCGATGACCAGACGGGTCTTATCCCTGATGACGGGAATCGCGTTGAGATCCGCCAGAAACGGGTTGCAGTTGTTCTGGTGGTGCTGGGCGGGATTGTCGAAGGAACCGTAGTGGTTCTTCATCGCCAGCGTGACGCCGCACAGCGCGTGGGTCTTCAGGATCGGCACGTTGACGATGGCGGTGAGTTCGGGACGGGTCAACTCCGTCGCCAGGCGGCCGTTGAAGCTGTCGTTCTCCGTGGCATCGTCATCCCACTCAGTCGCGGCGTACTTGACGCCCTCGCCATCGTTGGGATCGTAGCCGGCCTTGAGGAGATCGCCAACCGCGCGGTCCCATACCGTAATGTTGTCGGCCTCCACGCCGGCGCTCAGGAGACCATCCACGACGGACTCGGTGACCTCGCGGTGAGTCGACGCGCCATGTCCGAAGAGCGCGTTGATCTTAATCGACACCACGTCGCTCGGACCGAAGAGTTTCTTCCAGGCCGCCGCGGGCTTGTTGACCCCCACGAGTTTGGCGACGGTGGAGTCGACCATCTCCTTCACCGTATCGGCGTTCACGACATCCGAGTCATCAATGGCGTTGGCGCGGATCGCGCGGATGACGCGAGACTTTCCATCTTGGCCCTCGGCGCGGAAGTGTCCGGGCAGAGCCGCGAGGCCGCCGCCGGCCGCCGCGACGGTTCCTATGAAGTTCCTGCGATCGATCGAACCCATTAAGGCGTGCCTCCAATTGGCAATTGGTGTGGCGCACAGCATAGCACAGAGGGCAAGCGAGCGCGAGCGCCCTGGTGGTATTGCCGTGCCCAATGTCCAGAACGCCCGCGTGGTGGAGGTTGATCCCCGGGGGACAGAGACGGCCGACCGAACGAAAGAGGGAAGACGCGAAGACGGCGAAGAACGACTGGGCAGACCGCATTGCACGGCGCTATCGGTCAATACGCTGGAAGGCGATCTGGGAGCCGTCGGGAGACCAGGCGGGCCACGTTTCGGCGGAGGGGCTGTCGGTGAGGCGCGTTGGATCCGAGCCATCGGCGTTCATGACGTAGATCTCCTCGTTGCCATCGCGAGCGCTGCTGAAGGCGATCTGGGAGCCGTCGGGAGACCAGGCGGGGCGCGCGTCGAGGGTGTCGTTGTCGGTCAGGCGGATGCTCTCTTCCGTCTGGATGTCGATGGTCATGATCTCCCAATCGTCGGCCGGGAACTCGACGCGGCTCTTGGGATATGCGTCGAAGGTGATGCGCGCCGAATCCGGAGACCAACTCGGCGCGCCCTCCCAGGTGCGAGAGTGCGTGAGGTGGCGATCCTCGCTCTCGTCGAGGTTGTGGATGTAGAGGCAACCCTTGCCCCCGTGGGCGCTACGCATAATCAGTCGAGTGCCATCCGGGGACCAGGCGGGCGATGACAGCTCGTGCTTGGTGGGCGTGAGGGCATGACAGTTGGAGCCATCGGCATTGACGAGATAGGTTTGCTTGCCCGTCTCTGATTCGAGGGTGAAGGCAATGAGATCGTCGACGGGTGACCAGGCCGGCTCGACGGCTCCCTGGAGGTCCGGAGTGATGCACCGCGCGCCCGTGCCGTCGGAGCCGATGACCCAGATTCGGGCATGCCCATCCGAGGATCCGCCATCGGGCGATCTGTCGCCGGCGAAGGCGAGCTGCGCGGCGTCGGGGGACCAGGTGGGATGTGAGTTGAGGCCGGACCAGAGAGTGACCATTCGCTCGCCCGAGCCGTCGGCGCTCATCACGACGATGGCTGATTGGGAGCCCATCCGGCGCGGCTTCGGAGCCGCCTGCCGCTGGCCGTACCTCACGACAAGGACGCACACGAGGGTGGTAATGAGGGCGCCCATCACGACGCCGGCGACAACGGCAATGGCGCCACAGGAGCACCCGGACCCGTCGTCGCCGCCGGGCGCGCCCAGGCCGCGAGCAGACGCCGGTCGGGGGGGTGGGCCGGACGAGTCGTCTCGTCCGCTTGGGCTCAGGCTCGGGCTGGGGTGGAGGCTCGACGGCGGGCGGCTCGGGCTCGGATTCGAGTGGCTTCAGGCAGTGTTGACAGACGGTGACGATCAGCGATCGCGGATTCTCAGCGCCGCAGTGAGGGCAGGTGCGCTTGTCGGAGGATGAGTTGGTCATTGGTCACCCGGGAACGGCGACGGCAGGGCGTAATAAATCACGCCCCTACGACGGCACCAAGCTGGCGCTTGGCGTTGCGACGGCAACGGCGTCGGATCAGGAGATCCGACTTACGACGGAACGGTCACGCCGGCGAGGGCGGTGCAACGGAGTTGCCTACTCGACGCCGCGGATGCGGATGTCGCGGGCGGCGCCGGTGGTGCGCCAAGTCGCGATTCCGAAGGGCTTGGAGTGGTTCATTTCGATCCGGGTGTCGATCCGCCGGTCGGTGGTGTCGAGGTCGATGATCTCCTCCTCGTCGAGCCAGACGGTGATGTTGCCGGGGGTCACTCGAACGCGGACGCGGTACCAGCGCTGCTCCTTGAAGGTGATCCACTGACTGGTCTCGTTCATCGAGGCATCCGCGTCCTCGAGGCTGGACAGTCCGACCGTCGAACCTCCCCAGCCGCCGAGTATCAGCGAGATGTGGGAATCGGCCACGGGGAACGTGAATCCGCAGAAGAAGTCGTCGCCCTCAACGCGGCGGGCCTGGAACGTGACCTCGTAGTCGAGACGAGGGACCTCGCCGGGCCAATGGATGCCCGTCATATCCTCGCCCATCGACAGCACGACGGCCTGGTCCTCGACCTTCACCTCGCGCTGGCCGTGGAAGTTGCTCGCCATCCAGCCATCGAGAGACGTGCGGTCGAACATGTATCGCCAGCCGTGCTCGGCGACCGTGACATCACCGAGTTCGGTGGCCTCGTCGGGCTTGACCTCGACGCCGGCGACGCTGCACCAGGCCTCGCGCTCGCCAGCGCGGCGGATGTCGAGGGCGTAGACGTCGGCGGCGAGGTCGGAGAGGGTGAAGGATCCGTCGTCGGCGACGGCGCTCTGGGCGTAGGAGCCGGTGGCGCCCGAGGCGTAAGCAGCGGGATCGGCGCCTTCATCGGGAATGAGGCCGGACTGAATCGCGACGATGTGATCGGCGGCAGGCGTGACGCCGTCGGCCAAGAGAAGGCGTCCGGTGATGGAGCCCGTCTCCTGGGCGGCGATGGGTGAGGAGAGGAGGAGTGCAAGGAGGATCATGGCGGGAGGTTCGCGCTGGGGGGCTCTCACCCCTTGCCCCTCTCCTCTGGGAGATGGGCAAGGGGTGAGAGCAGGAGCGCGTGACGCGGTCCGTGGATGCTGACGTATGGCGATCACGAGCGGGTGCGCGATCTGCATGACGAGCGAGGCGTGAGGATCACGCCGGTCGTCTATCGAGGACACGTCAATGGCGGAACGAAGGATGGGAGGAGGGACCTGATCATCGAGCGCGTGGCACGGTAAGGTCGGTGCCAGGGAGCAGGTCTCTTGCGCGGTAAGTGTCAGCAGCGCCAGGTGGGTCGCATCTAGCGTGCGAATCTATAGCGGCTGCCTGACGGATACAGGAGGATGGCGACAATGACACCCCTTTGGCCGTATCTTCTCGGAGCCTCGGTCGGGCTCTCGTTCGTCGCTCTGGGTTGGGCCGCATCGGCGTACAATAAGGCCCGCGCGGCGAGGGAGGAGGTCGCCGAACTGGAGGCGCTCGTCCGTCAGCTGGTCGAGCGGGAGGAGTGACAGCATGGAAAACTGGTTTCGGATCTTTGCTGAGAAGAAGCTGGAGTTTGAGTCGTATTTTCTCGGAGCCTCGGTCGGGCTCTCGTTTGTCGCTCTGTCGTTTGCCGTGTGGGCGAACAAGATCGCCCGCGCGGCGAGGGAGGAGGTCGCCGAACTGGCGGCGCTCGTCCGCCAGCTGGTCGAGCGGGAACGACGCTGAGGAAGTTCACACGATGCCACAGAAGCGTCAACAACCATCGCGAGCGGCGGTCGATGAAAACGTGCACTGGAAACGTGTCAGTGCAAGAGATCGGTGAGATCTACAGCGGTCAGAGTTCGACTTCCTCGACACGGTACGTGGTGGTGAACGGCCGGGGATACACGCCACAGCAGGCCAGTAGCAGTAACGCGCACACGCACATCACCCCCGGAAGGACACGCTCACTGACTGTGACTCTCGTGGGGCGTTGGGGTTTCGTCGTGTGGCGGACGGCAGGGCGCGGCATGTGAGCGTGGGAAGTGGAGCGAGGGACGGCGATGCCGGGTGAAACCCGGCGGCCCAGTTAGGCAGCATTGGGTGCGAGTAGAGGGGTGACGGCCCCGGCAGGATCGGAGTGGGCGATGCGCGAAGTTGGGTGCTGGAGCGTGAGGCTACCGCATTGGAGGCCATCGAATGGGACGCCATGGTGAGTCCACGGACCGCGATCGGCGCGGGTTCTTGCGGAAGATCGGAGCCGTTGGAGGGGCCACGCTTGCGGGGCTAGCGGCGGCCGGCGTCGGCGAGACCCAGCCCAGGGGCAAGCCGCGCATGAGGCCGGGCGGGGTGAGCGCCAAGAAGTCGGGTTTGGCGGACAGCCCGGACCTGTGCCGCCCTCCCCCGGCGACGAGCGATCCCGTGCCGTTTGCGTCGCTAGCGTCGTCGACCGGCAAGGGAATCCGCCCGGCGTCTCGCAAGGAGATATTGGGGATGCTGGACGGGAAGAATCCGTTCCCCCGAGAGCTTCAACCTGCAAGCGACGGCGACGGCCCGACGCCGCCCTCGGGCATCCTGGCCCACATGATCCGCCTGCACTCGCTGGCCAGCGCTTACGCGGCGGGCATCACGCTGACGCCGACGGGAGTCGATTACTCGGACGGCACGTATCGCGGCGATCCGCCGCTGAGCTACCACACGAAGCACGCGCGAATGGTGCCGGACGTCCTCGATCAGCGTCGGTTGTGGATCTCGGAGACCCTAACGGAGACCACGCACGTGTCGCCGATTGTCATCCACATTCAGAGTCTGGGTGAACCGACCGACACGCTCGGGTACACGCTCGAGCTTCACGTCGCGGCGCCGTCTCCGAGTTCGATCTACGACCGATACCCCCCGACGTTTTTGCTGAACGGAGAGCCCCTGGCGTTCGTGCCGACCAGGAGCGGGAGTCAACTGGCGACGGTCGTCATGGCCGGCTGCGGTGACCGCCGCAACCGGATGGAGCTTGACCTTGACGTGCAGGGCCGCAACTTCATCCCGGGATTTGAGTTCCACTGGTTGAAGGTGACGGCGGTCTGAGGCGGCGAGCGAAGGTGCGTGGTGACGACGGCTCGCGCGCCGCTCTCGATGGGGCCAGTCACGGGGCGGCTCGGCCGCGTTTCACGTCACGTCCCCGCAGTTGGATACGCGGCAGCTCTCGAGCCGGGCTGGACTCGATTTGCGTGGCGTTCAGATCCCGCAGAAAGCCCTCGTACTGAAGCGTGATGCTCTCGACGGCCGCAGCATTGCCCTCGGCGTCCAGTTCGGGTAGCGCCTGATACTCCGAAACCCAGCACCGGTAGAGGTAATACGAGAGCACCTTGTCTCCCGCCTCGTTGAAGACATCGATGACGACATCCCTGCGGAAGCGATCGGGCGCGCCTGGCGCCCCACGCTCGTAGTCATAGACGGCCTGAGCCCAGATCTCGAACTCGCGGTCCTGACTCACCACCCGCTCAAGGACTAACGGCTCGTAGGATGTCGTGCCGGGCGTGTTGCGGAGGCGGCCAGGGCCCGCTCCCTCGCGGTGCTGCGTGACCGTGGTGGTGCGCTTGAGGCCGCTGATCTTGCTGACACCCGCGACGTAGCGCCCCTCCCACTTCACCATGAACCTGAGACTCCCGAAGCCATCGGGCGGCTCGTCGTCTCCGGTTGACGGGGTCGGCATGGCGGCCAGCAGAAGCAGTCCAGCCAGACACACGACCCCCAACGTCACGGCAAGTTGTGCTCTTGTCATCGGTCTCGCTCCCACGCGTCCGCAACGCGGGGGCCTCGCCCGCCAACCCGACACGGCCCGGGCCGGACGGACACCCCGGTTGCCAGCTAGACTGATCGTTACTTGAGCCGACCTTCGGCGTCGGCTCAGGGAACACCTACACGCGGGCGCCGCGTAATCCTGGGCGCGCCGGGCGGTGTATACTGGTCTGAGCGCTCACCACTGGAAGGAACTTGATATGAGGAAGCTCGCGTTCGTCGTTGTGGTTGGATGTCTGGTCCTCTCGCCCGGCGTCGTCGCTCAGGAAGACCCGTCCGCCGAGGATCTCATTGAGAAGATGACCGTCTCGTTCGAGTCCGAGAAGCCGATGCTCACCCTCTCCGACCGGGTCCTCCTGTATGGCGGCAAGGAGTTGAATCAGGACCTGTGGGAGGTCTGGTCCCGTGGCAAGGGCACCTTCCGGGCGGAGAAGGGCGATGGGACGCTGGTGATCCGGACCGAGGAGCGGATCGACATCTACGTCCCCTCAGCCAACGCCGCGCTCACCATTCCGAAGGAGGCCATCGACGAAGTGGGTGATGGCCTGTCGGAGTGGCTCAACGCCATCGGCATCGAACTGCCGGGAGCGTCGCTGGCCCCTCTGCGCGCGATTGAGGACGAATGGGTGGTGCCGGATGAGGCGGCGCTGGCCTTGATCGAGGCTGACTGGCCCGCGTCTGACGCGGATGAGTTTGGCGAGGAATGCTGGGTCCTCACCCTCTCGCCGGATGGACTGGCCGCCCTTGACGAGGCTCGCAAGAAGCCCGGTGGCAAGGACGACGGCGTGACGACGGAAACGGCGCGCATCGCCATCGGCAAGGAAACGAGCTACTGGCGCGGCGTGTACCTGACGATGTCCCACCCCGAGAAGCCGGGCGGACCGTGGCACGTCGATGCGCGCGTGCCCACCATCGCGGCGGGCATCGAAATCGAGGATGAGAGCTTCACCTGGGAGGCGCCGGAGGGCGTGAAGGTCGTCACCTGGACGCCTGGCAGCGGCAAGAAGGCGTTCGGTGAGTTCCTGGCGGCCATGAAGGGCGCCAGGCAGAAGTAGCGCTTGGACTGCCATCTCAGGCGAGAGGCGGCGGCGTCAGGAAGCACCATGGGGCGCGTCGCCGCGCTTCACGTCATCGTCCTTGAGCATGCCCGTCCAGGTCTCGACAGTGCGGGTCATATCTTCAGTGCGGGCAAGGGGCGAGTAGATGACCACGTGGGAGAGGCCCTTCATCGCGATGAAGCCGTTGTAGTTGTGAGCTCCCTCGTAGCGCGGACGCCACGTGCCCGTGTTGAGGTAGATGCACTCGCGAATCTTGGCCTTACGCTTCGGGTCGTCGTCCGCACGCTCGCCGCGATCGACATGCACCGCGCGCTGGACAGGCTCATGGGTGTGTCCCGCGACGACGTAATCGATCCGGTCGCCATCGCTGGGTTTCACGTGGTCCGACGCCTCATCGAGGTAGTCGTCGATCGATCGTCCGCGGAAGCACTTAATGATCGGCCACAGGACGAACATGGCCGCGTTCAGAGCGGGCATCCAGGGCACATTGACGACGAGGGAGAGGAACGCCAGCAGGAGCCGGAGCTTCCACACGCGTCGGCAGGAGCGCCTCACGAAGGGCATGGCCCGGAACTTGCCGAGGCTCACGGATATGCCCTCTAAGACGCCCCGGAACGTCTCGGGGGTCTTGGCGTGCGCGTCGATCTCCCGGAAGATGAATGGTAGGATCGCGCGCACCGGCCGGACATCGAAGATGACCTTGAGGTTGTCGCGCACGCCAGCCGCACAGTCATCATCCACGCCGTCGCGCAACAGAACGTCATAGACATCCCCGGGGATTCTGGACAGCAGCATGGCCGTCAGGGCATCTCCCGGAGGAGACTCCGGCTGGTCCGAACCGATTGGGGGGCGCCAGTTGAACTCGTCAAGCTGGCATCCGTGGTAGGCGTAGACCCGGTGGTCGGTTTCCGTGTATTCCCATTCGAACGCATCGTCGCTGTAGTTCCCATCGGCATCGGTCAAGCCGATCCGGAAGCACTCGCGGATTCTCTGGCGCGTCTCCGGAAGGAGGTTGCAGAGTCGGTCGTGGTTGCCGGGGACATAGACGATCTCGAAGCACTCGAGCCCGGGCACATGCTCCTTCGTATCCCGCAACTTCCCAAGGAATTCACTGTTATCGTCGATGATCTTGTCCAGTAGCCGGGGGACGTGAGTCAGACCACGGTCGCCGTCCCATGGCGTCTGGTCTACGTCCAGCCAGAAATCGGTGTGCGTCATGTCGAAGATGTCGCCGAGCAGCACGAGCTTCAGGCACGTCTCCTCGCTGTCGTCGACGAGTTCCTTGACCTGCCGATGCAGCACGTCGACCGCCCGGTGGCTCAGGTTGAAGCCGTCGGCCCGGTCGCTCGGCTCGAGGTCGTCGGCCCGGTCACTCGGCTCGAGGCCGTCGTCCGGCTTGTCTCCCAGATGCAGATCGCTGATGAACACAATCATACCTAACACCCTCTCATGTGGACACACAGCCGAATTTTGTTAACCCCGCTAAGTGAGATTAGCTGTCCACGCTCGCACGTCCTTCTCTTAACAGATTAAAACTACATTGATCCCTCTATATTGGTACGATTAGTTCCGCATGAATTGGGAGGATCATCGCCATGCACTGCGGCGAGATGCGACGGCAGGTGAATGCGGGAGATTCGCCGAACGGTTTGGTGGCTGACATAACACCGCGCACTCACGGAAACTCGCCACCACATGGAACCCACAGCCGATCAGCAGACCCCTCAGCACCCCATAGACCGTATCCGCTCCATCAACCGCAAGTTCGAGAGTGTCATCGTGGTGATGCCCGCGTACAACGCCGCCACGACGCTCGAGGCGACGGTGGGGGATATCCCCGAGGGTAGCGTCGATGAGATCATCCTCGTGGATGACTGCAGCACGGACAACACCGTCGAACTGGCGAAGAGCATGGGCCTCACGGTGATCGAGCATGACTGCAACACGGGGTATGGCGGCAACCAGAAGACGTGCTATCGGGAGGCGCTGAAGCGCGATGCGGACGCGGTGATCATGGTGCACCCGGACTACCAGTACGACGCGCGGCTGGTGCCGCACTTCGTCGGGTTCATGGAGACGGGCGTGTGTGATGTTGTGCTGGGGTGTCGGATCCGGACGCGCAAGGAGACGCTCGCCGAGGGCATGCCGCTATACAAATACATCGCCAACCGCTGCCTGACGATGTTTGAGAACGTATGCCTGGGGCAGAACGTCGGCGACTTCCACACGGGCTTCCGCGCGTACACGCGCGAGGTGCTCGAGACGCTTCCCTGGGAGACGAACCAGGACGACTTCGCCTTCGACACGCAGTTCCTCGTCCAGTGCGTCCACTTCGGATTCCGCATCGGCGACGTGCCCGTGCCGGTGAGGTATTTCGAGGAGGCCTCCAGCATCAATTTCACGCGCTCCAGCAAGTATGGCCTGCAGACCATCGGGAACGTGCTGAAGTTCCTCCTGCAGAAGACGGGGATCATCAAGTTCGGGATTTTTTGGCCCAAAGAGGACGGCGCCCCCACGGTAGACCCATGAAGAGCCTGACGACTCACTCAGGACGCATCGTCTTGCCGGAGCGGGAGATCGCTGAGGTGGGGCTCAGGAGGGGAGATCGAAGAGTTCTGTGAGTTGGTCTGGCGTTAGCTCCGCCGCACGGTGACGGACAAGCCAGACCGCCACACGAACCGCAGCCTGAGTTGCGCGGGCCTCCGCATCTTCCGCTGGGTGGGACGCGGCACCCGAGCGGCTCTCGATCAGCGTTCGGAGCGTCTGGACCGCGTGTTGCGCGTCGTCAATACCGTCGCAGATGATCTGGGCGACAAGTTGCCGCCGCTGGGGACCACTGGCACCGCACTCGAGGATGCTGTTGTGGTAGTCGAGGGCGTAGCCATCGAAGGGGCGTGGGATGACATCGCGCTTGAAGACGAGGCTGAGATCAGACGCTGCTTCGCTTGCGCGGAGGTGGGCCAGGTAGTGTACCGTCAGCGGGTGTTGGTCGCCCAGTGTTCGCGGGAACTGCACGGTGATGACCGCCTCCGTGCCCTCAGCTTCGTCGTCCGGGCCCAGAGCATCCTCGAGCGTCACGGTCTCGCCCGTGAGGTAGTCGTCGACGTCGTGAGTCTTCCAGAACTCGATCTCTTCAGCTTCGCTCTCAAAATGGGGTGCGGCTCGCAACTTGCCCTCAGACATCGCTCGACCTCCTTCCGGAGCTAACGTCGCCGCCGACGTTGCTTCCGCCCTCGCGGCTCGTAGGCGGTGATGATGCGCGCCTGGCCATTGCGCTGACGGGCGAAGAGCACGTTCAGTTGTCGGCCATCGTCTGTTGTTCCGCGAGCAATGAAGCGGCGTTCGTCGGGATGCCGGGACCTGACCCGCTCCACTCGCTCAGCCTACAGGAGCGCCTCGACGGCCTCCTCGTACTCGACATCGTGGTCGTCGAGCATGTGCTCTTTCGCCTGCGATGAAGCGAAGACGCGGGACGGATCAACGGCCAATCAAGCAACCTCCCCTGCGCCAACACGCGGGACCATCGTATAGCACGGTCATATCGGTGTCAACTCCGCCTTCGCCGTGCTCGAAGGGCACGCGCCGACCGCTGCGGAAGCACGGTGTCAGAACCAATGAACGAGCTAACAGTCCACTCAGGACGCATCGTGCTAGCGGAGCGTGAGATCCCGCGCGGGTATGTGGTAACGCGCGAGGGAAGGATCGCCGAGGTGGGGGAGGGCGAGCCGGCGCGGATTGCGGGCGATGAGATCGATGCGGCGGGGATGGTGGTGCTGCCGGGGTTCGTGGATATCCACTGTCACGGCGGCGGCGGGCAGTCGTTTCAGGAGGCGTCAACGGAGGCATATGAGGGAGCGTTGAGGGCGCATCTGAAGGGCGGGACGACGAGCATCGTGCCGGCGATCGCGGCGTGTGGGCGAGGTGAGAGGGAGGCGATTCTGGAGGTGGTGAGGGAGATGGTGGGGCGCGGGCCGGATGGGGACCCCGAACGTCCTCCATTCGGCCCCTCCGAACGGCTCTCCCCCGAGGTGTTGGGGGCGCATGTGGAGGGGCCGTACTTCAGTCAGAAGGAGCGAGGCGCGCAGCCGGAGGGGCTGATCGGGCCGCCGAACTCCGAGGACTATCTGCCGACGCTGGAGGCGTATGGGGACATCATCCGCGTGTGGGCGATGGCGCCGGAGTTGCCGGGTGCGGTGGAGTTCACGCAGGAGCTGACGCGGCGGGGAATCGTGACGGCGCTCGGGCACTCGGACGCCAGCGAGGAGCACGTGGAGGCAGCGGTCGAGGCGGGCGCGAGCCTGGTGACGCACGTGTACTGCGCGCAGAGCACGTTCCATCGGGTGGATGCGGACAAGAAGCTCGGACTGGCCGAGATGGCACTGCTATTGGATGAACTTACGGTGGAAGTGATCGCCGACGGGAAGCACCTGCCGCCGAGGCTGCTGCAACTCGTGCTGAAGAATAAACGGCCGGAGCGCGTGGCGCTCATCACCGATGCGATGCCCGCGGCGGGGATGCCGCCGGGCGAGTACGAGTTCCTGGGCGACACCGTGTGGGTGACGGATGAGGTGGCGTATCGCGCGGACCGGCAGCGGTATGCGGGCAGCGTGTTGACGATGGGGAAAGCGATACGGAATACGGCGACGGCATGTGCCGGCTGGAAGCCGGCGGTCCAGTGGGTTACATGTGCAGAAGGAGAGGGGTGGGTGGCAGTGGCGGAGATGGCGAGCTTGACGCCGGCGAGGGTGGTGGGGGTGGACGACCGGAAAGGGAGCATCGAGGTGGGGAAGGATGCGGACCTGGTGGTGATGGATGAGGCGGGTGAGGTGAGGGCGGTGGTGAGTGGAGGCGTGACGACGGGCGGATGACAGCCTGCGAGCTGGAAGCTCGCGGTCCAAGACGGCACGGCATCGCGGCTGAAGCCGCTCCTACAAGAGTCTGGGAGGAATCGGGCAATGGCATTCTACAAGAATATCGAAGACGCGTCGTCGGAGCTGATCAATCGAGGCGTGAACGATCGGCAGGGGCTGCTGCGGAAAGAGACCGAGGATTTCCTGCGGGCAGTGTCCTTGGACTATGAGCCGCGGCGGGAGCTGCACTGGAAGCGGGATTACTCGTCGCTGGAGGCGTACGCGGCGTCGGTGGCGCCGAATCGCGAGGCGTTCCGGGAGGCGGTCGGCGTGTTCGATTCTCCGATGCTGCCGCTGGAGGCCCGGCGCGAACCATTCCTTGAGACGGACAAGGTCACGGCCCAGTGGATCATCCTGCCGATGTTCGAGGGGCTGAACGCGCGCGCCGTGCTGGCGAGGCCGAAGGGAGTGGAGGGACCGCTGCCGATCGTGCTCTGCCAGCATGGAATCGGCAGCTCGCCTGAGCGGGTGTTCGGCTATGACGACCCGAGCAACATCTACCACGCATACGGCCAACGCATCTGCGAAGAGGGCTTCGCGGTGCTGGCGCCGATGAACATCACCGAGGGTCCGCCGCGAGAGAGATACCACCGGCTCTGCCTGATGCTCGGGAAGACGCTGTGGGGTCTGGAGATACAGAAGATCAGCCGGCTGATCGACTACATGGAGACGCTGGAGGATCTCGACACATCGCGGCTGGGGATGTACGGCATATCCCTCGGCGGCGCGTACACGAGCTTCACCATGCCGCTTGAGCCGCGGATCGCGTGTGGGGTGAACTGCGCGTGGTTCAACGATCGGCTGAACAAGATGGTGGTCGATGACTTCCGGTATAGCTGCTTCCTCTCGACGGCCGAGGAGCATATCTTCATCCCGAACTGGCTGACGCAATTCTGCGACTCCGACCTCGCGAGCCTGATATGCCCGCGACCGTACATGCCTCAAACCGGCAAGTGTGATGGCATCGCGTGGTGGCCGCAGGTGGTCGACGAGTTCGAGCGGACGAAGGCCCATTACGAGAAGCTCGGCGTGGGGGAGAGGTGCGAGATGGACCTCCACGAGGGCGGGCACGAGATACGGATTGAGGGGGCGTTGCCGTTCTTGAAGAAGTGGCTGGCGAGTGGGTGACGGCGGGGGTGAGATCAGGGCGAACGTCGGGGCTGACACCAGGGATAAAGGCAGGGAACGGCGACGGAGCGGCTCAGGAGAGCCGCAGGCACGGGACACCAACAGCAGAAACGCGTGCAGATGAGGTGATAGGATGCTGAAGGTTGGTATTGCTGGCTTGAATCGTGGATCGTCGTTCATTGGGCTGATCAACGGGCGGGAAGATGCCTGCGTGGCAGCGGTCTGCGCAGTGGATGATCGTCGGGAAACGCTGGCGGCGGAGCTCGACGTGCCGGGGTATGCGGAGTTTGGCGAACTGTGCGATTCGGATGTCGATGCCATCGTAGTCGCGACTCCGCCCGTGCTGCATGCCAGGCACTGCATCCAGGCACTGGACGCGGGCAAGCACGTCCTCAGCGAGGTGCCCGCCGTGTGGACGCTGGAGGAGGCGAAGCCGCTGGTGGAGGCCGTCGAGCGCTCGGGGAAGACGTACATGTTCGCCGAGAACATGTGCTACTTCAGCTACATCCGGACCATGCAGGAGATGGTGAAGCAGGGCCAGATCGGCGAGTTGACCTATGCCGAGGGCGAGTACGTGCATGACCTGCGCCCGCTGCTGGACCGGCCGGATGGGATGGGCGGGGGCGTCGACGGCAAGCCGACCTGGCGCGTGGACCTGCCGCCGATTCACTACTGCACGCACGACCTGGGGCCGATCCTGATGATGATGCAAGACCGCGTGGTCAGCGCGACGGGCCTGCACACGGGATCGCGGACCGCGCCGGAACTCGGCTCGATCGACATGGAAGTCGGGCTGTTCAAGACGGCCAAGGGCAATGTCATCAAGATCATGTGCGCGTTCACCGTCGAGCGCCCGGGCTTCCACTGGATCAGCCTGTATGGGACCGAGGGATCGATGGAGATGGACCGGTCCGCGCCGTACGATCGGCTGAAGGCATATCTGCCCAAGATACCGGGGCAGAAGGGCATGATCGACATCCCCGTCAGCCTCAGCGATCCGGACGCGCCGGCCGAGGCGAAGGCGGGCGGTCACGGGACGAGCGAGTATTACATGATCGACGACTTCGTGCGGGCGGCGCTCGCCGGCACGCAGCCGGAGTTTGATGTCTACACCGGCCTCGAGTACACGCTGCCGGGGATCTGCGCGCACATCTCGGCCGAGCACGGCGGCGAGGCGGTTGAAGTGCCGGATTTACGGCGGGGGTAATATCGGGGGCGACGGCAGGGGCGACGTCCGGGCTGAAGGCGGGGCTGACGGCAGGGGCGGGAGGGTGGGCGGCGAACATGGGCGACATGTCAACTGACACCGAGCCGACACGATCAGGCGCGCACAATATCGTTGGGGCCGGGCTGGCGATGGTGATCGTGTTTGGCGCCGCGGCCTTGTTCTTCATCAATCGCGACAAGCTCAAGCAACCCACGCCCGGCGAGGTCCTCACGGCCGCGCTCCTGCTGCATTTCCCCGACGCAGAGCCCGCTGTCAGTTTCGCTGACGATACCGTCATCGTATCCCTGCTGGTCTCCTTCGATCCCACCGTCGATGCCGAGCAGGCGTTTAAGGCCCTTCAGCGAGCGCAAGCCATCGCCGACGAGCAGGCGATCGAGCAATTCACAGCCCTCGAGATCGAGCTGACGGGCATGAGCACCGAGGGCCGGAAGACATCAATGGCGCAGACGTTCGACTATGCCGTGGTTGAGGATCCGAGCAGTTACTAGGGGCGAAATCCTGGGACAGTAACCATGTTTCCAACGGCAGGGAAAATGGTTACTGTCCCGGAGTTTCGCGAGTGGAAGCCAGGTTGGGTGGATGGGGAAGAGGAGGGTGGTATCGATGGAGAAACAGGTTGAGTACGATCCGAAATACAGTTTGCTTTTCCCCATTTTTGCGACTACATTGGCCGGCTACGCGCTCGGCGCGGGTACCTGGGGGGAGGAGCGCTTCGGGAAGCTCGCATACGGTGCGGTGGCCGTGGTGGCGGCTGTCGTTGCGTTACTGCTTAACCGGGTGGGCTGCAACGTACCATCAAAAAGCGAGCGACCCGCGTGGTGGGTGGCCAGTGGCATGTGCGCTTCGATTGTCTTGTGCTTCGCCGTACGGTGCCTGAAGGACCGGTTGGGCTGAGGCCGCGCCAACCCATGACCATGCACTCTCATCTACCCAATCCCTGTAAGAGCGGCTTTAGCCGCGACGCCGTAAATGTCCGCGCGACAGCGGATAACGGCGTCGCGGCTAAAGCCGCTCTTACAGGGGTGGTGCTGCATACGGGAGGGCGCGTGGAATTGGAGAGACGGTCGGCGTGTTGATGATAGCGAGGCAACGAAGGCACGGGAACACGATATGACAAGACATCTGCTGGCTCTATCGCTTCTGCTTTGTGGATCGGCCGCGCTTGCGGAGGTCGTGATGGATGGCGACCTGCGAGTGCTGAGGATTCGCGCGTGTGCGGACGAGGAGTTGCGGGCGCGCGACACGTGGGAGCAGGAGGTCATCGACCACCTCGAGTTCGCCTCGGGCATGTACGAGAACTCATGGGGCGTGACGTTTGATGTGGTGGAGATCGTGGAATGGGAGACCGACAACGATGGCGAGGGCATGGGCGATCTCGTCGACGAGCTGGAACTCGATATCCCCACCGACGGCGTCGATGTGGTGATCGGATTCAGCGCCCAGAAGCCGCGCCGAGGGAAGCTCAGCAAATACGTCGCGCTGCCGTGGGGACTCACCCCCAGCCTCGGCCGCGCGAGCATGATCCGCGCGATGGTGGATGACGAGAGCTACGATCTGCACCTCGCGGTGGTGCATGAGATCGCGCACCTCTTCGGCGCGTTCCACGTGGAGCGACAGGATTCGGTGATGCGCGAGACCGTCGACGGCCCGCGGACGTTCCAGTTCGATGTCGAGAACGGCAAGCTGATGCGCCTGATGCGGGACTACGATTTCGTGGCGGGAGTCGAGGCAATCTCCCCCGCGACCGCGGACCGGATCACGCAGATATGGAAGAAGGGCGCCGTCAAGCACGATAGCAGTCCCCTCGCCGAGGCGCTCTACAATCGCGGCATCGAACTGATGAATGAGGACGACCTTGAGGGCGCTATCGAGGTATGGAAGCGCTCCGCCAAGGCCGACGCGACCTTCGCAGGCGCTCGCGGGACGCTCGGGCTGGCGTACTCGGACCTCGGGCGATACGACGAGGCCATCCGAGAGCTGAAGGCCGCCGAGAAACTCGGATGGCCCGACGCGCGGCAGTGGATCGAGTACATCCGCCATGAGATGGGTGCGGAGAACAAGGCCGACCCGGACGAGGCGGAGATCGTGGAGAAGGACCTGACGATTCGGGATGAAGATGGGGGAGAGGGGTAGGGCTGGTTTCAAGACCAAACAGCTCGGCGCGTCGTGGAAACTCAGACAACGAGTTTCCCAGGAGATCCGACCTACGCGGGCTTTGTCGATAATCTCGACCCAAGAGGTGTAGTTAGCGGTAATGTGGAACTCGGGGTCCATTACTCCCATATGCCGCAGATAGCGCTCGACAGCGTGGATAGATGTGCTGAGTCTGGTTCTTGGCTCCAGGGGATGAGACGACCATCAGTAGTGATGATCCGGGGGAGCGCCGCCGACTCTCCCGTTTGCCGAGCAGATATTGAAGATGGAATTACGCGGGGTCTTGGGCGAGATTATTGACCCGATCAGGTACCCAGGTCCGCGCTACAGTATTATCGTAACGCCAAAGCTTTCCAGATAGCGCGCAGGTCCACCTAGTACGCGTGGGCCGCCGCCGGCCGATGAGCAGACCCTTTGACAACGGCCGCGGAATGCGCGGGATGCGTCGAGCCCTTGGGTGCCGAGCATGCAGTGACGCGCCTAGGGGCAGACGAATGAAGCGGAGGCGGTTTGATTGTCAGATAGCGTGGTAGTGCAAGTCCAAGAACTCCTCGTACTGGCCCTCGCCGAACGCGCGGACGCGCCTGACGACGACCCCGAGGGGGCCGCGAAGGCGCAGATCGAACGCGGCATGCGGCTGCATAATTGGAACGAGAAGGCCGACGCTTTCCGGCTGGCGGCGTGCTGCGCCGCGCGCGATTGCGAGACCGAGATCCCCGAAGAGTGCCGGTATCCACTGGCCCTGTGGGCGTTCAACAAATCGGCCGCGCTATCGCGCCCTGCCCCCGAGGACGCGGAACTCCACTATCTGGCTTACTTCTGGCTGACCGAACAAGATCGCGACGTCGCAACGCAGACCGCGCCGACGTATCCGCACGGGCTGAAGTACTACTTCTCGCTGGCAACCGTTGGCCCCGGCGCGCCATATCTGGCGCCGTTGCGGACGGACGCTCCGGTGGATGTCCTGCGACGGTTAGCGCTGCATCCGCGATCGGACGTGCCGCGCGAGTTGTCCCGGATGCTTACGGCGCTGCGGATCGTGTCACAGACTGCGGTGGAGGACCTCAAAGCGGCCGCGCGCAGTCGCAGCGACTACACGGCGGCGCAACGCAACTCCGTGCTGGCGGTGCTTGAGGGTGACGACGATCCCCTAACGGAGATGCGGTGCCTGCTTGATGAATCTAGCCGGATCGCGCGCACGAGCCCCGTCCAAGCGCTCGGGATAGTGCAGCGAGCTTGCGGGCTGCTGAACGAGACTGACACGCAACAGAACGACGACCTGCTGCGCGAGCTTACGCGGGGCGCGTCGCGCGTGGGCGACATCGGGCTGGCAGGCCGCGCTCTCGTGCAGGTGTACCTGGCCGCTGAGAACGTGCGTCCGGGCGAGGAGATGATGGCTGAGGGCGCGCTGCTCCAGCGCTTCCACGAGGAGATCAAGCGTAGCGGCGGCGGTGTTGAGGGCGCGATCGGCCAGTTCCTCGGCGAGCACCCCGCGATGCGCGACGACCTGAGACTGGATTCGATTCCGCCGGAGTGCGCCGTCACGCCCGAGGAGGCCAGTCACCACCACGCCAAGGGCGTCGCCCAAGGACCCAACAACGAGGAAGCCGCGCAGTGCTTCCGCACCGCGGCCGCCATCGCCGCCGCGGCGCCGGGCGCGGGGCTGGAGGATTTCAAGCACTACGTGGCGAGCTTTTATGCCAGCTCGGCGCGGCTGAACTTCCGGCGCGGCCGGTGGGAGGAGGCGGAGCGTTGCTACCTCGTGTTCTTCAGCCTGCTCTACGGCGACGAGGTCCTGCGGGCCCGCATCCAGCCGATCATCGTGCCAGTCCTCAAGTATTTCCTGTCGCTCAGCTTCCGCGCGCGCCGGACGCTGGCGCACGTGCCGGTTGATCGCGAAACGACGCCGCGCGAGCTGATCGAACGCGTCCGCGAGACCGGCGATACGGACGTCATCACCGCCTTGGATGGGCTCCTGGACCGACTCGAGCAGGCCAACCCGCTCGTCGTTAAGGAGTTGGGCGAGACGGAATCGGAGACGCACCTGTTCCTGGCCGACGCGCAGAAGCCAGATGATGAGGAACCGCAGCCCGAGGACAATACGGAAGTCCCGGTGGGCAACGACGACGTCACGACCGAGTGATGTGCGCGAACCGGTCACTGTGGGAGAGCTGGACGAGCATGCTTGTGCCGAGAATTGCCGGGGAGTACGTGACCGCGTACCGGCCGACGGGCGACCGGTACGCGGGCCCGGACACTGAAGAGCTGGCGGCGGGAGAGTGGTACGATGAATGGGTGCCGAACGACCACGGCTTCGCGGTCGCGCCGGACGGTCGGTGGCACGTATTCGGCATCACCCACCCGCTGACGAGCCCCGCGCGCGTTCATGATGGAGAGAACCAGTCATTCCACGCCATCGCGCCGGCGGGCCCGCTGAACGAGACGCTGACAGACGGAGCATGGCAGGATCTCCCCAAAATCCTCACGGCGCCCGAGCGCCCCGACGAGATCCCCGCGCAACACGCCCCATACATCGTCCGACGCGATAGCACCTACTATATGTTCTACGGGCCGCATGACATCCGCGTCGCGACGTCGACGGACCTCATCACGTGGACGCCGAGAGGGCCCGTGTTCGAGGGCGGACCGACGGCCCGCGACCCCAACGTACTACTGATCGGCGACACGTACCATATGGTCTACTGTAAGGAAGACGCCGTGGAATCACGGACATCGGCGGATCTGGTGACTTGGAGCGGGCCCAGGACGATCCTTGAGATGCCTGGGGGAATCGCGCCCGAGTCGCCATCGCTGATCGCCCACGACGATACGTTCTACTTGTTCGCCTGCGGGTGGGATGGCGACTGGGGCTTCAGCACGGTCGAGGGCGCGTACCAGCACCGGACGTGGGTCTATCAGTCCAGTGACCCGACGAGTTTTAGCCGCGAGATCACGTGCCTTGAGGCTCACGCGCCGGAGATCATCCGCGCCGAGGATGGACGATGGTACATCTCGAGCGTGGAGTGGCCCGCGCGCGGCGTGAGCATTGCGGAGCTGGCGTGGGACTAGAAGCGGCTTCAGAACCTCGCCATCGACGACTCACAGGGGGCAGTCTTGGAAACTCAAACGACGAGTTTCCCTGGGACAGTCCCGAGCGGCTGGGGATCGGGCACCGAAGCCCTACCACTGAGGTTTTGGAACCACTTCCAGCTTCGACGCCGTCCACCAGTCTCGCATCAGGAGGACCCAATGGACAGCCCTCAACCTGCGCGCCTCCGGATCATCTGCACCCACTGTGGTCGCGAATACGGCGTCCCGGCGAAACACCTCGGGAAGACCGCACGCTGCCGTTGCGGTGAGGAGATCGACCTCATCGAGCCGAAGACGCGCGTCTCCTGCCCGAGCTGCAATCGTGCCTTCCAGGTCCGGGGCCGGCACCTCGGCAAGCACGTCGAGTGTCGGTGTGGCGAGAGCTTCACGCTGGCGGCGGCCGCACTCACCGACCGAATCCGCGTTCACCGGATCAAGCCCGGGGTTGGCCATTGGATCGCCTTTGCAGTGGCGGTCCCCCTAGTGCCCTACGTGATCCGCATTTACGTGCTCCAGACGTTCTTCATCGCCACCCCGATGGTGCCGGCGCTGCAGGTTGGCGACAGAATCGTCGCGCTGAAGTGCTCGTACTGGTTCGTCGATCCGAAGCCGAATGACATTGTCGTCTTCCGCGCGTCGACACCAGCGTTCTACGGCGACCCTCATGCCGACCCCGACCTCGCCGAGCAGAAGCACTTCATCAGGCGCGTGGTCGGTACGCCGGGCGACCGACTGAAGGTCGACACGGGGCCGGACGGCCGGCGCGTCCTGCACCGAAACGGCGAGGCGCTGACCGAACCGTACCTCTGGTCGTCCAGCGATAGCACGGATTGGCCGGAAGACTCGAGCCGCGAGGTCGTCGTGCCCGCCGATCAGTTCGTCATGATGAGTGACAACCGCAACGGGAGCAATGACAGCAAGCGGTGGATATCCCACACCAGGGGAGCGGCGGATGTGAACGCGCCGTTTGTGCCGCGACATATGCTCGAGGGCAAGGCGGTTCTCGTGCACTGGCCGCCGGATCGGATACGGTTGCTGCACTAGAAGTGGTCTCAAGAGCCCGTCCGACGGCCAGACGGGTTGGAAGCCCCTCCTTGCGCGGCCCTCGCGACCGTCTCCAGCAGAGCCGCCGCCGCACACAGCAGTCCACCGAATAGGAATAGAGAGAGCTGCTGTAGCTTCATGGTGAATCCTCCTCGGTCTCAGGTTCCGCTACCGCCTCACGCCCGCGCCGACCCCGGTCATCTTCGCGGCGATTGCGCGAGCATCGCCAGCAGTGGCGGCCGGTATCTGAACGCGAACCATCACCTTGACCTCCCCCCATTAACGGTACCACTCACAGTCTCATGGATTCGTTGCCTTCAGCCATGTCCGTAAGGCGAGGTATAACCGAGTCTGGA